>Ga0180435_10001947_pt1 | contig 21220 bp, 16 predicted proteins | sample SS_ome_3_FD_132467 | JGI IMG/M metagenome (GOLD analysis project Ga0180435, IMG submission 132467) | Hypersaline lake sediment archaeal communities from the Salton Sea, California, USA - SS_3_S_1 metaG | ecosystem: Environmental > Aquatic > Non-marine Saline and Alkaline > Hypersaline >...
GCAATCACACCGACAAAAACCGACTTTGCCCCTGCTCGAATAAGCGCTTTCGTCGCAGCCGTTGCAGTCGCTCCTGTCGTCATCACGTCGTCAATCAGCAGAATCCGTGCACCACCGATGTCATAGTGGGACGAACACCGCAAGGCGCCTACGACGTTTCTTCGCCTCTGACGCGGGCGTAATCTACTCTGCTCTCGCACGTTGCGCCGCCACCGAAACAAACCGGAAAGCAATGGGGCCTTCAACCGCCGAGCGACGGGCCGGGCGATTTCTGTCGCTGCGCTGGTCCCGCGTCGAATCCGACGCCCCCAGCGAGCCGGAACGGGCACAACCGCGTCAATTTCGCCAGTGAAGCCGAATTGGGCAATCTCCTCCGCCAGCACACAGCCCAGTGCCCTCGCCAGTGGTTCACCTGTGAGCCGTTTAGTTCGCAGAATCGCATCCCGAAGCGACCCGCGATACAACCCGAGCGCAACCGCTCGCTCAAAGGGGAAGTCGTCGTTTCGACAATGCCGACACCGTACCGACTCGGGACTAACCTCCTCGGCGGGCCCGCCGCAGCGAATGCACTGGGGGTGATCGTCGAAGACCAACTCGCCAAAACAGGTTCCACAAAATTGGGCCCTTCTGTCGCCGTCCACCTCGTCGCCGAGATCCTGCCCACAAACGAGACAGCGCGGCGGATAGATGAAATCTGCGACATGACTCAGGTAACTGCCTACACCCGCCCGCAACCACCCAAACGACAGGGCCAACCGCGGTCGTCGCAACGTTGATTTCGTCGCCCCCGGCACGGCAGCTACTCCACAATCCACAACGGAACTTGAACTTTCTGGTTTTCCTATTTTACTCATCTAATGGAAATCCGCTACGTCCGGCCATGAGTTATCAAAATCCAATACCATCGCCTCGATTTTACCCATCTTGACACGCGCGTCGGTTTTCGCGTACCGTACGCCGTTTGAATTCCGCCGCTTTGAGGAAGAAAAACGATGACGGTCGACATCTCCTACAGTCAACGCGCCGCTTGGTCGGAAGGCCAACCGATCAGCGACCTCATGGAGCGTGCACTAGCGAATCCACACTTGATTTCGCTGGCCGCCGGTTTTGTCGATCAGAACACGCTGCCCGTCGATGCTACGAGTGCCGCTCTCGACGCGGTCTTCAGCGATGCGGACGGTGTTCGCAAGGCCCTGCAGTACGGCACGACGCCGGGTTCACCGCAACTCCGCGAGATGATCCTCGAAGACCACCTCGCTGCCGATGGCCGCTCCGCATCGGAGGCCGATCTATCGATCGATCAGGTCGTGCTCACAGCAGGCAGCAATCAACTCTTGCATCTTGTGGTCGAAAGCCTCATCGACCCAGGCGAGATCGTGTTGTGCGCAGCTCCCACCTATCTGGTATTCCTGGGCACGCTGGCGAATATCGGCGGCCGAGCGATTGGTGTCGCAACGGATGAACACGGCATCATCCCCGAGGCGCTCGAAGAGGAACTTGTGCGACTCGATGCCGAGGGGGAATTGCCCCGCGTTAAACTGATTTACCTAGTGAGCTATTCCGACAACCCCGCCGGAGTCAACCTACCGGCGGAGCGGCGAGCGCAGATTGTCGAACTGGCCAAGCGGTTTTCGACCGCTGGTAAGATCCACGTGGTGGCTGACGCCGCGTATCGCGAATTGCGGTATTTCGGCGACGACACGCCGAGCGTGCAGGCCTACGACGAAGAAGGCGAAACGGTTATCACCACCGGGACTTTTTCGAAGTCGTTCGCCCCCGGTTTGCGCGTGGGCTGGGGAATTTTGCCGCGGCACTTGGTGGAACCTGTCTGCAATCAAAAAGGCAACATCGACTTTGGATCGCCTCACCTCAGCCAGCAAGTGATGGCCAAAGTGCTGGAGTTGGGGTTTTATCGTCCCCATGTAGAACTGCTGCGCAATGCCTATCGTAAGAAACTCGAGACGATGTTGACCGCGGCGGATGAACTGCTGGCCGACCTGCCGGGCGTCCACTGGGTCAAACCGCTTGGCGGACTCTACGTCTGGCTGCAACTGCCGTCGGAAATCGATACAGGACCAGACGGCGAACTGCTCGACGCCGCTTCGGACGAGGGCGTAATGTACGTGCCGGGGCAGTACTGTTTTCCCAACGAAGGCGAACCGGTGCAACGCAACACCATTCGGCTCAGTTTTGGCGTGCAATCCTGTCAGCGGATCGCAGCCGGCATGGAAGCACTGGCCCGAGCGATCCGACGGGTGATGGGCTAGACAATCAAGGAAACGGATTTCCGCATGACGGTCATTGATCGATATTTGTTGCGTCAGTTCACCAAAGCGCTCGTGGTCTTTTTCGTCAGCATCACGGGGCTCTACATCGTCGTTGATGCTTTCGGCAACCTGGAGGAGTTCATCGACTACGGCGAGCAACAAGGCAGTCTCTTTGCGGTGTTGGCCGCGTATTATGGCGCCCGAGTTTTAGCATTTTTTGATTTGACAAACGGCTTGCTCACTTTGATCGCCGCCATGTTCACGATCACCTGGCTGCAAAAGAGCCGAGAGATCACGGCATTGATGGCGGCGGGTATCTCGAAATGGCGAATCGTAACGCCCGTCGTGGCAGCGGTGGCCGTCGTGGCGCTGGCGGCCATGGTGAATCGAGAGGTCGTTTTGCCGCGGTTTCGCGACAAACTTTCGCGAAACGCCCAAAACTGGAAGGGTGAAAACGCGAAACAGCTTCAGCCGCGGTACGACAACCAAACCGATATCCTCATGGGCGGCAAGCACACCTTCGCCAACGAACAACGGATCGAACAGCCGTGCTTTCGAATGCCGCCGCGATTCGAGTATTTCGATACGCAACTCGTCGCCGAAAACGCCTACTACAAGGAGCCAATCGGCGACCAGCCGGGGGGATACCTGCTTGACGGCGTTAGTCAACCGGCGGATGTTCACGAGCGGACAAGCTTGCTCGAAGTGCAAAAGCCGGTCATTCTCTGCCCCGGCGATACGGAATGGTTGGAAGACAACCAGTGCTTCGTCGTCAGCGATTTGTCGTTCGAGCACCTCGAAGGCGGCAGCAGTTGGCGACAATTCTCGTCAACGCCCGCATTGATTTCGGCATTGCGCAGCCCCTGTCTCGACTTCGGCCCCGACGTCCGCGTTACCGTGCACTCGCGATTTGTCAAGCCGGTGCTCGATGTGACACTGCTCTTCCTTGGCTTACCGCTCGTGCTCAGCCGGCGCGACCGCAACGTGTTTTTGGCGGTAGGGTTGAGCCTTTTGATCGTCGGTGCGTTCTTCGTGGTTACGATGGCGTGCCACGCACTTGGGGCCAACTTCATTCTCTCGCCTTCGATGGCGGCTTGGGCGCCCGTCATCATCTTCGTGCCGATCGCCGTCTGGATGGCCGAAAGTCTACGAACGTAAGCAACACCGCACTACGCAGCGGTTTTGCTACTCTTCTCCAGTGCTGTGATGCGCAACCCTGCCGCAGACACAGGGCCAACGCGATGTACAAACGTCGCCACCCGCTTGTCGCCATTCGACCTCGTTAGAATCAGGCTGCCAAAGCCCTGTTCTACACTCCAAGAACGAAACCAACATCCGCGTGATGCCGCCCGAGTGGCAGAAAAAGTTCCGGCCTAAACGGCATCACTCAGGCAGATTCGACTCGGCTATCGGTCCATACCGACCACTTGCAGGATCGTCTGCTCGTAGCGAGTGGGACGGATCCACTTCTTCCAAGCGAGCACGAATCCGATCGTGAAGCCGATCGCAAAACCGACGACGTGCGCGATGTAGGCGATGTTCGATTCGACCCGCAAAACCAGATACAGCAGATCCCAACCAATCCACAGCAGAATCAAGAACCAGCTACTGACGCGCAGCGCCCCCCACCAGGGCGAGAAGATGTGCAGCGCAGTCACGTCGTTTCGAGGAAAGTAGACCAGGCAATCCAGCTAACGAAGGTCACCAAAAGAATAAGCAGCCAATTGGCGACCGGCAGCCGCGTCATCGGCACGTCTACGTTGATTGGAAAGAACACGGTTGCCCCCTAAGACGTTGGCTATCGATGCACCGGTTTTTCGATCGGTTTGTCGAGCATCGCATTGGCCGCGTCGTTATCTTTAAACACTTCTTTGTCGGGATCGAACTGCAATTTTTCACCCAATTGAATCGCGATGTGGCCCAGGTGACCGAGCGACGTCACGCGATGACCGACCTCCGCCGGTTCGAGCGTTTCTTCGCGAGAACGAACGCAATCGATGAAATCCTGCTTTTCGCTCTTGAAACGAAACACTTCATCATCGGCCGTGGGCTTGAGCGTGAGCAGCGATTTCGGGTGGGCGTCCAGCTCGCGGAATCCGGCCTTCACCCAACCATCTTCGCCCTCGATCACAAAGTAGGGAGTTTCTGTTCGATACGTCCACTCGAGGCCGTCGGCGAAAGTGTAATTGATATCGAACTTGAGCAGCACATTCCAGAAGCTGTCCGGACCCGGGTAGGTTCCCGTGCCTTCGACGGCGACGGGGCCGGTTCGCTCGGTATCCGCCGCCCACATAGCGCCGTTGCAAAGGTGCGTACCCCAGTTCGTGATCATGCCATCGCAGTAATAGAGATGTCGCATCCAACCCGGACGACCATACGATTTAATTGGATGCACACGATTCAACGTGTATGGAGCCCGCGGAGCCGGCCCCTGCCAACGCTCGTAGTCGAACCCCTCGGGAACGGGCATCTCCGGCTGCGGCGGGCAAGGGATGTCAGATTGCGGCACACAGGTCAGCACCTTTTTCACTTTGCCGATGTAACCGTTTCGCACGACCGTCGTGGCCCAATGCGACGGTTTGCCGCTGCGGAATTCGCTATCGACGCGAAAAACCCGTTTAAGATCTCGCGCTGCAGCGATCAACCGCTGACCTTCGGCAACTGTACGCGTGATCGGCTTTTCCAACGCGACATCCTTGCCGGCCTTCATCGCCGCCATCGCCATTGGTTCATGCCAATGGTCGGGCGTCGAGATCATGACAGCATCGATATCGTCGCGAGCGAGCAGGTCTTCATAGTCAACGTATTTGTCGACCGGCGTGAATGTCCCTTTCGCCTTGCCCGAATCGTACTGCGTCTTGACCTGTTTGACTGCGTTGTCCAATCGCCACTGATCGACATCGCAGACGGCCAGGGTTTGTACGCCCAACGTTCGCACGAACAAGGGAATGTTCTTGTAGTAACACTGCCGACCACACCCGATGAACCCCATCGTCACCCGTTCGCTCGGCGGCGGAGCGCCGTCAGCGCCAAGTGCCGATCGGGGAATGATCGTGGGCGCTGCAATCGCAGCCGCCGTGGCGGTTTTAAGAAATCGACGACGAGTGGTTCGACCGTCGGTCATCTAAATTCTCCTTTATCGTGCATTCAGCACGTTCACTTGGTGGTTTTTTTCGTCCGTTTCACCAAGTCGGTGAGTTTGTCCTCGTCAACTTCGATGCCGAGGCCGGGGCCACGAGGAACTTCAAAAACGGCGTTCTTCGGCGTTAACGGGTTCGTGAGTATATCGGCGGTGAGGAACTGCGGTCCGTTCAGCGCAGCCGGCTTCTTCAGGCCAAACGCACCGTAAAGTCCCAGAGTGGCGGCCAGCGAAATATCGGGATCACACAGCCCGCTGCCCAGCCAGATCAGTCCTTCGTTCTCGATCATCTCAATTTGTTGTTTTGCCGACACCAGGCCGCCACACCGCGACGGCTTCATGGCGACGCCGTCGAGCATCTTCAGGCGAATGAACTCGCGTAGTTCTACTGGCGAGATCACGCCTTCATCCATTAGGATCGGCAAAGCCCCCTGTCGCTTCAGTGCCTGGTAACCACTCAATTGATTGGGGCGAACAGGAGCTTCCAGCACGTCGACACCAACATCGGCCAGTTTTGGTGCGGCCTTTAGTGCGTCGCTTGGCTCGTACCCGCCGTTGGCGTCCGCCCACAAGAAGCCGTCGGGAGCCATCTTGCGCACGCGAGACGCCAAGGCAACGTCGAATTCGATATCAGGCGCCACCTTGACATTGAAATCTGAATAGCCGCGACTGCGCCCCGTTTCCACGACCTTGTCGACTTCGTCGAGCGTGCGGGCGTTGACTGTCCAACTCAACTCAATCGGCCCACCGGGGTCACGGCCCCACATTTGAGCAAGCGACTTACCGTTGAGTTTGCCATCCAGATCATGCAAGGCAATGTCGATGCCCGCTCGGGCGATCGGCATGCCCGTAGTAAACCCCGGCTTGACGGCTGTATCCATCGCGCGATGTACGCCGACGATATCCAACGGATCGCGGCCGACTAGAACCGGCACCCAATGATCCCGTATGACAACAGTCGCGGTGGCCAACGTTTCGTAACTCCAGGTCACGATCGGAACGCTCTGCCCCCAGCCGACCGTGCCGTCATCGGCGGTGATCTTGACGACCACGGCGGCTCGTCCGTAGGCTCCGCCTGGTCCCTCGAAGAACTTGAAGTACCCAACTGTCGGATAGCGAACGGGAAAAAGCTCGATGCGATCGATGCGCACGTCACCGGTACTTTCGTCAGCAAAGGCCATCGAGCGTCCCAACATCGCGGCTGTGCATCCGGCGAGAAATTCGCGACGAGCAAGCGACATAGCAAACAGATCCCCGGCAGTCCAACCGTCAAATCCGCATGGCGAACTCCTCGCTCACCATTTGGTTTCAATGAAAACTTTCGACCTCTGTGGATCTTACATCGCCGCTTGGCATTCCGCCACCTTACGGAAGTAAAAATCGTCCGTCAGGAGCGACTCACCATAGAGCGACTTGAGTTGTCGCAGGCGCCCGGCAATTTGCTTTTGGCTGAACTTCGCTGGTGCTTTGGGATCGGCCGGCGCGTACTTCTTCATCTCTTCTTCCGTCAATTCTGGCGGAAGACGTTTGGGACTCGGCCGGATTGCCGGATTGAACACAGTCACTTTGAACTGCTGGGCGGGCACCAAATGTCGCCACAAAAATGCCTGCATTCGATCCTCGGCCGCCACCGCACGACGCACGATTTCTCGCTCGCCCACCTTGGCCTTGCCGACAATCACAACGTCCAACGGTTGTTCCGTGACCTTCAACGTGGTCCTAAGCGGCACCTTGATCATCTCCTTGTCGGCAGGCAGCACGGCCGTTCCTTGAACGAATGCGTCGGCGGGGCTCTTCAATTGCAAACGAATGTCGCCTCTGAAACCATCCTTTCGAATTGCATACACGGAGAGCGGCATCGCGCCCTTGCTACGAATCGCGAGGCTGGAAGGCACGATCCGCAGTTCGAAATCGGGCAGCGGGTGACTGATTCGCAATCGGTAGGCGTATTCCGGACCACCGCTACGGGTCGTGTCGCCCAAGTGCACGTAGTACGTGCCATCTGCCGGCGCACTGATCATCAAGTACGAGTCGGCATGGTGAGTGTTGAGCCCCAACCCGGGATCGCTACGATCGTCGTTGATCGCCAAGATTTTTCCTGCCGAGTCGGTGATCTTCAACATCGAATCAACAGGTGAGTCGAGTCGCCGCGCCTGCACTTCGGCCACGATCTTCTGACCGGCCTTGCAGTCGACGGCGAAGACATCCCAATCGTCTGCACGATCGATCCGTCCGTTGACAACGATCGGCCGCTGCACCTTCTGAGCGTGTGCGACATCGTCGTTCGACTCCTGGTCGAAAACCTCCTGCATCCAACTCAGCGCGAAAGGCACGGTATTCGAAACGACACCGTTTTTGACCGCCCTGATTTTTTGGATGCCACCCCACGCATTTTCAGGCGGCAACCGCAACTGAGCGCCATCAAGATTCCAGCCATCCATCTCCAGATCGCCGACCTTGCCGCGCTGACCGCCCAGCGGAAACACGCTGGTGACGAACGGAGCCTCGCTGACCGTCACTCGATAGACGAAGTCCTCTCGACCTCGGTAAATCGCGTCCGTGATAGACAACACGTACTCACCGTCCGCGGGCACTTCGTAATACATCGTCGGATCGGGTTTGAAGCGGAAGTCATCGTTGAACGCCACTTCCTCACCCAACGCATTGTGTAGCGAGAGCACGGGCTGGAACCAACCGGGAACAGCGTCGGCGATGTAAGGGATCAACTCGCGGGCTTTCGACGAGATCACCAAGCGTTGCCCTTTTTTGGCCGCGAACCGATACCGATTGACCTCCCCCGACGCAATCTGGCCGTTCATCGTGCAAGGCGTCATCACGTCCACCTCTTCCTCCTCGGGCGGTCGCTTCCGCTGCGCAAGGTACTCCTTGCCGAGAATCTGAAAGGCGCACGTTTTCATCGGCTTGCGGGTTACTTCGGGCACTTGCCCCACGTGAAACACCAACGGGTTGCTGACGCCGCGCGCCGTGACCAAGCGGATTTCTCGAGCGCCCGCAGTCGCATTGGGACCGACCGTCACGCGCAGGAATGCGATGTCCGAGTGGGACGAGCAGGCAGCCCGATTCACGTATTCATCGAGTCGTCGCTGAACTCGTTTGATCTGATGGGTAACGTGCGGAGGAACCGGTTTTTTGGTTTTGGCGAGTTTGGCTGCATGCCGCTGCAACTCTTTCAGTTGATCGCGCAGGATCACCATTTCCTGATTGCTCAGCCGCCGATAGAACCGCGTCACCTCGGCAGTCACGCCGGGCCCAGAGACGACCGCCGATTCCATGGTCGTAAGCCGCTGGCCACCTAATCGAACCTCGAACGTCGTGCCCCGTTGACCGCCCGCCGGGTAGACATAGCCGATATACGGCGTGTTTTGGGCGTAGGTCGCCGCGGCCATCACCAGAACACCCGTCACGCTCAACGCTCCCAACAACGCAACTCTACGCATTATCTCGTCCTCGAATCGATTGATCGCCAAACAATGTAAGGCGGCAATCCGTAACTGGTCTACATAATCTCCGTCAACAATCCGGCGGACTTTGCGCCTTCCTCGGCCGACGGCAGGATGTGGGCGTCCAACGCCAGCGGGTGAGGCAGCTTGGCGGTCGGATCGATGCCGGCCAACTGGTAGATGCTCCCCAGTAGGTCGACGGGATAAACAGGACGATCCTTGACCTGGGCGGCTTTTTCATCCGACGATCCAACGATCTGGCCGCCCTTGAATCCTCCACCCGCCACCAACACGCTGAAGACTTTACCGTAGTGGTTGCGCCCGCCATTCCACGGCGGCTGCCAATCAACCTTTGGTCCACGCCCGAATTCACCACAGCACCAAACCAAGGTCTCATCGAGCAAACCACGATCGGACAGGTCGGCCAGCAACGCCGCCAACCCCTGATCCAACTGCGGCGCTTGTCGTCGCATGGTGGTGAAGTGGTTCTTGTGGGTGTCCCATCCTCCCGGGTAGTTAATCACGATGTAGGGGACCTCAGCCTCGACGAGCCGCCGCGCCACCAGACAATCTTGGCCAAATGTGTGGCGACCGTATGTATCCCGCAGCGCCGGCTTCTCCTTCGAGAGGTCGAACACTTCCTTACCCGCGCCGAGAATCAAGTCGTAGGCGCGTGCCTTGGCTTCTTCGGCCTCTATCAGTTCGGGGTGGTCGGCAATTCCCTTGCCGAACGTGTTGAGGTTACCCAACAGCTCGCGGCGAGCGCGCTGCCGATCGTCGGTGATGTTTCTCGCTACAATCCCCTCAACCGCGAAACGATCGGCATTGGGGTCGCCACCGGTTGCGAAGGGTTTGTATTTTGGTCCCAGGAAACCTTCTTCCGAAAACCGCCCTTGCGGCTTGGTCAGCACGATGTACGGTGGCAGCATGCCTTTGTAGTCCGCGCCCTTCTCGTGGGCGAACACGGCCCCGACACTCGGATACGCCAATCGCTCGCCGCGCGTGTGCCCGGTCTGCATGAGATAGGCCGCCGTCTCATGCCCGTTGATACCGTGCGTCATGCTGCGAATCAACGAATACTTGTCGGCCTGTTTCGCCAACTCGGGGAACAGTTGCCCAACCTGAATGCCGGGGACGTTTGTCGAAATCACGTCCGGGAAATCGCCCATATACTCGCGGCCGGTTTCGGGCTTGGGGTCCCAGGTGTCGTTGTGCGACATGCCGCCCCAAAGGAAGATTTGGATGACCGATTTCGCCTTGATGTCTTCCTTCTTCTTTTTTGGTGAGGGATCGTCCTTTGCCAAGGCATGCGACGCCAGATCACCGGCTAGTAGCGCACCGCCAGCCCCGCAGATCCCCTGTCGAACGGCTTCTCGCCGAGAAACGGGCTTACCGCCAGTGGTTGGTTGATTCGTGTTCATCGTCCAAAACATCCTTTTCGTTTAGTGCCGGTAAAGGAACTCGGGACTGTTGATCAAGGCCCAGGTCACGTCGATCCAATCGTTTCGGCTCATCCGGTTGGGCGCCAAACCGTACGACAACGCCGCCTTCGCCTCCTCAGGTGTCGGGCGACGCGACAGCACGGTCAGGTAGATCTTTTCCAGTTTCTGCTCGGGTCTCCCCCTTGTAGCGAGCAATGCCCGCAGTTTTGGGCTCGACTCCAACTTGGTTTGAATATGGCTCGAATTCAACATGTGCAGCCATTGCGACGACCCAAGTTTGTTTTTGCGTTCGTTTTCCATGCCCGTCGCGCGAGCCGAACGACCAAACAGCGCGAGAAACGGGCTGGTGATACTACCATCGGCCACAGCGATCGCTGGCATGTCTCGCGGAATATAAGTGAACGGCTCGGGGATGGCGCTCGTGTAGAGGTCGGTCGTGCCTGTGATCTTGTTGATGGCGTCGATCAACACTTCCGCTTCTAAACGCCTCAGTGGGTAGCTGGCGAAATTGGCGACCGCCTCGGGATTGTCGTACTGCTTGGTCGACGCAAGTTGATACGTCTGTGACGTCAAAACCAATCGATAGAGGTGTTTCAAATCGTAGTTGTGCTCGATCAGTTCTTTTTCGAGATACGCCAACAGCTCGGAATTACTTCCCGGATTGTCGTCGCGAATATCGTCGGGTTCGTGGATGATGCCGCGTCCCAGCAGCCACGCCCAAACTCGATTGACAATGCTCTTGGTGAACCACGGGTTCTCCTTCGCAATCAACCAGTCGGCAAACACCTCACGCGGATCTTTGTTCGGCGGAATTTTGACCTTGGCGCCGTCGGGAAGTACGACGACCAAAGTCTTGATCTCGGACGGCGGCGCAATGGTTTCACTCTCTTCATCTTCGCCTTCCTTCGCCGAGGGTCCAACGACCGTCGTCACCTTCGCGTTGCCGGGGGCGACGCTGTCGGCCAGTGACGCCGACTTGAGCGGGTCCCAAAAAACACTCTCTTCCTTCCATTCAGACGTCGGCTTGTAACCGATCTGCGAGAAGAAAACCGACATGTGCTCCAGACGATCTTCCGGCCATGATTCCGCCCGTGCACCCATGAACGTCAACGCTACGGAAGTGGCAATGCCGTTTGGAGTTTTGTTCTGGATCGCACGATAGAAGTTGACCGGGCCAACTCGAAAGTTGCTTCCACTCGAGGTCAGCATCTCGCGGACGAATTGGTCGTACGGTTTGTTTTCGACGATCGACTGGCGTACCCAACGATGGTAGGCCTGAGCGGCGTTCGGCCACAGGTTGATGGGAAATTCCGCCTTGATCCGCAGAACATCGCCCCACTTCATCGACCAGTAGTCGGCAAATTCGTCTCGCTTCAGCAGTTGATCGATCAACACAACGCGTTTGTTCTCGTTCGCATCGTCGATAAACTGTCTGGCTTCTTCGGTCGTCGGCAAAGTTCCCAAAACGTCCAGGTACGCACGTCGCACGAAAACCGAATCGGAACAGAGCACGGGTTGGATACCGAGCTTTTTGAGCTTTCCAAAGACAATCCTGTCGAGTTCGCTCTTGGGCTTCGCTGCGTCTGTTGACTCATAAATGTTCGTGCCGGGTTCGGCCAATGCGATTCCGGTTATCACGGTCAAGATTAACGCCGGCGCAGACCGAGAAGTCCTGAACATGACGGATTGAGTCCTTGCAGGATTTGGTTTGGGCGCTTACTGGCAGGCCCTCATTGTATACGAAAACCACGGGAATGGCGAGTTGCTGAGGTGTTTTGGCAGGAGGACTGCATTTCCTTGCTTTTCTTGGCCGTATTGCCCATGATGGAGGTCCCAAAATCGAGTACCGCCGCCAACTTCGGAGCGTTGTCATGCATCGGCCAACTGTCGCGATCGTTTTGCTGCTCACTGTTTTTGTTGCGTTCGTTGCCACGCCGAGCATCGTGTGCGCCGATGAGTTCGAAGCGGCCGGACCGATTGTTCGCGAAGAGGACACTCGCGACCGCGAAGAACGTCCCCGAGAACGGAGCGAGCGAGATCGACGTGACGAGGGTGGTGATCGACCACGCGATGGCGAAGAGCGAGAACGGCCGCGCGACGGCGAACGCCCTGCCTACCGCCCAGATCGTGAACAGCCGCGCGGCGAAAGTGGCCGGGGTGCTGTCGAAGAGAAAATCGTGCACCTGCGGCAAGCAGCCGCGAATCTGCGTGAGGCTGGACTCAATGACCAGGCCGCAGAATTGATCGCCCAGGCGGAAAGACTCGAAGCCGAAGTTCGCCGGCCCGAGCCTCGCAAGATCCCGGATGGCCCCGACGCCCTGCGACGAGAGGTGATCGAACTCCGCCAGCAAGTGGGCGAATTGCGAGGGCAAATCGCGGAGCTGCGAGAAGTCATCCTCGTGCTCATCGAAAAGGAACGCCAACGCGGCGAGGGTGAACCAGAACGGGATTAGCCCAGAATCCGGTCGTTTTCTCGCCAAAAATACGTCTCCACCGGCCAAATCGGCAGTTTATACTGGAACTTGGGGCCTGCTTGGCGTATGCGCCAACCCCTGCCGGTAGACAACCGATGGAGTTCCCGTGATGCTCATCCAAAGAATCTGCGTTCTTACGTTCTTCGGCCTGCTCTTTGCGGTATCTACCGCGCACGCCGACAACCCCACCGTCCTCGAAGGACACACGACACCGGTGATCGCGATGGCGATTACCGACGATGGCAAAACCCTCGTCACCGGCGCGGCCCGCGAACATCTGATCGTTTGGGGCGCCAGCGATGGCAAGCGGCAAACTGTGCTTGGCAAGGAGGATCCCGTCGGTACGGCGATCGCCATCAATCCCGACGGCACAACCATCGCCCTTGGTTGCTTCGACAACCGCGTGCTGTTGATCGACCCGTGGGCCGACAATGAAGACGATCGGATCATCGCCGAATTGCCGGTCGATCAGCCTCATGTGCGTTCGCTGGTGTTTTCAGACAATGGCAAACGTTTAGCAGCCGGCGCTGGTGCGTACGCCGGACCGGGCGAGGTTGTCACCTGGAATGGCGAGACCGGCGAACTGCAAACCAGGTTCCACCGCAACCGCTGGCCCGTCTATGGCGTGGCGTTTTCGCCGGCGGATGGACGAGTTGCGGCGGCTGGTGGCCGCTTCCTCAAACCGGGTGACATCGCCATCCTCGATCCAAACGCGGATGATGACGAAGACACAGAGAACATCGACGAACGTCAACAGGAACTCGCCGGCGCCTCCGAACAACTCTATTGCGTCGCTTACTCGCCCGACGGCAAGCTGCTGGCGGCCGGGGCACGCAACGCGCGGATTCCCCTCTGGAATGTCGAAAGCGGCGAGTTGGTCAAGACGATCGGCTACTGCGGCGGAAAAGTCGTCGCGATCGCTTTTTCCGAAGACGGCAAGTCGCTTTGGTCCTGTTCCACCGGCGGCGTGATTCAAAAGTGGGATGTCGAGTCGGGCCAGTGTTTGTTCGCTTACGACGGTGACGATCTGCCGACGCCTGTCGCTCTCTTCTCGCCCGACGCGAAGCAACTATTCACCCCGACGATGTCGGGCGACGTGCTCAAATGGGACTTGGACGAACTACTGACCCGGGGCCCTCAACCAGAAACGGAAAAAGAACGGTGCGAAGAGGGCGAGTGGATCGTTCACCGACCGAACATCGTGATGCTGGTGGCCAACGATCTCGGCTGGGGCGATATCGAACCCAATGGGCAGGAGAAAATCCGCACACCCAACATCGATCGCCTCGCGTGGAACGGCATGCGCATGTCGCGCTACTATGCCGGTTCGCCACAGGAATTGGTATCGCGCTGTACGCTACTCACTGGCCGAGATTCGGGACACGCGTCGATTCGGTTAGGCAATCCCGGCGATACGCTCCAAGAAAACGACACCACGATCGCCGATGTACTGAAAAAGGTCGAATATCAAACGGGCGTCATCGGCGCGTGGAAGCTCGGCGCGGCCGACACCTCCGGCGCCCCCAACCGCCAGGGTTTTGACTTCTTTTACGGTTTTCACGGCACGCCGTCGGCCAGCGACGACTATCCAAAACAGGTTTGGAGAAATGACAAACAGGAAGATGTCGACGAAAACGCTGCCGGGGATAATCGGCACACCTGCGACCTGCTGGTTCGTGAGATCTCGCGGTTCCTGGCCCAAACGCCCGAGCAGCACTACTTCCTGTATGCCCCTTTCCCCACCGAATTGGCAGCAACCGACCCGGCGGGGGCGGAAGACTATGCCGATACCGATTGGACCGACGAGCAAAAGGCCTACGCTCGCAAGGTGACCGGCTTCGACCGATTCGTCGGTCGCGTGACTCGGTTGATCGAGGGCTCGATCTACTCGAAACATACGATCATCATCGTCACGAGCGACAACGCGCCGGCGGCGGGCGGAGCCCCCCAAACGTTCTTCGATAGCTTTGGCGGATTGCGCGGCGGCCGGGGCGATCTCTACGAAGGCGGCATCCGCATGCCGATGGTGATTCATTGGCCCGGCGTGATCGATCGGCACAGTATCGCCAGCGACTCGGCAGCCCACTTCGACTGGCTTCCCACGCTGGCCGAAGCCGCCGGCGCTCGGCTGTTGCCGTCCAACATCCAGGGCCGATCGATTCTGCCGCTGCTTACCGACGGTTCACACCCTGACATTCGCAACCGAACACTCTATTTCGAGAAGCCGGGCGGAAACGATCAGGCGGGACGCTATCGCGACTTCAAGGCCGTTCAACTCAGCGGCAAACCGATGGAGATCTACGACCTCTACGGCGACCGCGAGGAAGCAATTGACATCGCCGGCGACGCCCCCGAACTGGTCGAGCGCTTCGGGAAGTTCTTCGAGGAACACCCGGAACGTTAGCCGCTCGCGGTTTTGGCGCGAAACGATTGCGCAATCATTGACGGTGCAGAAACGGCGAGTAGGGGACATTGCCGAATCGGTTGCGGTGTAGCCGTTCGGCGACGATCACGCCCACGCCGAGTCCCGCCAGAGCAGATACCACGATTGCCAAACACAAAAACGCGGCCAAACCAACGGATGGGCCATCCGCATTCCAAATGACCCAGGAAGGAATGCATGCGGCCATCATCCAAAGCACGGCATAGCACCACATTGTGTTGCGCCGCTGGGAGAACAGTGTTTCTCGACGACCGCGTTTCGCCGCCAGGGCAGCGACCGGGCTGACGAGCGCCCCCACAAAACAACCAAGCATCCCATACATCAGAGCAGCCATGAATGCGACCATGAAGAACTCGAGCACGGTCGGCATGACTCCATCCGCGATTGCCATGACAGGCAAACAAATGACGGCAAAGACCGCGCCGCCCGTCCCCCCCAAAGCAACACCATAGAATGCGCTGTACATCGCGCTGCGCCAGAGCAGTGGCCAGAACGCTGCGCGTAGCTCCCGTTCGTCGATCGCGGTCTCTTCGACTTGCGGTGACTCGTACGGATTGACTTTGATTTCGCTCAACGTTTCGGTCCTGCCAATTGTCTTGCTTCGCGTCTTTGCGCCTTCGTGTGAGCCATCTTCTGCTGAGCCGCAAACGGCCGCTTTCACGTAGGCTGCATGCGGCTCAGCCCCCCAGTTGCTTCGAAGAGGGTGAGCGCCTGTCGCACGAGCAGAACGTCGTGCACGCGAATGACCTGAATCCCCTGCAAGGCCAGCGTCATGGCCGCTCCAATCGTACCAGCCGTCCGATCCGCTTCCTTGTCACCCAATACCTTACCGATGAACGCCTTGCGGCTATGCCCCACAAGCACTGGTTGCCCCAGATCGTGGTAGCGTCCACACTCGGCCATCAGCGTCAGGTTGTGTTCGTGCGTCTTGCCAAAGCCAATGCCGGGATCGAGACAAATCCGCTCACGATCGACCCCGGCCGCCCGGAACATATTGAGCCGATCCGAAAGGTACTGAAAGATGTCTTCGACGACATCGTCGTAGCGGGGATCGTTCTGCATTGTCTGCGGCGTACCCTGCATGTGCATCGCGCAGACGCCGGCCCGGGAATCAACTGCCACGGCCAGCATCTCGGGATCGCCGGTCAGGCCCGTCACATCATTGATGATCTCGGCACCCGCGGCGACGGCTTCCCTGGCAACTTCAGCGCTAGCGGTATCGATCGAAATCGGCACGCCAGTTTGCTGACAAAGCGCCTCGATGACGGGAATCACACGCCGCATCTGCTCGGCATCTGGCACAGATTCGGAGTACGGCCGTGTGCTTTCGCCGCCGACATCCAGGATATCTGCCCCTTCGGCCGCCATCGCCAAACCACGATCGATTGCCTGCTCGTGTTCGAAGAATCGACCGCCGTCGGAGAAACTGTCGGGCGTGACATTAAGAATCCCCATCAGCCGCGGCCGTCGATCGAATTCTAGCGTTTGCGTGCGCAACCGCCAGGACAACGCGCGAGACGAGAACTGTGTTACAGAATCCGTGCTGCTCATAACGGCAGCTTACCACGGTTTTTCCATCTGCGAAACGATCTCTTTCGCAAGGCGGTGGATGGCCTGCTGATGGGCAACGGCGCCCGATTGGCCACCCTCGGGGATAAAACTAGCCGTCCGCTGGACATCCAGCAAGAGTGGTGGAACAGGCACGGCAGCCTGGCTGCCGAGCAGATACCCCCGACGATCGACCCAAGCGACCTTCGCCGTGATCGCCACTTCAAGGTCCCGGGGATCGTCGTTTCGGTTCGTGGCGATCGTCTTCTGTCGATCGTCGACGACTTGCACCGTGAGAATGCTGTCCGCGGCGTCGGACGAAACAACCTTGTAGGTTGTTTGATTGTCGATCTCTTTGACGACCGCTTCCGTCAGCCGTTCTCCCAGGTCGCGCCGGAAGCTGTTCGACTGAATCATCGGAACGTAAACTGTTTGAATGTCGTCCCGATACAATGCTTGCGTTCCAACCTGATATCCTGCGCAACCGCACAGCGTTAGTAGAAACCCCATGGTAAGAAGGGCAAAGCCGCCAGCGGCGAACGAATTGGTTGACCTTCGACTCATACGTTTACCGGAAGTACGGCTCGATGAAGGTGTTAGCCAGATACGGCCTTTGTTGAGGCTGATGCTTGGGGAACAAATCCGCCAACCACTTGAAGCGTTGAGGCGGTTTCTCGGGCTTGTCGCGAATCTCTGCCAATCGCCGGCGAGCGTTGTCGGCGGCAGACGACTTGGGAAATTCCTTGACGATTTTGTTGAGGTGAAAACGCGTGCCGCTGTAAAGACCACGTCCTTCGTAGAAGTCGGCCATCATCCAATAACGCTCTGCTTTTTTGGCGCGGACCTCTTTGGCGGCCTTTTCCAGATACTCCAACTCCTCGGCCGCCTCACGCGGAAACTGCCGCTGGATCGTCTCAACCAACTTCTCGGCCTCTTCGAGCGGCTGCCCGTCGTAGTCGGGGCCTTGGTAGACCTGCAACTTGCACATCAATCCAAGCAGATGCGCTTTGAACTGATGTTCGCTATTGGGGTACGACTTACGCACGTCGGAGAAGAACAAGTCGGCCTGCATATAGTCGCCTTTGGCGTAGTAGGCCGCGGCAGCAGCGTAGGCGGCGTCGTCTGCCAGTGCGTTCGTCGGATCGTCGTGGCGAATTTGGTGTAAGAGTTGCGTCGCGCTGCCAAAAGTGTCAAACCGCGGCTCCATATCGTCGGTCAGATTCGGCTGAATCGTCCACCGCGGATCGGCGCGATGCTTTTCGATCCAGAAATTTGCCAGCCGGTAGCGGCGATCGGCGATGTCGTCCATGTGCCGCGTGTTGCGGTACTTTTTGATCAACCCATCGTAGGCGGCAGTCGCCTCCGGATACTGGTCGGAAAAGTAATAACACTCGCCGACCATCATCAGGGCGTCTTCCTCGAGCGTGCTTTCGGGCCAGCGTTTGGCGGCCTCGCCGTATTCAGCAGCGGCGGACGCCAATTGAGAATTGCGTTTCTTGTTTCCTTCTGGTTGCTGCATTGCCGCTTTGAAAAGCTTGTCGCCGGCGGCAAACTTCTCTACGGCGATCTCTTTGTCAGGGCCGAAACCCGAGATCTGCCGAACGGTGTCAGTGATGTTGTCGGGCGAAAGGCTTTCGATGCCAAACTCGTCGACTTCGGGCCCCTCCTCGTCCAGGTATTCTTCATAGTCGACCTGCCGGATTCCCGAATCGCCGACCTGGGAATCGTTCGTCCCGGTCAACGTCGCAAGCGGCGGGTCCTTTTTCTGCAACCAAGAACACCCAGTGACAAGAAATGGCAAGACGACGAGCGTTGCCGACAAAATGCGCATCCATGCGTTATTCATCAACGAAATTCCTGATGATTGGCTGAGGAAATTCGATCGTTGGTCGATTAACTATTTTTTTGACGAGTTTGTTGTGACAAGTACTGATGCATACGCGGGCGCTTCCCCAAAAGGTTCGCAAAATATTGGTTCAGCACGCCGCGAAGTTCGCCGCGGACCTTGCTCGGCCACTCGACATTTCTCCAATCGTCACTCAGGTCAGAGAACGTCTGCATGGCCGCCAACCCGCTGGAACTGATTCGCACCACTTGTCTTTTTCCCACTCGGTGCGTTTCGCACAGCACACCGCCCGCAGTTTGGCCAAAGGCGGCAGACCGACCACCAGGGATCGGATCGCCACACTCGGCACATTGCGTCAATACCGGCAGATGCCCTAACTGTCGCAGTGCGGTCAATTCAAACCGCAACAGCAACAGCGCTGGATCATCGCCGTCATCGAGCGCTAAAAGCGTTTGGTCGGCTGTTTGGAAAAGCTCCGGATGAGGATCACCTTCATCGGTCAACTCTCGCAGCAACTCGGCCACGTAGTAACCTGCGTTAAGACGAGACAGGTCGTGTCGAGCCGCCTGAAACCGCCGCTGAAGCTTGGCTTCGGTCAGCAGGTCGAGAGCTTCCGATCTTTTGTGGAGGAACACTATGCGACAAACGGCCAGCAGGTCAAGAGCAGCCTCGAAGGGCCCCTTGGGACGGCGTGCCCCCTTTGCTAGCCCCGTGATCTTGCCAAAGCCCTCCGTCATCAGCGTAACCACGCTGCTGGTCTCACTGAATTCGGTGACTTTCAGAACAATCGCCAGTGTTTTTTCGTTAGACATGGCGGTTCTCGGAGAGGAGCCTTGGCCGACAACTAGGAGATGCTAGCATGCTGCCGGATCGGATGTGAGGTTGCAATCAGACCGAGTCAGAACGAAGTGGGCAAGAAAAGGAATCAGGTTGATTCGCGGCTACGAAGTTCCGCTTGCAAAGCCTCAAGACGCTGCTGAAGGTCAGAAGTGGACATCGCCTGCAAGTCCTCCACGGAGGTGATCGGACGTTCCAGCAGTTGTTGCAGCAATTCGATTCGCCCAAACAGCCGCCCCCTTTCCACGCCTTCCTTTCGGCCTTCCTTTCGGCCTTCCTTTCGGCCTTCAGCGGCGCCTTCGGACCAACCAGCTTCACGGGCGCCCCGCAGTCGAGCTTCCTCGTCTCGCGCCAGCTTCAATCGCGCCTTGTACAGTTCACGTTCTCGTGGTGAGCGGGCAATCATTTCCAAAACTCCGGCGGCTTCGAGAAAAGGGATGTCCGGCAACAGGCGTTCGATTTCTTCTCGATCAAGGTTCGTGGCATTTCGAAGGAAGTAGAACCACATCTGTAGCGGGGTAGCGTGGGCCAATTCCTCTTTCTCGCAATTATACTTCGGCAATTCCATCAAGTGAACCTGAAGATGATCGGTCAGCAGCAGTCTGTGGTTGGGTTCATGGAGCATGAAACGAAGATGAGGATCGGGAACCCAAGGGAAAAGGACTTGGTCGAGCACACAGATGGTCACTGCCGGCCGCAAATCCCCGTATTGCTCTCCTTGCTGCAACTGCTCCGCGTAAAGGCTGGACACATAGTAGGTCAGCCTGTCCGGCAAACTGCCCGGCAGAGATGTTTGCATCTCGATGTTAAGCCAGCGGCCTTGATCGTCTCGCGCCCGAATGTCGAGGATTGCAAGCTTGTCTTCCTCCGTCTCCTGTTCGAGGAACGGATTCAGGAGATCCACTTCCACGATCGGCGGGTCGCAGGAAAGCACGGAGTTGATGAAATGAATCGTGATCGCCGTATGCTCAGGACTACCCAGCATACGCTTGAAGGCGTAGTCGACAGTCGGATCGATACCAATCGCCATGAGGTTCTCCCTCTCAGGATTCTTGCTTGAATCCATCTTTCTCCTCAAGATCGTGCAACTCTTTCAGATTTCGCCCCTTCCTGTCCTTCCACATTTTGGGCCCACTACTGGAGTATCCGAGAAGAATGGAAGAGGCCGCCGAAGAAGAGCTAAATTCATAGTCTTGAGTCAAGTGAAGGAAGCCGTTTTCTTCTACAAGCACACCCTCTGCCTTCAGTTCCTTTCGCAGCTTGGATTGGTATGGATGAATTGAAGGCATCTCATCGATGACGGCGGTGGAACCACTTTTCACGACAAACCCTTCTGCCGCTTCATACCCCTCGGCCTTGATCTTCTTGGAAATAAGGTGGAGGTGTGGTTTGTTCGGACTCGCCACTTTGGGTTTCTCGAAAACGGAAAGGCCGACGAGCGGAAAGATACTCAACATGTCGGCCAGAAAACTATCCATGTCGGCCGCGTCGGCTTCCGTCAGCGCCGACGGTCGCGGCTCGTTCTTGTTGTCGAGCTTTGCTCGTTTCGTCTGCCTCGCAATTTTGATCAGTTCCGATTCGAGATAACCGACATGCGCCTTGTTGAGACTGTCATCGCGAGTCACGAAGAATATCAACCATGTCCCAATCCTGTTCGGCACGATTGTAGCACGGGCAGACGGGTGGGGCGAGATGCGTCGGAGGAGCAGGTGCGGGGCGAGCGGGGGAACTCGTAAGAGACACGCAAGCGGCGACATCCGCGC
>Ga0180435_10001948_pt1 | contig 21219 bp, 21 predicted proteins | sample SS_ome_3_FD_132467 | JGI IMG/M metagenome (GOLD analysis project Ga0180435, IMG submission 132467) | Hypersaline lake sediment archaeal communities from the Salton Sea, California, USA - SS_3_S_1 metaG | ecosystem: Environmental > Aquatic > Non-marine Saline and Alkaline > Hypersaline >...
GCGAATCCACGTGCTTTCGAGAAATACAGTTTGTGCCCGGCGTCGTTCTATTCGGGATCCTGCAGTTTCTCGCTCATTGTGGCTTGGCTTTCACTCAAGTCATAGCTACGGCTATGACTTTCGCTCCAAGCCGGCCCCACAACGGCTGCGAAACACGCAGGCTCTCCGAATACTGGTGAAATGTTCGGGTTAACATTCTCCCACGCACCCTCAGTCACAGCAGGAAACAGCCATGCAATCAAAAATTGTTCTTCTTGCCGGCGTGCTCGCGGCCTCGTTTGCGCTCGCCGGCTGCCAGACCACCCAGGAACAGGTTGGACAGGTGATCGGTGGTGTTGCCGGTGGGGTCCTCGGCAGCCGCGTCGGTAGCGGCTCGGGACGCGTGGCCGCAACCATAGCCGGCACCATGCTCGGCGGGTATCTTGGCGGCAAACTCGGGCAGGCCATGGACGACAGCGATCGCTACCACGCGGCCCAGGCGCTGGAAAAATCCCCGACCAACAGCACCGTCAGCTGGTCCAATCCCGATACCGGTTACGACTACGCCGTGACCCCCACCCGGACCTACTACGAAGACGCCCAGCCCTGCCGCGAATACAGCACCGAGGCCTGGATAGACGGCCGACGCGAGACGGTCTATGGCACCGCCTGTCGCCAATCCGACGGCAGCTGGCAGGCGAGTAACTGAGACCCCTTCAGCCGCTCAGACGGGCAATCAGCCAACGACTGATATCCGCCACTTCCTGGGGGTGGACCGCGTGTGCCATGGGGTATTCACGCCAATCCACCTTCGCCCCGAGGGCCTCCAGGGCCGCGCGGGCACGCTGGGCTGCGGCCAGTGGTACCACCGTATCGCTGTTTCCGTGGGCCTGGAAGACGCGCAGGCCGCCACCATTGCCGGCCGGCTCCGCCAGGTAGGTCGACAAGGCGAGCACGCCGGCCGGCTTGGCGTCCATCTGCAGCGCGGTCTGGAGCGCAATGACCCCGCCCTGGGAGAACCCTCCCAAGACCAGCCGATCGAGCGGAATTCCCTGCTCCAGTTGCTGCTCGACCAGCTCCTCCAGATAGCCTTCGGAATCGCTGATACCGTCGAAGTCGGGATGGGTTTCCAGATCGGCCGAGCCGATGTCGTACCAGGCGCGCATGCGGTAACCGGCGTTGATGGTGACAGCGCGAAAGGGGGCATGCGGAAATACGAAGCGAACCCCCAGTGCTTCCGGCAGGCGCAGCTCCGGGACGATGGGCTCGAAGTCATGCCCATCCGCACCGAGGCCATGCAGCCAGATCACGCAGGATCGAACCGGCGGGCGGGGATCGATCACGATCGGTGGATCCGGATTGACTGTCATTCTGCCCCCTGCTCTGTCACCCCTGAAAACAACGGTATACTCAGCGCCCGATCCAGTTAGCGGAACTACCGATGCGCCCTATCCTCGCCCTGGCACTGCTCGCCGCCCTTTTGTTGCTGACCGGCTGCGGACAGAAAGGCCCGCTTTACCTGCCGGACGAGCCCCAGCAGCAGGCGGACCGCTGATGGACCACTTCGCCTATCGCGACGGCGAGCTGTACGCCGAGGACGTCCCCCTGCGGGATATCGCCGCTCGTTATGGTACCCCCTGCTACGTCTACTCGCGAGCCACCCTGGAGCGGCACTGGCGGGCCTTCGACAAGGCCTTCTCGGGCCGCGACCATCTGGTCTGTTTCGCGGTCAAGGCCAATTCCAATCTTGCGGTGCTGAACGTGCTGGCACGCCTCGGATCGGGCTTCGACATCGTCTCAGGCGGGGAACTGGAGCGGGTCATTGCCGCGGGTGGCGACCCCTCGCGGGTGGTCTTCTCTGGCGTGGGCAAGAGCCGGGCGGAAATGCGGCGTGCGCTGGCGCTCGGCATCCGTTGCTTCAACGTCGAGTCGGAGGCCGAGCTGGAACGTCTCAACGCGGTTGCGGCCGAAATGGACGAGGTCGCCCCGGTCTCGCTGCGGGTGAATCCGGACGTGGATGCGAAGACCCACCCGTACATATCCACCGGGCTGAAGGAAAACAAGTTCGGGATCGAGATCAACGAGGCGCTGCGGATCTACCAGCGCACCAGGGACCTGCCAAATATCCAAGTCGCCGGCATCGACTGTCATATCGGCTCGCAGCTGACCGATCTCGCCCCCTTCCTGGATGCGCTCGATCGCGTCCTGGCGCTGGTGGAGCGATTGCAGCAGCAAGGTATCGAAATCGAGCACATCGATCTCGGGGGAGGACTCGGGGTGCGTTACCGGGACGAGACCCCGCCGCAACCCGATGAGTATGCACAGGCACTGGCGGCCCGCCTCGGCGATGCGCCGTATGAACTACTGATCGAACCCGGCCGCGCGATCGCGGCCAATGCGGGTGTGCTGCTGACTCGGGTCGAGTACCTCAAGCACACCGAGAGCCATAACTTCGCCATCCTCGACGCGGCCATGAACGACCTGATCCGCCCCTCGCTTTATCAGGCGTGGCAGACGATCCTGACGGTCGAAGAAAGCCCCCAGGAGACCGCAGCGAATTACGACCTGGTCGGCCCCATCTGTGAGACCGGCGACTTCCTGGGCAAGGATCGGGCGCTACGCCTGCGCGAGGGCAGTCTGCTCGCGATCCGGTCCGCCGGCGCGTACGGTTTCAGTATGGCCTCCAACTACAACACCCGGCCGCGCGCGGCCGAGGTGATGGTGGATGGGGAGGCAATCCACCTGGTGCGGCAACGCGAGACCATCGCTGAACTGTTCGCTGGCGAGTCCCTGCTGCCGTAGCACAGCTGGGGGCCTACAAGCTCAACGTCCGAGTTTGCGCAGTCGAATCAGCTCGGCCACCAGATCGCGTTCGTTCCAGTTCTGGGTGATCCAGATGGTGAGCGCGGTGCGTGAGAGATAACGCCACAGCAGACCGCTTTCCTTCATGTTCTGGATCAGGTACTCCTTGGCCACGAAGCCGGACGCGCGCAGGCCGGGATAACGGTCGCCGCAGGTCAGGAAATCCTCTAGCTTGTCGTCGTTGCGCGAACACCAAAGCAGCTCATACCAGTGCCAGGGGGTGATCGATCGCAGTTGCACCGGCAGCGCCTCCTTGCGCTCCAGCCAGACCCGACCGGCTTCCACATTGCTATAGGGCACATTCTGAGGAACCGGTCTTCCGACGGTATTTTCCAGGCCTGCCCAATAGGCCAGGGGCGGCGCTGCCGCCGCCAGCAGCAGTAGCAGTACCAGCAATACCAGCAGTTTTTTCATTATGGTCCTCCCGCTTCGGTGGTCGCGCAAACGAGCACGGCGCGCGCTATTCGATGTCGATCCCTTCTGCGGCCAGCGCTGCCCGGATCTGCTGCTCCGCCTCGAGCCAGTCCGCATCCGGGAGGCCATTTTCGAACAGGCGCTGCTCCGCGATGTAGTAGGCCGCCATGGCCACGCGTCCACGGTATTCCGCATAGCTGATGGTCTTCCTTGCACCCGCTTTCACAGCGACCTTACTGGAAGCCTTTTTGCGCGGCGCCGGTTTGCTGGCTACCGCTTTTTTGGCAACGGCTTTCTTTGCCACCGTCTTTTCGGCTATAGCCACCTTCTTTTTGGCGACCTTCTTCTTGGCAGTCTTTTTCTGCGCGACTTTCTTCGTGGTCGCTTTCTTAGTGGCGACTTTCTTCTTGCCAGAGGTGGATTCGGTTTCGTCTTTAGTGCTGCTCATGGGAGGTTCCTTGCGAAGTCTGAAAACAGGGGCCGAGGATGGGTATGCCGGACCGGCAGGATCAGGACACTTCCGCGGTGTACGCCATGCTCGCGACAATGACGAACAGGGCTGTTCACCGGTGAGTGGCGCTGCCGCCGGCCAACACGCCAATGATAGACTCAATTGATGAAATATTCGTTTAGCAAAATGCACGGGCTGGGCAACGATTTCGTCGTATTCGACGCCACCCTATCGCCGATGGACCTGCATCCGAAGCAGATACGCCAACTCGCCGATCGTCGCTTCGGTGTGGGATGCGACCAGGTGCTGCTGGTGGAACCGCCGCGGGAGCCGGGTACCGACTTCTTCTACCGGATCTTCAATGCCGACGGTTCCGAGGTCGAACAGTGCGGCAATGGCGCGCGCTGCTTTGCGCGCTTCGTGCGCAGCCATGGGCTGACCGAAAAGATGGTCATTCCGGTGGGAACGGCCGCCGGCCCGATCGAACTGCGCGTGCTCGATGACGAGCAGGTAAAGGTCAACATGGGTGCGCCAGCGCTGGAGCCCCGTTCCCTGCCCTTCGAGGCCAATCATCGTGCAACGGTGTACAGCCTAGCGATCGCTGGACGGGTGGTCGAATTCAGTGCCGTGTCGATGGGCAATCCGCATGCGGTGCTTGTGGTCGACAACGTGCAACAGGCCCCGGTGCAGGAGCTCGGTCCAGTGCTCGAATCCCACCCGGCTTTTCCACAGCGGGTGAACGTGGGTTTCATGGCGGTTCGCGCGCGTGACGAAATCGACCTGCGTGTGTACGAACGTGGCACCGGCGAGACCCTGGCCTGCGGCACCGGCGCCTGTGCCGCGGTGGTGGCCGGGCGACTGCGTGGACTGCTGGACGAGCGCGTGCTGGTGCACCTACCGGGTGGGGATCTTGTGATAAGCTGGCGCGGAAATAACGAGCCGGTGTGGATGACCGGCCCGGCCGTGGAGGTCTTCGAAGGCAGGGTCGATTTATGAGTCTCGGACAGGATGACAAGCAGCTTGCGCAGGACGACCTGGGGGAGCAGGTTGCGGACTATCTTGCCGCTCATCCCGATTTTCTGGTGCGCCACCCCGAGGTGCTGGCGCAGATTGATATCCCCCACCCCACCGGCGATGCCATATCCCTGATCGAACGCCAGGTACATACCCTGCGTGAACAGAATCGTGGTTACCGCGCGCAACTCGAATCCCTGATACAGATCGCGCGCGACAACGATGCGCTTGCCAAGCGCCTGCATCGACTGACCCTCGCCCTGATCGAAACCCGCAGCTTCGACGAAGTGCTCAACACCCTGCAGGATGAATTGCGCAATCTGTTCGGGGCGGATGCGGTCGAAATGAAGCTGTTTTCCGGGGAGGAACTGGCGGCGCATGCCAGCGAGGCGGGGCCGGCGATGTTCCGGGATTTCATCCAGGGGGAACGCCCGAGCTGTGGCCCGCTACCCGCGGAGCAGATGGTGTACCTGTTCGGGCCACAGGCGGGCGAGACCGGCTCGGTCGCGCTCATTCCCCTGCATGCCGCCCCCCTGGTCGGGGTGCTCGCCATCGGCAGCCATGACCCGGATCGCTTCAGCTCCGGCAAGAGCGTGGATTTCCTGTACCGTCTGGCGGACATCGTCAGCGCCACCCTGGTGGCGGTTTCCAGCCCGGGGACCTGACCTCCATGCCAGTTTCTGCGGACCGCGCCTGGCTGCAGGACTACCTCGACTATCTGCGCTATGAGCGGCGTCTCTCGGCACGTACCCTGGATGCCTACCAACGTGACATCGGCGGCTATCTCGCCTGGTGCGAGCAGCAACAGTGCCCGGCCTGGGAGCCCGTTGCGCAACAGCAGATCCGACGCTTCAGCGCGCATCGCCATCGCGACGGTATTTCGGGGACCAGTCTGGCCCGCCAGCTCTCCGCCTTGCGTGGCATGTTCCGATTTCTGCTGCGCGAGAAGCGCGTCCGGGGGAATCCGGCCGAAGGCGTGCGCGCGCCCAAGAGCGGACGGCGACTGCCGGCGACCCTGGACGTGGACCAGATCGGTCGCCTCATGGACATCCAGGACGGCAATCCACTCGATCTGCGCGACCGGGCCGCACTCGAACTGTTCTACTCCAGCGGCCTGCGCCTGAGCGAACTGGCCATGCTCGACGTGGCCCAGGTCCAAACCGCTGACGATCTGCTCGAAATCACCGGCAAGGGAGGCAAGACCCGGCGGGTACCGATCGGATCCATGGCGCTCTCGGCCATCGATGCCTGGCTGCGGGTACGTCCGCAGCTTGCCCGGGACGGAGAAACCGCCCTGTTCGTCAGCCAACGCGGCGCTCGCCTGAGCGGGCGCGCTATCGAACAGCGGGTCGCGCTGCACGCGCGCCGCCAGGGGATGCCACGCCACGTCCATCCACACATGCTGCGACATTCCTTCGCCAGTCACCTGCTGGAATCCTCTGGCGACCTGCGCGCGGTTCAAGAGCTCCTCGGGCATGCCGATATAGGCACTACCCAGGTCTATACTCACCTGGATTTTCAGCATCTCGCGCAGGTCTATGACAAGTCGCACCCGAGGGCTCGAAAACGGCGCCGCTAGCCTGCATATGTCGCCGTTTTTTGTGACGAGGGCGTCCAGACGCCGCTGTGGCGGGGCGTACGGAGTGAAAGACGGCGAAGGCGTAGCTGAAACTACGTCGAACCGGCTGGAGCGAGTACGCCCGGTCACGGCGAGGGTATCGGCGTCCGCAGTAGCAAATCGGTGAGATATGCAGGCTAGAATCGCCCGACGGCAGGGATATGCTTGTGGAACATCTTTCGCTCTATGTCATCCCGCTGCCGCTGGCAGCTTTTGGCGTAGGCACCAGCCTCGCACCTGAGGCGCAGGCCGGTTCCCAGCGCGGGTTCTGGCAACACCGGATCGAGGTTGCAGGAATCCCGTGAGCATGGACCCACGCCCCCGCCAGCTATCCCTTATCGCCCGTATCCTGATCCTCGTTCTGGCAATCCAGGGGGTAGTGATCCTCGCGCTCGCCACCGGTCTTCAGCAGGCGCTCAGCGGTTATGCCCAGGAGCAGTTCGAACGCCTGACCGGGCCGATGGAGTCCATGGTCAGCAACGCGCTGGCGCCCGCCCTGTCGGCCGGGGACATCGGCGCCCTGCGCCAGCGCAGTCTCCAGATCCACGCGGATAACCCGCTGATCACCTACCTGGCGGTCTCGAATCCCGATGGCAGGACCCTGGTCAGCGTGGGCGATCCCACTGCGGTCACGGAAAGTGTCGCAGGCGTCGAGGTTCCGCACAGCGAAAGTTTCACGCTGCGCCTGGCAGGTGAGGACGTTGGCCGTGTCCAGTTGGGAATCCAGTTTTCCCCGCTGGATCGTTTCAAGCAACAGCTGACCGACTCGACCCTGCTGACCGGCATCCTCTACCTGATGCTGTCGACACTGCTCATCGGGCTGATCCTGTGGTACTTCACCCGGCGCCTGCGGCGGCTCGACGTCGCTGCGCAGGCCATTGCAAGGGGCGAACTCGAGAGCGTCGACACGCGCGGCGCGAGGGACGAGATCGGGCGTCTGGCCGAGTCCTTCAACGCCATGGTGCAGGCACTGCAGGAGCGCACTCATGGGCATGAGCAGGAGAAGGCCCGCCTGCGCGCGATCGCAGACCATACCTTCGCCTGGGAAGTCTGGCTGGATGACGACAATCACCTGGTCTGGACCAACCCATCGGCTCAGCGGGTGACCGGTTACTCGCCGGAGGATCTGCTCGCAATGCCGGATTTTCCGCGCCCGCTGTTCCCGGAGGAGGCGACCGAAACGCCCGCCGACTGGCAACAGCTGCTGCAGCGGGGTAACGGCGAAAACCACGAGTGCCTGCTCAGGCGCAAAGATGGCGACAAGGTCTGCTTGGCGGTCTACTGGCAACCCGTCCTGGATAGCGCCGGCCTGCCACGCGGCAAGCGCGCCTCCTTCATCGACGTCAGCGAAAGAATCCACTCGCAGGCTATCGTGAAACAGACGCTCGAGGAGTTGCGCACCAGCGAGGCACGTGAGCGCGAACTGCGCCACCAGTCGGATCAGCAGCAGGCGCGGTTTCGCGCGCTGTTGTCCGCGATGAGCATCGGCATCCTGTTCGAAACATCCGACCGGCGGGTCGAGTTCGTGAACCCGGCTTTCGGCGAGATGTGGGGTCTGGAGCCAGGCGACAATCTCGTGGACCAGTCGGTCGATTCCGTGGTCGCGCGCTTCCGGCACCTCCTGCTCGAGGACACGGACAGCACCCCTCGCCTGCTGACCTCGGCCAAGCTGGCAGAAACGATCGACCGCCTCGACGAGATCGAGCTGAATGACGGGCGCACCCTGGCGCAGATCTCTTACCCGGTGCGGGACCGCGAGGGTCTTCCCATCGGTCGCCTGTGGCTGTACGAGGACGTCACCCACGACCGGCAGACCGCGGAACAACTGATCTATCTGGCAGAGCGCGATTCACTGACCGGGCTGTACAACCGGCACCGCTTCCAGACCGAGATGGAACGCATGATCGGCCTGGCGAAACGTTTCAAGCACCAGTTCGCGCTGCTCTATTTCGATCTGGACGAATTCAAGTTCATCAACGACAACTACGGACATCGTGAAGGCGACACCGTACTGACCCGGATCGCGGGGGAGCTGGGCAAGGTGATCCGCAAGAACGACGTCTTCGCCCGACTCGGTGGAGACGAATTCGCCGTGATCACCCTGATCGACGAGGATCTCGACGAGGTCAAGCAACTGGCCCAGCGCATCGTCAGCGCGGTCGCGCGCATACCGTTCCGCTTCCAGACACAGAATCTCCGCATGACCACCAGCGTCGGGATCGCCATTTACCCCGAGATGAGCCAGGATCCGGAGGTCCTGATCACGCAGGCGGATGCCGCCATGTACCAGGCCAAGGCCCAGGGCAAGAACACCTGGTCGCTGTATGACCGCGAGCGCGACGCCTCGGTCACCATGATGGCGCACATGAACTGGACCCAGCGGATAGAGCACGGTCTTGAGCACGACCTGTTCGAACTGCACTACCAGGGCGTGTACCGCGTGGCGGATCGCTCCCTCACGCACCTCGAAGCGCTCGTCAGACTGCGCGATACCGACCAGGAGGGCAAGCTCTTCATGCCGGGACAGTTCATCCCGTTCGCCGAGAAGAACGGCAAGATCCTGGCCATCGACCAGTGGGTCCTGCGGCACGTGATCGAGTTGCTGGGACGGCACCCCGGGATGCCGGCGGTCGCGGTCAACATCTCCGGGCGGTCCTTCGACGATCCCTCGCTGCCGCAGCGGATTCGCCGCTGGCTGTCGCAGAACGCGGTCGAACCGGAACGCCTGATGATTGAGCTGACCGAGACCGCGGCGGTATCCGACGTCCAGGATGCGCAGCGCTTCATCGAGGCCCTGCACCAGACCGGCTGTCAGGTCTGCCTGGACGACTTCGGCTCCGGCTTTTCCTCGTTCGCCTACCTCAAGCACATCGATGCCGACGTGCTCAAGATCGATGGACAGTTCATCCACGACCTGCCCAATAACCCCGAGAACCAGATCTTTCTGCGTGCCATGCTGGATGTCGCCACCGGCCTGCGCAAGGCGACTGTAGCCGAGTTCGTCGACAGCGAAGCGGTGCTGCGGATGCTGGCGCGCTTCGGCGTCGACATGGCCCAGGGATATCACCTCGACCGGCCGCGACCGGATCATGCCGCGATCCCTGCAAGCCAACAGGGCGCCGGATAAGCTAAAATTCGCGTCTTTCTCCAGCCTCGGGAGCGAGCGTGCAGCAAATCCTCGGAACAACCATTCTCTCGGTCCGCCGCAACGGCAAGGTCGTCGTTGGCGGTGATGGCCAGGTTTCCATGGGCAACACCGTGATGAAGGGCAACGCCCGCAAGGTGCGTCGACTCTACAAGGGCCAGGTGCTGGCCGGCTTTGCCGGCGCCACTGCAGACGCCTTTACCCTGTTCGAGCGTTTCGAGGGAAAACTGGAAAAGCACTCCGGCCAGCTGACACGCGCCGCGGTGGAACTGGCCAAGGACTGGCGCACCGACCGCATGCTGCGCCGCCTCGAGGCGCTGCTGGTAGTCGCCGACCCGGAGGCCTCGCTGATTCTCACCGGGACCGGGGACGTGGTCGAGCCGGAAGACAGCCTGATGGCGATCGGTTCCGGCGGCAGCTATGCCCAGGCGGCGGCACGCGCGATGCTAGACACCACCGACCTGCCGGCGCGCGAGATCGTCGAGCGTGGCCTGTCGATCGCCGCCGACATCTGTGTCTACACCAATCACAACCTAGTCATCGAGGAACTCGACAGCAATGTCTGACATCACCCCGGAAGCCATCGTGCAAGAGCTCGACAAGCACATCGTGGGGCAGCAGGAAGCCAAGCGTTCGGTTGCGATTGCGCTGCGCAACCGCTGGCGACGCAGCCGGGTGGAGGCCTCCCTGCGCAACGAAATCACGCCCAAGAACATCCTCATGATCGGACCCACCGGGGTGGGCAAGACCGAAATCGCACGCCGCCTGGCGAAGCTTGCGAATGCACCTTTCATCAAGGTCGAGGCGACCAAGTTCACCGAGGTCGGCTATGTCGGCCGCGAGGTCGATTCGATCATCCGTGACCTGGCCGACAGTGCCGTCAAGATGGTCCGGGAACAGGAGATGGACAAGGTCCGCGACGTCGCCCACGCAGCCGCAGAGGAGCGCATCCTCGACATTCTGCTGCCGCCTCCCCGGACCAGCTCGTGGGAAGAGGAAGCGAAGCCTACTCAAAGCAGCGCCACGCGCGAGAAGTTCCGAAGCAAGCTGCGCGCCGGCGAACTGGACGACAAGGAGATCGAAATAGAGACCTCCGCCTCCCCGCTGGGCGTGGAGATCATGGCGCCACCCGGGATGGAGGAAATGACCAGCCAGCTGCAGGGGCTGTTCCAGAACCTCGGCAGCGGCCGCACGCGCAAACAGAAGCTGCGCATCCGCGATGCCATCAAGATGCTGACCGATGAAGAGGCCGCCAAGCGGGTCAACGAGGAGGAACTCAAGCTGCGCGCGGTCGAAATGGTGGAACAGAACGGCATCGTGTTCCTGGACGAGCTGGACAAGGTCACCAGCCGCGCAGAGGCACACGGCGCCGATGTCTCGCGCGAGGGTGTCCAGCGCGACCTGCTGCCGCTGGTGGAAGGCTGCACGGTCTCGACCAAGCAGGGTACGGTACGTACCGATCACATCCTGTTCATCGCCTCGGGGGCATTCCACCTGAGCAAGCCGTCCGACCTGATCCCCGAGCTGCAGGGGCGCCTGCCTATCCGGGTGGAGCTGAAGGCGCTCAGCAGCGACGACTTCGTACGTATCCTGACCGAGCCGGACGCCTCGCTGACCGAGCAGTATCAGGCGCTCATGGCCACCGAGGGAGTCACCCTGGAATTCACCCCGGACGGGGTGCGGCGCATCGCGGAGATCGCCTGGCAGGTCAACGAGCGCACCGAGAACATCGGCGCACGCCGCCTGCACACGGTCATGGAGCGGCTCCTCGAAGAGGTGTCTTTCATGGCGCCACACTACCGCTCGCAGACGGTCACGATCGATGCCGAGCTGGTCAGCCGCAATCTCGAGGCGCTCTCGGAGAACGAGGACCTGAGCCGCTACATCCTGTAGTCTTGCCCCATCCGGCACGCGGCCAAACGCTGGCGCCAGGGTCGCCTTCCCAGGCAACTGCCTGTCGCGGTAACCGCTTTTTCATGTGACGGACGGAAACTAGGGCCTGTTAACACTATGCGGATATCCATCGACAGAGCCCCATTTTTTGCAGGCCAAGGCGCGGTGAGCGCCGTGTACCTGCCGTACATCAGCGAAACTGCAACGCGGGCCTGCGGAAAATGGGGCCTGTCCCTTCAGGACCAACGCTGGGCATCCGCATAGTGTTAACAGGCCCTAGGTCTCTACGCTCTCATCCAGGAGGATCTCCACATGACCGATATTCAACAACTGCTCGGGGACGAGGCAGAAAGCCTACTCGGGCACACCTGCACCACGATCTCGAGTGATTTGCTGCATCTGCCGGGCGAGGACTATGTCGATCGCGTGGTCGCACCCAAGGATCTCAGCCCTGGCGTGCTGCGTAACATGCAGTGCCTGTTCAATCATGGGCGGCTCGGTGGCAGCGGTTACCTCTCGCTGTTGCCGGTCGATCAGGGCGTCGAACATTCCGCCGGCGCCTCCTTTGCGCCCAACCCGCTCTACTTCGACCCGGCCAATATCTGCGAGCTGGCGATCGAGGGTGGCTGCAACGCGGTCGCGTCCACCTTTGGGGTGCTGCAATCAGTGGCACGCAAGTACGCCCACAAGATCCCCTTCCTGGTGAAGATCAACCACAACGAGATCCTCAGCTATCCCAATTTCTACGACCAGACCCTGTTCGCCTCGGTGGACCAGGCCTTCGACATGGGCGCGGTCGCAGTCGGTGCCACCATTTACTACGGGTCGCCCGAGTCACGCCGCCAGATCCAGGAGATCAGCGAGGCCTTCGAGCACGCTCACGAACTCGGCATGGTGACCGTGCTGTGGGCCTACCTGCGCAACAATGCCTTCAAACACGAGGGCACCGACTACCACACCGCCGCCGATCTGACCGGCCAGGCAAACCACCTTGCGGCCACCATCGGAGCGGACATCGTCAAACAGAAACAGGCCGAGGGGAACGGCGGCTACAACGCGATCAAGTTTGGCAAGACTCACCCCAAGGTCTACGAGGAACTGACCAGCGAGCACCCGGTCGACCTGGTGCGCTATCAGGTGGCCAACTGCTACATGGGGCGTGCCGGGCTGATCAATTCCGGTGGCGCCTCCTCGGGAGCCGGCGACCTCGCCCAGGCGGTGCGGACCGCGGTGATCAATAAACGCGCCGGCGGCATGGGCATGATCTCCGGGCGCAAGGCATTCCAACGCCCGATGAATGAAGGCGTGCAGCTGCTGAACGCGATCCAGGACGTCTACCTGAGCGAAGACGTCAGCATCGCCTAACTGCCAGGCACTGCAACCGGCTTGGCCCCCGAGATTGGGGCCAGGCTTCCCTTCACACCTCTTCTACCTCCAGCCGCATGGGGTGATAATCCCTGCGCGCTCGGCCAGAATACCGCCTCATCGACGCAATCCAGAAACGGAACCGAACCATGTTGAATACCCCCAACCCCACCGAACTGAACCTGCATCGCATGTCACGGGTACTGGAGATCACTTTCGAGGACGGCGCCAACTTCAAACTGCCGGCCGAGTACCTGCGCGTCTATTCGCCCTCGGCAGAGGTCATGGGGCACGGACCGGGTCAGCGCCAGGTGCCATTGGGCAAGGAGAACGTCAACGTCGATCGCATCGAGCCGGTCGGCAACTACGCGGTCCAGCTGTACTTCGACGACCAGCACAACACCGGCATCTACTCCTGGGAAACACTGTACAATTTGGGTAAGAACTACGACGACCTTTGGGCAGCCTATCTCGAGGAACTCAAGGAGAAGGGCTATACCCGCAAGGAACCCGCCTCCTGAGGTATGCAAGCGAGACCCGTCCAGCATGAGCGAGCCTGAATCCACCCACTTCGGTTTCAAAACGGTTGCCAGCGACGACAAGGCCGGGCTGGTGAGGGGTGTGTTCGATTCGGTCGCGAACAGGTACGACCTGATGAACGACCTGATGTCGTTCGGGGTGCATCGGCTGTGGAAGCGATTCGCTATCGAACTTGCCGGGGTCCGCAGCGGGCAGGTCATCCTGGACCTCGCCTCCGGCACCGGCGACCTCGCCGACCGCTTCGCCGGCCTGGTGGGTCCGCAGGGCCTGGTGATCATGTCCGACATCAACGCCAGCATGCTGCAGGTCGGTCGCGACCGGATGGTCGACCGTGGACATGTCGGCAATATCGCCTATGCCCAGATCGATGCGGAGCAGCTCCCGCTCGCGGACAACAGCCTCGATCTCATCACAATCGCCTTCGGCTTGCGCAATGTCACCCACAAGGAGCGTGCCCTGGAAAGTATGTTCCGTGCGCTCAAGCCGGGTGGACGCGCCCTGGTGCTGGAGTTTTCCAAGCCGACCAGCAAGCCGTTGCAGAAGATCTACGATGCCTACTCCTTCGGCGTGCTACCCCGCATGGGCCGCCTGGTGGCGAACGACCCGGACAGCTACCGCTATCTCGCCGAGTCCATCCGCATGCACCCCGACCAGGAAACGCTTAAAGGCATGATGGAGGATGCGGGCTTCGAGCGCTGCGATGTGCACAACCTCACGGGAGGGATAGTCGCAGTCCACCGGGGCTTCAAGCTGTAATTCCAGGAGCACACGATGAGTGCGCGCGAGCTCGCCCTGGAAGCCCTCGAGGACCTGATAAACCGGCTCGTTTCACTCGACCCGGACGCGGCGCAACGCCTGGCGCAGTGGCATGGACGGGTGATCGCGCTGGCACTGCGGGGTACCGGCATCACCTTCCACTTCATCCCCGACCAGCACGGCCGCCTGCAGCTGCAGGGCAGTTATGAGGGGCAACCCGACTGCCTTATCGAGGGTAGCCCGCTCGACCTGATGCGGGCCTCGGACAAGCAACAGGGGCCGGCGCAGCTGTTCGCCGGTCATGTCGCGATCTCCGGGGACACCGAGCTGGCCCACCGCTTCAGCGAGGTACTCGGCAATCTCGAGATCGACTGGGAGGAGCAGCTGTCACGCTACGTCGGTGATGTCTCGGCCCACGAGCTGGCCCGCTTCGGCCGGGGCGCACGCGACCAGGCGCAGCGAACGCTCGACCTTGCGCAACAGAATCTGTCCGAATACCTCACCGAAGAGGTGCGACTGCTACCGCACCGCTTCGAGATCGAGGAATGGATACGCGACGTAGAGACCCTGCGCGATGATGTGGAGCGACTCGCGGCGCGTGTGCAAATGCTGGAAAACCCGCGCTCATGATCCCGTTCCGGGAGGGTGTGCGGGTCGCCCATATCACCTGGGTGCTGATGCGGCACGGCCTGGACGAGATCATCCTGGCGGCACACCTGTTCCGGCCGATCCGCTTTCTTCGCTACCTCTCCCCCTTCCGTCTCACCGGAAGCGTTCGCACCGCTCCACGGGGGGTGCGCATCCGCGAGGCGCTCGAGGACCTCGGTCCGCTGTACGTCAAGTTCGGCCAGATCCTCTCGACCCGGCGCGACCTGCTGCCCGACGATATCGCGGAGGAACTCGCCCGCCTGCAGGACCAGGTGCCACCCTTCCCCGGCGAGCAGGCACGCGCCATCGTGGAGAAGTCCCTCGGCGAACCGGTAGGGACCCTGTTCGCCGAATTCAGCCTGCAACCGCTGGCCTCGGCTTCGATCGCCCAGGTCCACGCGGCACGCCTGCACGATGGCACTGAGGTCGTGGTCAAGGTGGTCCGCCCGGGCATCGAGAAAATCATACGGCGCGATATCGACCTGCTGTACACCGTGGCGCGCATGGCGCGTCGCTACTCCAGCGACGCGCGTCGGCTGCGCCCGGTAGAGGTGGTCGCGGAGTATGACAAGACCATTCACGACGAGCTCGACCTGGCAAGAGAGGCCGCCAACTGCGCCCTGCTGAGGCGTAATTTTGCCGCCAGCGAGCTGCTGTACGTGCCGCAGATCTATTGGGACTACACCCGCAGTGAAGTGATGGTCCAGGAGCGCATCCACGGGATACCGGTCGACCAGATCGACGAGCTCAAGCGCGCCGGCATCGATCTCGGCATGCTCGGCCGCAGAGGGGTCGAGATCTTCTTCACCCAGGTGTTCCGGGACAACTTCTTCCATGCAGACATGCACCCGGGCAATATCTTCGTTGCCCCGGACGGGCGCTACATCGGCGTGGACTTCGGCATCATGGGGACCCTGACCACCGAGGATCAACGTTACCTGGCGGAGAACCTGCTGGCCTTCTTTCACCGTGACTACCGGCGGGTGGCCGAGCTGCACGTGGAGTCCGGTTGGGTGCCGGCAACGACCCGGGTGGACGAATTCGAGAGCGCGATACGCGCGGTGAGCGAACCGATCTGGGAAAAACCGATCAGCCAGATCTCGTTCGGGCACTTCCTGTTGCGCCTTTTCCAGACCGCACGCCGTTTCGACATGGAGGTGCAGCCGCAGCTGGTGCTGCTGCAGAAGACCCTGCTGAATATCGAGGGACTGGGGCGTCAGCTTTACCCGGAGCTGGATCTGTGGAACACGGCCAAGCCCTTCATGGAGCGCTGGATGGCGCAGCAGGTGGGGCCACGTGCGTTCTCGCAACGGGTCGAGAAGGCGCTTCCGGAGCTGTCGGAACAGCTGCCGGAGATTCCCCGTCTCGCCTATCGCGCACTCAAGCGCATCGCCGAGGGGGATCGGCAACAGGCGGCGCAGCAGGACTCCGACCTGGTGGCCATCCGGGAACAGATCCGCGAGGGCCAACGCGGCACGCGCGAGGCAGTCGCCGGTGGCAGCCTGCTGCTCGCCGGCGTGTTGCTGCACCTGGCGGAAACGCCACTGCTGTCACAGGCCGGCAACGGGATCGTGGCTCTGGCTTTGGGCGGTATCGGCCTGGTGCTGTTGCTGAAAGCGCTGTTGAGGCACTGAAGCGCCAGCGATCAGAGCGGCGGCTGGGGCGATAGTCGCCCCGTTGTTACTCGATCGGCACGCGTCGGATCTGCTCCACTTCCGCCCGGACGATACTCTTCAGCGGCACGTGGCTGGTCACCGATCCGCCCGAGGTGCGGCGTCGTACCTGGGCCTCGCCGTTGACGATCGTGCTCAGGACACCCTCTCTCACCGGCTGCCCCTCAGGGTGGATACGCACCACCCGACCCAGATATCGACTCAGTCGATCCGGAGCAACCGGCAGGTACTCGCGTACGATCGTGTGGCGCGCGGCGTCGGCCGGCGGTTCCGCACCCTGCAGGCCCTGACTATCCCGGTCGAGCCGGATATCGAGGTTCTGCACTAGGCGTTCATTCACGAACAGGCTGACCCCCAGGGTCTGGACCAGCTTTGCCGGCTCCAGGCCCGCCAGTTGCAACGGGGCGAGTGGTTGTTCCGGGTTGATGTAGATGCGGATATCGCCCCATTCGCGGTAAAACTGCCGCAGCGCGCCCTGCAGGTCTGCACCGATTGTGACACCCGACTCTCTCAGGTTGTCGCGCAGGTCCTGCAACAGTCTTTCCCGGTAGACCTCCTCCGCAAGCCCCTCTTCTGCCGCGCAGTGTGCGACAAAGCGTTGCCCGAAGGCGGGCTCCAGGCGAACACGCAGGTCCGCCATGGCAAAACGCATTGCCGCCAGCTGCTCCGGCTGCACGATCTGCGGCGCCAGGCCATTGAGTTGCAGGGACAAGGAGATCGACTCGACCTGCTCGAGATCGAAACCGAAGCGCAGTTCGAGCGTCTCATCCGCGGGGTAGAAGCGGTAAGCGAGGTCGAGCCCAAGGGTGAGGTAGTCGAACCCCATGGCACGCAACTGCATCGGATCCACATTGAAGGACGCACAGCCCTGTGACGTGAACTGCTGCAGCGGCGTCGCCTGCTGGCGCAATGCCTCTTGCACAGCGGTCTCGAGCGGAATCCGAATCCGCTCGGCTGTGAGCTGCAATTCGTCCGGAAACTGTGGTCGCGCCCTGCCCCGCCAACTGTCCGGGATCAGCAAGGCCAACGGGTCGTCGCTGGCGAGCCGCACCCGCCCGACCTCGATGGCCGCCTGCACCTGCAAGGGACGGATGCGGATATCGGAAACCGAGGCTGCACCCTGCAGCTCGGTGTCGATCGCACCGTAGCTGATCTCGAATCGATCAGCCGATGTCGCGACCAGTTCATCCATGGCCTGCTTGACACGCAGGTACATGACCCCCTTGGCAAGCAACGGCAATGACAGCACGATCGCGAGCAGCAGGATCGGAACCAGGTGCTTTTTGCGCATGTGGAAACCCGCAATCATGATCGCCGGCGGGAGGCCTCAGGGGCGCACCAGCGGTCCTTCCACAGCGTCACGTTTCGCCCTCCCCGCCAGGGCCTCGATCAGTGCGAGCGCGAAATCCATGGCGGTGCCTGGACCACGCGAGGTAATCACCTTGCCATCCCGAACCACCGCCTGCTCGGACAGACGCGTGTCGCGCAGTTCCTCGGCGTTTAGCGCCCCGGGATAGGAAGTCGCCTCACGCCCGTGTAACAGGCCGGCACTGGCGAGCACCTTGGGCGCTGCGCAAATCGCTGCAATGAACGCGTCCTTGGCCGCCATGTCGCTTAGAAGTCGCGCGATGCGCGGATCTGCCTTCAGGTGGTCGGCCCCGGGCAGTCCACCGGGCAGCACGACCATGTCATAGGCCCCGTGAGTGGCCTCCTCCAGGGTGGTATCGGGCAGCAGCACGACGCCACGGCTGCATGTGACCGGGCCGTCTTGCAGGCCCGCGGTGATCACCTCGATACCGGCTCTTCGCAGCAGGTCGATGATGGTGACGGCTTCGAGCTCTTCGCAACCTTCGGCAAGGGGGACGAGGACGCGTGCCATACCTTGGTTCTCCTCTGCAGTGCTATCAGTCGGGAAACCGGAACCAGCTCGACGTTCTGCTGGGCGAGCCTCGGCAGTTCCGCCGCCAGCACCTCGATCGTTTCCGGGTGAGGGTGTCCTATGGCGACTGCGGTCCCCTTCAGCCGGGCCACGTTGACTGCCTCCAACAGGCGCTGGCGGATCTGACGCGGATCCCTCTCGTTATCCAGGAACACATCTCGACGGGCGGTGGAAAGGCCCGCCAGGCGGGCCTTCTGCGCCGCCCTGGACATGATCCCGGTGCGACTGTCGACAAAATACAGTCCGCCTCGGGCTCGCAATGCCGACATGAACCCGCTCATACTGCTCTCTTTTCCGGTCAACAGGCTGCCCATGTGGTTGTTGACGCCCGAAGCATAGGGCACCGAAGCCAGGTTCGCCTTGAGCACCGCGTCCATATCGGAGCTGCTGTGCGCCGGAGTCAAGCCGCCGGGGCCGAGAGGCAGATACCTGATCGAGGTCATCGGCTGGTGCAGCATGCTCTCCCGGCCCTGTGCATGTGCCTCCAGCGCGATGGTGCGACTCCAGGCCAGGCGTGGCAGGACCGAAACAGTGACCGCCTTGGGGAGATCGAGCACGGCCTGTGCACGCGAATAGTTGTGCCCCAGATCGTCGATGATGATGGCGAGGTAGGCCTCGGCCCGGGCCATTCCAGTGGTGACGAGCAACAACGCGGCTAGCAGCGTCCGCATCATGTGCCCTCCCGATCACTCAGGATCGCCAGCCCCTTGAGCAGGTTCAGAGCCTCGCTCAGGGCATAGTCTCGCTGGGCCAAGGGTAGTTTCTCCTCTGATTTATCCGCCTTTTCCGGACGACTGGGTTTCTTGTTTTTCATTGGGGTCTTGGACTCGCTGCCATTGGATTTGTTGTCGAGGTGATGGACCAGTTGTGCCTCTTTCAAAGTCGCTTGCTCACCCTCCGCCTTGGCCACCGTGAGGTTCTGCAGGATGATGTCCGGGACGATTCCCTCCGCCTGAATGGAACGCCCGTTGGGCGTGAAATAGCGCGCGGTGGTGAGCTTTATTGCCGTTTTTTCATTGACCGGCACGATCGATTGGACCGATCCCTTGCCAAAGGTCGGCTGCCCCATGATCACCGCGCGGCGGTGGTCCTGGAGTGCACCCGCGACGATCTCGGATGCGGATGCGGAGCCACCGTTCACCAGCACCACCAGCGGCGCACCCCGGAGAACGTCGTCCGCCGAGGCCTCGAAGTTCAGCTGGGAATCGTCCACCCTTCCCTCTGTGTAAACGATCGCACCGCTCTCGAGGAAGGCATCTGCCACCCCGACCGCCGCCTGCAGCACGCCCCCGGGATTGTTGCGCAGGTCCAGGATCAGGCCTTTGAGCTCACCGTCGCTGTCCTGCTCCAGGCTCTCCACGGCCTTGAGCAGGTCGTCTGTGCTGCGGGACTGGAACTGGGACAGTCGGATGTAGGCGTAGCCGGGTTCGAGCAGACGTGACTTGACGCTGACTGTTTTTATGACAGCACGCTCAAGGGTCACCTTGAAAGGGGCGTCGCCCCCGTCGCGCAGAATCTGCAGCTCGACCTGGGTACCCGGTTTGCCACGCATCAGCTTGACCGCTTCATCCAGGCTCAGACCCTTGACCGCCTGATCATCGATCCGAATGATCAGATCGCCGGCTTCGATGCCGGCCCGCTGCGCCGGCGTATCGTCGATCGGCGCAATCACCTTGATGAAGCCGTCCTCCATGCCAACCTCGATTCCGAGGCCACCGAACTCGCCGCTGGTACCGACGCGCAGTTCGTTGAATTCCTCCTCGTCCAGGTAGGCGGAATGCGGGTCCAGCCCGCTCAGCATCCCCCGGATGGCATCGCGCAGGAGCTCGCGGTCCTCGACCGGCTCCACGTAGTCCTGCTTTATCCGGCTGAAGACCTCGGCGAAAACGCGCAGCTCCTCGATCGGCAGGCTCGCCGTCGCCTCGGACGGTTCCTTGGCATGCAGTGAGAGAGAGCCGGACAGAGCCAGAACGGCGGCCAGAATAAGGTTCAACGGCTTTATCATGTCAGGGCCTGCCAATCCCATTTGAGGCCGTACTGCCGGCGGCCATATTTTCGCAGATCAAGGCGCCCTGAGCGTGATGTAGCCCGCTACTTGAGCGAGGGGCAACGCTGAGCAGCGGAAAAATGGCCCCGGCCCTTCGGGTTGCGCCCCCAAAAGGGCCATACCGCGTTGCTCGTCGTTCATTTGGAATGACCAAACTTCTCTCCTCGCGCCTTGTCTGGCCCTTTTGGGGGAAGCAACAGCACGGCCTCAAATGGGATTGACAGGCCCTAACCAACGGATTTTCCCTTTGTGCGGCGACACCACTGCTGTGGATCGATGGCCTTGCCATGACGCCGGATTGCGAAATAGACACCGCTCTTCTTCTGTCCACCCGTGTTGCCGGCAGCCGCGATCGGTTCCCCCGCATCAACCCAGTCTCCGGCTTCCTTGAACAGGCTCTGGTTGTGCCCGTACAGGGTCATGTAGCCATCGCCATGGTCGATGATCAGGAGCAGACCGAAACCCCGCAGCCAGTCGGCAAACGCAATACGCCCCGCGTGCACCGCACTGACCTCGCTGCCCTCCGGCGCTCCGATCATAACACCATCCCATTCGAGCTTACCGATCTTGGTTTCACCAAAGGAGTGTCTGATCCTGCCCCGCACCGGCCACTGCAATTTGCCGCGCACCTTGGCGAATGGGAGCTGTTCCACCGGACGCGCTGACACATCCGCGAGGGCCTCCTGCAGCCCGCGCAGGAGACTGTCGAGCTGCCTCTCGTCCTTGCGCAGGCGATCCAGCTGCAGCGACTGATCCTTGAGTTCACCCGCAAGCGCCACCAGCACCCCCCGCCGTGCCAGCTGTTCCTGTTCCAGGGATTCTTTCTGCGCCACCTGCTCCTGCTGGAGCTTCTCGAGGCGGCTCTGCTGGGCGCC
>Ga0180435_10001949_pt1 | contig 21195 bp, 22 predicted proteins | sample SS_ome_3_FD_132467 | JGI IMG/M metagenome (GOLD analysis project Ga0180435, IMG submission 132467) | Hypersaline lake sediment archaeal communities from the Salton Sea, California, USA - SS_3_S_1 metaG | ecosystem: Environmental > Aquatic > Non-marine Saline and Alkaline > Hypersaline >...
CTGGTCGACTACGCCACCGCGCACGATGTCGGAGTCAAGTTCTCCACCAACGGAGTTCGGATCACCCCGGAGGTGGCTGCACGGCTGGCCGCCAGTGACTATGTCGACGTTCAGATCTCGCTGGACGGAGCCAGTGCCGAGGTCAACGACGCCGTGCGCGGTCCGGGCTCGTTCGCCACGGCGACCCGCGCGCTGGAGAACCTGGCCGCCGCCGGATTCGCCGACGCGAAGATCTCCGTCGTCGTCACCCGGCACAACGCCGGACAACTCGACGACTTCAAGAACCTCGCCGAGCGCTACGGTGCCACCCTGCGGATCACCCGCCTGCGGCCGTCCGGCCGTGGCGCCGACGTCTGGGACGAGCTGCACCCCACCGCACAACAGCAGCGGCAGCTCTACGACTGGCTGGTGGCGAATGGCGAGGGCGTGCTGACCGGGGACTCGTTCTTTCACCTGTCCGGCCTCGGCGAGCCCGGCGCGCTGGCCGGCCTGAACATGTGTGGGGCCGGGCGGGTGGTGTGTCTGATCGACCCGGTCGGCGACGTCTACGCCTGCCCGTTCGCCATCCACGAGGAGTTTCTGGCCGGAAACGTGCTGTCCGACGGTGGCTTCGACGCGGTGTGGAAGAACTCCGAGCTGTTCGCCGAGCTGCGCAGCCCGCAGTCGGCCGGCGCCTGTGGCGGTTGCGGGCACTACGACGCCTGCCGCGGTGGCTGTATGGCGGCGAAGTTCTTCACCGGCCTGCCGCTGGATGGCCCCGATCCTGAGTGCGTGCAGGGCTACGGCGAACCCGCGCTGGCCGGTGCCCGGCAGGTGCCGCGGCCCCGGGCCGACCATTCCCGCGCGGTCCCGCTCACCCTGTCCGGCCCACCGGCCAGGCCCTGCAACGAAAGTCCGCTCTGATGGCCCGTGACACCTGGTTCGAAACCGTCGCCGTAGCGCAGCAGCGCGCAAAGAGGCGCCTCCCCAAGGGCGTGTACTCCGCGCTGCTGGCCGGCAGTGAGAAAGGCGTGACCTACTCCGACAACGTCGAGGCGTTCGGGGAGTTGGGTTTCGCGCCGCACGTCATCGGCGCCACCGAGAAGCGCGACCTGGCCACGACCGTGATGGGTCAGGACATCTCGATGCCGGTGGTGATCTCCCCGACCGGGGTTCAGGCCGTGCACCCCGACGGGGAGGTCGCCGTCGCCCGGGCAGCCGCTGCGCGCGGGACGGCGATGGGCCTGTCGTCGTTCGCCAGCAAGCCCATCGAGGAGGTCGTCGCCGCCAACCCCAAGACCTTCTTCCAGATCTACTGGCTCGGCGGACGGGATGCGATCGCCGCCCGCGCAGAGCGGGCCCGCGCGGCGGGCGCGGTCGGGATGATCGTCACCACCGACTGGAGCTTCTCGCACGGCCGGGACTGGGGCAGCCCGAAGATCCCCGAGAAGATGGACCTGCTCACCGCGATCAAGATGTCCCCGCAGGGAATCGTGCGGCCGTCCTGGTTCCTGGAGTGGGCCCGCACCTTAAAGCCCCCGCCGCTGTCGGTGCCCAACCAGGCTGCTCGCGGTGAGCAGGGGCCGCCGTTCTTCGCCGTCTACGGCGAGTGGATGGGCACGCCCCCGCCAACCTGGGAGGACATCGCCTGGCTGCGCGAACTGTGGGGCGGACCGTTCATGCTCAAGGGTGTGATGCGCGTCGACGACGCCAAACGCGCTGTGGACGCGGGGGTTTCGGCGATCTCGGTGTCCAACCACGGCGGCAACAACCTCGACGGCACCCCGGGGACCATCCGCGCGCTGCCGGCGATCGCCGGGGCTGTCGGGGACCAGGTGGAGGTGCTGCTCGACGGTGGCGTGCGGCGCGGCAGCGATGTGGTCAAGGCGCTCGCGTTGGGCGCGCGCGCGGTGATGATCGGCCGGGCCTACCTGTGGGGCCTGGCCGCGGCCGGACAGGCCGGGGTGGAGAACGTGCTGGACATCCTGCACGGCGGCGTCGACTCCGCACTGCGCGGGCTGGGCAAAGCCTCGGTGCACGACCTGAACGCCGACGACGTCCTCGTGCCGCCCGGCTTCAGCCGCGGCCTCGGCGCGTCCTGACACCCGGATCGCCCGTCTGGGCCCTGAGGACGCCGCGGGCCTCCTACCCTTGAGTGGCGAGAGCCACAAACCGCGAGGAGCAATCATGGCCGTCTACGCCAGGCCGGGGGCCGCCGGTTCCCTGATGTCCTTCCAGAGCCGCTATGACAACTTCATCGGCGGCGACTGGGTCAAACCCGCCGGGGGCCAGTACTTCGAGAACCTCTCGCCGGTCAACGGTCGGCCGTTCTGCGAGGTCGCGCGCTCCACCGGTGCCGATATGGAACTGGCGCTGGACGCAGCCCACGCCGCCGCGCCGGTCTGGGGCAAGACCTCGGTCGCCGAACGGGCTGTGCTGCTCAACAGGATCGCCGACGTGATCGAGACCAACCTGGAACCTCTGGCGCTGGCCGAAGCCTGGGACAACGGCAAGCCGATCCGGGAGACCCTCAACGCCGACATCCCCTTGGCGGTGGACCATTTCCGCTATTTCGCGGCCGCGATCCGCGCCCAGGAGGGCGGCATCTCCGAGATCGACTCCGATACCGTCGCCTACCACTTCCACGAGCCCCTCGGTGTCGTCGGCCAGATCATCCCGTGGAACTTTCCGATCCTGATGGCGGTGTGGAAACTGGCCCCCGCGCTGGCCGCCGGCAACGCCGTCGTCCTCAAGCCCGCCGAGCAGACCCCGGCCTCGGTGATGTACCTGGTCGGCCTCATCGCCGACCTGCTGCCGCCCGGAGTGCTCAATGTGGTCAACGGATTCGGGGTGGAGGCAGGCAAGCCGCTGGCCTCAAGCAACCGGATCGCGAAGATAGCCTTCACCGGCGAGACCACCACCGGCCGGCTGATCATGCAGTACGCCAGCCAGAACCTGATCCCGGTCACCCTGGAACTGGGCGGCAAGAGTCCCAACATCTTCTTCTCCGATGTGATGGCGGCCGGCGACGACTTCCAGGACAAGGCCCTGGAGGGCTTCACCATGTTCGCCCTCAACCAGGGCGAGGTGTGCACCTGTCCGTCGCGCAGCCTGATCCAGGCCGACATCTACGACGATTTCCTGGCTTTGGCGGCAATCCGCACCAAGGCCGTCCGGCAGGGCGATCCGCTGGACACCGAGACCATGATCGGTGCGCAGGCCTCCAACGACCAGCTCGAGAAGATCCTGTCCTACATCGAGATCGGCAAGAGCGAGGGTGCCCGAATCCTCTCCGGTGGCGAGCGCGCCGATCTCGGCGGGGAGCTGTCGGGCGGTTTCTACGTGCAGCCGACGATTTTCGCCGGTCACAACGCGATGCGCATCTTCCAGGAGGAGATCTTCGGGCCGGTCGTGTCGGTGACGTCGTTCGCCGACTACGACGACGCCATCCGGATCGCCAACGACACTCTCTACGGGCTGGGCGCGGGTGTGTGGAGCCGCAACGGCAACGTCGCCTACCGGGCCGGCCGTGACATCAAGGCCGGGCGGGTGTGGACCAACTGCTACCACCAGTACCCCGCGCACGCGGCCTTCGGCGGCTACAAGCAGTCCGGTATCGGCCGGGAGAACCACGCCATGATGCTCGACCACTACCAGCAGACCAAGAACCTGCTGGTGTCGTACAGCGACAAGGCCGCCGGATTCTTCTGAGCATGGGCGATTCGCGGGAACTGGGCCGTCTGGCCCACCCCCGGGTGATGGGGGCCGCGCCAACGGTGCTGGTCCCGGTGGGCTCGACCGAACAGCACGGCCCGCACCTGCCGTTGGACACCGACACCCGGATCGCCGCCGCGGTGGCCGCCGGGGCGGCGGCCGGGCTGGGGGAGCACACCCTGGTCGCCCCACCGGTCTGCTACGGCTCCTCCGGTGAGCACCAGGACTTTCCGGGCACCGTCTCGATCGGCACCGCGGCGCTGACCGAACTGCTGGTGGAATACGGCCGCTCGGCCTGCCGGTGGGCGGACCGGCTGGTGTTCGTCAACGGCCACGGCGGCAACCTCGAGGCCCTCGCGGCGGCGGCCGGCCGGCTGCGCGACGAGGGCCGCGAGGTGGCCTGGTTCGGCTGCACGGTCGCCGGCGGCGACGCCCACGCCGGGCACACCGAGACCTCGCTGCTGCTGCACCTGGCACCGGTCGCGGTCCGGGTCGGCGAGATCCGGCCGGGCAACACCGAGCCGCTCGCCGAGTTGATGCCGCGGCTGCGCGCCGGCGGGGTGGGGGCGGTCAACGCCGACGGTGTACTCGGCGACCCGACTACCGCGACGGCGGAGGCCGGCGCGCGCTACCTGGCCGCAATGGTCGCCGACTGCACCGCCCGGGTGCTCCGCTGGCAGCCGGGGCCCGGCGGCATGCTGACGTGAGCGATGTCCTGATCGTCGGCGCGGGGAGCGCCGGATCCGTTCTGGCCGAACGCCTTTCCGCGGATCCGGGCTGCAGCGTGACGGTGCTGGAATCCGGGCCGGGTCTGAGCGACCCGGTTTCGGCTGCGCTGACCGCCGATGCCTTCCAGCTGCCGATCGGCCCGGACAGCCCCGTGGCGCGGCACTACCGGACGTTGCTGACCGACCGGCCGCCCCGACCGGCGGAGATCGTCCGCGGCGAGTGCGTCGGCGGTTCAGGGGCGGTCAACGGCGGCTACTTCTGGCGTGCCGCCCGGGGCGACCACGGCTGGGCGCCCGGTTGGTCGTGGGAGGAGACCGAAGATCACTACCGGGCGGTGGAGAGCCGAATCGCCCCGCACCGGGCCGTCATCGCCGGCGGGCCGACCGAGGCATTCGCCGCCGCGGCCGGGGTGGCCGGCCACGCCGACGCGGTCGCGGCGGTCCCGCTAAACATCGACCGTGGGACGCGACGGGGACCGGGTGCGGTGTTCCTCGGACCGTCACTGGGGCGGCCGAACATCACGGTGCGCAGCGGGATCCGAGCGCACCGGGTGCGGGTCCGCGCCGGCCGGGCGGTCGGTGTCGAGGCGAGCGGTCCTGGCGGGCCGGTGGTCCTCGACGCCGACCGGGTGGTGCTCTCGGCCGGGGCGATCGGCTCGGCGGTGCTGCTGCTGCGCTCGGGGATCGGGCCGGCCGCCGACCTGCGACGGCTGGCCATCCCGGTGCGGGCCGACCTTCCGGTGGGGCAAGCCTTCAGCGACCATCCGGAGTGGCTGATGTCCACCGCATGGAGCGCGGTCGGGAGCCGGCCGGTCCTGGAGGCGGTGCTGGTGGCCGACGGGTTGGAGGTCCGCCCCTACACCCACGGCTTCGGCTCGCCGACCACCAGCGTGGGGGTGGCGCTGATGCGGCCGCGATCGCGGGGGCGGCTGTCACTTCCGTCGGAGGACCCCGGTGTGCCGCCGCGCATCGAGCACCGCTACGACAGCGAGCCGGCCGACGTGGCAGATCTCGCCCGCGGTGCTGAGCTGGTGCGCGAGATCCTCAGCGGGGCAACCGAACTCGGCGGGCCCCGGTGGTCGACCTCCCAGCACCTGTGCGGCACGGCGCCGATCGGCGCCAACGGTGATCCGCATGCGGTCGTCGACCACCGCTGCCGGGTCCACGGGGTGGAGGGGTTGTGGGTGATCGACGGGTCGGTACTGCCGCGCGTCCCCGGCCGCGGCCCGCACGCCACCATCGCGATGCTGGCTCACCGGGCCGCTGAGTTCGTGTAGCCCGGCTACCGCAGCGAGTAGCGGATCGGCAGATGCTTGAGGCCGCCGACGAACGTCGTGGCCATGAACTCCGGATCGCCGGCCAGTTCCACCGAGGACAGCCGCGGCACCAGTTCGGTGAAGAAGCTGCTGATCTCCATCCGCGCCAGCGCCGCTCCCAGGCAGAAATGCACGCCGTGGCCGAACGACAGGTGCTTGTTGGGGTCGCGGCCGACGTCGAAGCGGAACGGGTCGGCGAAGACGTCGGCGTCGCGGTTGGCCGAGACGTAGCTGAGCAGTACCGACTCGCCCTTGGCGATCGGCACCCCGCGGACCTCGGTGTCGGCCTGAGCGGTGCGCATGAACTCCTTGACCGGCACCACCCAGCGGATGATCTCCTCGGTCGCGGTGCCCATCAGCGACATGTCGTCGCGGAGCCGCTGGAGTTCGCCGGGGTTCTGCGCCAGTGCCAGCATGCCGCCGGAGATCGCGGCGCTGGTGGTGTCGTGCCCGGCGCTGGCCACGATCACGTAGTAGGACAGGGTGTCCATGTCGCTGAGCGGCTCGCCGTTGATCGTGGCGTTGGCGATCGCCGAGGCGAGGTCCTCGGTCGGGTTCTCCCGGCGGGACTGGGTCAGCGCGGAGAAGTACATGAAGAAGTCCAGCAGCACCGCCTGCACGTCCTCGACGGTGCTGCCGCGCTGGAACTCGCTGTCGTCCCCGCCGAACATCTCCTGGGTGAGCTTGAGCATCCGGGGGAAGTCCGACTCCGGCAGGCCCAGCAGCGAGAGGATCACATACAGCGGGTAGTTGACCGCGACCTCCTGGACGAAGTCGCACTCCGGGCCCTTCTCCACGAGTTTGTCGACGTAGATCTTGGCGAGCTCGTCCACGCGGACCTTCAAGTCCCGCATCGCTTTCGGCCGGAACCAGTCGACCCCGATCTTGCGGACGTCGCGGTGGTGGGGGTCGTCCATGTGGATCAGGGTGCGCAGGCCGGTGCCGGCCTCGATATCGCGCAGGAAGGTGTCATCAGCTGCGGCGATGGCCAGCAGGGGCCGGGGGAAGTTGGTGAACAGGTCGTTCTGCCGTTCGATCTCCATGATGTCGGCGTGCTTGGTGATCGCCCAGAACGGCCGGTACGGGGGAACGTCGACCCAGGACACCGGATTGTTCTCCCGCAGGTGGGTCAGCGCGGTGTGCAGCGCCTCCTCGTCGGTGTAGGCCTGCGGGGTGGCCAGCACATTCGCTGCCGGGTCGGTGATCCGGTGGTCGGTCGATGCGCTCAACCTTGGCTCCTCGTGTAGCACGAACTTGACGGGTGTCAGGTTTCCAGTGTGGCTGATCCGGCCGGGAAGTAAAGGGACTTACGTCAGTTTGGCGTCCGCCCCTGTCCGTAGGCTGGCGGATCATGCTGTTCCGAGGTGCCGCCGCCGGGCTGAGCGCGTTGCTCGTGCTGGTGACCGGCTGCGCCGGGCCGGACGCGGCGGACCCCGAGGTCGTCGCCACGGTCGCCGGGTCGGTGCGGGGCACCGCCGGGGTGTCCGACGGACAGGGCTTCCGGGTGTTCCGGGGCATTCCCTACGCTGCGGCGCCGGTGGGGCAGCGGCGCTGGCAGCCGCCGGTCGCGGCAACGCCGTGGGCCGGGGTGCGCGACGCCACCGAGTCGGGGACACGCTGCGTTCAGGACACCCGTGTCGATCCCGACTACGGCCGGCCCACCGGGGAGGACTGCCTGAACCTGACGGTGTGGACTCCGCAGGGCGCCGGTGCCGAGGACCAGAGGCCGGTGATGGTGTGGTTCCACGGCGGCGGGTTCCTCAACGGCAGCGCCGACATCTACGACGCCCGCTGGCTGGCCACCCGCGGCGATATCGTCGTCGTCGCCGTCAACTACCGGCTCGGCGCGCTGGGCTTCCTGGCCCACCCCGCTCTGGGCCCCGCCCAGGATCTGGGCAACTACGGTCTGGCCGATCAGCAGGCGGCGCTGCGCTGGGTGGGCGAGAACATCGCCGCCTTCGGCGGTGACCCGGGCAAGGTGACGATCGCGGGGGAGTCGGCCGGGGCGATGTCGGTCTGCGACCATCTGGTCGCCCCGGAGTCCGCGGGGCTGTTTCGCGCCGCGATCCTGCAGAGCGGCCCCTGTCAGGTTCAGGCGGGCCTGCCCGAGGCCCAGCGGGTCAGCCTCGACTACGCCGCCGGCATCGGCTGCCCGGAGGCGGCCACGGCCAGGGACTGTCTGCTGAGCCTGCCGGCCGACCGGCTTCAGGGCGGCCCGGGTTACGCCCGGTTGGGCACCAGCGTCCTGAGCGGGCCGGTCACCGGGACCCGTCGGCTTCCGGTGTCGCCGACCACCGTGGCCGATCGCAGCCCCACCGCGCCGGTCCCGGTGCTGATCGGCAACACCGCCGACGAGTTCACCCTCTTCGTGGCCCTGACCTACCTGGCCGACGGCGGGCTGGCTCCTTACGACGTGCTACTGGCCGAGGCTTTCGGCGACCAGGCCGCGGCGGTGGCCGCCCGGTACCCGCCGTCCCGGTACGACGGAAGTGAGGGCCTGGCCTACGCGGCGGCCGTCACCGACGGGGTCTTCGCCTGCCCGATCGACGCGCTGGCCACCGGGCTGGCCGCCCGGGCGCCGGTGTACGCCTACGAGTTCGCCGACCGCACCGCCCCGGTTCCCGAACCGGTGCTGGCCGCACCGTTCGAGGCCGGGGCCGGTCACGGGCTGGAGTTGCGCTACCTGTTCGACATGGGCGGGGCGCCGCCGCTGAACGCCGCGCAACGGGTGCTGTCCGATCAGATGATCGGCTACTGGAGCGGTTTCGTCGCGACCGGTGTCCCGGCGGGCGCCGGCCTCCCGCAGTGGCCCGCACTGCATCCCGACCATCCTGTGCGGATGATGCTCGACACCGGCGGGTTGGGGCTCGACACCGGCTTCGCCGGGCGCCACGAGTGCGGATTCTGGGGATCGCAGGGCTGACGGGGAACCTGTCCGGTCAGGGGAAGCTCAGCCGCATCACGGTGCAGTCGTCGTCGAACAGTCCGGAGCCCGACAGCGCTCGCAGCCGGCTGACCAGGCTTTCCAGCGTCCAACCGGTGTCACCGGCGGCCGTCTCCGCACACATGTCGATGAACTGCGCCAGCGTCCACTGACGGCCCTCGGGCAGTTCGAACTCGAATGCGCCGTCGCTGTAGACCAGGAGGTCCTGGCCGGGTGGCACCGTGTAGGTGGCACTCTGGAATTCAGCGTCCTCGAGCACCCCGACGGGCACTCCTTCGGTGGACAGAGCGCGCACCCCGGCGGGGGACAGGGCCAGCGCCGGCGGGTGCCCCGCGGTGGCGAACCTCAGCGTCCTGGTCGAGAGCTGATAAACGCCGTACCAGACGGTGAAGTAGTTCCCGCCCTGCTGATCCATCTGGAACAGCCGGTTGAGCTCGGCCAGCACCGAATGCGGGGCCAGCATGGTCTCCCAGGTCAGTGTTCCCGAGCGCAGGACGTTGTGCACCGACACCGACACCATGGCCGGCTCCACGCCGTGACCGGAGACGTCGATCAGATAGATGACGAGGTGGTCCTCGTCGATCCAGCGAAAGTCGTAGCAGTCGCCGGCTAGCTCCCGGGACGGCTCGTGACGGACCGTGACCGGCACCGGCCCGTCCAGGCCCTTGGGCAGAATGGAGTCGACGTAGCGTGCGGCGCTGCCGAGTTCGGCGGTGAGGCGATCGGTCTGCAACTGCAGACGCGCGGCCAGGCTGCGGTTCTGGGCCTCCCGGCGGGCTATCTGTTCACGTGCCCTGGCCTCCGCGGCCACCTCGTCGTCGATGACCCGGAAGGACGCGACCAGTCCGTCACGGATCCCCGCGGAATCGTAGAACGGCTTGGAATGCAGGTGAATCCAGTGCGGGCGGCCGTCGGCGCCGGTGATCCGGCGCCGGCCGATCTGGTTCTCCCCGGCCTCCCCAGCCTCCCCGGGGCCGCGGTCGTGTTCATCGGGCACGACGAACTCAGTGCCGGGAAGGCCCACCCAATGCTCGGCCGGTGCGCCCAGCGCCTGCTCGACGGAGTTGGAGATCCACCGGATGGTGCCGTCGTCGGCCAGCCGGACGACGACGTCGGCGACGTTCTCGGCGAGCAGTCGGAAACGCTCCTGGGATTCGGCGATGCGCTGGGCGTACTCGATGCGGTAGCTGACATCCCGCCAGGTGAGGCTGATCAGACCGGGCCGGACCTGCGCGGCGCGCACGTCGTAGTAGCGCAGATCGTCGAGAACCTCGTTGTAGTAGGGGAATGCGTCCAGAACCAGCGGACGGCCGGTCTCGGCGCACCGGATGTAGTACGCCAGCAGTCCGGAGCCCTCGATATTGGGCAGGGAGTCCAGGATGCTGTGTCCGACCAGTTCCTCGCGGGTCAGCCCGAGGTACTCGGTGGTGGCCGGGTTGACGTCGCGGTAGATCAGGTCGACGACCCGGCCGTCCCGCCAGACCGCCTCGAAGAGCACCTGCGGATCGTGCATGGCATCGCTCACGGCACGCACCAGGGCATTGGCCTGGCTGGCGGCGTCGATCGCCTCGGCGACCCGGGAGTTGTCATAGAACGCCCAGATCCGGCCATCGAAGCCGGTGAACGGCGCCGGTTTGGACACCACCCCCAGATGCGTTGGCGGGTCGGTGAACAACCACGTGGACCGCGTCTCCGCCGAGCGGTCCTGGAACAGCAGGACCTCTTCCGCTTCGATCTCGGCGCTGTTGATCGCCCGTTCGGCGATGGTGTCCAGAGCGGCGTAGAACTCGCCGGCGGTCGCGTTTCCCGGCCGCATTCCCAGCAGCGAAGCGGCCGTCCGATTGACGTTGGCGAAGTCGTCCTCGGAGTCCACCGCCACCAGGCCTACGTCGAGCTCGTCGAGCAGGCCGGCCAGCCGCCCCAGCTGGGTGTGCATCATGGTTGTGGTGCTCTGGCTGTGCATTCTGGCCTCGGGTGGTCGGCAGCTGCAAGGGATGTTCAAGCCTGAGCATCAGCTGCATTCCGCTGGGCGAGAAGAGGTTTCCGGCCACGGACTCGGGCCGTCTCAAGGGTACCACCGAATCCGCCGAATCCGTGATCCGGTGAACCCGCGGCGGATCAGCGGGCGTCGCGGCCCCGACAAAGATCGGGGGCGGCCCTGCCGGCGATGAGCGGCAGGTCCAGATAGGTCTTGATGCCCGGCGCGGCGGCGCACACGTCGGGGATCGCGCTGACGCAGTGGTTGGCCGTGGCCACCACGCCGGGATTGCGCACCAGACCCTCGGCGACGGTCTCAGGTTGCAGGCCCTTGAAGGTCAGGAACACGTCGGGGTCGCCGTTCACCTCGATCTCGAAGCGTTCGCCCTGCGGGCCCAGCGTCCACGGCGGGTCGAGGTCCACCTCGCACATCAACCAGTTGACCGCGGCGGTCACCACCGGCGTCTCGCCGACCACGGCCTGCCAGCGGAACCGGCGGGCGGCCACCGTGCCGGCCTCGATCGGGACCACCAGGCCCTCGGCGTCGCTGACGGCGACGGCGACCTCCTGGGTGGAGTGGATCCGGGGTTGGGCATCGAAGCCGAGCTTGTCGGCGACCATCCGGACCGAGGCCTTGAAACCGCCCTCGAGCAGCGCGGCGATCGGGCCGCCGACGGCCTGCTCGGGGGTCAGCCCGAAACCCATCACGTCGCGGACGACGAACGGGGCGTTGTAGGTGCGCAGATCGGAGAACTCCTCGGCCCGCACGTGGGTGATCGCCGAGGACAGCGAGGAGACCATCAGGGGAAAACGCTCGGTGATGCCGCCGGGGTGGATACCCGATCCGTGCAAAGTGACCCCACCGTCGAGGCAGGCCCGTTCGATGGCGGCCACCGCCGGGTTCGTCATATCCGGGTACACCCATCCCACCGGGGTGACGACGTTCTTACCCGAGCGCAGGAGCGCGGCGACCACCACCTCGTCGGGCAGCAGCGGGGAGTACATCACGCAGTCGGCTTCGACGGCCAGCAGCTTCTCGACGTCGGTCGTGGCCGCCACGCCGATGGGATCCTCCCCGGCCAGCGCCGCGGCGTCCCGGCCCTCCTTGTCCGCGCTGTGCACCCAGCATCCGACCAGTTCCAGGTCGGGGTGGCGCAGAATGCCCTGAATGGCGGCGCGGCCGACGCCGCCGGTGGCCCACTGGATGACGCGATACATGAGATGAACGGTAGGCACGGGCAGGGGATCGGGATCGCCGATTCCCGGTAATCGCCCCTGCGCCGGCGTCAACGCGCGCAGATGCGGACGACCGTGCAATCGTCGTCGAAGCGTCCGCTCTCCGACAGCTCGACGAGTTGGTCGACGAGGTCGTCGAGGGTCCAGTCCAGTGAGCGTGCGGTGCTGGCGCACAGCTCGACGAACTCCTCCAGGGTCCACCGTCGGCCACCGCGCAGGACGAGTTCGAAGGCGCCGTCGCTGTAGATCAGCAAGTCCTGGCCCGGATGCAGCGGGTGGTCGTGGGTCTCATAGGTGATGTCCGCAAGGACTCCGATCGGGACCGATCCCGAATCCAGCAGGGCCGGTGCTGCGCCGTCCGCGCTCAGCACTATCGCCGGGGGGTGCCCGGCGCGGGCGTAGCGAAGGGTGTGGGTGGAGGGCTGGTAGACGCCGTACCAGACGGTGAAGTAGTTGCCGGCCTGCCGGTCCATCGGGAAGAGCCGATTGAGTTCGGTGAGGACCCTGCCGGGATCTCGGAGAATGTCGGCGTCGAGGGTGCCCGAGCGCAGCAGGTTGTGCACCGACACCGAGAACACGGCGGGGCCGACGCCGTGGCCGCACACGTCGACCACATAGGCGATCAGGTGGTCCTCGTCGATCCAGCGGTAGTCGAAGCTGTCGCCGCCGAGTTCCTCGGAGGGTAGGTAGCGCGCCGTCACGGGTACCGGGGCTTCGAGGTCACCGGGCAGGATCGAGCGGACGTAGCGGGCGGCCCCGTCGAGCTCGGAGACCAGCCGGCGGGCCAGTGACTCCATACCGGACAGGGTCAGCAGAAAGGCCTCCAACAGGAAGGTGACTGCGAGGGCGGCCAGCAGCACGACCGCCATGACACCGTCACGGCTGTCGACCAATGCCACGCTGACCGGCCGCACCGTGAGCTCCCACGCACGGTCATACACCTCCAGCGGCGCCGTGTTCGCCGTCGGAGCGGTCCGGACCTGGTCAGGGGTGGCCGAGTCCCGCGCGGGGAGGTCCGCGATGACCACGGGATCCCCGGGATCGCTGACGTCGATGAGCGTCACATCGACGCCGTCCCAGTCCGCGCCGCCGAAAGTCTCCGCCAGGAGGTCACCGAGCCGGTACACGCCGACGGCGAAGCCGCGCAGTGTGGCCCGCCGGGCCGGCTCGTTTCCGGGGTCCAAACCGCCCTCGTAGACCGGCAACAGGGCGAGCATGCCCTTCTGGGTGCCCGACTCCTGAACGAGGTCCACCGGGGCGGTCGCCGTGGGACGGCCGGTGATGCGGGCCTTCTCGATCGCGTCGGCCCGGATCGGGTTGGAGTTGATGTCATAGCCGAGGGCGTTGCGGTTGTTCGCGATCGGTTCGATATAGGCCACGACGACGTACTCGGCCCGGGGGGAGACCGGCCGCAGTTCACCCGCGGGGTCGCGTTCGGTGACGGTGAAGCCGGCCATGCCCGGCTGCGACCGCTGGCGCTCCTCGAAGGCGGTCAACTCGGCGCTGGTGACCAGGGGGTTCCACGAGAGAGCCTGCAGGTTGGGGAACCGGGCGAGCACGTCGTCGGTGTAGGTGTCGAATTCCTTGGCGGTGACGTAGTCGGAGGAATCGACCAGCCCGCGGACCCCTTCGAGCACCTCCTGATGCAGAGCGATGTTGCCGGCCAGGTCACCGGCCGCCCGGTCGCCCAACCGCTCGACGGCGCTAGCGGTTCGGCCGCGCTCATGGGCGGCGTTCTGGACGATGGCGGCGATCAGGATCCCGAAGATCAGCAGTGACGGGCCGGCGATCCTCCAGCGGCGCCCCGACCAGTATTCGGCCTGTGAGGGCAGCAGCATGAGCACCAGGGGCCCGACGACGATGACCCCGATGGCGTCGCCCACCCACCACGTCAGCCAGCCGAACGCGGCCTCGCTGGTGGCCAGCAGCCCGGTGGAGAGCTGGGCCGCGACACCGATGGTGGGTGCGATGGTGCTGGCCAGCAGGCCGCCCAGGGCGAGGGTGGGAATTACCACCCGCGGGGTGTCGAGTCGCCGCACCGGGCCGACGAAGCGATGGACCAGTGTCGCTGCCGCGGCGGCCCCGAGCATCGCGCCGAGGCCGATCGCCGCGGCGACGGCCCAGGTCTGCGACGCGGGTTCGCCGAGCCGGGCCAGCCAGAGCGCGTTGACGCCGGCCGACCCGGCGAACACCCCCGGCAAAGCGCGCCACCGCCACCGCAGCGCAGCGACGAAGGCAAGCCCGGCGGCCGGCCAGACCGGAGAGGCCAGGCCGGTCATCTGAGCCAGGCCCAGAGTGAGCACGCCCAGTCCCGCGTAGAAGGCGGCGACGACGGGTGCGACGACGAAAACCGAGGACCGGCCGGGGTTGCGGCGGGCCGTGGGCGCAGCACTCACCGGCGGCCGCGGGGGTCGGTCCACCGGCATCCCCCGAGACGTGATCTGCCCACGTTGATTGGTCACGACGATCGGGAATCCCTCTCACAGCCAACGATGGATCTGTCCCGGTTCCGTGGACCACCGTGTGGAAATCCGAGTTGAATCCTGAGGCTAACAGCCTCCCGACTGGACCTCCTCTCGCGCGCTCCCGGGCGGGATTTGGATCGGGCCGCGGTCTCAGGCATACTAGGCGGGTTGCCCTGACCAGGCCGCGCCCTCGGACGCGCGCCGCGCGGGGCATCCGACCAGCGCCACCACGGCGCATCCGGTCTCAGCCTCGCACGCGGGTTCGTCCAGTTTGCGGGGCCGCGTGCGGGCGACACACCAGACCGCGGGGACCGGTGGACCAGGACAGGTAAACAGCGGCGGCACATGCCAACGCCCGGGCAACAGCGCGGGCGGGGCGTCCGGCGGGAGTGAAGGTAGGACAAGCGTGGCGGGACAAAAGATCCGCATCAGGCTCAAGGCCTATGACCACGAGGCCATCGACGCTTCGGCGCGCAAGATCGTCGAGACGGTCACCCGCACCGGCGCATCCGTGGTCGGCCCGGTGCCGCTGCCGACCGAGAAGAACGTCTACTGCGTCATCCGTTCTCCGCACAAGTACAAGGACTCGCGGGAGCACTTCGAGATGCGCACCCACAAGCGGCTCATCGACATCCTCGACCCGACGCCGAAGACGGTCGACGCGCTCATGCGCATCGACCTGCCCGCCAGCGTCGACGTGAACATCCAATAGGAGACCGGCAGCAATGGCACGCAAGGGAATCCTGGGCACCAAGCTGGGCATGACCCAGGTCTTCGACGAGAACAACCGCGTCGTCCCGGTCACGGTCGTCAAGGCCGGACCCAACGTGGTCACCCGCATCCGCACCCCTGAGAAGGATGGGTACAGCGCGGTGCAGTTGGCGTACGGCGACATCAGCCCGCGCAAGGTCAACAAGCCGGTGACCGGCCAGTACGCCGCGGCGGGAGTCAACCCGCGCCGGCACCTGGCCGAGCTGCGGCTGCCCGACGAGGCCGCCGCCGCCGAGTACGAGGTAGGCCAGGAGCTGACCGCCGACATTTTCGCCGAGGGCAGCTACGTCGACGTCACGGGCACCTCGAAGGGCAAGGGCTACGCGGGCACCATGAAGCGGCACGGCTTCCGCGGCCAGGGTGCGGCTCACGGCGCGCAGGCCGTGCACCGGCGGCCCGGCTCGATCGGCGGCTGCTCGACCCCCGGACGGGTGTTCAAGGGCACCCGGATGTCGGGCCGGATGGGCAACGACCGCGTCACCACCCAGAACCTGCAGGTGCACAAGGTCGACGCCGACAACGGCGTACTGCTGATCAAAGGGGCGGTCCCCGGCCGCACCGGCGGCCTGGTGATGGTTCGCACCGCGGTCAAGCGAGGTGAGAAGTAATGGCGCTCAAGATCGACGTCCACACTCCGGACGGCAAGAAGGACGGCGCGGTGGAACTTCCGGCCGCACTCTTCGACGTCGAGCCGAACATCGCGCTGATGCATCAGGTGGTGACCGCCCAGCGGGCGGCCGCCCGGCAGGGCACCCACTCGACCAAGTCCCGCGGTGAGGTCTCCGGCGGCGGCCGCAAGCCCTACCGGCAGAAGGGCACCGGCCGGGCCCGACAGGGCTCGACCCGCGCCCCCCAGTTCACCGGCGGCGGCGTGGTGCACGGCCCCAAACCGCGCGACTACAGCCAGCGCACCCCGAAGAAGATGATCGCCGCCGCGCTGCGCGGTGCGCTCAGCGACCGGGCCCGCAACGACCGCATCCACGCGGTGACCGAGATCGTCGCGGGGCAGACCCCGTCGACCAAGAGCGCCAAGGCGTTCCTGAGCATGCTGGTTCCCGAGCGCACGCCCGGGAAAGACCCCAAGGTGCTGGTCGTCATCGGCCGGGCCGACGAGGTCGGCGCCAAGAGTGTGCGCAACCTGCCCGGGGTTCACATCCTGGCCCCGGACCAGCTCAACACCTATGACGTGCTCAACGCCGACGACGTGGTGTTCTCGGTGGAGGCGCTGGACGCCTACATCAGCCACCACACCAAGAGCGGCGCGGCAGAGGAGGTTTCGGCCTGATGGCTACCGTGACCGATCCGCGCGACATCATCCTGGCCCCGGTGATCTCCGAGAAGTCCTACGGGCTGATCGAGGACAACGTCTACACCTTCGTCGTCCACCCGGACTCGAACAAGACGCAGATCAAGATCGCCATCGAGAAGATCTTCTCGGTGAAGGTGGCTTCGGTGAACACGGCCAACCGGCCCGGCAAGCGCAAGCGCACCCGTACCGGGTACGGCAAGCGCAAGGACACCAAGCGCGCCATCGTCACCCTGGCGCCGGACAGCAAGCCGATCGACATCTTCGGAGCGCCGGCCTAGCCGGCAGAGAGTCCTCGAGGAACAGACATGGGAATCCGCAAGTACAAGCCGACCACCCCCGGTCGTCGGGGTGCCAGCGTCTCCGATTTCGCTGAGATCACCCGATCGACTCCGGAGAAGTCTCTGGTCCGGCCACTGCACGGCACCGGCGGTCGAAACGCTCACGGCAGGATCACCACCCGGCACAAGGGCGGGGGTCACAAGCGCGCCTACCGGGTCATCGACTTCCGGCGCAACGACAAGGACGGCGTCAACGCCAAGGTCGCCCACATCGAGTACGACCCGAACCGCACGGCCAATATCGCGCTGCTGCACTACCTCGACGGGGAGAAGCGCTACATCATCGCCCCGCAGGGCCTGTCCCAGGGCGACGTCGTGGAGTCCGGCCCCAACGCCGACATCAAGCCGGGCAACAACCTGCCGCTGCGCAATATCCCGGCCGGCACCCTGGTGCACGCCGTGGAGTTGCGGCCCGGGGGCGGGGCCAAACTGGCCCGCTCGGCCGGTTCGAGCATCCAGCTGCTCGGTAAGGAGGGCAGCTACGCCGCGCTGCGGATGCCCTCCGGCGAGATCCGTCGTGTCGATGTGCGCTGCCGCGCCACCGTCGGCGAGGTCGGCAACGCCGAGCAGGCCAACATCAACTGGGGCAAGGCCGGCCGGATGCGCTGGAAGGGCAAGCGCCCCACCGTGCGCGGTGTCGTCATGAACCCGGTCGACCATCCGCACGGCGGTGGCGAGGGCAAGACCTCCGGCGGCCGCCACCCGGTCAGCCCGTGGGGCAAGCCCGAGGGCCGCACCCGCAAACCGAACAAGCCGAGCGACAGGCTCATCGTCCGACGCCGGCGCACCGGCAAGAAGCGCTAGGCAGGAGCAGAGGAAATGCCACGCAGCCTGAAGAAGGGTCCGTTCGTCGACGGCCATCTGCTGAAGAAGGTCGACGAGCAGAACGAGAAGAACAGCAAGCAGGTCATCAAGACCTGGTCGCGTCGTTCCACCATCATCCCGGACTTCATCGGCCACACCTTCGCGGTCCACGACGGTCGCAAGCATGTGCCGGTTTTCGTCACCGAGGCGATGGTCGGGCACAAGCTGGGTGAGTTCGCCCCGACGCGGACGTTCAAGGGTCACATCAAGGACGATCGGAAGAGCAAGCGGCGATGACGATGACTGAGTACCCCTCCGCCGTCGCCAAGGCGCGATTCGTCCGCGTCTCGGCCAGTAAGGCGCGCCGGGTGATCGACCTGGTACGCGGCAAGTCCGTTCAGGATGCGCTCGACATCCTGCGTTGGGCTCCCCAGGCCGCCAGTGAGCCGGTCGCCAAGGTGATCGCCAGCGCGGCGGCCAATGCCCAGAACAACAGCGGTTTGGACCCGCGGACCCTGGTGGTCGCCACGGTCTACGCCGATGAGGGCCCGACCGCCAAGCGCATCCGGCCGCGGGCGCAGGGCCGGGCGTTCCGGATTCGCAAGCGCACCAGCCACATCACCGTGGTCGTGGAGAGCCGTCCGCCGCGTGACGCACGGGCGACCGAGTCGTCGCGCTCGCGCCGGGCCCAGGGCAGCAAGGCCGCCAGCGGTACCGGCCCCGCGCCCGCCAAGAAGGCGCCCGCCAAGAAGGCGCCCGCCAAGAAGGCCGGCGAAGCGAAGTCGGCGACGAAGACCACCAAGAAGGCGACGGCCAAGAAAGCCGCCGCCACGGAAGCTTCCGACGAGGCGAAGGGAGGCTCGGAGTAGTGGGCCAGAAGATCAACCCGCACGGCTTCCGCCTCGGGATCACCACTGACTGGAAGTCGCGCTGGTACGCCGACAAGCAGTACGCCGACTACGTCAAGGAGGACGTGGCGATCCGCCGCCTGCTGGCCTCCGGGCTGGAACGCGCCGGCATCGCCGACGTCGAAATCGAACGTACCCGCAACCGGGTCCGGGTCGACATCCACACCGCGCGGCCGGGAATCGTGATCGGTCGCCGCGGCACCGAGGCCGACCGGATCCGTGCGGATCTGGAGAAGCTGACCGGCAAGCAGGTCCAGCTCAACATCCTGGAGGTCAAGAACCCCGAGTCCCAGGCCCAGTTGGTGGCTCAGGGTGTTGCCGAGCAGCTGAGCAACCGCGTCGCGTTCCGGCGGGCGATGCGCAAGGCCATCCAGTCGGCCATGCGGCAGCCCAACGTCAAGGGCATCCGGGTGCAGTGCTCGGGCCGTTTGGGCGGTGCCGAGATGAGCCGCTCGGAGTTTTACCGAGAAGGGCGAGTGCCGCTGCACACCCTGCGCGCCGACATCGACTACGGCCTCTACGAGGCCAAGACCACCTTCGGCCGGATCGGTGTGAAGGTGTGGATCTACAAGGGCGACGTCGTCGGAGGCAAGCGGGAGCTCGCCGCCGCGGCCCCCTCCGAACGGCCCCGCCGCGAGCGCCCGTCGGGTACCCGTCCGCGCCGGAGCGGATCGTCGGGCACCACCGCCACCAGCACCGAGGCAGGCCGGGCCGCCTCGGGGGCCGATGAGGCCCCGCCGGCAGAGCCGGCCACCGCACCGGCGGACACGCAGACCGTCGAGGCGGCGCCCGCCGCCGAGAACGCCACAGAGACTTCGGAGAGCTGAGTCATGTTGATTCCCCGCAAAGTCAAGCACCGTAAGCAACACCACCCCAAGCAGCGTGGGATGGCCAGTGGCGGCACCTCGGTGACCTTTGGCGACTACGGCATCCAGGCACTCGAGCACGCCTACATCACCAACCGGCAGATCGAATCGGCCCGTATCGCCATCAACCGGCACATCAAGCGTGGCGGCAAGGTGTGGATCAACATCTTCCCGGACCGCCCGCTGACCAAGAAGCCGGCCGAGACCCGCATGGGGTCGGGCAAGGGCTCCCCGGAGTGGTGGGTGGCCAACGTCAAGCCCGGCCGGGTGCTCTTCGAGCTGAGCTACCCCAACGAGGAGATCGCCAGGGCCGCTCTGACCCGCGCGATTCACAAGCTGCCGATCAAGGCGCGCATCGTGACCCGAGAGGAACAGTTCTAAATGGCCGTGGGCACAAGTGCCGGCGAGCTGCGTGAGCTCACCGACGACGAATTGACCGACAAACTGCGCGAGTCCAAGGAAGAGCTTTTCAACCTGCGCTTCCAGAGCGCGACCGGGCAGCTGTCCAACAACCGCCGGCTGCGGGTGGTGCGGGGCGAAATCGCCCGCATCTACACCGTGCTGCGCGAACGTGAACTGGGCCTGGCCGCCGGGCCCGCTGGTGAGGAGTCGTAATGGCCGACACGAAGACAGCGACAGAGGCCAAGGGGCCCAAGCACACCCCGGCCACCGAGAAGCCCCGTGGGCGCCGCAAGACGGTGATCGGCTACGTGGTCAGCGACAAGATGGAGAAGACCATCGTCGTCGAGCTGGAGTCCCGGGTGAAACACCCCAAGTACGGCAAGATCATCCGGACCACCAAGAAGGTCAAGGCCCACGACGAGAACGGCGACGCCGGCATCGGCGACCGCGTCTCACTGATGGAAACCCGTCCGCTCTCGGCGACCAAGCGCTGGCGGCTGGTCGAGATTCTCGAGAGGGCCAAGTAACCCCTTCACCCCTGCGGCACGACGAACGGGACGCCCACCGACACCGCTCGGTGGGCGTCCCGCTGTCTGTGTGGTGCCGTTCCGGATGATGCGTCGGTGCGTCGCGGCTATGCTCTCGGCGTAGGCAGGACGAAAGGGGCGCGGGATGCCGGACTGGCCCACTACGCCGATCCGCGATGACACGGTGGTGCTGCGCCCCGACGCCCGGCTCAACCTTGCCGTCGCCCCGGAACTGCGGGAACAGCTTCGAGGCCTGGTACAGAGCGGCTACTCCCGGATCGTGGTGGATCTGGCCGGGGTGGAGTCCATCGACTCCTCCGGCCTGGGAGCGCTGGTCTCAGGTCTCAAGGCCGCCCGGCAGGCCGGAGGTGATCTGCTGATCACCGCCCCTAGCGCGCAGGTTGTGGCGGTCTTGGAGCTGACCAACCTGGACAAGGTGCTCAAGGCCACCGCGACGGTCGAGGAAGCCTTCGATGGTCCGGACTGATCAGTTGATCCTCGAAACAGTCACCGGGCCAGCGGCTCTCGACGATATCCAGAATAACCTGGAGTCGCTGTGGGCCGTGCACTCCGAAGTCCCCGAACGGGTGCGCACCAGAGTCGCGCTCGCCGTGGCCGAGGTGGGAGCGAACATCGTGCAGCACGCAGGCCGGGGCGCCCCCGTACCGATGCGGATGGAGTCCGTGGTGGTCGGAAACGTCGTGAGAGTGACCTTCACCGACCAGGGGGGCGAGGTCTCGGTCGATCTGGGCGCGGTGGCCATGCCCGTCGGACTCGCCGAACGGGGCCGTGGGCTGGCCATCGCCCAATCGGTCCTCGGCGAACTGGCTTACCGCCGCCGCGGCACGGTGAACGAGTGGACCCTGGTGAGTGAGGACTTCGCCTGATCCTGGGCCTGATCCTGGGCCTGA
>Ga0180435_10001951_pt1 | contig 21174 bp, 22 predicted proteins | sample SS_ome_3_FD_132467 | JGI IMG/M metagenome (GOLD analysis project Ga0180435, IMG submission 132467) | Hypersaline lake sediment archaeal communities from the Salton Sea, California, USA - SS_3_S_1 metaG | ecosystem: Environmental > Aquatic > Non-marine Saline and Alkaline > Hypersaline >...
CTGGCCGGGCAGGGTGTGCGCGAGATCAACCTGCTGGGACAGAACGTGAATGCCTATCGCGGCGTGATGGATGATGGCGAGGTCGCCGACCTGGCGCTGCTGATTCGCTACGTGGCGGCGGTCGATGGCATCGAGCGAGTGCGTTACACGACCTCGCACCCGGTGGAGTTCTCGGATTCACTGATCGAGGTCTACGCCGACGTACCCGAGCTGGTGAATCACCTGCACCTGCCGGTGCAGTCAGGCTCGGACCGCATCCTGATGCAGATGAAACGCGGCCACTCCGCCTTCGAGTACAAGCAGAAGATCAAGCGATTACGCGAGATCCGCCCGGATATCAGCATGTCTTCGGACTTTATCATCGGCTTCCCTGGCGAGACCGACGAGGATTTCGAACACACTATGCAGCTCATCGAGGACATTGGCTTCGACCAGTCCTTCAGCTTCATTTACAGTCGCCGCCCCGGCACTCCGGCTGCCGAACTCCCGGATGACGTGCCGATGGAGATCAAGCAGGCACGGCTGCAACGCCTGCAGCACACCATCAACAACATGGCCCAGCAGATCAGCCGTAACATGGTCGGCACGGTACAGCGGGTACTGGTCGACCGTCCCTCGCGCAAGGACCCGAACGAGATCGCCGGGCGCACCGAGAACAACCGCGTGGTCAATTTTGCCGGTCCGCGTGAGCTGATCGGGCAGTTCGCCGAGGTGCGTATCACCGAGGCCATGCCCAACTCGTTGCGTGGCGAGTTGCTCGGTTCCATTGATCAGGCGGCATCTGCCTAAATGAACGAGCATCCCGATTCCCTGGACCTGCTGCTCGAGCCCGAGGACAACGAGCGTTTGCGCAATGTCTGCGGGCAACTCGACGAGCACCTGCGCCAGCTAGAACGCCGACTTGGCATCGAGATCAGTAACCGTGGCAACTTCTTCCGCCTGTTCGGCACGCCCGATGCCATCAAGGCTGGCAGCGAAGTGCTGCAGGGCCTGTACGAGGCGAGTGAGGAAGAGGCGCTGACGCCCGCGCGCGTGCACCTGTTCCTGCAGGAATCCGGTATCGACGCCATGTTGTCGCCAGCCGAGGCGGGCGTGCCCGAGACCGCGATCAAGACGCGTCGCGGCATGGTCAAGCCGCGCGGCGTCAACCAGGCCGAGTATGTGCACCGTGTGCTGACCCACGACATCAACTTCGGCATAGGCCCGGCCGGTACCGGCAAGACCTACCTGGCGGTTGCCTGCGCGGTGGACGCGCTGGAGCGCGATCAGATTCGCCGCATCCTGCTGGTGCGTCCTGCTGTCGAGGCGGGCGAGCGCCTGGGCTTCCTGCCGGGCGACCTGTCACAAAAGATCGATCCCTATCTGCGACCCTTGTACGACGCCCTGTACGAGATGCTCGGTTTCGAGCGGGTCAACAAGCTGATCGAGCGCAACGTGATCGAGGTGGCTCCATTGGCCTATATGCGCGGTCGAACCCTCAACGAGGCCTTCATCATTCTCGATGAGGCACAGAACACCACGCCGGAGCAAATGAAGATGTTCCTCACCCGCTTGGGGTTCGGCTCGACAGCGGTTATCACCGGCGACGTCACCCAGGTGGATCTGCCGCGCGGCCAGAAATCAGGTCTGCGCCAGGCCATCGAGGTATTGGGCGAAGTGGAAGGCCTGAGCTTTACCTTCTTCAGTGCGCGCGACGTGGTACGCCACTCGTTGGTGCAAAAGGTGGTGCGGGCTTATGACAAGTTTGACCAGTCAACGCAGGACAAGACCCTGTGAGCGTGGAAGTGGATGTACAGTTCGCCATTGAGGACGAAACCCTGCCGCCCGCCTCGGCGTTCCGGATTTGGGCCAGGGCCGCGCTGGCCGATCACGAGGGTGATGTTGAGCTGGCCGTGCGAGTGACCGACGAGGCCGAAAGCCGGCAGCTCAACAACGAATACCGGGGCAAAGACCGGCCGACCAACGTGTTGTCGTTTCCGTTCGACGCCCCCGAGGGCGTGCCGGCCGACGAGGTCGGGCATCACCTCGGCGACCTGGTGATCTGCGCGCCTGTCGTGGAGCGCGAGGCCCTCGAGCAGAAAAAGACCCCCGCGGCCCACTGGGCCCACATGGTGGTGCACGGGGTGCTGCACCTGTGTGGTTTCGACCACGAGGAAGAGGCCGATGCGGAACGCATGGAAGACAAGGAGCGCGAGGTGCTCGACGGACTCGGTATTTCCGATCCGTATGCCATGGTGTGAAAGCGTGGCGCCCGACCTGTTTGGCAACATAGAAGAGACTTGATGAACGCCGAAGATCGATTTAGTCGCGGTTCATTCGCTGGACGCTTGCTGGAACGCCTGTTCCCCAACGCAACGAATGAACCGGAAACCAAGGAACAGTTGATCGAATTGCTGCGCGCGGCCAAGAACCGGGCACTGTTCGATACCGAGGCTCTCTCGATGATGGAGGGGGTGCTGCAGGTTGCCGACCTGCAGGTGCGCGACATCATGATCCCGCGGGCGCAGATGGTCGTGGTCGGCCGTGACGACTCCCTTGAAGAGATTTTGCCGGTAGTGGTGGATTCAGCGCATTCCCGCTTCCCGGTGATCGGCGAAGATCGCGCCGAGGTGGTCGGAACCTTGCTGGCCAAGGACCTGCTGCAGTTTTTCGGGGAGCAGGCCAGGAAGTTCAAACTACGCAATATCATTCGCTCCGCGGTGTTTGTGCCCGAATCCAAGCGTCTCGACGTGTTGCTGCGGGAGTTTCGCGCCAGCCGCAATCACATGGCGATCGTGGTCGACGAATATGGTGCTGCAGCCGGTGTGGTGACCATCGAGGATGTGCTGGAGCAGATCGTTGGCGAGATCGAGGACGAGTACGACTTCGACGAAGGTGCCTTCATCATGCGTCGAGGGGACAACAGCTTCACCGCCAAGGCACACACCACGCTCGAAGACTTCAACGAATACTTCAATACCGATTTCGACGACGAAGGTTTCGACACCATCGGTGGCCTGGTGCTCAATGCGCTCGGTCACATGCCCAAGCGTGGCGAAAAGGTCGAGGTCGATGGCTTTCGTTTCGAGGTGCTCGGTGCCGACAGTCGCAAGATTCGCCTGTTGAACATCCACCGTCTTCAGGCGCACGTCGGCGACATGGAAGAAGCCTCCTGACGCATAGGCAAACCGGAAAGCATTGTCATGATGTCGTTGGATGCATCCCGCTGGCCGCACTGGGTACAGCTGCTGGTCGCCCTGGCCCTGGGCGGGGCAAGCGTGTTGGCCTTCGCTCCCGTCAGTCTCGGTCTGCTGGCGCTGTTTACGACGGCAGGCCTGCTGCACCTTTTATGGCATGCTGATACGCGTGCCCAGGCGGCCCGTCTCGGTTACGTTTTCGGGCTTGGTCTGTTGGGTTTTGGTGTCTTCTGGTTACGCATCAGCATCAACCAGTTCGGCGGAGTGAGCTCGGCGCTGGCGATTGCCGCGACTTCACTCTTCGTTGCCATTGTTTCCCTTTACTTCGCCCTGGCCGGGTGGTTGATCAAACGGGCCGGTCAAGGGCATTCGCAGATTACTTTCCTGCTCCTGGTGGCGCCTGCGGTATGGCTTGTTGTCGAATGGCTGCGCGGCTGGTTGTTCACTGGTTTTCCCTGGCTGTCCTTGGGCTACAGCCAGATGGATCTGCCGCTCGCCGGATACGTGCCGCTGTTCGGCGTATACGGTGCCGGTGCCTTGCTGGTGCTGTCCGCCGGGCTGGTAAATCTGTGGCGCCGAGGCTGGCCATCGGTATTGCTGCTGGCCATCTGGGCTGCCGGGCTGGTGCTGAGCTGGCAGGACTGGACACAACCTGTCGGCGACAAGATCCAGGTCAGCCTGGTGCAGGGTAATGTGCCGCAGGAGGACAAGTGGAAGCGCCACCTGTTTGCGCCCAGCGTGCGCCTCTATCGAGAACTGAGCGAGCAGGTACCGGATTCGACCTTGGTGATCTGGCCGGAAACCGCCATCGCCGCCTTCGATGACGAGGTGGAAGATGCCGTACTTCAGTCTTTGCACGCCTTGATGACGGGGCAGGGGCGTGACCTGCTCACCGGTATCGTTTCACGCGCCGAGGATGGACGTTATTTCAACGCCATGATCAGCCTGGGCGTGTCCGGCCGGCATCATTATCACAAGCGACACCTGGTGCCTTTTGGCGAGTACCTGCCTTTCAAGCCGCTGCTGGATCCAGTGTTGGGCTTTCTGCAGATTCCGATGTCCGATTTCAGCGCTGGCAACGGTGGAAAGCCAGTCATTCCCCTGGCCGGCAGCGTGGTGGGTGTGAATATCTGCTACGAGGATGCGTTTGCCTCCGAGGTCCTGCGGGCCCTGCCTGAAGCGGGGTTCCTGGTAAATGCGAGTAACGATGCCTGGTTCGGGGACTCGCTGGCGCCGCACCAGCACCTGCAGATTGCGCGCATGCGGGCGCTGGAATCCGGACGCTACCTGTTGCGTGCGACCAACACGGGAATTTCGGCGATCATAAATACGCGGGGCGAACTGCGCGGAATCGCGCCACAGTTTGAACAGGCGGTGCTGACTGATCGTATCCAGCCGATGCAGGGTATGACGCCATTTGCCCGTTGGGGGGATTGGCCACTGCTGATACTGGCGCTGTTGGGGTTGGTCGTTACATTGCGCCAAAGGCGATGAGTGTCGCTATTGCAGGGGCGCCGCAGGTGTGTCCGGGAGGCCGGCTTCGTGCAGCCTTTGCGCTTCAATTTCCTGCTGTTGCAAGGAGTACTTGAGCGCTTCGGCTTCCTGGAACACGGCTTCGTGCTCGTTTGGCCAAGGTTCGGTTTCCGTTGTGCCGTTACTCGTAAGTTCTGCCTGTTCGCATCCACACAGCAGGGCCAGGGCCAAAAGACTGGGCAGCGTTATCGGGTTTGGATAGAGTGCGCGCATCGTTTTCACATCATAGACGGAGACATCCATGCCCAGAGCAATCATTACCACCGACCAGGCGCCGCAGGCGATTGGCACCTATTCCCAGGCCGTGAAGGTTGGCAGTACGGTATACCTATCCGGGCAGATTCCCCTGGTGCCGGAGACAATGGTGATGGTCGAGGGTGATATCGAGGCCCAGATCCGTCGTGTGTTCGATAACCTGTCGGCCGTCGCCAAGGCCGCTGGCGGCAGCCTCGATGATGTAGCCAAACTGAACATATTCCTCACGGATCTGGCCAACTTCAGCACGGTCAACGAGGTCATGGCCGAGTACTTCAGCCAGCCCTATCCGGCACGCGCCGCGATTGGTGTTGCCCAGTTGCCTCGTGGTGCCGGGGTGGAAATGGACGCGATCATGGAACTCGACTGATCCTTGGCTTGTCCCCTGTTACACTAACTTTATCGATGCTAACCAGAATGGATCAAATTATGCGTAGTCTGCTGCTTGCCCTTATTGTCGGAATGCTGGGTGTTACCCAGGTGAACGCGGCCAATGAATCGAACCTGCCTACTTTCGGTGATTGGGCCAAGAAATGCGAAACCACCCAGGTCAAGCAGGAAGGTAGCGATGAAACCAAAGAGGCCGAAATCTGCTACGTCTTCCAGAACGTCAGCAACAAGGAAAACGGTCAGATGATCATGCAGGTGCGTGTTGGGTTTGCGCCCGACAAAACCGATCCGATCCTGATCGTGACCTTGCCGCTGGGTGCCTTGTTGCCACCGGGCGCCGGTTTCGTGGTCGAGGGTGGTGACAACATCAAATTACCTTTCCTGGCCTGCGGCCGCGAAGGGTGCACCACGGTTGGACAGCCGATCACCGGCAAGACAGTCGACGCGATGAAGAAAGGCGAGAAAGCCGCCGTGCGAGTTGCCTTGCTGAACCAGAAGGTGCTGACACTGCCGGTTTCCCTGAAGGGCTTTACCCGCGCTTACAACGCGATTTCGCCTAAGTAACGGTTAACAGGAACGCAAGAGAAGGCCGGCTTTAGCCGGCCTTTTTGCTGCGGGGCGTTTGCGTTAACGATTGAAACGGCACTCCGTTCCCGAAGTGGCGCCACTTGGGGTCAAAAACCCGGGTCGTTTGGCACGTTCATTGGTTAACTGCTCATGGTCACCACCACAGAGCGGCGATGCCCGTGATAACGGTGCTCATACAGGAACACCCCCTGCCAGGTGCCTAGCGCGGCGCGGCCGTTGCTGACCGGTACGGTCAGATCCATGTTGGTGAGGATTGAGCGGATGTGCGCTGGCATGTCGTCCGGCCCTTCCATGCTGTGTGCATAGGCGGAGTCTCCGTCGGGTACCTGCCGTTGCATCCAGCCCTCGAGGTCAGAGCGCACGTCGGGATCGGCATTTTCGCAGATGATTAGCGAGGCGCTGGTATGCTGCACAAACAGGTGGCAGAGCCCGGTCTCGATGCCGCTGGCGGCAACGGCCTTTTGCAGATCTGCCGTGATGTTGTAGGTGCCGCGGCCGCGGGTAGTGATTTGCAGAATCTCTTGATACATATTGCGTTCTTGTTCTGTTCTCTTTGCTTGCGTATCCTGCCCGCATGAACGCTACCACGGACAGTCTGGCCGCAACCCCTGTGAGCGCGCTCAAGGGAGTCGGTCCCAAGCGTGCCGAGCAGCTGTCCCGACTGGGGATCGAAACGGTGCAGGACGTGCTGTTTCATCTGCCGCTAAGGTACCAGGATCGTACCCGGATTGTCCCGGTCGGCAGCCTGCGTCCCGGCGACCAGGCGGTGATAGAGGTCGAGGTCGATCATGCCGATATCCGCTTCGGCAAACGCCGCTCGTTGCTGGTCCAGGCCTCCGATGGTACCGGGTCAATAGTGCTGCGCTTTTTCCATTTCAGTAACGCGCAGAAGAACAATCTCGCGCGTGGTACGCGTCTGCGCTGTTTTGGCGAGGTGCGCAACGGGCCGACTCACTACGAGCTGGTGCATCCGGAGTATGAACGTCTTAACGGTGATGTTCCGGCCGAGGTCGAGCAGTCCCTTACGCCCATCTATCCCACCACCGAGGGTATGCATCAGCTCAGCTGGCGTGACCTGACCGAGAAGGCGCTGCAGTTGTTACGCCGGGGAGGGTTGCTGCAGGAATTGTTACCTGAGTCCGTGTTGCGTTCGCTGCGCCTGCCGCCGTTGCCGGACGCGGTCGCCCTGTTGCACCGGCCGCCGCCGGACGTTTCACAACAGCTGTTGTCGGAAAACGGCCATCCAGCGCAGCGTCGCCTGGCGTTCGAGGAGTTGTTGGCCCACCAGCTGAGCCTGCGCCAGCTGCGCGCACGTCATCGCCAGCACGTCGCGCCAGTAGTACCGGACAGCGTCGGCAGGTTGGCCGAGCGTTTACTCGAAAACCTGCCGTTTGCGCTGACCAAGGCGCAGCAACGCGTCTGCGCCCAGGTGTTGACTGACATGCGCAACAATCACCCGATGATGCGCCTGGTGCAGGGCGACGTGGGTTGCGGCAAGACCGTGGTTGCCGCGATTGCCGCGCTGCACATGATCGAGGCGGGTCAGCAGGTGGCGCTGATGGCACCGACCGAACTGCTGGCCGAGCAGCACCGCAACAACTTCGAGCAATGGCTGCAACCGCTGGGGTTGGATGTCGGTTGGCTGAGTGGCCGCCACAAGGGCAAGAAGCGCGAGGCCATTCTGCAGCGCTTGGTCGATGGCGAACTACGGGTCGTGGTCGGTACGCACGCGCTGTTTCAGGATGACGTGCAGTTTGACAGTCTTGGGCTGGTGATCGTGGACGAACAACACCGGTTCGGTGTGCACCAGCGCCTGGCATTGCGCGAAAAGGGCAATGGCCTGACTCCGCATCAGCTGATCATGACCGCCACGCCCATACCCCGCACCCTGGCAATGACCGCTTACGCGGATCTTGACCTGTCGGTGATCGACGAGCTGCCGCCCGGGCGCACCCCGGTGCAGACGGTAGTGCTCTCCGAGCAGCGGCGTGACGAGATCGTCGCCCGCGTCGGCAAGAATTGCTCGGAGGGGCGGCAGGCCTACTGGGTGTGCACCCTGATCGAAGAGAACGAGACGCTGCAGGCGCAAGCAGCCGAAGACACCGCGCAACAGCTGGCAGATGCTCTGGCACCGCTGCGCGTGGGGCTGGTGCACGGCCGTCTCAAGGCCGCAGAGAAAGAAGAAATGATGCAGGCCTTCAAGGCCGGAGACATCGACTTGTTGGTGGCGACCACGGTAATCGAGGTCGGCGTGGACGTGCCCAACGCCAGCCTGATGATCATCGAGAACGCCGAGCGCCTGGGGCTGTCGCAGCTGCACCAGCTACGCGGCCGTGTCGGGCGGGGCGCGCTGGAGTCGCATTGTGTATTGATGTATCACCCGCCACTGGGGCAGGTGGCGCAGCAGCGCCTGGGGATCATGCGCGAAACCAACGACGGTTTCCTGGTCGCACAGAAAGACCTGGAACTGCGCGGTCCGGGCGAGGTGCTCGGCACCCGTCAGACAGGCGAGGTGCAGTTCCACATCGCCGACCTGGTGCGCGACCAGGGGATGGTGCCTCAGGTGCAGGAACTGGCGGACCGATTGATCGATGGCGACCCGCCGCTGGTTCAGGCGTTGATCCAGCGCTGGCTGGGTGAGCGGGTTAATTACTCGGTGGTCTGATGAGTAGTCCGAAAAACCACCCGGTCAAAGGTCGCGGCGCACTCGACAATCCCGATAACCGTTTCGACAGCTACAGTCGCGAGGCCGTGGACGACGGCTGGGGCAGTCTGGACGTTGCAGAGAACCCTGCGCGCGAATTGATCCGCGACAGCAGCCGCAGCGTGATCGTGCGCAACCAGTCTCCGGACGTGCCGTTCCGCCAGTCCATCAATCCGTATCGCGGTTGCGAACACGGCTGCATCTATTGTTTTGCGCGGCCCTCTCACGCCTACCTGGGCTATTCAGCGGGGCTGGATTTCGAGACGCGCTTGCACTACAAGGCGGATGCTGCCCCGATCCTGCGCGAGGAACTGGCGGCCAGATCTTACCAGTGCGAGCCAATCGCCCTTGGCGTGAACACCGATGCCTACCAGCCGGCCGAGCGCAAGCTGTGCATCACCCAGGAAATCCTGGAGGTGCTGGTTGAGACACGTCACCCGGTCAGCATCATCACCAAGGGTGCGCTGATCGAGCGTGACCTCGATCTGCTGCAGGATTTGGCTGGCGATGGCCTGGTGAACGTCATGGTTTCGCTGACCACGCTGGATTCGCAACTGGCGCGGCGCATGGAACCGCGTGCGGCCTCTCCCGCAAGGCGTCTCGCGCTGATTGAAACGCTGCACCGGGCGGGGATACCCACCGGCGTCTTGATGGCGCCAATGATCCCCTACCTCAACGATAGCGAGCTGACCTCCATTCTTGAGGCTGCGCGCGCCGCCGGTGCCAGGCACGCAGGCTATGTGTTGCTGCGCCTGCCGCACGAGGTGGCCGGCCTTTTCGAGGACTGGTTGCAGGCCTATTACCCCAACCAGGCCGAGCGTGTGCTGAACCGCATCCGGGACTGCCGTGGCGGTAAGCTGTACGACAACCGCTTCGGCAAACGCATGCGCGGGGAGGGGATATTTGCCGACCTGATTTCACGGCGCTTCCGCTTGGCGGTGAATAAGCTGGCCTTTCCGGGCATCGCGGACCTCAGGTGTGACCTGTTCAAGCCACCGCACGTCCAGGAGCCTCAACTCGACCTGTTTGGCGATGACGTCTGACGCGCGTCAGGCCTGCTCGTGGGAAGAGGGACGCAGGTCGGTGCCGCAGTTGGGACAGTAGTTGGCGTTTTTCGAGATAGCGTGATGGCAGTCCGGGCAGCGCCTGCGCTTTTTCAGGTGCTCGCTGAGGGTGATCGACACGGTTCCGGTCAGTAGCGCAAACATGGTTACCCCGGCCAGCATCAGCAGCGTGGCTGCCACTTTGCCCGCGATTGTCTGTGGCACCAGGTCACCGTAGCCGACGGTGGTCATGGTGACGATGCTCCACCAGGTGCCGGTATAGGCATCCGGGAAAGTCTGGGGTTCGAGAAAATGGATCAGGTTGCCGGACACCAGGGCAATGACCACGATACTGGCCAGCACCACCAGCACCACGTCGACCACCTCGACCATGGAAGCGAAGAACAGGCGCAGAGCGCGCATGTAGCGCAGCAGCTTGAGCAGGCGCAGGATACGCAGCAGGCGCAGCGCCAGGAAGGCCTCCTCGAACAGCAGCAGCGGCAGCCAGGTCACCAGGTCGACCAGGCCATAGAAGCTGAAAGCGTAGCGCACTGGCCAGCGGCTGGAGTAAAGGCGCAGAAAGTACTCGATCGCAAAAGCGATCGATACCGCGAACTCGATGCGATTGATGGTGCCCAGGGTATCCGGATCCAGCCCGGGCAAAGTCGCGACCATCGATAGGAGCACGCTGCCGACAATGATCAGCATGCCCACCAGGTTGGCGTTTCGTCCCAAGGGCTGATCCAGGTCGAACAGCAAACGGTTCAACCACATCTGCCAGGAACTCTCCGGCGGATGATCCACGTGCCAGTGGGGAAATAGTCTGTCTACCAGCTTCTGCATACAGTTGTTATCGAGCTTTAGGGCACGAACTTGATACACTCGGCTGTTGTGAAGTTGTTTTCCGATGAACGCCCCATGTCCGCTCCCCATTCCTCTTCCGTTGCCGAGCCGGCCTGGATCAGTCTCGACCGGCTTCGAGGCAGCCTGTTGCCGGCAGGGGTCGCGCCATGGTTGAAAGACGAAGGTTCCCTGACACGTGCCATGATCCAGGCCTGCAACGGGTGTGGGGGGCGCTTCAGTGTGCAGGTGCAACAACAGGGCTGGGGTGGTGCGGCTCCCAGCGAACGGCGGATCCTCGGCATGTCGCATGGCCTGACGGGCCTGCTGCGCGAGGTGGAGTTGCTGTGCGACGGGCAGCCCTGGGTGTTTGCCCGCACATTGATCCCGGCGACCAGCCTCAAAGGCGGGGCGCGCCGGCTGGCGCATCTGGGCAACAAGCCCTTGGGCGCGGTATTGTTCGCCGATCCGAATACCGTCCGCCTGGCGGTCGAGGTGGCACGCATCACTCCGCGCCACGGTCTTTTCCACGCGGCCTGTTCGCACATGCCGGAACAGCCCGATGAAGTGTGGGGTCGACGTACCCTTTTTGCCTTCGCCGGGCAGAAATTGCTGGTGAACGAGATTTTTCTGCCGACGATTGCGGAGCGTAGTCGATGAACCGGGAATTCCCCCGCAGCGATGCCTTGCAGCCCAAGGGGTGGCGCGGCCGCCTGCGCAATTACTGGCTGCTGGTGCGGGCTGATCGCCCGATCGGCATCTACCTTTTGTTGTGGCCGGCCCTGTGGGCCCTGTGGGTCGCCGGTGAGGGCCATCCGACCTGGTGGGTGACCCTGATTTTCATCGCCGGCACCGCACTGATGCGCTCGGCCGGCTGTGCAATCAACGATTATGCGGATCGCGACTTCGATGGCCAGGTCGAGCGTACCGCGCAACGCCCGCTGGCCACCGGCGCGGTCACCCCCGGGGAGGCGGTCGGGGTGTTTGTGGCGCTGAGCCTGCTGGCCTTCTGCCTGGTGCTGTTCCTCAATACCCTGACCATCCTGAATTCGTTCATCGCGGTGGCGCTGGCCGCGGTTTACCCCTTCATGAAGCGTTTCACCCATCTGCCGCAGCTGGTGCTGGGTATCGCCTTCGGTTGGGCGGTACCGATGGCCTTCACTGCGCTGCAAAACGAGATTCCGCCGGTCGCCTGGTGGCTGTTTGCTGCGACTGTCACCTGGGCCCTGATCTACGACACCATGTATGCGATGGTCGATCGTGACGACGACCTCAGGGTGGGCATCAAATCCAGCGCCATCCTGTTCGGCCGCTACGACCGCCTGGTCATCGGGCTACTACAGGTTGCCATGCTCGGCATGCTCTGGCAGGTGGGTGAGCTGGCCGGCCGCGGCCCGGCCTGGCTCGGTGGCCTGGCAGCTGCTGCCGGTCTGTTCATCTTCCAGCAGTACCTGATCCGGGAACGTGAGCGCGCGGCCTGCTTTCGTGCATTTCTCAACAACAACCTGTTCGGCCTGGCGGTGTTTGGCGGGTTGTTCATCGACTACCTGATCAATCCCTGAGCATGCGTTTGTTGTTGCGTGTGCTGTTGAGTGTCCTGCTGCTGTCGCTGCTCGCCTGGTGGGGCTGGCGAGAAATGCACGCGCCGCCAGCGTCGTCGGGCACCACGAACGGCGCGCAACTGGAATGGCGTGATTGCTGGTTTGAGACCTCCTTGTTGCAACCGGCGCATTGCGCGCAGCTGAAAACCGCTGACGGTTTCACCCTGCCGGTAGTGTACCTGCCTGCGCCTGCCTGGCGGCGAACCGATCCGCCGGTGCTGTACGTTGCAGGAGGTCCGGGCGGGGCGGCCGGCCTGGATGCGGAAAACATGCCCGGCTGGTTCACCTGGTTGGAGCAGGTAGACTGGTCGTCCGACGTGATCCTCTACGACCAGCGTGGCGTCGGTCTCAGCGAGCCGAGCCTGGGCTGCCCGGAGATGATCCAGCGTCGGCGAGAGCTGCTCGACAGCGGCCTTCCCACCGAGCAGGAATACGCGCTCATGCGCGAGTCCCTGTTGGCCTGTCGCGACCGCCTGTTGGCCCAGGGCTGGGACCTCAGCAGTTTCAACACCCCGCGTAATGCCGACGATGCGCTGGCGCTGGTCAAGACGCTGGGGCTGGAGGAATGGCAGCTCTACGGCGTCTCCTACGGCACCCGCGTAGCGCTGGAAATTATGCGCCGCGACCCGCACGGCCTGCACGCCGCGGTGCTGGATTCAGTCTACCCGCCGCAGGTGCCCGGAGAGGCCAGCGACACCTGGCTGCTTGCGCGCTCCCTGTACCTGTTCATGAGTAGCTGTGAACTGTTGAGCGACTGTAATTATCGCCCCGAGCGCCTGCGTGCCGACCTGGAAAACGCCTTCGCCTACCTGAGTGAACGGCCCTTGCGCCTGGAAATGCGGGACCCCGACAGTGGCCTGCCGCTACCGGTGGTGTTGGATGCCGACGACCTGGCCTGGCTGATCTTCGAAAGCCAGTACGTGTGGAGCAACCTGCGCCTCCTGCCGGGAGCGGTCAGCTCGCTTGCGCGCGGCAAGGTCAGCAGCGAATTGCGCAGCATGCTGCAGGAATCGCTCGACCTGATGCTCGACGAGTCGCTCAGCGACGCTGTCGCGACTTCGGTCGATTGTGCCGACAACGGTCCGTTCAGCCGTCAGCGCTTCCTGCGCCAGTTGCATGATTATCCGCTGGTAGCCTCGATTCGCCGCTTTGACTGGGATTTCGGTGCCTGCCGCGATTGGCCGGCCGGGGATATCGGCCATGCCTTCCGTCAGCCGGTGATCAGTGATATCCCGACCCTGTTGCTGGCCGGCGAGTTTGATCCGGTCACTCCGCCACACTGGGCCTACGAGGCCGCGCGAGGTCTGCGCAACAGCCATGTATTCACCTTTCCCGGCATCGGTCATGGCGTGCTCGACAGCGACAGCTGCGGGCTGGATGTGGTGCAGGCCTTCATGGCTGACCCGGACAGTCCCCAGGCACCTGCCTGCCTGCGCTTTTTCTGATCGCTCCACCGCAGCAATCCACCGGGTAAACAACGGATTTCCCGAACAGGTTTTTGCTGCCGGACACCCGGCGGCGATGGGGTTTCTGTTCCTGCTGATCACGAGTTGGAGCGCAAATGCTTGCTTTTCGTCCGCCAAGGCTGTAAAAAACCGCCCGCCTTATGGAATTAGTGGAGAGAGCCGAATGGCCGTAAAGCTTCCAGCCAAATACAAGCCGACTGCAAAAGAGGAGTACATGAATCCCAAGCAGTTGGAGTACTTCCGCCTCAAGTTGATCGCCTGGCGCGAGGAGTTGATGCAGGAGGCGCAGGAGACGCTGGACAATCTGCGTGACAAGTCTTATCAAGAGGTGGGTGACGAGGCCGACCGTGCCAATCGCGAGAGCGAACATGGCCTGGAACTGCGTACCCGCGACCGCTATCGCAAGCTGCTGCGCAAGATCGAGCAGGCGCTCGAGCGTATCGACGATGGCAGCTATGGTTACTGTGAAGACACCGGGGACCCCATCGGCATACAGCGCCTGGAGGCCCGTCCGATCGCAACCCTGAGCATCGACGCCCAGGAGCGCCGCGAGATGAAGGAAAAGGTCATCGCTGACCGCTGATTCCTAAACGGAATCAGCGCAAGGGCCGGAGCCGGCAACGGTTCTGGCCCTTTTCATTTGCAGCTCATGTCTCACCGGGTTTCGGGGTTCTGGCGACCGCCCAGATCTCGACCCAATCGGCTCCCGCCTTTTTCACGCTGGCGGCGGCCGCACGTGCGGTGGCACCCGTGGTGATCACGTCGTCGATGATGGCAACCCGCTTCGGGAGGCTTTCGGCTGCGCATTCGAAAGCCGAGCGTACATTGCGCAGCCGGTCGCGCTTGTTGGCCTCGCGTTGACTGCTCGCCTCGCGGGTGCGTTTCAACAAGTGGCTGTTCCAGTCGATGCGGCTCGCGCTGCTGAGCACGCGAGCCAGTTCCGCCGCCTGGTTGTAGCCGCGTTCACGCAGGCGTCCCGGGTGCAGGGGCATGGGTAGCAGCAGTTCGATATCCGGTGCCTGCTGTTGCACATGCCGGGCAAGCAGCTGCGCGACAAGGCGTCCGTCGCTGAGCCTTTGGTGGTACTTGAAGCCGCTGACCAGGTCGTTGACCGGTTGGCGGTAGCGTAGAGCCACCCGTGCCTGGTCGAATGCCGGTGGGTCTGCCAGGCATTCGCCGCACAGGCTGTCCGGCGGAGTGCCTTCATCCAATGGCAGGGCGCAGCGTGGGCAGGCGTGGCGGAGGTGCGGAAGGCTGTCGAGGCAAGTGCGGCAAAGGGCCAGTTCGGCCAGTGCAGGTGCGCGACACAGGCGGCAGTGTCGATTAATGGTCTGTCTAAAATTTATACACATGTCGACCTGGAAATCCTTTTCGGGTTGACAGAGACGGGGTGCGGCCTAAGATGGCGCGCCTGAGTTGTCCATACGGGCAGGCTTGAGCCTGCCGGTGATTGTCCGGTATCTGAATGAACGAAAAAAGCCCCCGTATCCTTAAGGCCAGTTCGTCGCGCTTCGCCGCGATGCAGATGGACCTGGGCAACATGATGAGCATGCTGATTCCGCCGTTGCCGATCCTGTGGTTCGGCATCTCCATGCTGATCTATGCCCTGCACCGGCACCATCCCGATCCCAGGGTGGGTAGGTACACCCAGTGGGCGGCATACCGTTTCTACGGGGTGATGGGGCTGATCATCCCGGTCGGTACCTTTTTCCCTGGCAAGGGCATCACGCCCTGGCTGATCGCCTGGGGGATCGGCATCGCGATCATCGTCCCCTGGTCGATTTGGTCGATGATCCGCGTACGCAAAGAAGACTGGCAGGATATCCAACTGCCGGAGCTCGAAGAACAAGAGGAATTCAACAATGCCTGAGAGCCGAGAAAATCAAGCAGTGATCCGCCACGATTGGACACTGCAGGAGATCCAGGCGCTGTTTGACCTGCCATTCAACGACCTCGTATTCAAGGCACAGACCATCCACCGCGAGAATTTCGACGCCAACCAGGTGCAGGTGAGCACCCTGCTGTCGATCAAGACCGGTGCCTGTGCCGAAGACTGCAGCTACTGCTCGCAGAGCGCCAGGTACGACACTGATTTGGAGCGCGAGAAGCTGCTGCCGCTGGACGAGGTGGTCGAGGCCGCGCAGGCGGCCAAGGACAAGGGCGCCAACCGTTTCTGCATGGGCGCGGCCTGGCGCAACCCGACCGACAAGAATCTCGACAAGGTCATCGAAATGATCCAGGCGGTGCGTGGCCTGGGCATGCAGACCTGCGTCACCCTGGGCATGCTCACCGAGCCGCAGGCACAGCGCCTGCGCGATGCCGGCCTGGATTACTACAATCACAACCTCGACACCTCGCCCGAGTTCTATGGCAATGTGATCACCACGCGCACCTTCCAGGATCGCCTGGATACCTTGCAGCACGTGCGTGATGCCGGCATCAACGTCTGCTCCGGCGGCATCCTCGGCATGGGCGAGAGCGGTACCGACCGTGCGCGCATGTTGCAGGAGCTGGCCAATATGCCGGAGCATCCGCAGTCTGTGCCGATCAACATGCTGGTGCAGATCGAAGGGACTCCCTTGTACGGCGCGGACCAGATCGATCCGCTGGAATTCGTGCGCTCGATCGCCGTGGCACGCATCCTGATGCCGCAGAGCTATGTGCGCCTGTCCGCCGGGCGTACCGACATGTCCGACGAGATGCAGGCGCTGTGCTTCCTCGCCGGTGCCAACTCCATGTTCTACGGTGAGCGCCTCTTGACCACCGACAACCCCGGTGCCGATACCGATCAGGCCCTGTTCGAACGGCTGGGTATCCACATGGAACAGGCCGAGCTGGACGCGGATCAGCAGGTCTGCTGCGGGCCCTGATCGGTTTGATCCAGTAAGGCGATGAATCCGCTGAACGGCCTGCGCGAGAATCTGGAATCGCTCAAGGCACAAGGCCTGTACCGTAGTCGGCGCGTGATCGATGGCCCGCAGGGCGTGCTGTTGCAGTGCGACGGTAGCGAGCTGCTGTCTTTCTGTTCCAATGACTACCTGGGATTGGCCAACGACCCCCGCCTGGCCGAGGCGATGCGTGAGGGTACGCGCCGTTACGGCGTGGGTAGCGGTGCGGCACACCTGATCAGTGGTCACTCGGCGGCCCATCATGCACTCGAGGAAGAGCTGGCCGGCCTGCTCGGCGCCGAGCGTGCCTTGTTGTTTTCGACCGGTTACATGGCCAATGTCGGTGTGCTGTCCGCGTTGCTCGGGCGCGGCGATACCCTGCTGCAGGACAAGCTCAATCATGCCTCGCTGCTCGATGGCGCTGCGCAAAGTGGTGCAAGGTTGAGGCGTTACCGGCACGGCGATATGGATGGTCTGCAGCGTATGCTCGACGGGGCTGAAGGCAATTGCATGATCGCCAGCGACGGTGTGTTCAGCATGGACGGCGATTGTGCGCCGTTGAACGAGGTGGCTATGTTGGCGGCCGGGTACGATGCGGCGTTGATGGTGGACGATGCGCACGGCTTCGGGGTGCTCGGTGAGCGGGGTAGCGGCAGCCTGAGTGCTGCCGGCCTGGGCTTTGATGAGGTGCCCATTTACATGGCGACCCTGGGCAAGGCCTTGGGTACAGCCGGTGCCTTCGTGGCCGGTTCCGAGGGCCTGATCGAGATGCTGGTTCAGCGTGCGCGCAGCTACGTCTATACGACGGCCATGCCCGCCGCGCTGGCCGAGGCGACGCGTGCGAGCCTGCGTATCATGGCCGAGGAAGAGTGGCGCCGCGATCATCTGCGGATGTTGGTCGAGCGCTTCCGCAACGGCGCACAGGCCTTGGGCCTGCAACTGATGGACTCAGCCACGCCGATCCAGCCGGTCGTGCTGGGCGACGCGCAGACTGCGTTGCGCTGGAGCAATGCGCTGCTGGAGCAGGGCATCCTGGTGACTGCGATCCGTCCGCCCACGGTGCCAAAGGGCAGCGCGCGTCTGCGCATCACCTTTTCCGCCGCACATCAGCCCGGGCAGGTCGACCGCCTGCTGGAAGCCCTGCACCCATTGGCACAGGAGGCCGTATGAGCCTGTGGCATGAGACTGCGGGCAACGGGCCGGACTTGGTGCTGCTGCACGGCTGGGGCATGAATGCCGGTGTGTGGCAGTTGCTGCTACCGGCATTGCGCGAGCGTTTCCGGGTGACGGTGATTGAGCTGCCGGGGCATGGTGCCAGCAGCTTCGATCGCCAGCTGGACCTGGATGCATGGGTTGATGCGTGCCTCGATGTGGCGCCTGGAAAGGCCGCTTGGGTGGGGTGGTCGTTAGGCGGCTTGATCGCACAACAGGCGGCGCTGGCAGAGCCAACACGCTGCAACTCCCTGTGCCTGGTGTGCTCAACCCCGAGTTTCGTGCAGCGTGACCATTGGCAGACGGCGATGCCGCCGGCGGTGTTCGATCAGTTCGCGCAGAACCTTGTCGATGACCCGCAGGTGACGCTGAAGCGATTCCTCGGCCTGCAGGTGAAAGGCGCCGAGGATGCACGCACTGTGCTGCGTGCGCTCAATGACGCGCTGACGGGGCGCCCACCCGCGGATGTGCAGGCTTTGCAGATTGGTCTCTCGCTGCTTCTGGAGACCGATCTGCGTGACAGGCTTGCGGATTTGCAGGTGCCGGTGCACTGGCTGTTCGGTGGACGTGACACCCTGGTGCCGATCGTAGCCGAGCGAGCGATCGCTGCGCTGATGCCGCGGGCGACGCACGAGGTGATCGAGCCGGCCGGACATGCGCCCCTATTGTCGCACCCGCAGCAGAGCCTGCAGTGGTTGGAAACGAACTGTGGATAAGTCCTTCGAGATCGATAAACAGCAGGCGCGGCGCGCCTTCGGGCGCGCGGTCGACACCTACGACGCCGCAGCGGTACTGCAACAGGAGACCGGGCGACGCATGCTCGAGCGCCTGGACTACGTCAAGCTTCAGCCCCAGCGGGTGCTGGACATCGGCTGTGGTACCGGTTTGCACACCGAAGCCTTGCTCAAGCGGTACCCCAAGGCCGAGGTGATTGGCCTGGATTTCGCGCTGCCGATGCTCACCAACACGCGCATGCGCGGGCGATGGCTGCGTCGTCCCAAGTGCCTGTGCGGCGACCTGGATTTTCTGCCGCTTGCTTCGCATAGCGTCGACCTGGTGTTCTCCAATGCGGCCATCCAGTGGAGCCAGGATCCGGCCAGCGCCATTGCCGAGATGCACCGGGTGCTGCGTCCTGGCGGTCTGCTGATGTTCTCCAGTTTCGGTCCGGACACGCTCCACGAGCTTCGGCGTGCCTGGTCGGAGGTCGATGGCTTTGAGCATGTGCATGGCTTTATCGACATGCACCACTACGGCGACATGATGGTGGGTGCGGGTTTTGCCGACCCGGTGATGGATCGGCAGAACCTGAATCTCACTTACGCGACGGTGCCAGCGTTGATGCGCGACTTGAAGGCTATTGGTGCCAATAATGCCGGGGGCGGTCGCTCGCGCGCCCTGACCGGCAAGGCACGCCTGCAGGCGCTGGTAGAGGCCTATGAGCAGTTTCGGGATGCTGATGGTCGCCTGCCAGCGACCTACGAGGTGGTCTATGGGCATGCCTGGGGTGCGCAACAACGTCGTTCCGGGGACGAGGTGCACGTTTCCCTGGACGTGCTGAAATCTCCATGAAGGGCTTGTTCGTCACGGGTACCGATACCGGTTGCGGCAAGACACGTGTATCGGCCGCGCTGATCGAGGCGTTACGGCAACAGGGTCGGCGCGTGGCGCCGTTCAAACCCATTGCCGCTGGCGCCGAATGGGACGACGGCCAATGGCGTAATGACGATGCACTGACGCTTATCGAGGCCGCCGGGGGTGACTGGTGTTACCCCGAGGTAAATCCCTACTGTTTCGAGGCCCCGGTTTCTCCGCATCTTGCATCGGTTGATGAAGGCGTGGCGGTGGAGTTGTCGAAGATACTGCGGGCCGGCGAGCAACTGGCGGCACAGGCGGATGGGGTAATCGCCGAGGGAGCCGGCGGCTGGCTGGTGCCCTTGGCGGCGGACCTGGATATCGCGGATATGGCGTTGGCGCTCAATCTGCCGGTGGTGCTGGTTGTCGGGCTGCGGCTGGGATGCCTGAATCACGCTCGCCTCAGTGAGCTCGCGATTGAGCAACGCGGTGCGCGCTTGGTTGGGTGGATCGCTTCGCAGGTCGATCCGGATATGCAGCGGGTCGAAGAGAATCTGCAGACGCTGCGCGAGCGTCTGTCTTCGCCCTGCCTGGGGATCCTCCCGTGGCAGGCTGAACCGCGCTTGGATGTGGAACGGTTGCTGGCCTTGTCGAAGATGTGAAACCCCCTTCCGCGGCGGTTTAGGGTATTCCAGTATTTATATCTTGCGGCCCAGGCACTGTTTACTTTTCGTTACACGCCGTAAATAAGAAAATTCCAATATTCGATATTCCATATATCATAAAAAGATTTTTTCATTGATCTCCATCAAATTTACTTGCGGTATTTAGTTTCGCTCTATAGGCTGTGGCAGCGTCAGATCAGACTGTTCGGCGTGCTTTTGCACCCGCATTGTCCGGTTTGTCCCTGTACTGAGTGCTGTTGACCTGCGACTTCAAAGGTCGAAACCGCAAGATGACGCCAATCAGGAGTGGAATCACAGTGGTGACCACTGAATGTTTTCCCGACGAGGAACACTGCCGGGTTGTGATCCGGCCGAATCGCTCCCTGAGTTGGCGTCAGTCCATGTTGTTTGTTGCGGCGGTGGCGTTGGTACTCGGAACGGTTTCCCTGGTTTTCGCGTTCATGGGGTATTGGTTGATCCTGCCGTTCGCGGGGCTTGAAATCGCAGCGCTGCTGTTCTGCACCTACCTGGTGGCAAACTCCGGAATGCGTTGCGAGGTGGTATCGATGGATGAATCGCAGGTGGTGGTGGAGAAAGGTCGCCAACGCCGCTGTGGGTCGGAGCGAGGAGGGCCCGATAGTCGCATCAGTTTTCCCAAGGCCTGGGCCCGGGTGGAGCTGTTGCCACACGAGGGCTGGTACCCGGATCGCCTGTTGATAGGCGCATCGGGGAAGCGGGTCGAAGTGGGAGATTTTCTCGGCGACTCGGAAAAAAAAGAACTGGCTGGTGAGTTGAAAAAACTGCTGGCGAAAAGATAAGTCGGATACCGACGCGCTGACCGGTCATGCCGGCAGCAATACAAAGATAACTAAACACTAAAGTGGGAGATGAAGCAGTGAGAGCATCACGTAACTGGCTCGGGCTGTTAGCAGCGGTCCTCGGGTCGATGGCCACGCCGGCGATGGCAGAGCTTGCCCTCAACATGACCGAGGGCGTCACGCAGACCAGCCGCGAAGTTTACGATCTTCACATGATTATTTTCTGGGTCTGCGTGGCCATTGGTGTCGTGGTGTTCGGCGCCATGATCTGGTCGATCCTGCATCATCGCAAATCCAAGGGTGCTGTCGCCGCGCAATTCCACGAAAGCACCACCATGGAGATTGTCTGGACCGTCATCCCGATCGTTATCCTGGTGAGTATGGCGATTCCCGCCACCAAGACCCTGCTGGCGATGGAAGACA
>Ga0180435_10001952_pt1 | contig 21165 bp, 20 predicted proteins | sample SS_ome_3_FD_132467 | JGI IMG/M metagenome (GOLD analysis project Ga0180435, IMG submission 132467) | Hypersaline lake sediment archaeal communities from the Salton Sea, California, USA - SS_3_S_1 metaG | ecosystem: Environmental > Aquatic > Non-marine Saline and Alkaline > Hypersaline >...
AGGCCCTCGCGACGCAGGCGGCGGCTCGCACCCTTCCCTTGTACGTCGCGGGAGACTGCATTGATTTCAAAGTTCTCTTGCATCTTGGACTCCCAAGTTTTCACTGGTTATGACTTCGCCGTCCGCGACCAGACGTATTGGCAAAGCCGGTTGATGCAGGCAAACGCCTGCGATTTTCAATCCGCTGTCAATCAACGAACAGCGAACTGACAGATTCCTCATTACTGATACGGCGCATCGACTCGGCCAGCAGGCCCGCAATCGACAGCTGGCGCACCTTCTCGCACTCGGCCGCTTCCTTGCGTAGCGGGATGGTGCTGGATACCACCAACTCGTCAAGTTCCGACGCCTCGATATTGGCAATCGCCGGACCGGACAACACCGCATGGGTGCAATAGGCAACCACGCGCGCCGCACCGTGACCCTTGAGCGCTGCAGCCGCCTTGCACAGGGTGCCTGCGGTATCGACCAGGTCGTCGACCAGTACGCAGCTCCTGCCCTCGACGTCGCCGATGATGTTCATCACCTGCGCCTCGTTGGCCTTCGGGCGACGCTTGTCGATGATCGCCAAGTCCGCATCGTCCAGACGCTTGGCCAGCGCGCGGGCGCGCACCACACCGCCAACATCAGGCGAGACCACCATCAGGTTGTCGTACTCCTGGCGCCACACATCACCCAACAGGATCGGCGACGCATACACGTTGTCGACCGGGATATCGAAAAAGCCCTGGATCTGGTCTGCGTGCAGATCCATTGTCAGCACACGGTCACAACCGGCGGCGGCAATCGTCTTCGCCACCAGGCGCGCGGTAATCGGCACACGTGCCGAACGCGGGCGACGATCCTGGCGCGCATACCCGAAATACGGGATTACCGCAGTGATCCGACGTGCCGAGGCCCAGCGCAGGGCATCGATCATCACCAGCAACTCAACCAGGTTATCGTTGGTCGGCTCGGAGGTCGGCTGCACCACGAATACGTCGGCACCACGCACGTTTTCCTGGATCTCGACCATCGACTCGCCATCACTGAACTGGCCTACCATGGCTTTGCCCAGCGGCAGACTGAGGTAACTGGCAATCTCCGCAGACAATTCCGGATGGGCGTTGCCCGAGAACACCATCATGCCGCTAGCCGCCATGTTTTTCTCCCGCTCATTTCAGAGACGAAAAAAGCCGCCCTAGGCAGCTCTTTAAACCAAATATGGCTGGGGTGGCAGGATTACTCGGCTTCGCCTCGCCCTCCGGGTCAGCGCCTGCAGCGCTGTTCTCCGGCACTGGCGCGCCTCCGTCGAACCTCTACGGTTCGCCTCCTGCCACCAGGAGGAATCCGGCATGACTGCTACGCAGTCATTCCCAAAAATGGCTGGGGTGGCAGGATTCGAACCTGCGCATGCCGGAGTCAAAGTCCGGTGCCTTACCGCTTGGCGACACCCCAAGAATTCGTTCATTCGATCAGCCACTCGCAGCTTCTTCAGCCAGGCGATCCAACAAGGGCGATCGATTCACGCCGCGGGCAATAAAGCCCCGGGTCCCCTCAGGCAGCTGCTCCAGCACCTGCCGCGCAGCCTGCTGCGACTCGAACCCGGCAAATACACAGGCACCGGTTCCAGTCAGGCGCGCCTCGGAAAAACCTGCAAGCCAATCAAGGGCTTGCGCAACCTCCGGGTAATGCTTCCGCACCACTGGGAGACAGTCGTTCCGAATGTCCCCTGCGACAAAGGCGCGTATTGTGATTCTGGATGAATCCCTTGTCAATTCCGGATCCTGAAAAACCTCGCCGGTGCTGACATGACAGGCGGGACTCAACACCACGTACCAGGGCTCGGGAAGCTCTATCGGCTGCAAACATTCACCGACACCTTCTGCCCAAGCCGAGTGACCGTGCACAAATATCGGGACATCCGCCCCCAGGGACAGGCCTAGCCTCCCAAGTTCATCCTGATCCAGACCGCAATCCCACAGGCTATTGAGCGCCACCAGCACGGTTGCCGCATCCGAGCTACCGCCGCCGAGCCCGCCCCCCATCGGAAGTCGCTTCTCGATACGGATATCCACACCGGCGCCTTCGTTTGCATACGCCTGCAACAAGCGGGCAGCACGTACCGTCAGGTCGGCCTTCTCGGCAACTCCCGAAACTTCATTGACGCGTCGAACCCGGCCGTCGTCACGCAGGCGGAAATCCAGCGAGTCACTGATTGCCAGGAACTGAAACACCGTCTGCAATTCGTGGTAACCGTCCTCGCGGCGCCCGACCACGCGCAACATCAGGTTGAGCTTGGCAGGCGCGGGCCAACCAACCGACCACTCGCTGGACCTCTCGCTCATTGCGACAGAAAACGCTCCATCACGGATCGCAAGTGAGGACTTTCCGGCGCGGCCTGCAGGGCCGACCCCCAAACCGACCGGGCCTCGGCCTGCTCGCCGCTGACCCACAACACCTCACCAAGGTGCGCAGATATCTCGTCATCCTCGCCACCGGCGATCGCCTTGCGCAGGTATTGCAGGGCCAATGCATACTCGCCCTTGCGGTAATAGGCCCAACCAAGACTATCGAGAATGGCTGAATTTTCCGGCTTGAGCTTGTGGGCCCGCAGGATATAAGTCAGTGCCTCGTCCAGGCGCACCCCTCGATCGGCCAACACATAACCGAGGGCATTCAGGGCCTCGGCATGATCCTGGTCACGTTCCAGTACCGCTTTGAAATCAGCCTCCATCTCCCCGAAGCGCTCCAGATCGGAAAAATACAGGCCACGGTTGTAGAGCAGGTCGTTCGACTCAGGGTGTGCAGCCAGCGCGGTGTCGTACAGGCGCAGAATCAGGTCCGCGTCGACCTTCGCTTTCTGCAGGGTCTGGGTTTCCGCGACGTACAGGTCCTCCGCACGCTGCGGATTGGTCACGCGGGCCTCCGCCAAGGATTCGCGGGCCTGCGACAGGCGCCCATGTTCGCCCAGCAAACCAGCCGCACGAATCACCGCATCGACCCGGAAATTTCCCTTGCCTACGCTACGATAGAGGCCAATGGCCAGCTCGGCATTGCCGTCCAGTTCTTCCACCTGGGCAAGGAAGTAAGTCGCTTCATCCTTGAACTTGGTGTCGCCACGCAAGCCCTGCCACAGAGCGCGCGCCTCTTCCCAGGCACTTTGCTGGGTCGCGAGCATTGCATAAGCGTAATGCACCTCGTGATCGCTTTCATCGCGCCGGTGCAATTCACGGAACTGTTCGAGTGCCTTGTCGTAGTCGTGCTCACCGACCAGCAAACGCGCATAACTCAGACGCATCAGCCGGTTGTCCGGGTACTCTGCCACTGCTTGCGCCAGGAGCCTTAAACCCTCGTCGGTTTTTCCCCGCGCTGCCAGCACCCGGCTCAACAGCACCCGCGGCAAGGCCCATTCCGGCCGCAAGCTGGAAGCCCGACGCAGGGAAGCCTCAGCCTCGTTGAATTGTTGCTGGGCCACTTCCATGATCGCCAGGGCATAGTGAGCGTTGGCTTTCTCAGGGTACTCAGCACTCAGCGTGCGCATCAGCTGCAATGCAGCGACCCTGTCTTTCTCGGTATTCAGGGTGGTCGCCACCTGCAACAGGCCATCCTTGCCGAGCGCATCGGCGATCTTTATCGCCGCGCGAAACTGTTTCAACGCCGCTTCCGAATCATTCTGACGCAACAACAACACGGCAGTGAGCTGCCGGGCAGTCAGGGAATTGGGCGCCAGCTCCACCCAACGGCGCGAGGCCCTCAGGCCCTGCTCGAAATCTTTCAGATGCAAGGCGATGCGGGTCGCGCGCTCCGCCGCGTAGGCATCGCGTGCCAGCATTGCCGCGTGCAGGTAATGCACCAGGGCTGTGCGCAGTTCACCGGTACGCGATCCGATCTCGCCAACCAGGTAACTGAACACCAGGTCCTCATCCAGTTCCTGGGCAACCGCCTTGGGCTCCTCGAAAGGCAGTTCGACCTTGGGCGCGGGGATCGGCACAGAAGGTTCCACCGCCGCCCGAAGCGGCGGCGTTGTCTCGCAACCGGCCATTGCAAGCGCCAGAAACGCAACACACAACACATACAGCTTGTTCATGGTGAATAGCCTACCGGATAGCCGCCATCGGCATAAAGGGGAAAAGCCCCACATCCTCTCTACATAAGGCGCCAAAAACTTGCATTCAACCCCTTGATAAATCAAAATTTATACCAATTTCCCGCCGATTTCGGCTTACGCACGGAATACTCATGACCCTAGTTGCCCTCGGGCTCAACCACACAACTGCGCCTGTGGCGATCCGCGAACGTGTCACGTTCGGGCCGGATATCGTCGTCGCGGCATTGCGCAGCCTGTGCGATCTCCCCGGGGTCAGCGAGGCGGTAATCCTGTCCACCTGCAACCGTACCGAAGTGTATTGCCGCGCCGAGGAAGACCAGGTGGAACGCATCCGCGAATGGATCGGCGGCTTCCACGGGCTGATGATCAACGACATCTCTCCCTACCTCTACCAGCACCAGGATGACGAGGCAGTGAATCACCTGCTGGCCGTCTCCTGCGGGCTGGATTCGCTGGTGCTGGGCGAACCACAGATCCTCGGCCAGGTCAAAGCGGCCTACCAGACCGCCTGCGAAGCCGGGCAAACAGGCAAGATCCTGGCGCGCCTGTTCCAGCACGCCTTCAGCACCGCCAAGCAGGTACGTACCGACACCGCGATTGGCGACAGCCCGGTCTCGGTGGCCTTTGCTGCGGTCAGCCTGGCGCGCCAGATTTTTTCCGACATCTCCGCGCAAACCGCGCTCCTGGTCGGAGCGGGTGAGACGATTGAGCTCGCCGCACGCCACCTGCACCAGCACGGCGTCGGCCGCATCATCGTCGCCAACCGCACTGTCAGCCGGGCGCGCGACCTGGCCGAGCAGTTCGACGGCTACGCCATCGGACTGACCGAACTACCAGTGCACCTGGCCGAGGCCGATATCGTGATCGCCTCCACTGCCAGTCCGTTACCGGTATTGGGCAAGGGCATGGTGGAGCGCGCGCTGAAGGCACGCCGCCACAGCCCAATCTTCATGGTCGACATCGCGGTTCCACGCGACATCGAACCGGAAGTCAGCGAACTGCGCGACATCTACCTGTATACCGTTGACGACCTGGAAGAGGTCATCCAGGAAAACCTCAAGTCGCGCCAGGAAGCGGCCGAGCAGGCGCGCGAGATCATCGAGTTCCAGGTCGGCGAATTCCGCGAATGGATGGGCTCACTGGATGCGGTCGACCTGATTGCCAACTACCGCGCCAACGCCGAGGCGGCGCGTGACGAGGTGCTGGACAAGGCGCAACGCATGCTCGACAAGGGCAAGGACCCGCAGGACGTGCTGACCTTCCTGGCCAACACCCTCACCAACAAGCTGTTACACACCCCCAGCGCACAGCTGCGCAGCGCCGGCTCCAGCGGCCAGCATGAGCTGCTCGAAGCAGCCAACACCCTGTTTCAGCTCGGCCACAAGCTGGGGGCCACCTCAAACGATCCGTAGCTACGCATCCTGAATGACCGGATTCGCGCTCTCCGTGTTGAAGCGCTTCGCAGTATCTGTGCGAACACGCACATTCTTCGCCATGATTGCCCGCTTCCTGTCGCCGAATCCGCGCACCCCGAACAACGACCAGTACTCGCGCGCCGGGTCGCTCCAACTACCAGTTTTTTCTACATGAAACCCAGCATCCGTCAGAAACTCGAGACCATCAGCGAGCGCTTCGCCGAGATCACCGCCCTGCTTGCCGAACCGGAAACTCAGAACGACAACAACCGTTTCCGCGAATTGAGCCAGGAATACGCACAGATCGAGCCGATCGTGCAGGCCTACACCAAGTACACGGGCAACGAGGAAGACATCGCCAGCGCGCAGGAGATGCTCGCTGACCCGGAGATGGCCGAGCTGGCCGAGGACACCATCGCCGAGGCCAGGGCCAAAGCCGAGGAACTGCTGCCGCAACTGCAGCGCCTGCTGCTGCCAAAGGATCCCAATGACGAGCGCAATATCTTCCTCGAAATCCGCGCCGGCACCGGCGGCGCCGAGGCCGCGTTGTTTGCCGGCGACCTGCTGCGCATGTACATGCGCTTCGCCGAAAACCAGGGATGGCGTAGCGAACTCATCAGCGAGAGCGTCGGCGAGCACGGCGGATACAAGGAGGTAGTGGCACGCATCAGCGGCCAGGGCGTTTACTCCCGCCTGAAATTCGAATCCGGCGCGCACCGCGTACAGCGGGTCCCCGAGACCGAGTCTCAGGGCCGCATACACACTTCCGCCTGTACCGTGGCGGTGCTGCCCGAGGCTGACGAGGTCGAGGACGTCGACATCAACCCGGCCGACCTGCGGATAGACACCTTCCGCGCCTCCGGTGCCGGTGGACAGCACGTCAACAAGACCGACTCGGCCGTGCGTATCACCCACCTGCCCTCCGGGGTGGTGGTCGAGTGCCAGGACGAGCGCTCACAGCACAAGAACAAGGCGCGCGCCATGTCGCTGCTTGCCTCCAAGCTGAAGGCCTCTGCCGAGGCCGAGGCGCAGCAAAGCGAGGCAGCTGAGCGCAGGCTGCAGGTCGGCAGTGGCGACCGCTCCGAGCGCATTCGCACCTATAACTTTCCGCAGAATCGCCTTACCGATCACCGCATCAACCTGACCCTGTACAAGCTCGACGAAGTCATGATGGGTGGACTCGACCAAGTGGTCGAACCCCTGATGCACGAATACCAGGCTGAGCAGCTTGCCAGTTTGAGCGAGGCATGAGCACTGTCAGCGAGCTGCTGCGTTGGGCCCGCGGGCAACTGCCCGGCGACGAGGTCGACAGCGATGCGCAAAGCCTGCTCAGTCACGTGTTACAAAAGAATCGCACCTGGCTGTTCACCTGGGGCGACCAGGCCGTGGCAGACAAAGACGAGGCCCGCTTCCGTGACCTGGTCGCGCAACGCGCCGCCGGCCATCCGGTCGCCTACCTCACCGGCAACCGCGCCTTCTGGACACTGGATCTGCAGGTCGACCAACACACCCTGATCCCGCGCCCGGAGACCGAGCACCTGGTGGAGAAGGCCCTGCAACTCGGCCCGGCCAACAAGCCGCTAGAGATCCTCGACCTGGGCACCGGCAGCGGCGCCATAGCCCTGGCACTGGCCAGCGAACGCCCCGCATGGCAGGTCACCGCGTGTGATCGCAGCAAACCCGCATTGCAGGTCGCTAAAGCAAATGCCGAACGACTCGGGCTGAACAACGTCCAGCTGATCCATAGCGACTGGTTCAAGGCCATCGAAGGGCACTTCGACCTGGTCATCAGCAACCCTCCTTACATTCCCAACCAGGATCCCCACCTGTCGCAGGGCGACCTGCGTTTCGAACCGGTCGGTGCCCTTGCCTCCGGCAGCGACGGCCTGGACGACATCCGGCATATCGTCAGCGAGGCCCAGCAATATCTGAAGCGCGGCGGCTGGCTGCTGTTGGAACATGGTTACGATCAGGGAGAGGCGACGCGCCAGATCCTGCAGCAGCACGGCTTCAAACAGATATTCACGGACGCTGATCTGGCTTCCCGGGATCGCCTGAGCGGAGGGAAATTACCCACTTGACGGACAGGGGTTTAGGGCACAGGATTGGCACAACGTTAACTCCTGGGCATCCCCCATGGGCACTCCGAGTCGCAAACCGAGCAGCATCCCGGACGGTCTCGCCAAGGCGCGCGAGATTGCCTTCTGCACCCTGCACCCGGATAAAGACCAGGCTGCTACCGCGGCGGCCCTGCTCAATGACCTGGACGGCATCGATGCCGTGGAACGCATCTCCGCCGCGCAGATCCGCGTCCACTACCAGATCAATCACGTCTGCCTGGCCGACATCGAGGCCCTGCTGGCTGATCGAGGATTCCACCTGGACAATGCGCTGATACACCGCATGCGCCGCGCACTGGTGCATTACATGGAAGAGACCCAGCGCATCAACATGGGCTGCGGCAAGGGCGAGTCCAACTGCACCACCAAGGTCTTCATCAACCGCTATCGCAACCGCGACCACGGCTGCCAGGACGAACGCCCGCGCCATTGGCGCCGCTACCTCTGATTACATGGCGGCAATAGTGTGTCGCAGTACACTAAAATCCGCCGATGGATGATCAATCCCTACTCCGTTACAGCCGCCAGGTCCTGCTGCCGGAAATCGGCATCGAGGGCCAGCAGCGTCTACTTGATTCGCATGCCCTCGTAATCGGCCTCGGCGGGCTCGGCTCGCCGGTCGCCATGTATCTCGCTGCCGCCGGGCTCGGTCAGCTGACCTTGGTCGACGACGACGAAGTCGACCTGTCCAACCTGCAACGCCAGGTCATTCACGGCACCCCGGACATCGGCACGCCAAAGGTCGAATCCGCGCGCCGCCGCCTGCAACAGCTCAACCCGCAATGCCAGGTGCAAGTGCACGAACAACGCCTCGACGAAAAGGGCATGCGCGACGCCATCGAAGCGGCGGACATCGTGCTCGACTGCTGCGACAATTTCGAGACCCGCTTCCAGGTCAACCGTCTGTGCCATGCTGCCGGCACCCCGCTGGTCTCGGGTGCCGCAATCCGCTGGGAAGGACAGGTGGCTGTGTTCCTCTACGGTGCCGGCGACCCCTGTTACCACTGCCTTTACGGTGGCGGCGAGGACGAGGCCGAACGCTGCAGCGAGAACGGCGTGATCGCCCCACTGGTCGGCGTGATCGGCAGCTTGCAGGCACTGGAGGCCATCAAGGTGCTGTGCGCGGCCGGGGAGTCGCTGAGCAGTCGCTTGATGATCTACGACGGACTGCAGGCACAGTGGCGCCAGCTCAAGCTGCGCGCCGACCCGGGCTGCCCGGTGTGCGGAGGGTCGGCTTGATATTGTTTATCCACGGCTTTACCAGCTGCGGCCTTGGCACCAAATCGGAGGCGCTACGCAATTATTTTGGGGCGGACGACGTGCTGCTGCCCGACCTGCCACACCAGCCGGAACGGGCGATCGCATTCCTTGAGCAGCTGCTCGACGACCACCCGGTCGACCTGCTGGTCGGCTCGTCACTGGGCGGCTACTACGCCACCTGGTTGAATCGCGAACACACCCACCCTGCCGTACTGGTCAACCCGGCGGTGGCGCCGCATGCGCTGCTCGACGATTACCTCGGCGAACACCAGGATTGCCATGGCACACGCTTTGAGCTGACGCCACGACATCTCGCGACCTTACGAAGCTTCCATCGCCCGCAGCTAAGAACGGATGAACGCTACCTGGTACTGCTGCAGACCGGTGACGAAGTCCTCGACTACCGTCAGGCCGCTACCTACTATGCAGACTTCGAGGTCGTGATCGAACAAGGTGGCGACCATCGCTTTCAACACTTCGAGAATCACCTGCCGCGCATCGCTACCTGGCGTGCACAATTCATCTGATGCCAAAGACCGCCAAACCACCGCTCGACCTGGACCGCCTGCGCCAGGACATCGTTTTCAACGAGACCTTGATGGGGCACTCGCTGCAGTTCCACACCACCTGGGGCCTTTTCTCACCCAAGGGTATCGATGAGGGTACGCAGCTTTTGCTGCGCCACATGGAGGTCAGGACCGATGAGCACGCCATCGATCTGGGCTGTGGGTATGGCCCGATCGGCCTTTCAATCGCCAAGAGCGCTCCACAGGGCAGCTGCCTGATGGTCGACAAGGACTTCGTTGCAGTCGAGTACGCCAATGCCAACGCGAAGCGCAATGGCATTAGTAACGCCGAGGCGATGCTGAGCGACGGACTTAAGCACATCCCGCAGCAGATGTTCACCCTGGCGGTGACCAACCTGCCAGCAAAAACCAGCAAGGAACACTACTACCTGTTCTTCCACGACATTTTCGATCACCTGGAACCGGGCGGGCGATTTTACGTGGTGGTAATCAGTGGTCTGCGGCGTTTCATCGAGCGCGCCTTCACCGAAGTTTTCGGCAATCACACCAAGATAAAGCAGGGCAAAAATTACACGGTCGCTATGGCAAGAAAAACCTGAACTCCCTGACGCAGGGCCCCTGCTCGGCGTGGGAGCTTAGTTTCTAAAGTTATCTCGCGGTACGCCGCTAAGAGCCGATAGAAACTTTCGTCTATCGGAGAATACAGGTCGTGAGTGACACCGTAGCGCCACCGGTCAGCCCAGAACAATCCGCGGAATTATTGCGCCTGACTCTGCCAGTCATGGCGCGGCACAAGGTTCCGGTAACACCGCACAACTACTCGGTATGGTTCAGCTACACCAACCGTGAAAATCCGAAACTGAATGCTGAAATCGATGGCCTGATTGCCTCCGGTTCGCCGTTCAATGACGAGGTCAACGAACGGCTTTATCAACAGTACAACTCCGAATGCGACATCAACCAGTTCAACAAGATCCATGGGGAGATGGGCGAAATTCTGGATGAGGTTAGTCGCTCCCTCCAGGATGCCGGCAGCGATGCGCAAAACTATGGCGGCACCCTGGAAGGCATGGTGCAGAACGTCGCCGCCACCTCAAATCTTGAGGACATCAAGTTACTGTTGACCACCCTGGTGCAGGAAACCCGCCAGATGCAGCGCTCCACGCAGCTGCTGCATGAACACCTGGATTCCAAGTCACACGAGATCACCCTGCTCAAGGAAGAGCTGGAAGCCGAACGCAAGCGCGCCTCAAGCGATCCGCTGACCGGGCTGGCCAACAAGTTTGCCATGTACGACGTGTTGGAAGAACGCGTCAAAGAGATCTCGGAAAGCAAACCACTGAGTCTGCTGATGCTGGACATCGATCACTTCAAAAAGGTCAACGATACGCACGGCCACCTGATCGGCGACCGCGTGATCCGCTTCGTTGCCCAGGTGCTGCAGCAAAACACTAAGGGCATGGACCTGGCAGCTCGTTACGGTGGTGAAGAGTTCTCCGTGCTGCTACCGGATACCGGTCTGCAGGGAGCAAAGGCAGTGGCCGAACGCATTCGCACCAGTGTCGCCGAAGCCAAGCTGGTGCGCTCAGACAACAAGGCCCCGCTGGGACAGATCACGATCTCTGTCGGCGTTTCGCAGTATTGCTGCAATGAAGACAGCATGGAATTCATCAACCGCGCTGACCAATGCCTCTATGCGGCCAAGCACGCGGGTCGAAACCGCGTGATGACGGAAAAGGATATGGGCGGAGTCAAGAGTGCCTGATTGCGAATCAGGCCAAACCCTTTGACAACCAGGGACCAAGCCTGCGGCTCAGACCAATCGGCAGTTTCTTCCAGGCCTTGATGAACAGGGCATACTTCGGATTGTTGGGATTGAGATCAGGCATTTCCTTGGCCTTGACCAGAAAATACTCGTAATTGAGCGGCTCCGGTTCGAACCCCCAATGCTTTTTGAAGCTATAGGAGCCGGTACCCACCTTGCTGCGCCCGAAATCAAAGACCCGGCAGCCCTTATCAACCGCACGGCACATCACATCCCAGTACATGAAGTCGTTCGCGGCCAAGCTACGCGCTGCTGAGATACCCCCACCGTAGTAAGGCAGGACCTGGTCACGGAAGTAAAAATTCATCACCGAGGCAACGACATTACCTTCGTGGCGGATGGTGACAACGTCCACGTCTTCGCCGAACTCGTCGCGGATTGCCTGAAAGTGCTTTTTCGGAAACACCGGGGTTCCCAGGTTACGCACGCTCTGCGAGTAGGCTTCGTACAGGTTGTCAATTCCGTCGTCCAACTCGCCGATCAGGCCGGCCTTGATACCCTTGCGCACCATCGCGCGCTGCTTGCGCGGAATCGCCTGCATGTTGGCATCATGGTCTTCGCTCAGTTCACGCCGGAACCCCACGTACAGACCGTCCTTGCGTAACCAGTCGTCACGCTGCGGAGCTTCGTTGCGCACCTCCAGGTGATCGACACCCAGATCCTGTGCCAGGACGACCGCAGCGTCTTCCAGTTGACGTTGAATATCAGGCGAATCGGCCAGCACACCGCCAGCGACACAGAAAGGTACCGAAATCAGCGAATGCCCGAACAACAGGTGTCGCACCTGGCCCAGCGGAAGAACGCCACGAATCTGCCCGCCTTCTTCGGCCATCAGGTAGTGGCCAGCGTGTCCATATGTGCTTTCGATGATGCGCTTCCAGCCATAGCGGTGAGAGAAAGTGCCGTGCGGATGTGCCAAAACATAGGCATCCCACTTTTGGGCATCCTGCTCGGTAGCGGGTCGAATGTTCACGTGAGTACAGCCCTTTGAGGTATGACGTAGAAGCTTGGATCTGCAAGCCATGCCCCGACAAACAGCCGGGATCGTGAATTTTACATGCCTAGGCACACAAAACTAAGGCAGCAAGACGAAAAACAGATTGCACTCTGGTTCATTGTCGCAACCGGCAGCCGCAGGCATCGCCCCCACCCTGGGAAATCAAGAACAGCCGGTATACTGGCGACCGTTTCAATTGTTGATACTACCCGGAGGAGAAATTCATGGGTTCGTACAAAAACAACTGTGCTTGGGGAAACCGCGGGTTTGTTCCGAGCAGCCAAGAAACTCCGAGCACCGCGCAGGCGAAAACAAGTGGCAACAGCACTTACGACAAAGCATTAGCCGGCGTGCAACAACATAGCAACATCGTCGACGAGGCCCTGTTGAAGGTGCTGGCCAAAAACTATGCGATCACCCAGACCAACCCTGACGCCGCCAGCGTGGCCTGCAGCGATAGCAGCGAACTGGATACAGTGGTAAACAATTTCGCGGTCAAAAAACTGGGCATGCAAAAAGACGCCGCCATTGATGCCGTGAAGGGCGTGTGCGAGGAAATGGCCTCATCGAAGCAGAAGAACCGAATCGTCTTCTATTACCTGCTAGCCAAAAAGGTCGGCAAAGAATCCGTTTTCGTTTGATCTATACTTCTGGCTAGCCAAAAAAACAGGGCCATAAGGCCCTGTTTTTTAGTTCAAGCGAGCTAGCTCAACCTCTTGCGTAGCAATTGGTTAACCTGCCCCGGGTTGGCCTTGCCCTGCGACTTCTTCATGATCTGGCCGACGAAGAAACCGATCATCTTGGGCTGTTTTTCCGGGTCGGCATTTTTATAATTTTCAACCTGCTGCGGGTTGGCCGCAATCACCTCGTCAACCATCGCCTCGATAGCACCCGTGTCGGTGATCTGCTTCAACCCCTTGGCCTCGATCACCTCGTCAGCCGAGCCCTCGCCCGCCCACATGGCCTCGAATACCTGCTTGGCGATCTTGCCTGAAATCGTATTGTCCTTGATCCGCGCCAACAGGCCGGCCATCGCCTCGCCATCGACCGGGCTCTGCTCGATCTCCAGCCCTTCCTTGTTAAGCGCCCCAGCCAGTTCACCCATGACCCAGTTGGCGGCGATCTTGGCATCGCCGGACCTCTCACCCACGGTCTCGAAATAATCGGCGGTGGCGCGGGTCGAGGTCAGGATATTGGCATCCACGGCAGACAGACCGTACTGCTCCTGGAAGCGTGCACGACGTACGTCGGGCAGTTCCGGCATGTCGGCGGCAACCGCATCCATGAACGCCTGGTCGATCACGACCGGCAGCAGGTCCGGATCCGGGAAGTAGCGGTAATCGTTGGCCTCTTCCTTGGAGCGCATGGAGCGGGTTTCGTCCTTGTTGGCATCGTACAGGCGCGTTTCCTGCACCACGCGGCCTCCATCCTCGATCAGGTCGATCTGGCGTTCGACCTCGTAATTGATGGCCTTTTCCAGGAAGCGAAAGGAGTTGATGTTCTTCAGTTCCGCTCGGGTACCCAACTCTTCCTGGCCCAGCGGGCGCACCGACACGTTGGCGTCACAACGGAACGAGCCTTCCTGCATGTTGCCGTCGCAGATACCGATGTAGGTCACGATCTGGTGGATCTTCTTCGCGTAGGCCACAGCTTCTTTCGCGGAACGCATGTCCGGCTCGGAGACGATCTCCAGCAATGGTGTACCAGCGCGGTTCAGGTCAATGCCGGTAGCGCCGTGGAAATCCTCGTGCAGCGATTTGCCGGCGTCCTCCTCAAGGTGCGCGCGGGTCACGCCGACGGTCTTCACCTCGCCATCGTCCAGCACGATCTCGACATGCCCCTCGCCCACGATCGGCAGCTCGGCCTGGCTGATCTGGTAGCCCTTGGGCAGGTCTGGGTAAAAGTAGTTCTTGCGCTCGAACACGCTACGCTCGGCAACGTGCGCATCGATCGCGCGGCCGAAACGCACCGCGCACTCCACGGCCTTCTTGTTCAGCACAGGCAGTACGCCCGGCATGCCCAGGTCAACCAGGTTGGCCTGGGTGTTCGGCTCGGCACCGAACGCGGTACTGGAACCGGAGAAAATCTTTGATTTGGTGGCCAGCTGAGCATGGATCTCGAGGCCGATGACTGTTTCCCACGCCATTTTAGAAACCCTCCGGGGTGACCTTGTGCCAGTCGGTCGCCAGCTGAACCTGGTGCGCGACGTTGAGCAGTCGCGCCTCGTCAAACAGGTTGCCGATCAGCTGAAAACCGACCGGCATGCCGCCACTCAGGGGCGCCGGGATGGACATACCCGGCAGGCCCGCCAGGTTCACTGCGATGGTGTAGATGTCCTGCAGGTACATCGAAACCGGGTCGTCGGTCTTCTGGCCGATCCCGAAGGCGGTTTCCGGGGCAGTCGGGCTGACAATGACGTCGCACTGCTTGAACGCCTTCTGGAAATCCTCTGCAATCAGCTCACGGATCTTCTGCGCCTTGATGTAGTAAGCGTCGTAGAAACCGGCAGACAGCGCGTAGGTACCGATCATGATGCGGCGCTTGACCTCGGCACCGAAGCCCTCGGAACGCGAACGCTTGTACAGGTCTTCGAGATCTTTTGGGTTTTCGCAGCGGTGCCCGTAGCGCACGCCATCGAAACGCGACAGGTTGGACGAACACTCGGCCGGCGCCACCACGTAATACGCGGGAACGGACAGGTGGGCGTTCGGCAGGCTGATCTCGACAATCTCGGCGCCCTGCTTTTTCAGTTGATCCAGCACAGCCTGGGTGGAGGCAGCGATACCGCTGTCGAGGTCATTCTCCATGAACTCCTTGACCACACCGACCTTCAGGCCAGCGATGGACTGGCCAAGTGCCGCGACATAGTCGTCAACCGGGCGATCCGCGCTGGTGGAATCCTTGGGATCAAAGCCCGCCATGCCGGCGAGCATCATCGCCGCATCTTGGGCCGTTTTGGTCATGGGACCGGCCTGGTCCAGCGACGAGGCGAAGGCGATCATGCCATAGCGCGAGCAGCGGCCGTAGGTCGGCTTGAGGCCGGTAATACCGGTCAGCGCGGCCGGCTGCCGGATCGAGCCACCGGTGTCGGTACCGGTCACCGCCGCACACAGGCGTGCTGACATCGCTGCCGCCGAGCCGCCGGAGGAACCACCCGGCACACAGTCGGTGTTCCAGGGATTTTTCACCGCGCCGTAATAGCTGGTCTCGTTGGATGACCCCATGGCGAACTCGTCCATGTTGGTCTTGCCAAGCATAACCATGCCGGCTTCGCCCAGGTTGGTAACCACCGTCGCATCGTAGGGCGAGATGAAATTATCCAGCATCTTCGAGCCGCAACTGGTGCGCACACCCTCGGTGCAGAAGATGTCCTTGTGCGCCATCGGGATGCCGGTCAGCGGGCCTGCATCGCCGGAAGCGATGCGCGCATCGGCGGACTTGGCCTGCTCCAGCGCCCGTTCGGCGGTGACGGTCACGTAGCTGTTGAGCTGGCCATCCAGATCGTCGATACGCTGCAGGTAGTGTTCGGTCAGCTCGACGCTGGAGTATTCCCTGGCGGCGAGCCCGGCCGACAGCTCGGCCAGCGTTTTGTCGTGTAGCTCGCTCATCACTCGATCACCTTCGGCACCAGGAACAGGCCATTTTCCTTCAACGGCGCGTTGGACTGGTACAGCTCGCGCTTGTCGGTCTCGGTGACCTCGTCAACCCGCAGGCGCTGACTCATCTCCAGCGGGTGCGCCATTGGCAGCACCCCGTCGGTATCGACCGCCTGCATCTGCTCTACCAGGTCGAGGATATTGGACAGGTCGCGGCTCAGCGACTCGGTATCGGCGGGATCGACCGCCAGGCGCGCCAAGTGCGCGATTTTTTCGACATCGTCAGAGGACAAAGACATGGAAGTTCCCGTAATTCAGCGCTAAAACAGCCCGAGAAGGAGCGGAAAATTACCACAATCCGCCCCGAAACGTTACCGATCAACGACGCAAAACGGGATTTCCCTGCTTGCCCCGCCTCCGGCCCCCTTGCTAGATTAACGCACCCAAAACGCCAGCCCTGAAGGGTGGCGTCAGTTTCGAATTCACCCGCCCCGCGCAAGAAGGCGGGCTCGCCATTGGATTTAAAGCATGTTCCTTCGCCGTATTCGTGGACTCTTTTCTAACGACCTGTCTATCGACCTGGGTACCGCCAACACCCTGATCTACGCCCGTGACCAGGGGATAGTGCTCAACGAGCCTTCGGTTGTAGCCATCCGCCAGGACCGGGGGCGTGGCGGCAGCAAGTCTGTTGCTGCAGTTGGCGAATCGGCCAAGAAGATGCTGGGGCGCACCCCGGAGAACATCACCGCGATCCGCCCGATGAAGGAAGGCGTGATCGCCGACTTCACCGTCACCGAGAAGATGCTGCAGTATTTCATCCACAAGGTGCATGAATCCAAGATCATCCGCCCCAGCCCGCGTGTGTTGATCTGCGTGCCCTGCGGCTCGACCCAGGTGGAGCGACGTGCAATCAAGGAATCTGCCGCCGGTGCCGGTGCACGCGAGGTGTACCTGATCGAGGAGCCCATGTCCGCGGCGATCGGGGCCGGCCTGCCGGTGGACGAGGCACGCGGCTCCATGGTGCTGGATATTGGCGGCGGCACCTCCGAGGTCGCAATCATCTCCCTGAACGGCATCGTCTACTCCAGCTCGGTACGTATCGGCGGCGACAAGTTCGACGAAGCCATCATCAACTACATCCGCCGCAACTACGGCACCCTGATTGGCGAAGCAACTGCCGAGAAGATCAAGAAAAAAATCGGTTCCGCCTACCCGGGCAACGAAATCCTGGAACTCGAGGTCAAGGGCCGCAACCTCGCCGAGGGTGTGCCGCGCAGCTTCACCATGACCTCCAACGAAGTTCTCGAAGCCCTGCAGGAACCCCTGTCCGGTATCGTTGATGCGGTCAAGAAGGCATTGGAACAGACCCCGCCTGAACTGGGTGCAGACGTGGCTGAGCGTGGCATCGTGCTGACCGGGGGCGGCGCCTTGCTGCGCGACCTCGATCGCCTGATCGAGGAAGAAACCGGCCTGCCGGTGATCATCGCCGAAGACCCGCTGACCTGCGTGGCACGCGGTGGTGGCCGAGCGCTCGAATTGATGGACGAGCGTGGCGGCGACGCCTTCACCGTCGAGTAAACCCTGACAGGAACTCACACCGGGGGAAGCCGCTATCAAGCCGATCTTTGCACAGGGCCCGTCACAGATCACCCGGGTCGTGCTCGCGGTCGCGCTATCGCTGGTTCTGATGGTGCTGGACCACCGGTTTGCCCATCTACACCAGCTGCGTACCACCCTGTCGGTTGCCACCTACCCGCTGCAGATTCTCGCCGAACTGCCGGTCACCGCAAGCCAGTGGCTGCAGGAGATAACCACCACACGCAGCGAGCTGGTCTCGAATAACGAGGCCCTGCGTGCGCAAAACCTCAAACTCAGCGCCGAACTGCAGAAATTCGAAAGCCTGCAGGCCGAAAATATCCGCCTGCGCAACCTGCTCGATGCCTCCTACAAGGTAGGCGACCGAGTACTGATCGCTGAACTCTCGGCCGTCGACCTGGACCCTTACAAACAGCAGGTGGTAATCAGCAAGGGCAGCACCTCCGGAGTCTACGAAGGACAAGCGGTACTGGATGCAGACGCCGTCATGGGACAGGTCATCCAGGTCACCCCCTTCTCTTCAACGGTACTGCTGATCACCGACCCGAGCCATTCGATCCCGGTCCAGGTACTGCGCAGTGGCCTGCGTACCATCGCCGTCGGGTCGGGTCGGGTCAACGAACTGAACCTGCCCTACCTGCCAACCAACTCCGACATCCGTGAGGGCGACCTGCTCGTCACTTCAGGCCTGGGCGGAAAGTTTCCTTCAGGCTACCCGGTGGCCCGCGTCACCCGTATCGATCGTGCGCCCAACAATGCATTCGCCGAGATCAGCGCTGAACCGGCTGCACACCTCGATCGTAGCCGCGAAGTGCTGGTGGTGTGGAGCGTCACCCCTGCGCCCACCATTGCCGAGGAGGCCCCTGAGCCCGTTGCAGAAGCGGACGACTCAGGTGACGAATCTCCCGCGGAGGACAGCCCATGAACAGTCGCAGCATCTGGGTACTGGCAATCACCTTCCTGGTGGCCTTGCTGATGATGATCCTGCCCATGCCCGAGTGGGCCCGGCCATTCCGACCACAGTGGGTCACACTGACACTGATCTACTGGTGTATCGCGCTGCCGCACAGGGTCGGTGTGGGTACCGGATTCACCCTTGGCATCCTGCTGGACGTGCTCACCGGGACTCTGCTCGGCCAACACGCACTGGGGCTGTCCCTGGTGGCCTTCCTGTCCGTGCAACTGCATGCGCGCATCCGCGTGTTCCCTTTCTGGCAACAGGCCCTCGCCGTACTGGTATTGCTGGTGGTGGAGCACCTGTTCGCCCTGTGGGTGATGGGCGCCATCGACCAGACACCGCCCGGCCTGATCTACTGGGTGGTTCCGCTGATCGGTGCCGTGCTATGGCCCTGGGTATTCGTAACCCTGCGCGATGTTCGCAGGCGCTTCAAGATCACCTGAGCATTTGCCTGACTGACCGTGCAGATCAAGGATCATCTCAGAGAAGGTATCGATTTCAGCAGCCGCGCCATTGTGGCCGGCTTGCTGGTAATCCTCGCGTTGGCCCTTCTTGTCGGCCGCCTGGCGCAATTGCAGATCGTTGAGCACGAGCACTTCACCACCTTGTCCAAGGACAACCGCGTCAAGCTGGTGCCCCTGCCGCCAACCCGCGGACTGATCTACGATCGCAACGGTACACTACTGGCGCTTAACCGCCCGGCCTACAGCCTGGAAATGGTGCCGGAAGAGGTCGACGATATCGCCGCGACCCTGCAGGACTTGGCCCAGGTAATCGACATCAGTGAAGACGACCTGGAACGCTTCCATCGCCTCAAAAAACGCAAACGCCGTTTCGACAGCGTGCCAATCCGTACCAACCTGAGCATCGAGAAGGCAGCAGGCTTCGCAGTGCACCGGCATCGTTTTCCAGGGCTGGACATCAAGGCCCAGTTGCTACGCCATTACCCCTATCCCGACGAGACCGCGCACGTGCTCGGCTACGTCGGCCGCATCAGCAAGCGCGACCTGGAGACCATCGACTCTTCCAACTATGCCGGCACCTCGCACATCGGCAAGACCGGCGTGGAGAAATCCTACGAGGCGGTACTGCACGGCGGCGTGGGCGTACAACAGGTGGAGGTCAACTCGGTGGGGCGCGTGGCCCGTATCCTCAAGCACGACAAGCCACTGCCAGGCCAGGACTTGCACCTGCACCTGGACATCGGGCTGCAACAGGTCGCCCTGGAAGCCCTGGAAGAACACAACGGTGCGGCAGTCGCCATCGACCCGAACAGCGGCGGCATCCTCGCGCTGGCCAGCAAGCCCGGCTACGATCCAAATCTGTTCGTCGAAGGCATCAGCAGCCGCAACTACAAGGCACTGCAGAGCAACCCGGATCGCCCCCTGTACGACCGCGCCCTGCGCGGCCAGTACCCGCCCGGCTCCACGATCAAACCCTTCATCGGCCTCGCCGGGCTGGAAACCGGGCATATCAGCTTCGACTCCACCGTCTACTGCCCTGGCTTTTTCCAGCTACCCGGCCATCAGCACAAATACCGTGACTGGAAAAAAACCGGCCACGGCACCATGGACCTGGACGCCGCGATCACCCAATCCTGCGACGTGTTCTACTACAAGCTCGCCTACGAAATGGGCATCGACAAGCTCAGCGGTTACATGGCGCACTTCGGCTTCGGTGAAAAAACCGGTGTCGACCTGATCGGCGAGGCACGCGGCATCCAGCCGTCACGCGAATGGAAACGCGCCAAAAGGCGCCAACCCTGGTATCCGGGTGAGACCGTCATCACCGGCATTGGCCAGGGCTATTACCTCTCCACGCCACTCCAACTGGCGGCGGCTACGGCAGCCTTTGCCAATGGCGGCACCTACTACACGCCTCGCCTGGTCGACTACCTGCAAACCCGCGGTGAAGAGGAAAGTATTCCTATCCCGGCCCAAGGCACGGCCATTCCGATTCGGCCGGACAACTGGCAGGATGTTCACAAGGCAATGCTGAATGTTACCGAGGGCCTGCGCGGCACCGCCAAGCGCATCCGCAACGAGCACTACCGGATTGCAGGCAAAACCGGCACCGCCCAGGTGTTCACGGTAGCGCAGGACGAGGAGTACGATGAGGAGACCGTCGCCAAGAAAAAGCGTGATCATGCCCTTTTCGTCGCTTATGCGCCGGCGGAAGATCCACAAATCGCGGTCGCTGTCATCGTTGAGAATGGCGGACACGGAGGCTCGGTGGCAGCGCCGATCGCGCGGAAGATGATGGACGCCTACCTGTTGCCGAAAATGGGCCTTGACCCGAATGCGCCGGAAGAGGCCATTCCCACCGGCGCGATAGCCGGAGAGGAGTAAGCATGGCCTACGATCCGCACCAGCTAGGCGATCTGACCCCGTCGGACCCCAATCGACGCCAAGGCCTGCTTGCCGGCATTCATCTGGACCTGCCGCTGCTGAGTGGCCTGTTGCTGCTGTGCGGGTTTGGCCTAGTGGTGCTGTATTCGGCCAGCGGAGAAGATTTCGGCCAGGTGCAACGCCAGATGATCCGCCTGGGACTGGCCTTCGTGGTGATGCTGATTGCCGCCCAGATATCCCCTTCCACCCTGCAACGCTGGGGCCCCTGGTTATATGGTCTGGGGATCCTGATGCTGGTCGCGGTGCTGATATTCGGCGAGACAGGCAAGGGCGCGCAACGTTGGCTGAACCTCGGCATCATTCGTTTTCAGCCCTCCGAACTGGTCAAACTGGCGGTCCCTCTGATGATCGCCTGGTACCTTGCCGACAAGAA
>Ga0180435_10001955_pt1 | contig 21144 bp, 22 predicted proteins | sample SS_ome_3_FD_132467 | JGI IMG/M metagenome (GOLD analysis project Ga0180435, IMG submission 132467) | Hypersaline lake sediment archaeal communities from the Salton Sea, California, USA - SS_3_S_1 metaG | ecosystem: Environmental > Aquatic > Non-marine Saline and Alkaline > Hypersaline >...
ATGAACATTGTTACCTCTTTAAAATTCCAAATTGTATTGGAACAAGGATCCAAGGATTCCAGGGGTCACGTTTTAGGCTATGATCAGCTAGCCCACTTGAATCCTCGACCCCTTGGCCCCTGGATCCTTATTTCTTAGACTTGAACCCGATCTGTATGGCACATAACGTCATTCATGTTCAAGGCTGTGCAACGCCAGGGTGCCACAATCCCGATGCCACTTTTCGGCGATTTCCACAACCTCTTTTTTAAGCGCCCCATGCTGGACCTTGCAGGCCTCCGGTATATCACCGCGAAGCTGCTGGCTGGAATTTTCCGCCAGTTGAATCAACTCGGTTGCAATCACGGCATAGTGCTTCAATCGTAAAACATCACGGACTTCATCGAGCAGTCGTTTTTCCTTCTGCCTTGACATAATCCACCGCTTTAGTATCTATATAAACATTCAACACCTTTTCCAGCTTTATAAACCATCAGCTTATGCTTGATAATGCCCATTTCATCAAGTTATCAGGTCAATTAGCACTGTTCATCAGTGGTTATGTGTGAAATGGAACCTATCAATTTTTTGAGTTCGCGAGAGCGCGGTTGAGCTTTAGACCGGAGATCCGTTTGAAATGGCGAAGGTTCCCAGTAACAAGCTCCAGATTGTGTCCAATTGCTGTAGCTGCAATCTGAATGTCCGCATCGGGAAGGATCATATCTGTGTCTTCGAGATGAGCGCGGATACTGCCAAAAATCTTTGCAATGCCGATGTCGTAAGGCAGAACTGTGACGGCGGGCAGAATCCGTTGCTCGATATTTGCTAAGTGTCGTTCGCGGTTATAGGAACGATAAGCACCTTTGTATAATTCGCCGATCACAACGGCACTCGTGAATTGCTCTTCGCGAGCAACTCTCATTATCCATTTAACGTAGGCTTTTGCGGGGTGTGGGCGGAGAAGCTCCGAAATTGCATCAGTATCAAAAAGGAATGCCATAATTAGTGTTCGAGTTCAGGGGTATTTCGTTGCCCCTACCGGGGGGAGGCGTCAAGACTAGAGGCCAATTCTTCGCTATTCTCCCAACCGCCTGCAATACTGGCAAGCCCACTCTCCGGACCTGCTTTCCTCAAGCGCTCAAGGTGTTCGAGATCGCTCGGGCTAACAAGAGCGGCGACTGGTTTCCCGTGCCTTGTAATGAGGACGGGGTTACCCGCTTCAACTTTGCGGATGCATTCTGAAAAGGTGGCTTTTGCATCGGCCACGGATATATTGTTTTCCATAACCAGGCTCCTTTTTTGACCATTATGACCATTATGACCAGAATGTCAAGATTTTAGTTGAAACATCACATAACCAATCACTGCTGCTGACGGCGTGCCAGAAATGAGGAGATTGAGATTTATGAAAGCTAAAGAATTAGACAAGTAGTTTGATGATGGTAAAAGATTTATAGAACATTTTGACCCTTCAAAGGCAAAACGTCCGAACCAGGAGCAAAAGAGAGTTAATGTAGATTTTCCTTTATGGATGATTCAGTCGTTAGATAAAGAAGCCAAACGTCTCGGTGTTCCCCGGCAATCGATGATTAAAATTTGGCTTGCTGAAAGATTAAAAAAATCCACCGCATAATATTCAAACCCGCTGTCTCAAATTGACCTGGAATTTGGGCTTTTACGAATATGGGAAATATATGCTGAATATGCTGAAACGAGGTTTCGTGGCACCGTAATGCTTATCCGAATAACAGGTGTAATATTAGGACTATCCATACTTGTGGGTGTCTGGCTTTCATGCTGGCCAAACCCGCCCGTGTCTGTCTGCAATGTTTCTTCCGTGACGGCCCCAACAGAGATCGAACTAAACGCCAGTATCGATTCGGCCGCCCGGTATCTTCTACAAAACTGTGACAAGAAAGGGCGTTTTGTCTATTTGAGACATCGCGATCGTTTGGTGTACTACGGAAAAAAGTACAACCTCCTTCGACATGCCGGCACCATGTATGCTTTAGCTGGATACCAGGCGCTTAGACCCGGCCAGAAAATGGCCGATCTCCTGGTTCGTGCGGCCGGATATTTGCGCACATTCATCAAGCCAGTCCCCCAAGCAGGATCTGAAACAATGGCGATCTGGACAGTTCCTGGAAAGCTGGGCATGGGACCTCCCGGGGCCAGGCCCTTCGCAAAACTTGGCGGCAGCGGTCTCGGGCTTGTCGCGTTGACCTCGGTGGAATCACTAAATCCGGGGACGGTACCGCTTCAGGAATTACGCGGCCTGGGTCATTTCATACGTTTCATGCAAACACCGGAAGGTCACTTTTATTCCAAATATTACCCGGACAAAGGATATGAAACCAAATGGATCTCGCTGTACTATCCGGGTGAGGCCTGCCTTGGCCTGCTGATGCTTTATGATTTGGATCCTGACCCGCGTTGGTTGGATGCGGCGGCTCGCGGACTGGGCTATCTGGCACGAACGCGTAAAGGTGTCCGCAACGTTCCCGCCGACCATTGGGCCCTGATTGCCACGGAAAAATTGTTGCCAATGGAGGCCAACCTGACCGATCCCGCCGTGAGCCCGCAGGAATTAATTAATCATGCCACCCAGATTTTGAAAGTCATGCTGGCCCAACAAAAAACCAAGTGGCGTGATCCATGCATTATCGGTTCGTTTTTTAATGATGCCCGCACGACCCCGGCCGCCACGCGCCTGGAAGGCATGTTGGCGGCACTAAACTTCCTTCCAGAGAGCAGGTCCAAGCTGCGGGCCCGTCTTGAACATGCATGTGATATCGGGATTGCATTCCTGGTGCGCCATCAAATCCGTGAGGGGGCCTTAAAAGGTGGCATACCCCGGGCGGCCCACCCGCTGCATAAATCCAAAAAGAATGAAAAGTTCAACAAGCGCGTCGGTGAAGTCCGCATCGATTATGTCCAACATGCCCTCAGTGCCATGATGGGCTACCAAAAGCTTTTAACCAGTCGATCGATAATCAAATCTCATGCAAGCCAAGAAATCAATCACAGGAGGAAACCATGGGGAAAAACTTTATATTAGTCCACGGTGCCTGGCATGGCGGGTGGTGCTGGGATGGCGTTAAAGCCAATTTGATCTGGTACCACCCGACGCAGCCGAGAGCATGACAGCAGCAGCCAGCGCTTCTCCAGGCAACTGTGTGCCGGTTATCGAGGATATGGCAGCCATGAAGCGCTGTTTACCAATCCCGGTGTTGTTGCCCAGGGGATATTACAAGCTATCGAGTAGATGCTCGCTGACAAAACAGCCGGTACCGACAGTTGGTCATGATGAAGACGATTGCATACATAACGATGAGTATCTGCCTGCTGGCAACATATTCATTCGCAGGGCAGGAAACTGATCTCACTCGGCTTACCGCCGACCAGTGCACGGCCTCCCTGACAAAACGATACGGATTGGATTGAACATGGACTTGATATTGGACCCTGCTTTCCATTTGACTGTATATCTTGTATTGCTGTAGAGTTCAATTTATCATCCCCATTACCGGCCAAATTGTGTCTAAGGAAAAAGTATCCTATGCCATTGGCTTTTCTTTTCTCAAACATCAGCCTGGTTCTGTTTCTAACGACCCTTTTGTATCCCCGGGAAGCTTTACCGTTGATATTTCCGCTTGCGATTGTAAATATCCCCCTTTTTTGGCTGGCAATTCTGGTGGGAAGCCTCGCATTTATAATTATCCATGCTCGATTTCGTCCATCACAATTGGATCTGTTTTCACACCTCATTCTGGAATTATTTTTTTTACCCCTTTTGCTTTTTATCTGGGCCAAAATGCCATTGGCTGGCAGCCCGCTCCATATCAGTGATTATGCTGTCTGCGCCTACCTTCTGGTTGTCTTTGGCGCCTACCTCTACAAAGATCGGCACCATCTATCCGCATGGGGTATCAATAAGGCCCAATTCCTGCCCGCCTTGAGATCATTATGGATCCCAACGGCTATTTTTATAGTCCTGCCGCTAATCTGGGGCCTCCTTCTGAAAACGCCGATTACGCCAATCAAACTCTTTCAAGATATGGCCATCTACCCATTCTATGCCTTTGCCCAGTTGTTCTTTTTCCTTTCTTTTCCCATGGCCGTATTTAGAAAAAGCGATTCTTCGCGAAGCCAGATTATTGTGGCCATTTCCGGACTTTTTGCCCTGATCCACTGGCCCAATACGATTGTGATGTCGACTTGCTTTTTCGCTATGGCCATTTGGGCCTGGATTTATTATTCTAAGCCCAACCTCTTTGCGGTGGCCATCTCAATGGGCTTATCAGCTGCGGTTTTCGGGCAGGCATTGCCCTATGATATCCATCACAATGTCGGCGTAGGCCCGGATTATGCCTTTAACCGTTTAATGAAACTCCCCCCTGAGCATGTATTTCGGGAACGAATGCAGCAATTCAGTCAATTGAAAACCAGGCATGAAAACATGCCCTCTGCGGACCTTTTGGCACAAGCTTTGAACTGTCCCAGGCTTTCCGATTTCAGTCGTTCCACATGGCTCAATATCGAGAGACGTTGGGGTCTGGAAGTGATGGTCAAATCGTTTTTACGGGGGGCCGAGGTCCGACAACAATGGACTCGGCTGGTATCTTGGCCAATCCGGGGCAGAGTTAAGATTAAGCTTAAGCACGAAAATTTTATCGGCTATTTAAGTACATGTGAAGGGCATGCAAATAAATTATTGCTATCCGGATGGACCGGAAATGTTAAAACAGGTGCTGGTGCTAAAAATTTGCTCATTTTCATAAATGGTAAACTTGTACACACCGCGCCACCCCATGTTTACCGTCAGGATGTGAGCAGCGCCTACCCAAGTTTAACCAAAATCAAGTCCGGATTCCGTTTTAATTTGACGGATTATCCGACTTCAGACATCAAGGATGTGCGTGTATTTTCAATGGCGGAAAACGGTACGCTCTATGAAGTTTTCTACAAGCAGGATCACCTTTGGTTGCAGCTTTTTGCAACGATATAGCGATTTTCATATTAATTCTGATTTCTTATGTACCTGAATGAATAATTAAAACCGGTTCCATTTCATATATCACCTACACCCCGGGGGTGACCCCATGAAAGTTGTCTGTCCCCAATGTACAACTGTCCCAGAACAAATCCAAGAGGACATCTGCCCGGCATGCTACAAAGAGCTTGCAAAAGGGCTAAGTGCCTGTACCACTTGCGATATGGCCTTCAAGGCGCCTAAAAAAGCGTTGATGCGTTCACTGATTTTACCAGGACTGGGCGATTTTTACCTGGGACATCGGGTTCTGGGGACCCTTGAATTGTTCGGGTCGATTATTATTTGGCTGGCTTTGATGAAATCAACACCATAGCGGTTGTCAAATCTCACATAAATCTGAACCGTTAGGTAAAAAAGTCATTACTTATCTAAACGAATCTCAATCGCAAACAAGTGGGCGGCAGTAGGCTTTTACATCTGCGATATAATGAAGAAAAGCAATAAAGGTGGTAGGATCAGGGCAATTGGATCAAATGCACCCACAAACAGGCTTTTTCCGAAGGCATTCAATACGATGTGGAGAATTGATTTTCAGGGGGCGATGGTTATTATCTTACGCGGGATGGAACCAGAAAAATCTTGCGGGTTGATATCAGTTTTGTATAAAACGGCGGAGGGATGAACGCAAGCAACCTGCTGTTGAAACCCATTAAGTGCAATTAACACTTTTCCGAGAAGGCGAAACACATGTTCGGCATTCAAAACTACACCAGCTTCATCATGGCCATTATTCTATTCCAGTTAATTCCCGGGGCTGGTACGATTACTATTCTGAATGCAACCGCCCGTAATGGCATCGGTGCAGGCATGGGTGCCGTTGCCGGCACCCTCCTGGGCGATTTTATCTATATGCTGGCAGCTGTTTTGGGCCTGGCTGCGGTCTTGGCTGCATATCCGGGTGTTTTGCATAGTGCCCAATGGATCGGGGTCATCTATCTGTGCTGGATGGGATTGAAACTGCTGTGGACATCGGCCACCGAGCAAGCTACCCAGCAAGCCAAACAACAAGGTGCCGGTACTTATTTTCGTCAAGCCCTTGCGGTCAGTTTAACCAATCCCAAGGTCATCATGTTTTTCATGGCTTTTTTTCCTCTTTTTATGAGTGCTGAATCAGGCCCCATAACGCTTTTCATCCTGATGATCCATGTCACTTCCATCAGCCTGATATATCAAACCGGCCTGGTAACAATTGGGAATGCCACAGCGAAACGGCTCGCCAAATGGCGGTTTTTAAGCACGCTGACCGCACGCCTGGCCGGTATTGCCCTGATTGGATTTGGCCTCAAATTGGCATTCAGCATCCGCAGGTAACCAAGGACTACCGGATGACACCCCAACACTGGATCATGTAGTTAACATTGGGTCTTGTGGCCACCGCCACACCCGGCCCGGCGGTGCTTTACATAACAACTCATTCGTCCCTACACGGCTGGCGCAAGGCTATTTTTGCCGCTCTGGGCAACATCTTGGGTCTTTTCTGTCTGGGTTTAGTCGCCGTAACCGGATTGGGAGCTATTCTGAATACGTCTGTAATCATATTTACGTGTATCAAATGTTGCACCAATTTAGAAACCGTTTTGTCAGGAGGCCAAAACCTTGCCATCAGATCAACCCCTCGTTTCTTATCGCTCCATGCTGCCGGATGATGAGACAGATGTCGATGCGCTCGTACAATCGGTTTTTGATGAAATTGATGCCCCGGGATTCGCCAACGACGGTATTGCGGCCTTTAAAAAATTAATCAGCGCCGGGTCTTTTACGGATCGGCTCAGATCCGGGAGCCTTGTATTATTGGCCGTCTCCGAAAAAAAAATCATCGGCATACTCGAAATGCTCCATTACCGGCACATCGCCTTGGTGTTTGTGGAAAAACCATTCCAGAAAATCGGGATTGTCCAGGAACTTTGCCGAAAAGCGGTTATACTATGTCGCAAATTGAATCCGGATCTTCAAGAAATCACGGTCAACGCATCCCCGAATGCCTTGGGGGCCTATCAAAAAATGGGATTTACACCCACTGAAGATGAAAAAGAAGAAAACGGAATTCGCTTTACGCCCATGGCACTAAAGATTGAATAGGAAATGCAGAAGCCTTTAACTCGCAAAGCTCTGTTAGAAGGTGTAAGTGAATTAGCCCGGATTGATGATGGGCTTGCCCGGATCGTATCCCAATACGGGCCACCGCCGTTATGGATTCGCGCCCAAGGGTTTCCCACTCTGATCCATATAATACTGGAACAGCAGGTTTCCCTGGCATCCGCCAAAGCGGCCTATAAGCGCTTGATTGCAAGGCTAACCGCAATCACCCCGGGCGCGTTTTTAAAGCTTTCTGACGATGAACTTAAACAGATCGGTTTCAGCCGCCAAAAAACACGCTACGGTCGGGAATTGGCATCTGCTTTAACAAGCGGTAGCCTTGACTTGTCGGCCCTGAGCAACCTGTCCAACCAGGAAGCCAGACACCGTCTCATGAAAATCAAAGGAATCGGACCCTGGACTGCCGATATCTATTTGGTGTTTGCCTTGGGTCGACCCGATATTTGGCCCGACGGCGATATGGCGCTGGCGGCTGCCATCCAGCAACTGTATGGCCGGTCCCGGCGACCCTCATCCAAACAGATGCGGCGCCAGAGTCAAAAATGGCGACCCTGGCGGGCTGTAGCCGCCAGGCTGCTGTGGCATTATTATTTAAGCGAAAGAAAATGATTCCTGGCAAGAAGATTGTCTTACGACCGGCCACTATGGCAGACCGACAAACGAAGAGTAATAATGGCATCAATTGAATAAAAACCGGCCTACAGTGTTGGCCTTAAAAAACTGGGTGAACAGCATCAAAAATTACTGCAGTCAACGACCACCGACCTTGTCGGTGGCTTATGACCAGCGTTAATTAATGACGTGTCGCGTGAAGACCCGGAAGCGGAAAAGGGCGTAAATTAGTCTCCACACCCCGGTCGGCAATTACGGTACATTTTCCTGTGCCGCTTTGGGTTCCGCGTTAAGCCGATTCAGTGCCACCACACTGAAAAAGATCAACAACCCGCCGAGCCAGAAACGAACTGTTGCCGGTTCTCCCAGAAAAACAATCCCCACAGTTGCTGTAAAAATAATTTCGCTGGACATGAATACGCCACCCTCCCAGCCCCTGCAGTAGAAGAACCCCTGGTTCATGAGGAGTTGGGCTGTCAGGGAGGTAAAAATGATCCCCAGTACCATGACCCATTCCAGCGGGTTGCCGGGGAAAACCGGGGTCAGGATAAATTGGGGGGCAGTGATCAGGGTTCCCATGATGCAAAAGTAGAGATAGATGATCACCGGTCCGTTCTTTTCCCGCAGAGAGCGGATCAGTGTAACCGTAAGACCTGCGAACAGGCTGGCAAGTACGGCCATTATCTGTCCGAAGAACGATCCGCCCATTTGAAAATCAAAAAAGACGGCAACACCGGTAATCACGAAGAAAATACATACCAGCTGAAGCTTGCTCATCTTCTCGCCATAAATCAGATAGGCAAACACCGCCGAAAAAGCCGGATAAGAATAAAATATGACCAGGGCAGTCGACATCGGCAGCAGTTTTACCGCCGTGATCATGCCGATGAAAGCGACCGAACCCGTGCAGCCGCGAAGGATCAACAATCGGGTATTGTTACCCTTGAAGGGATTGTGATGGCGGCCGAATATGATCAAAATCATAATCAGGCCGCCTAAAAAACGATAAAATCCGATATGCCATACCGTAAATACCGGATTCAACGTTTTGACAATCAGATTCAGCAGCGTGAATAGGATGGCGGCGGCCAGCATAAACAGCGGCCCGGCAAGGGCGGCATCCATCTGAATCAAGGAACGCTTTGAAGTGGGCAAGTTCATGAATACTCCAAGTATCGGCGGATTTACCTCAAGGCTGCCGTGTTGTTTATGCAACCCTGAGGTTTAAGCAATTCCTCTGATACCAGACTTTGAAACTGAATCAAGTAAAATACGGATTATATTGGTAAGCAAAAATAACTTGTCGTTTGGTGTAAAAAGCGTTTGACTTTAAAACCCTGGCACGTTTTTATTTCCGACAAGTTCATTAGAAACAGTCAGTCGTATTTAGGAACAGTTCTCCCTTCCCAAATACCTGGGTTATTATAAACCTTCTGTGCTCATACATGCTTCTAATGTTGAAAATACTGATGTTGAATGAGACCGATGAACAAAATTATCCGGAGTATTTGCTGGTTTGCAGAAAGGCCCTCCGATTCACAGGTGCCAGACCAACTGAATGCAATCCAAGCGCAGCTGGTTGAGCGCGGCTATGAGATTCAGACCAAACGTGTCTGCTTCAAACAGGTTCGTCTGAATGCCTTACCGCAGTGGGATCGTGATTACGGACTTTTTCTCAGCCTTGGTACCTTAGACCCGCTTTCGTTTTTTCCCATATTGGACGATTTTTTGCATGCAGGCAATGTATCCGTCAATCTGGATCTGACCGATGGGGTCAAACCAGAGCACGTTGAGCCGCTGTTTGAGATTGCTCAACATAATCCGTCCAAAATGTTTAACTTCGCCTTTACATTCCACAACCGGTTATCGAGCCCCTTTTTTCCATCTGCAACCTTTGAACGCCCCGGCTATGCTATAGGGCTTCAGCCAACAAATTTATCAAAGGGCTGCTTGGACCTGTCTGCGTGGTTTAGGGCTATGGAATCTGTATGGCTGGAAATATGTCAGATTTTTAAGGACAATGATCATTTTTTAGGAATCGATTCATCGATCGCGCCACTCTTTTTGGACCATAGTAGTCTCGTCCATTTCGTGAAGCAAATATATGGGGATTTTTCAAAAGCCGTAACCACGAACTGTTTTATCCGCATGACCGACTTCATTACCAAGCACAATCCCAAACCAGTGGGTCTGTGTGGGCTGATGCTGCCATGTCTGGAGGATTTTGAACTGGCAGCTGAATACGAGGCCGGAAATTTCTCCATTGAAAGAAATCTATTCTTGGCACTCCATTCGGGATTGGGTGTCGATACCTATCCCATCGGAATAGATGAAAAACCAGAAAGGGTGTTGGCTGTTCTCAACTTGCTTCAAAAGCTTTCAGCCAAATTCAAAAAGCCATTGTCTGCCCGCTTCGTGTCCGACGGTAAAGCTAAAATCGGGGAAATATCTGATTTTCAAAATCAGTATTTGCGGGATGTTAAAATCCGAGCCCTGTAGACAAAAAGCATGTCCCATGCCATCTAGCAAAACATCAAGGCGGCTCATCGTAAGGAGGAATTTATGATCGCTTATTGCGGATTGGACTGTTCCCAATGTGGCGCCTATCAGGCTACCCAGCTGGACGATGACCAAAAAAGAATTGAAATATACGAGGAGGTATAAAGGGTGACACAATTTAATATCGCCGTTATTCCCGGTGACGGCATTGGCAAGGAAGTGATTCCCCAAGGGATCTTGGCCCTTGAAGCCGCTGGGCATATTCATGATATCGACTTTAACTGGACCCAGTTCGATTGGTCATGCCAGACCTATCATGAAACCGGAGACATGATGCCCGTGGACGGGATCGATACCTTGCGGACCTTTGATGCCATCTATTTAGGTGCCGTGGGATTTCCCGGTGTGCCTGACAACATTTCACTCTGGGGACTTTTAATACCCATTCGTCGCACATTTGATCAATATGTCAATCTGCGACCGGTACGTTTGTTCGAGGGTGTCCCCTGTCCTCTGGCTGGTAAAAATCCGGGCGACATTGATTTTTATGTGGTGCGTGAAAATGTGGAAGGTGAATACTCTCAGGTTGGTGGAATTCAGTATGAAGGAACCCCCCAGGAAGTTGTCACCCAGCTCAGCCTATTTACGCGCAGGGGTATAGACCGCATTCTCGATTATGCCTTCAAATTAGCCCAAAGCCGACCCGCCCGACACCTAACCTCGGCCACCAAATCCAATGGCATTTTTCATACCATGCCCTACTGGGACAGCCGCGTCAGGGAATTTTCCAAAAAGAATCCAGAAGTTCAGGTGGATCAATTTCATATTGATATCCTCACGGCCAATTTCGTCCGCATGCCGGAGCATTTCGATGTGGTGGTGGGATCCAATCTGTTCGGCGACATATTATCTGATTTGGGGCCTGCGTGCACCGGCACCATTGCCATAGCCCCTTCCGCCAACATCAATCCGGAAAAAAAATTTCCATCCATGTTCGAACCCGTGCACGGCAGCGCGCCGGATATAGCCGGTCAGGGCATCGCCAATCCCATTGGTACCATTTGGGCCGGTGCCATGATGATCCAGCATCTGGGGTTTCCCGCAATGCATGCTACCATTTTAAAAGCCATCGAAGACGTGCTGCGTGAAAGCGCCAGTTTGACCCCGGACATGGGAGGAACCGCCGGTACGGTTGAGCTGGGCCAGGCCATTGTTGAAGCCATACAGCGACAATGATCTGTGATTATCTTGATTGCCACTTATGAATCACGTATAGAAATTCTATTTAAAAAAATAACAAAGGATTACTCATATATGACATTTAGCATTGTTCCAGATGACGAAGCCTTGAGCGCCTGTGCCTGTTGTCAACAAGACATTACCGATGATACCGACATTGTCGATATTGGTGTTCAGCTAAAACCTGATGTGGATCTGTCTGCCTATGAATCCCATTGCATTGAAATCGAATTGGAATCGAGAAAGCAACCCGTTTACATGATGGTCACAGCGGCCCGTTCAGAAGCTAAACAGGAAGGCAAGGATGGGCTGTTTTTGGTGTGCTCCCAAGCCTGCGCCGATTCGTTCGAACAAAGCCTGCAAAGCGAAATTATACAGGGTACGCTCATACAAACAGTCATAAAATGAATGCCGAATTTTTGATTACATCTTTTGTGGTGGTTGTCGTACCCGGTGCCGGTGTTATCTACACCGTATCCACAGGCCTATTCAAAGGTTGGCGCGCTAGCATTGCCGCAGCCGTGGGTTGCACCTGCGGCATTGTACCCCATTTGCTGGTTAGCATATTGGGACTTTCAGCCATTTTGCATTTTAGTGCTGTAGCCTTTAGCATGATTAAATATGCCGGGGCTACTTACCTACTCTATCTCGCCTGGGCCATGTGGCGTGAAACCGGCGGTCTGCAGTTTGATTCCGTCCCCCAAAAAAAGAGCATGCTTCATATCGGTATTAAGGGCATCCTGGTTAATATTCTCAACCCCAAACTTTCGATTTTTTTTCTAGCCTTTCTGCCCCTATTTATATCACCAGAATCATCATCGCCATTTGCGCAGATGATAGGCTTGAGTCTGATTTTTATGGGCATGACGCTGTTTATCTTTGTCCTTTACGGAATCTTTGCCCACAGTGTACGACGATATGTGGTCAACTCCCCTACAACAGTAAAATGGACCCAACGGTCGTTTGCCGCTATTTTTGCAATACTTGGCCTTAAACTGGCGACCACCAGTCAATGAAAAAATCTCAATTCAAGAGGAAAAACATTGTTTGCTAAGGTTCAAGCCGCTCAAAAACGATTAACGGGCCATGCCAACCTCACCCCGATTATGACGTCGCAAACACTCAACCAAAAAGTGGGGGCCCAGGTCTTCTTCAAATGTGAAAATTTTCAAAAAGCGGGCGCTTTCAAATTTCGAGGTGCCTACAACAGCATGGTTCAATTGTCCCCTACTGAACGAAAACGCGGTGTGATCACCTATTCTTCGGGCAATCATGCCCAGGCGGTTGCCTTGGTGGGCAAACTGTTAGACATCGAAACGACAGTGGTGATGCCCGACAATGCCCCTGAAACCAAGCGCGCTGCAACCCAAAACTATGGCGCCCAAATCGTTTCCTATGACCCAAAGGATGCCAGTCGCAAAGATATTGCCACGCAGCTCCAGCTGCAGCATGGCTATACCATGATTCCACCCTACGACCACCAGGAGGTAGTGGCCGGTCAAGGTACAGCAGTGATGGAAATGATTGAGGTCCTAAATGCGCTGGATCTTCTGCTGGTTCCCTGTGGGGGTGGGGGGCTCTTGAGTGGTTCCGCCATCTCTGCCAAGGCATTGTATCCCAAATGCCAGGTGATCGGTGTTGAACCCGAGCTTGCTGACGACGCCACACGTTCATTTCACACCAAGAAGCTTCACCGTATCGAAAATCCATCTACGCTAGCTGATGGCACCCGCACACCGTCATTGGGTAAGGTCACCTATCCCTTGGTGCTCGCGTATGTCGACGACATGGTGACAGTACCGGAAGCAGCCATTATTGCGGCGGTACAATTCCTGTTTTACCGCATGAAGCTGGTAGTGGAACCTTCCGGAGCACTCGGTTTGGCCGCACTATTGAGTTCAGCCTTGGCCCCGAATGGGCGGGTCGGTGTCCTGCTCAGCGGCGGCAATATCGATGCCAGCACTATGATAACGATTCTGAACTCATAGACGAGGGCAAAGTCAACGACCACCAACCTTGTCGGTGGCTTATGATTAGAGTAAAAAGTCCAATTTCTGAGTTGCGCTTCATCCCGCTGTGAATTCGACGTACGCGAAGTACGCCTCATCACACGGGATTCGCGACGCCTTGAAATTTAACTTTTTGTTTTGCCCTCCAATTTTCAACTTTTTACGAGAACATTATAAAAAAGGAAGAATTACATATTCGATGTTCGATGTTGAACGTTTATGATCTTCCCCAAATATCCTCGCTCTATGATGCATTTTGCCGCAGCTGCAGAATGCCGCACCGTGTAGTAATTTGCGCCACCCACTTAACAGATTGATATTTATATTATTTTAGCAAAGCACCTATTAAACTGGTGCAAATTGCATCACCTTTTTACTTTAAAAACTTTTCTTTCTACCAAGTCGCCTCAAGACAAATAAAGCAATAATTTCAAAAATTTAAACAAAATCTGTTGCCAGGCGAATGGCGTTGGCCCGGATCCTGCTCTATCTATAGCTACAACAGCCAAACGAAGCAATTCACCGAATCATAAAAACAGCAAAAGGAGGACGCCATGCAAAAGCAAACGCACAAAAGATCCGGACGACCCAATGTTTATGCCATTTCTAATGAGCAATGTGTCTGGTCTAGAGCGGGCTTGGCAAAACCCATGACGTGCATCAATGCCTTTGATTGTCTCGGTTGCAGTTTTGATCGTAAAATTCAAGCGGATTTCAAGGCCAAAGCAGCCCAATCGGGTGGCATCATTCCAGCCCATAGGCGTCCGCGTATGGCCCTGTTGGAAAGCCAGGGGAAATGCCGGCATATGCTAAGCGGCCGGGTTGATTATAAAATGTGTGCCCACAACTATAATTGTATCAAATGCCCCTATGATCAGATGATCGATGAGAACGGCATGATGCCTTCATTGACGCCACCGGTTTGTGATCCGGTTTCCGGTTTTTCCGTTGCCCGGGATCACTATTTTCATTACGGGCATACCTGGGCGCGGGTGGAATATGGCGGGCGCGTGCGCGTGGGCATCGATGACTTTGCCTTGAGACTGCTGGGACCCCAGGATCATATTAAGCTCCCACGGCTGGGTGCCGTCGTTGAGCAAAACAGGCCGCAAGCTACGATGGTTCGAGATAAAAACGAAGCCGAAACCATGAGCCCTTTAGATGGGACTGTTGTTGCGGTTAATCCCAAACTCAAAGGAAAGCCCACAGCGATGAACGCAGCCCCCTATGGCGACGGCTGGTTGATGGTAATTCAGCCCAAAAACCTGCGCAAAAACCTCAAAAATCTGCTCTACGGTATTGAAACCATGGCCTGGACCGACGATGAAGCCTCTCGTTTGACCTCCTTTTTGGAAGAAGAAGGGGGCTATCGCATGGCCGCCACTGGTGGTGAGGCAGTAAAAGATATCTATGGGAGTGTTCCAGATATTGGGTGGGCTCGACTGGTAGATACCTTCCTTAAATAAAAAAAAAGGCGCCGGATTCTTTCAAATCCGGCGCCGTTTTTTTATGTGAGCGCTTATGCGCTGGTTTACGCGGATGTTGGCCGCAAGCTTTCGAAAGCATTCATCCATGCTCTACCAGTCACGTTACAATCGATCCAACCGCCTGCTGGACTCATACTGACATGCTTCACAGAAAGTGAGCGGTAGCGAATCCAACTGTTCCACATCCCGGCTGAAATGCATCAGGCATCTCAATTCCCAGCAATGTTCCAGCCCCAGGATATGCCCCACCTCATGCACGCTAATTTTGGCCGCCCGCTCATAAGCCAGATCAGCCCCATTGCCCTGCAAACGATTGAGCGAAACAAGAGCCGTATTGCCCCCTAATTGGGACTCGCCAAAGACAAATGTCAGAATGGGTGTGCAAATATCCAGATTGGTAACGCCCAGCTGAAAATAAACGTCTCGTGTTTCATGGGACAGTTGTTTAATAATTTTAATGGCATCAAATTGTTGACGTGTTGGTATATAGGCGTATTCCGGATTGGGTCGGGCTGTCTGGACACGGGTATTCAGGCCTAAAAGCGCCTGCAGGTTGGCAGCCACAACTGAAACCGCCAAGGGGTCCACCTGGCCCAGGGGAATCAGATCGATACCGGCCTCTGTTTGTGTCGCGGTATGGTCGGGTACCAAATCAGTCATTTCAATTCAGGATTGGATTGATATGTCCATTCAAAAAATTAAGGTACTCCTTTTCAGGATTTCGGAAGGTTATCCTGACAATTAGGGTACCCTAACCTTACAACGTTAGGGTTACTTTCGATCCAACAGATAGCGTTTCATTTTTCTGGCAAGCGTACCGCGGTCGATTCCCAACTGCCGGGCAGCTTGGGAAATATTGCCATCGGTTGATTCAAGTGCAGCCTTTATATGGCTGATTTCCATTTCCTTAAGCGTCATGGTGCCAAAATGACAGGCTTCCACTTCTGGTTGCAGAAAGGATAGCTCATTGGCGCCAATCATGCGCCCCCTTGCCAGCACCACTGCTCTTTCAACAACATTGCGCAGCTCACGAACATTGCCGGGCCAGTGATATGACATGAGCATCCCTATCGAACGTTGGGTCCAGCCGGCAACCTGCTTGCCGGTTTCCTGGACATAGCGTTCCAGAAAATGGTCGGCCAGCACAGGCACATCAGCCAAACGCTCGCGCAGGGGCGGGATATGTATTGAAATCACATTGATACGATAATAAAAATCCTCCCGAAACTGATCGGCTTTGATCAACTCATTTAGATCCCGATGGGTCGCACAGATCAACCTGAAATCGGTCTCAACATTCTGATTACCACCAATCCGTTGAAACTGTTTTTCCTCCAGCACCCGCAACAAACTGACCTGCATTTTACCCGAAATCTCACCGACTTCATCCAAGAAAAGGGTCCCGTTGTTGGCCATTTCGAGTCTACCCCGTCGGGCTTTGACCGCGCCGGTGAAGGCGCCGCGTTCATGTCCGAACAACTCGCTTTCCAACAGCGTTTCGGTTTGGGCACCGCAGTTGATAGCCACAAAAGGGCCATAGGCCTGCTCGCTTTGCATGTGAATGGCCCGGGCCACCATCTCCTTACCCACACCGGTTTCACCGGTGATCAAAACCGGGGCTGGGGTGGGGGCCACATCTTTCAAACTAGTGAAAATATCACGCAAGGCCTGTGATTCCACTACCAGGCCCTCATGAGAGGTTTCATGGTGCTCCATCAGCTGTTCGCGCAGGGCTACATTTTCATCTCTGAGGGCTTGATTGGCCGATACCCGTTCGGTCATGAGCGATAGCTCTTCCGGGTCAAACGGTTTGCAGATATAGTCACAGGCACCTCGTTTCATGGCTTCAACCGCCGTTTGAATGGAGCCATGCGCAGTAATCATAATGATATTGGCATCCGCCTGGATTTCCTTGATCCGGCCCAGAAGCTCCAATCCGTCCATGCCCGGCATTTTGATATCCACCAAATACAGGTCATATAGGCAATCTGCAATACAGTCCAGGGCTGTTTGACCAGAATCGGCCATGTCCACCTGATAACCATCTTTCTGCAGCCAGGCACTCAAGGATTCGCGAATCGGCGCCTCATCATCCACCACTAATATGCGCATTGATTGCATCATGGTTTGTCTCCTTCTAAATTCTCATCAAAATCCAGGCCTGAGGGTAAAGTCAGCCTGAATTGCGAGCCCTTGCCCGGCTCACTGTCGACATCGATGGTTCCCCGGTGTTCACGAATAATACCGTAAACCATGGACAGCCCCAGCCCGACACCCTTGCCTTCTTTCTTGGTTGTGTAGAACGGCTCAAAAATTCGGGCTCGTTCTTCCGGATCAATGCCGTAGCCGGTATCGGCCACCGTCAGCCAAATGCTTTGACTACCGTCACGTCCGCCCGACAGGGTCAGCTTGCCTCCCGCATCCATGGACTCGATGGCATTGAAGATGAGATTCATGAGGCACTGCTGGATCTGGGCATAGTCACCCCTGGCCGTAAAAGCTGCTTGCGGCAAATCGACCTCGTAGGCAATGCCGTTTTTTTGCAATTGGTGCTCGGTAAGAACCATTATGGTATCGATCATTTCCTTGAGATCGATCTGGATAACCTCTATATTTTCCTGGCGTGCAAACGTCAGCAAATTTTTAACAATCTGGCCGCAACGCAAGGCTTCCCTGACACTGATATCCAGATAGCGGCGAAATGATTCAAATCCATCGTCCGGCAGGTCGTCATCCTCTAGACATCTGAGAATGAGCTTGTTAAAAGTTAAAATACTGGAGATGGGATTGTTGATTTCATGGCACACCGACGCCACCAATCGACCCAGTGACGCCAGGCGATCTTCACGCACAAAGCGCTCCAGGTCATCTTTAATGGCCTGGGTGCGCTGTTCGATTCGATCAGTCAATTCCTGGGTAATATCACGGATACTAATAACCACCTGAACGACTTCGCCCAGGTGGTTGGTCATGGGGTAGGCCGTAGATTGGTGGATACGGTTTTCGGGTTTGCCGGCATTGGTCTCATGTACCGTCCGGGCCGGCCGGCCGGTTTGAAGCACCTCCTCCATGGGACATCTGAGGCCGCGCGCACTGCAGAGTTCATTAGAAAGATGTATAATTTCATGGCATTGTCGCCCAATGATAAAGTCACGCTCTTTTCCGCCGGTAACAATGGGAGATTCGTTGCAATTGACTATCTTAAAATCCCTGTCTATCACAATAACCCCGTCCGGCGAGGCTTCCAATAGCGCCGATGCAAATGAAGAAGCCAGGCTGATCTCTGAATCTTGCTCTGACACCTGCTGATACAAGCCGGCAATTTCAAAAATGTAGGTTGAGGCTTGCCGATCCAGAACCCCAATTGTCGGTGGTTTTTTTCTGGATAAGTCTGTCAGGATCTGCGGGTCTCCGGACATTTCAAAAATCAGATCCAAATCCTTGACGTTTAGCAGATCGAGGGGATCACCATAAACGGCCACTCCCATCTCACCTGCAAATTTGGTACAGGCAATCGACTTACTGATGGTGGCAATGGCGACCAAGCGGAGTTGCAGGCGGCTGGGCTTGATTTCACTCAGCATCCGCATAACAGATAGGGCGTAATACCCTTTGGCGACTACGGCTACCCTGAGGATTAAATCCTGTTTTTCAGATGTTTCAGCGTTCATGAACGCTTTCCTTTAGCTGTCGGAAAAACCAGTCCGCACGTATAGCATCGTTGCTGAAATGAAAAATTATAAGATTAAAGCAAGAGCAACTGAGATTTGGCCGAGTTTTTAGACAAACGAATTGATGATAAGCTTAACACAGGATGAGATATGCCACGTTGTATGCATACCGCCACAACCTTGTCAAGCAGTTGGTGCAAAATGCATCAGCCTCGGTTATTTTTTTAATCATACGACACCTGACAGAATCTATCGGATTGCATGATTCAATTTTTATAGCGCCAGATTTCATTCTTGACACATTGCCCTGGTTGATGAATACAAACACAGATACCATAGTTGCGAATACGCTTAGCAGTTCTATGGATCTAGCAACGTACGCCAGCGTGGCGATTGTATCCGCATACTGACAAGAGGAGAAGCTAGCATGAATCAATCCAGTGTAATTGCATCATTGTTTGATAAATGGAATGCCGCTTTACAAACGGCAGATCCTGACAACGTGGTGGCCTGTTATGCGACAGATGCCATTTTATTGCCCACGGTTTCGGCCCAGGTTCGACACAACCATGCCGAAATCCGGGATTATTTCGTTCATTTTTGTGCCAAAGAACCCCAAGGCCGAATCGACGAAGCCAATATCCGTATTTTTGATGACATCGCCATCAATTCCGGACGATATACTTTCGAATTGACAGATAACGGCCGGCGTGTGGACGTGGCCGCCCGGTTTTCCTTTGTTTATCGGAAACTTGAATCCGAATGGCTGATCATCGAACACCATTCATCCGTGTTGCCGTCGTCTTGAATCCCTTTTTAAATTGTTATATTTCTCAAATACGTGATCACAATCAATCATCACCAGCAATACGAAATGACAACTCTCAAATCCCAAGTAAATTCCAGTTTTCAATTCCAAAACGCTAAAAGCGCCGAAACATGTTTGCCATATGGAATTTAGTTTTTGGATATTGTTTGGTGGTTGTTATTTGAATTTTTTTTCTTATTAAATTCAGAATACTGAAATAAATTCATTTAATTACAAAGGAGGGGCCGCATGAACTTTGACAAACCTGGACGAGACAATACAGACAGCACATTGGAACTGGCTTATAAACGTGCCCAAGATTTGGGTATCAATGAGGTTGTCGTGGCCTCTTCCAAGGGCTATACTGCCCAAAAAACGCTGGACCTTTTTCAAGGGTTCAAGGTCGTCGTCATCACCTATCACTGCGGCTTTAAAGAGCCGTTTCAGCATGTTATGCCGGAAAGGGTCCGTACTGATCTGCAAAACAACGGTGCCACGGTCATATCCGCCACCCATGCCCTTTCAGGGGTAGAACGTTCAATTTTTAATAAGTATTCCGGCGCCTACCCAGTCTTGATCATTGCAGATACCCTCAGGCTGTTTGGTCAGGGCACCAAGGTGGCCGTGGAAATCGCCATCATGGCGGCCGATGGTGGAGCGCTTTCCGGCAATGATATCGTTTCCATTGGTGGCACAGGCAAAGGAGCTGATGCGGCCTTGATTCTAAAGCCGGCCAATCAGTCTCATCATTTTGATTTGCGCATCCGCGAAGTGATTTGTAAGCCTCGGAACTTTTAGGCATCCAATAAGGTGTGATCATGTCGCCCATGCCGCCTGCTAGCGTTCCGAATCAACGCTTGCGTCTGCCCTTTGACTGTGAACGTCATATTGTATTGGTCTGCCCTGAAATCCATTGGAATACCGGTAATATCGGCCGCACCTGCATTGGAACAGGGGCCACGCTCCACCTGATAAAGCCACTCGGTTTTTCACTCGACAGCCCGTTTCTCAAACGGGCCGGTCTGGATTACTGGCAGGATGTGGACCTGCATGTTTGGGATGATTTCGAAGCATTTTTACTAGACACGAAACCCCAAAAAAAAGAGATCCTGCTTTTTAGTAAAAACGGCACGACTCCTTATTGGCAGATGCCGACCATGCAACGACTGTTTCTGGTTTTTGGTTCTGAAACCAAAGGCTTACCCGAATCGATTCTCTCCACCTATCAAACGGCCGTTTACTCGATTCCCATTACAAATAGAATTCGCTCTTTGAATCTCTCTTCGGCCGTCGGCATCGTCCTATATGAAACCCTGCGCAGCCACTGGTTAAGTCAAAAATAGTCCGGCACATTTCTTCAATCGAAATCGGTATCGACCATAGACCATTCAATTTATACTAAAAGATTATTGCAATACGCAGGGTAAGTGCCAGCACTGCAGGAGCGATTTCACATGCGATGTTGGGTGTTGGAGGTTCGATACTCGATTCAGGAGTCTGCCGCCAGTTCCCTATGAGCCAAAGACCTTCACCCCGGTTGTCATCCCCATGGAGATGGGGATCCAGAATAGGCCTTTATAGCAGTTGTCAAAATAATGTTCCGTTTTGTGCGAAAAGCGGTACAGGTATTTTTTCGTGACGACATATCAATCCGAGTCATAACCTGTGCCCCACGGATTGGTGATGAAAC
>Ga0180435_10001956_pt1 | contig 21136 bp, 18 predicted proteins | sample SS_ome_3_FD_132467 | JGI IMG/M metagenome (GOLD analysis project Ga0180435, IMG submission 132467) | Hypersaline lake sediment archaeal communities from the Salton Sea, California, USA - SS_3_S_1 metaG | ecosystem: Environmental > Aquatic > Non-marine Saline and Alkaline > Hypersaline >...
CCGGCCTTCGCCATCTGTTCGAGTTCGTAATCCCGCACGGCCTGCACCTGTGACTGCAGGTCGCGGATCGGCGCGTGGATCTCGTAGTCGCCCAGGCTGCGGACCGTCTGGTCGAAGCGCAACTGGTCGTTGCCCATGCCGGTGCAGCCGTGGCCGAAGTGCCTGGTGCCCAGTTCGTCGCACAGTTCCAGGCACCGCCTGACGATGAGGTAGCGGTCGCTGCACAGCAGGGGATACTCACCCAGCATCCGCGCGTGGCTCCAGACCAGCGGCACGACGAACTCGTCCCAGATGGCCTGCGCGACCTCGATCTCGTGGTGCTGCGCCGCGCCCAGGCTCAGCGCCCGTTCGCGGATCCAGGCACGCTCGGTGTCGTCGACGCCGCCGGTATCGACAAAGGCCGTGTGGACTTCGAATCCCTTTTCAACGAGATCGAGCACGCAGTAGCTGGTGTCCAGTCCGCCGGAAAAGGCCAGTACGATTTTTTCAGTCATCGAATTTACCTGTTTATGCATGCAGTCGGTGGGATACGGATCAGAAACGCCTTGGCGCCGCGCCGAGCAGGCGCATCATGATGGCCTTCTGCACATGCAGGCGGTTTTCCGCCTCGTCGACGGCCACGCAATAGTCGGCGTCCATCACGCCGTCGGTGGCCTTGACGTTGCGACGCAGCGGCAGACAGTGGCTGAACAGGCCGCTATTCGTAAGCGCCATCTTTTCCTCGTCGACGATGAAATGGCGGTACTTCTTGCGCAATTCCCACTCCTCGTCGGGCCGGCCATAGTAAGGCAGCGCACCCCAGCTCTTGGCGTAAACGACCTCTGCTCCCCGGTAGGCCTCCTCGATATCGTGTGTGATTTCGAAGGAGCCGCCCTGTTCGTCCGCGAAACGCGTCGCCGCATCTTCGAATTGCGGGTCGAGCCGATAGGCCTCTTCCGGGCACAACATCGTGACGTCCATGCCGAACTTGCTGGCGATCAGCAGCGCCGAGTTCGCCACCGCCGTGTTCAACGGGCGCGGGTGCCAGGTCCATGTCAGGAGAAACTTGCGCTTGCGGACGTCGCCCAGCCGCTCCTTCAGCGTCATCATCAGGGCCATTTCCTGGCAGGGGTGCACGATGGTTTCCATGTTGATCACGGGCACCGAGGCATGCTTCGCCAGCGTCTTGATCACGCGGTCCTCGCGATCTGCCGACCAGTCCTGGAACTTTGGGAAGGCCCGGATGCCGATCAGGTCGCAATAGCGCGAAAGCACGCCCGCGACCTCGGCTATGTGCTCTTCCGCGTCGCCATCCATCACCACGCCGGGTTCGAATTCAACGCCCCAGGCATCCTTGCCCGGCTGCAGTACGATGGCGATGCCGCCCAGTTGCTGCATGCCGAGGTCGAAAGAGGTGCGCGTCCGCATCGAGGGGTTCAGGAAGAGCAAGGCTATCGATTGCCCGGCCAGGCTGTTCCGGATCGGCTCCACTTTCAGCTCGGCGGCCACTTTCAGCAGGTCTTCCAGTTCCGCCCGTGACCAATCGATGGTGCTCAGAAAATGCTGCATCTTCCCTTCTCCAAAATAAAAAACCCAGCCTCTGGCCGGGTTTTACTCTTGATGTGTCGTAATTTCGATGACCTACATGGCAACCCAGCCCGGAACGTTTGCCCGGGATCGGCGCAACTGGCGAAATCCGTCGATTGCCCGCAATTCAGTCATGGCTTGGAATGTAAGGAATTTTCCACGCCAATGCAACAGCGGCACCACCGGCTATTTCTTCCGGGGAACATAAAGATCGGTAACGGTGCCCTCGTAGACTTCGGCGGCCAGCCCCACGGTTTCCGAAAGCGTGGGGTGCGGGTGCACGGTCAGGCCGATGTCGCCGGCTTCCGCGCCCATTTCGATGGCCAGCGCACACTCGGCTATCAGGTCGCCGGCTTGCGGTCCCACGATACCCGCGCCGATGATGCGGTCGGTCGCCTTGTCGAATAGCAGCTTGGTGAAGCCCTCCGCGCGGTCGTTGCCCAGCGCGCGGCCACTGGCTGCCCAGGGGAACTTGCCGACGCCGTATTCAGCACCGGCCTCTTTCGCCTCGGCCTCGGTCAGGCCGACCCAGGCGACCTCGGGGTCGGTATAGGCCACGGAGGGAATCACGCGGGCATCGAAGGCGCTCTTCTCACCGGCGCAGACCTCGGCCGCCACCTTGCCCTCGTGTGTGGCCTTGTGCGCCAGCATGGGCTGGCCGACCACGTCGCCGATCGCGAAGATGTGCGGCACGTTCGTGCGCATCTGCTTGTCAACCGCGATGAATCCGCGCTCGTCGACAGCGACGCCGGCCGCCTCCGCGTTGATCCGGCCGCCGTTCGGCGTGCGACCCACGGCCACCAGCACACGGTCGAATGACTCGGTCTCCGTGTGTTTGCCCTCGAAGTGAACGACCAGGGCGTCGTCCGCGACATCGATACCGCTGACTTTCGTCTCCAGGTGGATCGCCGCGTAGCGCTTGCGGATGCGGCGCTCCAGTGGCTTTACGAGGTCCGGGTCGGCGCCCGGCATCAGGCCCGGCAGCAACTCGACCATGGTGACGGTGCTGCCCAGGGCATCGTAAACACAAGCCATTTCCAGGCCGATGATGCCGCCGCCGACCACGAGCAGCCGGTCCGGGATCTCTTCCAGTTCCAGCGCGGCGGTCGAATCCATCAGGCGGGGATCGCCCCAGGGCATGTTCGGCAACTCGACCGAGCGGGATCCGACCGCGATGATCGCCCTCGCGAAGGTCAGAGAGCGGGTTTCCTCCCCGCCCTCGACCGCGAGTTCGTGCGGCCCGCGGAAGGTCGCCTGGCCGGTGATGACCGTCACCTTGCGCTGCTTGGCCATGCCCGCCAGGCCACCGGTTAGCTTGGCGACCACCCCGTCCTTGAAGGATCTCAGCGCGTCGAGATCGATCTCGGGTTCGCCGAAACGCACCCCGTGGGATGCCATGGAAGCCGCCTGGTCGATCACCGCGGCGGTGTGCAGCAGGGCTTTCGAGGGGATACAGCCGACGTTGAGACAAACTCCGCCCAGGGCATCGAAGCGCTCGATCAGTGCCACGCTCAAACCGAGGTCGGCTGCACGGAAAGCCGCGGTGTATCCCCCCGGGCCGGCGCCGATGACCACCACGTCGAATTCGTAAGCTGCGCTGTCGTTCACTTGTCCGTCCTCATCCATCAGCGGCAGCCTGCTCGATCACCAGCCGGTCATCCTGCTGCCTGATTTCGAAATAACGCAAAAAACTCATGCCGAGCAGGGCCTCGTCGCCCAGCCCGGGCGTTATGGTGGCCCGTACGTTTCGACGTTCCAGGCCGCCGGCGCTGACCTGCTCGATCCGCGTCTTCCACGCGGGCGCCGGCCCGGCCGCCGTCATGACCGTGGTGCGTGGCCCGAAGTCCAGCCCCATTGCCCGCGCAGCGCGCTCCGACAAGGCGACGTCGGTAGCGCCGGTGTCGACCAGGAACGCCACCTCGTGACCGTTGATTTCGCCGGGCACCCGGTAGTGTCCGCTGCGGTCGCGCTGCAGTTCGATGCGGACCGTTGCGCCCTCCGTCACGCTGTGCACCAGGCCGCCCGACGAGGGCATCAGCAACTGGTAGAAGGCCGTCAGGCCGACCATCATGCCCAGCACACCGAGCCAGGCCAGCAGGCGTCCTGTGCGCGGCAGCGTGCGCGACGGTTCCTGTTCGCTCATGCCGTCGTCGCCTACAGGGTGAGGCGCCTGAGGTCCTCTAGCCGACTCGCCAGGAAACGCGTGAACCGCGCCGCCGCGGCACCGTCGATGACGCGATGGTCGTAAGACAGCGACAGGGGCAGCATGAGCCGCGGCTGGAATTCATGGCCGTCCCAAACCGGCTTCATCGAGGAACGCGACACGCCGAGGATGGCCACCTCCGGCGCGTTGATGATCGGCGTGAACGCGGTGCCGCCGATACCGCCGAGGCTGGAAATCGAAATGCAGCCGCCCTGGATGTCCTGTGGCTTCAACTTGCCCTCGCGCGCCCTGGCGCTGGTTTCGCCGAGCTCGGCGGCCAGTTCCATGATGCCCTTGCGGTCGCAATCCCGGATGACCGGCACCACCAACCCGTCGGGGGTATCCACGGCCACGCCGATATTGAAGTACTTCTTCAGGATCAGCGTTTCGCCGTCCGGATCCAGCGAGGCGTTGAACCTCGGAAACGCCTTCAGCGAGGCGACCATGGCCTTCATCAGGAAGACCAGCGGCGTCAGCTTGAAGCCCTGGCGCTTGGCGTCCTCGGCGTTCGCCAGGCGGAAGGCTTCCATGTCGGTGACGTCCGCCTCGTCGTGTTGGGTAACGTGGGGAATACCCACCCAGTTGCGGTGCAGGTGGCCGGCGGAGATTTTCTGGATGCGGCTCAGTTCTTGCCGTTCGGTATCGCCGTAGCGGCTGAAGTCGGCTTTCGGCAGCTCGGGGAAGTCCAGCGTCAGGCCGCCGATCCCCCCCACAGAAGCCTGTGCAGGCCCGCCGGTGGTCATCACCTGCTTGACGTGCGCCGCGACGTCGTCGCGGGTGATGCGGCCCTTGCTGCCGGTGCCGCTCACGCCGCCGAGATCGACGCCGAGTTCCCGGGCGAACTTGCGCACCGCGGGGCTGGCGTAAGGCACGCGGCTCGGATCGACCGCCGCGACACCAGTTTCCCGGGGTTCCGCCGCGGCAGGCGCCGCAGGCTCCGCAGGGTCGGTGGATACTTCCGGGGCGGACCCTTTCGCCGGCGCCTCCTCGGCAGCCTCCTCGGCAGACTCCGGTTCCGCGGGTTCAGCCGGAGTATCGGCCTCAGCCGGGGCTTCCGACTCACCTGCCTCCTCTCCGACCTCCAGAACGACGACCACGTCGCCCTCCGAGACGGTGTCATCGACACCGACGCGCAATTCACGCACCACGCCGGCAACCGGCGAAGGCACCTCCATCGTGGCCTTGTCGCTTTCCAGGGTCACCAGGCCGTCGTCGACATCGATTGTATCGCCCGGCGATACCAGCAACTCGATCACCGGGATGTCGCTGAAGTCGCCGATGTCGGGCACCTTGATTTCGATCGTGTTGCTCACGTTTCGCTCCGAATGTTCTGTTTCAACGGCTTCAGACGTTGACCGGGTTGACCTTCGCCGGATCGATGCCCAGCGACTCGCGCGCCGCCGTCAGTTCGCCCAGGCTGAGCAGTTCGCGCCGGTACAGCGTGTACAGCGCCGCGTAGGCGATATGCTGGCGGTCGACCTCGAAAAAGCGCCGCAGTTTCTCACGCGTATCCGAGCGGCCGAATCCGTCCGTGCCCAGCACGATGAAATCCTCCCCCGGCAGGAAACCGCGAACCTGGTCCGCGAAGCCCCTCACGTAGTCCGAGGCGGCGATCACGGGGCCTTGCCGGTCACGCAGGCACTGCGTTACCCAGGGGATTCGGGGTTCCTTCTCCGGGTTTAGCCGGTTCCAGCGCGCGCAATCGACACCGTCGCGGCGCAACTCGCTGAAACTGGTGGCGCTCCAGACGTCAGCGGACACACCGAAATCCTGCTCCAGGATATTGGCCGCCGCGATCGCCTCCCGCAGGATCGCGCCACACCCCATCAACTGGACCTTCTTTGCGCTGTCCCCGCCCTCGCGGAACAGATACAGACCCTTGCGGATGCCCTCCTCGGCGCCCTCGGGCATCTCGGGGTGGGTGTAGTTCTCGTTCTCGACGGTGATGTAATAGAAAATATCCTCGCCTTCCTGGAACATGCGCCGCATGCCGTCCTGCACGATCACCGATACCTCGTAGGCGAAGGTCGGGTCGTACGATACGCAGTTCGGGATCATCGACGAGATCATGTGGCTGTTGCCGTCCTCGTGCTGCAGGCCCTCGCCGTTCAACGTCGTTCGCCCGGCCGTGCCGCCCACCAGGAAACCGCGTGCACGCATGTCGCCCGCGGCCCAGGCCAGGTCGCCGATACGCTGGAAGCCGAACATCGAGTAGAAGATGTAGAACGGAATCATCGTCTGGCCCGAGGCCGAGTAGCTCGTCGCCGCCGCGATCCACGACGACATCGCGCCGGCCTCGGTGATGCCTTCCTGCAGGATCTGGCCCTTCTGGTCTTCCTTGTAAAACATCAGCTGATCGGAATCCACCGGGGTATATAGCTGGCCTACCGAGGAAAAGATGCCGAGCTGACGGAACATGCCCTCCATGCCGAAGGTGCGCGCCTCGTCGGCCACGATCGGTACGATGCGCTCGGCGATGCGCTTGTCGCGGAGCAACAGCGAGAGCGTGCGCACGAAAGCCATCGTCGTGCTGATCTCGCGCTCACCGGAGGACTTCAGCAGGGATTCGAACACCGCAAGCTCCGGCGCCTCGATCGAGCCGTCGGAACGACGCCGTTGCGGGATGAAGCCACCCAGCGCTTCGCGGCGGGCCAGCATGTACTTCACCTCCTCGCTGTCGGGTCCCGGGTGGTAGTACGGCACTTCTTCGAGCTGCTCGTCCGGCACCGGCACTCCGAAGCGATCGCGGAACTGCCGAACTGCCTCGACGTCCATTTTCTTCTGCTGATGCGTGATGTTCTGGGCCTCGCCGGCTTCGCCCATGCCGTAGCCCTTGACCGTCTTGGCCAGCACCACGGTGGGCTGTCCGGGCGATGCAACTGCGGAGGCGTAGGCAGCGTAAACCTTGTGCGGGTCGTGTCCGCCACGGTTCAGGCGCCAGATGTCCGCGTCGCTCATGGTGGCTACCATGTCCAGCAGTTCCGGGTACTTTCCGAAGAAATGCTCGCGCGTGTACGCGCCGCCCTTGGCCTTGTAATTCTGGTAATCGCCGTCGACGGCCTCTTCCATGCGCTGCCTGAGCAGGCCATCCTTGTCCTTGGCGAACAGCTTGTCCCAGTAAGAACCCCAGATCACCTTGATGACCCGCCAGCCGGCGCCCCTGAACACGCCCTCGAGTTCCTGGATGATCTTGCCGTTGCCCCGAACCGGGCCGTCGAGCCGTTGCAGGTTGCAGTTGACCACGAAGATCAGGTTGTCGAGCCGTTCCCGGCCCGCCAGTGAAATCGCGCCCAGGGACTCGGGCTCGTCGGTTTCACCATCGCCAAGGAAGCACCATACCTTGCGGTCGGAAGTGTCGGCGATACCCCGGTTGTGCAGGTATTTCAGGAACCTTGCCTGGTAGATCGCCATGATCGGACCCAGCCCCATGGAAACCGTCGGAAGTTGCCAGTAGTCCGGCATCAGCCAGGGGTGGGGGTAGGAACTCAAACCTTTCCCCTCGCTTTCCTGGCGGAAGTTGTCGAGCTGTTCCTCGGTGATTCGGCCTTCCAGGAACGAGCGGGCATAGATTCCCGGCGAGGAATGACCCTGGATGTACACCAGGTCGCCACCGCCCGGGTGCTCGGGCCCGCGGAAAAAATGGTTGAAGCCGACATCGTAGAGCGTGGCGGCCGAGGCGAAGCTCGCGATGTGCCCACCCAGCTCGCCACCCCGCTTGCTGGCGCGAACTACCGTCGCCATCGCGTTCCAGCGGATCAGTGACTTGATGCGGCGCTCAAGCTGCGAATCGCCCGGATGCTTCTTGCCCAGGTGCGCCGGGATCGTGTTGATGTAGGCCGTCGTGGCCTTGTACGGCAGGTAGCCCCCGGAGCGCCTGGTGTAATCCACCATTTGCTCGATCAGGAAATGCGCCCGCTCGGGACCCTCCCGCTGGATCACGGCCTGGAGCGATTCCAGCCATTCCTGGGTTTCCTGCGGATCGGATTCGATCAGGCTCTTGTCGTTTTCCTGGTTCATGTTGTTTGCCTCAAATACCGTAGCGGGCCCGGGTTTCCGCATCCAGCCTTACGAACCGGATAGAGTTGGTGCCACCCGACTGGCCCATGCGATCGCCGAAGGTCAGCAACACACGGTCGTTTTCCTTGACGGCCCCGTGCGCGAGCAGGGTGCGCAGGGCTTCAGCGACCACCGCTTCTGCTTCGCCGCTGTCCGTTTCCTGCTTGACCGGAAACACGCCGCGGAACATCGCCATGCAGCGACGGCTCATTTTGTTGGTCGAAAAAGCGAATATGGGTACGGAACCCTGGATTCTCGAGAGCCACTGCGCGGTAGAACCCGATTCGGTCAACGCGACAATGGCCTGCACGGACACGTTTCGGGCCATGAACATCGCCGCCATCGCGATGGCCTGGTCGATCCGCTCGAAGCGGACGTTGAGCGTCGTGCAGTCGCCGCCTTCGGTTTCGAAGTGGCGCTCGGCCCCGAGGCAGATACGGTTCATCGCCTCGATCACCTTGACCGGGCGTTTGCCGATCGCGGTCTAGGCCGAGAGCATCACCGCGTCCGTGCCGTCGAGCACCGCGTTGGCGACATCGAGCACTTCGGCACGCGTCGGTATCGGGTTTTCGATCATCGACTGCATCATCTGCGTGGCCGTCGCCGTGATGCGGTTGTGTTTCAACGCCGTGCGGATGATGTGTTTCTGCAGGCCAGGCAGTTCCTCGTCGCCGATCTCGACTCCGAGATCACCGCGCGCAACCATGATCACGTCGGACGCCTCGCAGATCTCGGCCAGGTTTTCGATCGCCTCCATGCGCTCGATCTTGGCGACCAGGCGGGCCTGGCTACCGGCCTCGCGCAACAGGCGGCGCGCGGTTTCCATGTCGTCCGCCGAGCTGACGAAGGACACCGCCACGTAATCGGCACCCATTTTCGCCGCGAGCTCGATGTGCGGTAAGTCGTGCTCCGCCAGCCCCGAGACCGACAGGCCGCCGCCGAGCAGGTTGAGCCCCTTGCGGTCGGACAGCTTGCCGCCGTTTTCCACCAGGCATTGCACCTGCCCACCGTGAACGGACTGCACCTGCATCGAGATCAGTCCGTCGTCGAGCAGCAACTTGTCACCGGGCGAAACGTCCTTGACGAGCCCGCGGTAGCTGACGCCGACCCGAGACCGATCACCGGGAACCTCCGGGTTGTCCACGTCCAGTGTGAAGTGGTCTCCGGATTCCAGTTCGACGTAACCGTTCTCGAACGATTCGATACGAATCTTCGGCCCCTGCAGGTCAACCAGGATGGCGACCTGCCAACGCAGTTCGCGTGAAACCTCCCGCACCATGGCCGCTCGCCGCTCCTGTATTTCGGCCGGGCCATGCGACATGTTGAGGCGGAAAACATCCACGCCGGCCCTTATCAGGCCTTCGAGGACTTTGGGCTCATCGGTGCCCGGCCCCAGGGTCGCGATGATCTTCGTCCTGCGCCGATGGCTTGAGTTCTTGCTGATATCCACGTTCATGGCGTGCGATTATAAAGGCAATTGATGACAAAAAGTGGTGCTTTTACCGCAACGACCTGCCGCCGGGCGGTCCTGTCCCGACGAATCGGCGCCGGTACGGAACGTCAGCGACCGGCGGAATGGGGGTATAACTCGAACGTCTGATCGACGGCCGTGAAGATGGCGTTTCGAAGGTGCTGAGCGGTTTCGTCGTTGGCTTCGGCGACAGCGACGCCCTGCCAGACCAGTCGATCCGTGGAATTGTCCACCAGGTCGATGAAAATCGAGGCCTCGGTGACCTTCGTGGCCCGGGAAACCGTACCGACTCCAACGCCCACGGCCGATCCGTAGTACGGACCGCCGGGCCGATGGTAGTAGGCCCCGCTCATGTACGGTGCGGTGTAGGACTTCATCTTGACCTTGTCATCGCCGCGAATCGTTACATTCACGTACAGGTCGGGGTTCGCCGCCTGGCGATATCCGCGTTGGTTCATCTCCGCGGAAATGGACTCGCGAAACAGTTCACCGAAGATCGGCGAGTTATAGCCACCTTCCACGCCCAGCTGATCGAAGAAATTCCAGGTCTGGTAGCGATCGAAGTCCGCGGACGGATCGATATCGCTGCGCACCTCGAGGCCCGAGGCGCAGCCGGCGAGCACGACGGCGAGCAGCATGGACAGGGCGACCGCGGACGGCCGCGTTCCGGGATGGCGGAGCAAGGCGGTCGCTACCGGTCAGTCGCCCGCCGCGGGAGCCGGCACGGGGAACTGAGTGAAAATTTCGCTGACGGTGTTGTTCACCGTCTCGCGCATGTTCTGCTGCATCTTGTCGGTCAGCGTGAACGTCGCCACGCCCTGCCAGACCAGTTTGTGCGCCGCCGCATCCACCACGTCGACGTAAACATTGGCCTCGACGTATTCGGTAACCGTGGTCCGGGTGCCGCCACCGTACCAGGGACCACCGTAGTAGCCATAACCGCGGTAGCCATAGTAGCCGCCGTAGAGGTAGGGGTCGTTGTAGGTATTCACCCGCACCTTGTCCTGCGCACCGATAGAGACGTTCACTTGCAACTGAGGTTGGCCGGACTGGCTGAAACCACGCACCGACATCTGCTGATCGATCGCACCGCGGAAGTGCTGTCCCAGCAGACTCGAGTAATTTTCGTCTTCCACGCCCATCGGGTTGAAGAACGCGTAGGTCTGGTACTTCGACAGATCGACGTCAGGCGCGGTATCGCTGCGTACCTTGACGCTGGGTGAGCAGGCGGAAAGCAGCATGACTGCTGCCAATGCGCCGGCCAGGGAGACGTGCGCTTTCGAAACCATCGATAGCTCCAGCATTGATCGAGCCCATATCCTAACAGTGCCGTGACCGCCGGTCATCTGTTTGGTAAGACAGGCAAGCACCGCCGGCTCTGGCCGGCGGTGAACCCAAACTCAGCGTGACGCAGCCGCCTCGAGCGCCGCCACGGCCGGCAGCGTTTTACCCTCGACGAATTCGAGGAAGGCGCCGCCCCCCGTCGAGATGTAGCTGATGTCCTCAGTTATGCCGAACTGGTCGATTGCGGCCAGCGTGTCGCCGCCACCGGCGATGCTGAATGCCGAAGACCGCGCGATCGCCTCGGACAGCGCCCTTGTGCCGGCGGCAAATTGTTTGAACTCGAACACTCCGACCGGGCCGTTCCAGATGATGGTCCCCGCCCCCGAGATGATCTCCGAATACTCGATCGCGGTCAGCGGACCAATATCCAGGATCATCTCGTCGTGAGCTACCTGGTCGACCTTGCGGACAAACGCCTCCGCATCCGCTTCAAACGCTTTCGCGACCAGCACGTCTCGCGGAACCGGAATGGAGCCGCCACGCGCGTGTGCTTTCTGGATCAACCGCTGGGCGTCGTGGATCAGGTCGGGCTCGTACAGTGACTTGCCGACGTCGTGACCCGAGGCCGCGATGAACGTGTTGGCGATGCCGCCCCCCACGATCAGTTCATCGACCTTGTCCAGCAGCGTTTCGAGAACCGTCAGCTTGGTCGACACCTTGGAGCCGCCGACGATGGCCAGCAACGGGCGTTCCGGGTGCTGCAACCCTTTCTGCAAGGCATCGAGTTCCCGGCTGAGCAACAAACCGGCGGCAGCCAGCGGCGCGAACCGCGCGACGCCCTCGGTCGATGCCTGGGCCCGGTGGGCGGTACCGAAGGCATCCATGACAAACACGTCGCACAGCGCGGCGTAACGACGCGCCAGTTCCTCGTCGTTTTTCTTTTCGCCCACGTTGAAACGGACGTTTTCGCACAGTACGACTTCACCCGGCTCGACCGCGACCCCATCCAGCCAGTCCTTTTCGAGCCTGACGGGACGACCCAGCAACTCTGACATGCGCTCCGCGACCGGTTTCATGCTGAACCGTTCATCCGGCTCGCCCTCGACCGGCCGGCCGAGATGGGACAAGAGCAGGACCGCCGCGCCTTTTTCGAGCGCCAGCTCGATGGTGGGCAAGGACGCGCGGATACGCGCGTCGGAGGTCACCCGGCCATCACTGACCGGGACATTCAGGTCCTGCCGGATCAGCACCCGTTTCCGGGCCAGATCCAGGTCTTCGATGCGTCGATAGCTCATGATTCCTCAGGCATTCATCAGCGCAACGGTGGTATCCAGCATCCGGCAGCTGAAGCCCCACTCGTTGTCATACCAGCTCAGCACCTTGACCAGGTTGCCGCTGACACGCGTCAGCCCTGCGTCGAAGGTCGAAGAAGCCGGATTGTGGTTGAAATCGACGGAAACCAGCGGCAGCTCGTTATAGCCCAGCACGCCTTTCAGTTCGCCTTCGGCGGCAGCCTTCACGGCGGCGTTGATTTCCTCGACGGTGGTTTCGCGCTTGGCAATGAAACTCAGGTCGACGACCGAAACGTTGATCGTCGGCACACGCAGGGAGAAACCGTCCAGCTTGCCGTTGAGTTCCGGCAGCACCAGGCCGACCGCGGCGGCGGCGCCGGTCTTGGTCGGGATCATGCTCATGGTGGCGGAACGCGCACGGCGCAGGTCCTTGTGGAACACGTCGGTCAGCACCTGGTCGTTCGTGTAAGCGTGGATCGTGTTCATCAGGCCGGACTCGATACCGACGGTCTCGTGCAGAACCTTGGCGATCGGCGCCAGGCAGTTCGTGGTGCAGGAAGCATTGGAAATCACGGTATCCGTAGGCTTGAGAGACTTGTGGTTGACGCCGAAAACGACGGTATTGTCGACGTCCTGCCCCGGGGCGGATACGATCACTTTCTTGGCGCCTGCCTGCAGGTGCTTGCCGGCGGTTTCCTTGCTGCGGAACAGGCCGGTGCACTCGTAGACCACGTCCACGCCCAGTTCCGCCCAGGGCAGAGCGGCCGGGTCGCGCTCGGCCAGCACCTTGACGCGGTGGCCGTTCACGATCAGGTCGCCGCCGTCCACGCTCACGTCGCCCGCGAAGATGCCATGGGTCGTGTCGTACTTGGTCAGGTGCGCATTGGTCGCGGCGTCGCCGAGGTCATTGATGGCGACGATTTCGATGCGATCGAGCCAGCCGTACTCATGCAGCGCACGCATGATGTTACGGCCGATGCGCCCATAGCCATTGATTGCGACTTTGATGGTCATTGCTTGTTACTCCTTGGATAGTTGAAATAAACCTTTTTACGCCAGGATGTCCCTGGCGGCCCGGGCGACAGCGTCCGCTGTCAGCCCATAGTGTTCGAAAAGCTTGGAGGCCGGTGCCGAGGCGCCGAAGCGATCGACGCCGATTACGCGGCCGGCATCGCCGGCGATTGCACCCCAGCCGGCGCTTACGCCCGCCTCCACCACCACCCGCGCTTTCACGTCGGGCGGCAGCACGGTGTCGCGGTAGGCCGCGTCCTGCTGCAGGAACAGCCCCGGGTTGGGCATGGAGACGACCCGGACACTAACGGCCTCTGATGACAGCAGTGTTGCAGCGGCCTGGGCCAGCGCAACCTCGGAGCCGGTCGCGATCAGTACTACCTGGGGTTTTCCTTCGGATTCATCCAGCACGTAGCCGCCACGCGCAATGTCTGCGACCTGCCCGGCCGTGCGGTCCTGGTGCGGCAGTCCCTGCCGGGTCAGGATCAGGGCCGTGGGGCCATCGAGTTTCTCGATGGCGTTTTTCCAGGCGACCGCGGTTTCGACCGTGTCGCAGGGGCGCCAGACGTCCAGCCCCGGTATCAGGCGCAGGCTGGCGACATGCTCCACCGGCTGGTGCGTGGGGCCGTCTTCGCCCAACCCGATCGAATCGTGCGTGTAGACGTATATATTCCGAACCGGCAGCAGCGCGGACATACGCACCGCGTTGCGCGCGTAATCCGAGAACACGAGAAACGTCGCGTTGTAGGGAACGAAGCCGCCGTGCAGGCCAAGCCCGTTGCAAATGGCGGTCATGCCGAACTCGCGCACGCCGAAATAAATGTAGTTGCCGTTTTCGGAGCCTTCTTTCACATCGACGCTGCCCGACCAGATCGTGTTGTTGGACCCCGCCAGGTCGGCAGAACCGCCAATCAGTTCAGGTAACAGCGGACCGAATGCATTGAGCGCGATCTGCGACGACTTGCGCGTCGCCACGTCACCGCCGGCCGCTTGCAATTCATCGATCAGGCGCCGGGTTTCGGCGGACCAGTCGACGGGTAGTTCGCCCTTCATGCGACGGTCGAATTCCTCCGCCAAGCCGGCGAAATCCTCGCGGTAGGCATCGAATTTCCTGCGCCATGCCGACTCGACCGCCTCGCCGGCCCCGCGGGCGTCCCAGGCGTCATAGATTTCGGAAGGTATCTCGAATGGCGCGTGGGGCCAACCGAGGTGTTCGCGCGCGGCGGCAATTTCCTCGGCGCCGAGCGGCGCGCCGTGCACGGACTCGGTGCCCTGCTTGTTGGGCGCACCGAATCCAATCACCGTGCGCACGCAGATCAGTGTCGGACGCCCGGTCTCGGCCTTCGCGGTATCAATTGCCTGCTGAATCTCCACCGGGTCGTGCCCGTCCACCCCGCGAATGACCTGCCACCCGTAGGCCTCGAAACGGGCGGGCGTGTCGTCGGTAAACCAGCCCTCGACTTCGCCGTCGATGGAAATACCGTTGTCGTCCCAGAAGGCAACCAATTTTCCGAGCCCCAGGGTGCCGGCCAGGGAGCAGGCTTCGTGCGAAATACCCTCCATCAGGCAACCGTCACCCAGGAACACCCAGGTGCGGTGATCGACGATTTCGTGCTCGCCGCGGTTGAAGCGGTCGGCCAGGACCTTTTCGGCGAGCGCCATGCCGACCGCGTTGGCGACACCCTGGCCCAGCGGACCGGTGGTCGTTTCGGCGCCCGGTGTTTCACCGTACTCGGGATGCCCGGGCGTCTTCGAATGCAGTTGACGGAAAGCCTTGATATCGTCGATCGAGAGATCGTAGCCCGTCAGGTGCAGCAACGAGTACAAGAGCATGGACCCGTGCCCGTTGGACAACACGAACCGGTCTCGATCGGCCCAGTGCGGGTTGGCCGGGTTGTGTTTCAGGTTATCCCGCCACAGTACTTCGGCGAGGTCCGCCATGCCCATCGGCGCTCCAGGGTGACCGGAATTTGCCTTTTGCACGGCGTCCATGGAGAGAAAACGGATGGCATTTGCGAGCGATTTGCGATCAGACATCGGGATTCCTTGTCTCAAGACGTTGGCAAAACGTTACCCAAGCGGGTGCCCGTTGACGTAATGCCGGGGTTCGGGGCAACTATTAATTTTGCTATGTATTGCCCCTAGCGACAAGCGCTGCTGAATGGTACTACCCCTGTTCGGAATCCGTTTTGACCCGCGTCATCCGTTTTCGCTGTGCCGCGCGCCCGAAGCGGGGCAGACGGTCCGCGCGATAATCGCTCCAGTATTCCTCGAGTTCCTTCCTGACCACGGGTAGCAGAAAGTAGATTCCGAGTATGTTCGGAAACGCCATCGCGAAGACCATCGCGTCCGAGAAACGGATCACGGAACCGAGTTGCATGGACGCCCCGGCGACAATGAATACCAGGAACAGGCTCTTGTAAACGGTGTCCGAGATGACGGACTCACCGAACAGGTAGGTCCAGGCTTTCAGGCCGTAGTAAGACCAGGAGATCATCGTGGAGAATGCGAACAGCACGACGGCCACGGTCAGGACCCAGGGAAACCACGGGATGGTGGACTCGAACGCCAGGGATGTCAGCGCGACGCCCTGGCCGGGGTCCACCGAGGGATTCCAGCTGCCCGTAACCACGATGACGAGCGCGGTGATGGTGCAAACGAACACCGTGTCCACCAGCGGTTCGTAAAGGGCGACCAGCCCCTCGGTCACCGGCCTGGCCGTGCGCACCGCCGAATGCGCGATCGCCGCCGAGCCGACTCCCGCCTCGTTCGAGAAAGCCGCCCGCTGGAAGCCCTGGAACAGGACGCCGAACACGCCACCGGCCACGCCTTCGGGACTGAACGCCCCACTGACGATCAGGCCGAAGGCGGCGGGGATCTCCGAGTAATGAACCGCGATGATGATCAGGCCGGCCGCCACGTAGACCACCGCCATCAGCGGCACGATACGCGACGTGATCCGGGCGATGCCCTGGATTCCGCCGATGATGATCAGGCCAACGAGCAGCGCCAGAACGGTGCCGTAAAGCCAGCCTTGCCCCTGCAACCAGCTGCTTTCACCGCCGGTCGCGGCCACCAGCTGCATGAAGCTCTGGTTGGCCTGGAACATGTTGCCGCCGCCGACGGAAGCGCCCACGCAGAAGACCGCGAACAGCACGGCCAGGAAGCGACCCAACCAGCGGTAACGCCCGCCGCGCTCGGCCAGTCCCTTGGAGAGGTAATACATGGGTCCGCCGGAAACCGTGCCGTCCGTGTACTCGTTGCGGTACTTCACGCCCAGTGTGCACTCCACGAACTTGGAGGACATGCCGAGCAATCCGGCCACGATCATCCAGAAGGTCGCGCCCGGGCCACCGATCGACACGGCCACCGCGACACCCGCAATGTTGCCGAGTCCCACCGTCCCCGAAAGCGCCGTGGCCAGCGCCTGGAAGTGGGAGACCTCGCCGGCGGCCAGGGGATCGCTGTAGTCGCCGCGCAGCAGTTGGAATCCGTGGCGAAGTGCGCGGAAATTGATGAACCGGAAGTAAAGCGTGAAAAACGTCGCGGCAACGATCAGCCAGAGCAGGACGAATGGAACGTCGACACCGGCTACCGGGAAGGTGGAAAACACCAACCCGGATACGACGTCGGCGACCGGCTGGACCGCCCGGTTGATGCGCTCGTCGATGCCCTCTGCGGACGCAGACGTAGCGAACATGAGCAGGGCCGGGACCAGTCCGTACCCCGCGGCCGGCAACCGCATGAAGACTCTCCTTTTTATTGTTGGATTATTCTGTGTTCAGGGCACGACCGTGACCGGCATGTCGCTGATCTGGACCAGCGTGTTGGCGACGCTGCCGAAAAGCTGGGTTTTCAATCGCGATGAACCGGTTTTCCCGATAATGATGTTGGTCGCGCCGAATTCCCTGGCGACCGAGTTGATGGTTTCCGCGGGGTGTCCGTGGCGTACGACCCCGCGGGCGTAGTGCCCCTCTTCGCGCAGGGAACTGACCACGGGATCGACGATCTCCTGGTGCGCGCGGTCCAATTCGGCTTCACGCCGCTGATGCCGTTCTTCGTTTTCCTTCGGGGTGTTGAACGTGAACGGGGACCAGTCGATCACGTGCACGACGATCACCTGGCAGCGTTGTTTCTCGGCGACCTTGGCCGCGTACTCCAGCGCGCGGTTACTGCACTCGCTGCAGTCGACGCCGACCAGCAGGACTTTACTCATTGTTTTTCACCTCGTTTGGCGATGTCTGTGACTCGCAGCAGAGCATAGAGGCAGGGGCCGCGCGGGATCAAGCCGCACCGTCACGCCACTTGATCGAACACCCGATGGACGCGATCTGCTCTTCGGGCCCTCTTCCGGTTTCGGCGACCTGCTTCATGGCCAGGAACAGTTCACGCCGAACGTCACCGCTGTCGGGCTCGCGTCCACTTTCGTCCAGGCGCCCGCGATACTGGAGTTCCAGGTCTGCGTTGTAACCGAAAAAGTCCGGTGTGCACACGGCCCCGTAAGCCTTTGCCACGGCCTGCGTCTCGTCGACCAGGTATGGGAACGGGTAGGCGAACCGCTCCGCGACCCGTTTCATGTTCTCGAAAGAGTCCTCGGGATAATCGGTCGGGTCGTTGGACATGATGGCCACGCTGTTCACGCCCAGCGCTTTCAGCTCGGCGGTGTCGCGCACCAGCTTGTGGTTGATGGCCTTCACGTAGGGGCAATGGTTGCAGATGAACATCACCAGCAGGCCATGCGGTCCGCGGCAGGCTTCGAGAGACCAGTTTCGCCCGTCGATGCCGGGCAGGTCGAATTCCGGCGCGGTCGCTCCGAAATCGCATACCGGAGTCAGGGTTCTTACCACGTTGCGCTCCCTCTTTGGCTGAAGAAAAAAGTATACCAGCCCTACGTCATCCGGGTGACGCGCCGGAGCCTTGCGCCCGGTTGGTTTTTCCACGCGACCGGACGTGTGGAAATTTGTTAAGATTGAACTAAACTTTTCGTTAAGACGGCCCTCTAAGTACCGTGGTAAATATGGGGACACGAGCGAACGACTGAACGACCGATGCGATTCCACCAGGCAAAATCCGGGCTCAAGGCGACAGCACCCTTGTCACTGCTGTCGATTTTGCTGTGCCTTGGATATGCCCAGGCGGCCGACGCGGCGGGTGGGCCTCTTCCCCTGTCGAACGGCGTGCTGGGCCTGATGTCGGAAACGGTGGCCGGCGCGGCCTCCGACGATTCAAGACCCTACCCCCTGGTGCTCGACCACAGCGCCGGCCTGAATTTCGACCTCGGCGGCAGCGAAACCCGCAAGCTCCAACTGCAGCTGGCCCAACCGCTCTCGCTGCATGCCGGCACGGAAACGCGCGTGCTGGACAACGGCAGCAACCTGCTGGGCCTCGATGCAACGCTGGATGCACCGCTCGTCGACAATTTCAGCCTTACGGCCGGCATGCGAAACACGCTCGGTTCCGCGAACTTCCAGTCGCTGGGCAGCATCCAGTGCATGAATGGCATACTCCGTGCCGATTCCTACACGGCTTCGGGATGCCGGTTCGTAACTGAACCCATCGCCAGCACCGAGCAGAGAAGGATGGATCTCGGCGCCCGGATGGACTTCGGACCGGCAACCGCTTCGATCAACTGGTTCGACATAGCCTCGGGCGTTGACCAGGCACTGGCGGGACCTGCGAGTGCGGTAAGCAGCCCGCTGCGCATGAGCCCCGGACTGCTCTCACCAGGCCTGGCCAATCCGCTGCTCGATGTTTCGGGCGACACCCCGATGCAGTATTTCAACAGCGAAGCCAGCGGCGTCGACCTGAACCTCAAGGTCGGTTTCGCCACCACAAACAGCGGCGACATCCAGCTGGGCCTGGCGTTTGCACGGGTGCTCGACGCTGATTTCCAGGGGCTCTACGGCAACAACGAGGCGCTGTCATGGACCATCGCCGAGCCCTTCAATTCCGCCCGGATGAACCTCGAATGGAGCCGGGGCGCCTTCAGCGGCGGCGTACAGGGTTTCTATCGCGATTCGGTCGATTTCCTGAACCGCAACAGCGTCGACAGCCTGACCACTTTCGACGTGCACTTCACCTGGCGGACACCGTGGAAAGCGAATCTCACGGTAGGCGCCAGCAACGTCATGGATGCCGGCGCGGAGGTCACGACCAGTGCCGACAAGCCACCGGTCGATCCACTCGAGTCCGTGTACGGACGCATTCCGTACGTCCGCTACAAGCAGGATCTCTGAAACTTCGGATCCCTCGATAAAACCGGCGGTGGAACCGTCGCGCCCCTTTGGCTGTCCATGTTAGACTCTCGCGGTTTCGTGTGTTCAGGTGTCTTCCATGAAAAGAGCCCTCTTCGTTCTGTACTGCCTCCTGGCTTCCATCCCTCTGTTGGCTGCCGACGGCTTTTCCTCGCTCGAGGAACAGATGACCGGCAAGGAATTCGCCGCCGCCGGGCTGGATAAACTGACGCCGGGCGAGCTCGACGCACTGAACGAATGGATTCGCAGCCACTCGCTGGGCACCCTGGCCAAGGCGAAAACGGAATCTACCGAATCGAAGCCGCAATCGACGGTTGCCGGCGGCGACCTGCGCGGTCTGCCCAGTGACGACGGCGAAGACGAATCACCGATTCGCAGCGCGATCGTGGGCGACTTCAACGGCTGGGACGGCCAGACGATCTTCAAGCTGGAGAACGGCATGATCTGGGTACAGGACGACCGCGACAAGTTCTACGTTCGCGAGATCGAAAACCCGGTCGCCGTGATCGAGCGCGGCATGTTCGGAACCTGGCACCTGCACGTGGAAGGCTTCCGGGACAACTGCAAGGTCAGGCGGATCCAGTAACGGCCCTGCGTTCGCCGGGAACCTGTTCCACCGGCTTCAAGCGCGGCGCCTCTGATCGCGATCCGGGGACGCCGTGAGCTCACAGATTCCGTCGCAACTCGTTGCTGAGTTCCTGCTGCTGACGCAACGCCTTGCGCTGGTGGCGCGCCTGGAAAAGCAAGCCGCGCACGACCAGGTAGGCCACGGCGGCGATACCCATAACGACGAACGGCCCGGCGCCCGGCATGCGGCTGAAACCGGCGGACGCCCACCAATACCAGCCAAAACCGGCCAGGAATACCGTGATCACGAGGTAGCTGGCCATATTCAGGCGATAGATCCGGTCGCGAAGCCGGCGCGCCCGGTAAATGCTGCGGTCCTCGTCGCTGACGTCTCCCGATTCGAATCCGCAATAGCGGCATATCGGCGCCTGGCTGGAAATTTTCTTGCCGCATTCCGGGCAGGCCACAATGCTCATATTACTCTCCGTAAAATTTCAGTTCGGCGCGAAGACCGCCCGTCTTGCGATTACTGAAGTGGATTGACCAACCGTACAGCTCGCACAATCGCTTGACGATTGCCAGGCCCAGCCCTGCGCCCTTGCCGCTGATGTTCTGGCCTCGGTAGTGGCGCTCGAACACGCGCTCGAGATCCTGCTCCGGGATACCGGGTCCGGTATCCTCGACGCGCACGGCGCCATCCCCGATCGTGATGACCACCTCGCCTTCGGTCGTGTACCGCATCGCGTTTCCGATCAGGTTGCCCACGGTGACGGCGACGACCGCCTCGGGCGCGATCACGCTCACCCGGTTCTCTTCCGCCACGCGCAAGACGAGGTTCTTGTTGCCGATCAACGGTTCGTAGAGGTGCACCACCTCGTTGACGATCTTGCCCACGTCGTGCGCGCTGCTGTCCCGGTCGATGCCCTGCTCGGCCCGTACCAGGTGCAGCAGCGCGGTGGTGATGTCGGCCGATTGCCGCGCAGCACGGGCGATGCGCAGTAACCGCGTCCGCACCTTCGCGTCCAGGTCCGGCTGGGCCAGCAGCAATTCGGTGGCTCCCGTGATGACCGTCAGCGGCGACCGCAGCTCGTGGCTGACGTCGGCGTTGAATTCCCGGTCCCGTTCGACCAGTTCGTGCAGTCGGTCGGCGTAACTGTCGAGCGCGTTCGCCAGCTGGCCGACTTCGTCGTCGGCGAAATGTTCGGACAGGCGTTCCGGCTTGCCTTCCTCGCTCAGCGAATCCAGTCGCGCTGCCAGGTCGGTGACCGGCTTCATCACCCGGCGCGAAGCGTAAACGCCGAGCATGAAGGACAGCACCGAAAACAGGACGACCACGCCCAATAGCGACACGACCAGCAGGCGCTTGATGCGCTGGTTGTCGCTGATGTCGTAGATCAGGAATGCCCACAGGTCGTCTTCCTTGCGGACCGCC
>Ga0180435_10001957_pt1 | contig 21133 bp, 16 predicted proteins | sample SS_ome_3_FD_132467 | JGI IMG/M metagenome (GOLD analysis project Ga0180435, IMG submission 132467) | Hypersaline lake sediment archaeal communities from the Salton Sea, California, USA - SS_3_S_1 metaG | ecosystem: Environmental > Aquatic > Non-marine Saline and Alkaline > Hypersaline >...
AGCGAGGCTCCCAGCTACGGCGAGCCCGGCGTCCGGTACTCTCCTCGGTCCAAGGGCGCGGTCGCCTACCTCCAGCTGGCGCGCGAATTGCTCCTGGGGGATGGGTGCGATGTGCCCTGGGAGCCGGAGCCAGCGGTCTAGGCGGGGAGTCAATCCTGCGGCGCAGGTTCTGCGTTTGGCAGGGTTACATCTGCGAAGTGGTAGCGGCGTCGGATAAGCGTTGAGGCCCAGCGGGCGGCCTCCTGCACATTTCGATCCAAGTCCCCGGCCAGCAGCTCCAGCGCTAGCAGGTCGGATTTGCGGCCGATGTGGGCCAGCGTCAAGGCGCTGAGCATCTTGTCGTCCACGTTGCCCTGCTGTGCGGCCTGCGAGAGCGTCTCAAGAGCGGCCTCCCCCACGCCCAGACCAAGCCCCTGTCGGGCCGCCCACGCCATCAGCCATTCCAGTTCGTCGGGCTTGGGCTGGGGTGTGATGACGGTGGCAGAGCCCGCTTGCTTCTCTTGCTCCAGCAGGGCTGACTCTGCAGCGGATCGCACCAGCCACTCCATATCCTCGCGCGCGATTTCGAGCAGTTTCTCCTGAGCCCACGATCCCTCGATCTGGCCCAGCCCGATCGCGGCCGCGCGTCGGACCATCAGATCCGGATGTAGTGTCAGCTCATCGAGCATGCCGCCGCCGTCGGGCAGGCTAGCGAGTGCACCGGCGATTGCCAGCATCAACGTCTCATCGGCATCGGGGAGGCTGTCCCCCAGGAGGGTCACCGCGCCGGCTGTGCCCATCTCGGCAAGTGCCGTGACGCCGCTGCGCTGCACGTGCGGATCGGTGTCCCTGAGGGCTGCCGCGAGGATACGCATGTCGCGAGATGAGCCGCTCCACGCCAGACCTCGGAGTGCAGCGCCACGAATCTCTATCGCGCTGTGCTTCAGGGCCTGTAGGAAGAAGGCACGCGCGCCCGGCCCCGCCACGCGGGCCAGGGCCTTTCCGATGCGGAGGCGCAACTCTGTGTCCACGTCGGGCGTGAGAAAGGTCTGCGCGAGGGTCTTGATGACCATCTTGCGCCAGGGTAGGCTGGGCTCCGTCACAGCAGCCCACCGCGCTGCCTTGAGCAGGATGCCGCGGTCGCCCTCGATCTCTGCGATGGTGACGACGTCTGTCGCCAAGTCCTCGGCGTCGGTGAGGCCGGCGTAGAACTCGGACACGGTGGTCCAGGAGGCGTCGTCGAGGTGCTGGCGCACCGTCTCGGCGCCTGAGGGCTCTTCAGCGAGCCGGACTGCTGCCAGGTAGTCCAGCCACAGCCCATTCGCGGTCACCCAACGCTTGCCTACCTGGCGTATGACACCCGACTCCGCGACGAGTCTCTGCACTGCGCCGTACAGACGGCGCTGGCGTTCGGGCTTCGGGGGCAGCTCTGCTTCCACGGCCTCGCGTATCTCGGCCTTGGTGAACCCGTCGCTGCGCCCTTCGAGGCGCTGCGACGCGGCCAGCTCCACCAGTATGTCTGCGGCGAAGGCTCTTGCCTCCTCTGAGACCTCGTCTCCGCCGCGCCCAAGATCCACGGCTGCCAGCCACGCGTCCAACAGTTCCGCAAAGACCTCGACGGGCCGGGCTGGGAGCGAAGGCGTGACCAGATGGAGCAGGATGCGAGTGTGGATTTCCCACCAGGGTGCGCCATCGTCGATAGCCTGTGCCAGCGCGGCCAGCGTGTCCTCGTCCGGATCGCCATCGACGCCGGCGCCCCTGAGCCTGGCCCAAGACCGGTACAGCCTTGGCAGAGCCGCCTTGTCCGTGGAGGGCTGGACTTCAGCTGCGACGAACCCCGCCTCGACGAGCGCGCCGTAGCCGAAGGGCGACCCCGCTACGACCCAGAAGGCATCGGTCAACAGCTCGTCGGCCTCGGCAATCCACATGGCAACCTCAGACCGCTGCGTTTCGTTCAGGGCGTCCCAGTTGTCCAGCAGGATCAGCGAAGGCTCTGACTTGAGGTGGCGCACCAGCCACTTGTCCACAAGGTCGGGTAGGAAGCGCGCGGCCAGCCCTGCCAGGTGGTCGAGGGCCGTCTCCTTGGCCTTGCGCTCCCTGGTCGGGAAGTCCGTCAAGTCCACCCACACGGGGATGCGGGCGTAGGGCTCCTGCACCTCCTCCTCCAGCGAGTGGGTCACCTGCCAGACCGCCATCACCAGGCTGGTCGTCCGTCCTGTGCCAAGCGCGCCGGTGATGACCAGCTTGCGGTGCCCCTCGAGGAGCGACAGGTGTGGTATCTCGACGGTTCTCGGCGACTGCGCGACCTCGGCGATGGACTTCGGCAACGGCGCCAGGGATCTGTAGGAGGGCGACACGAAGATCCATGCGGGCTCGGAGGGGGTGTAGAGCAGAAGCGGCTCGAGGGCTTTCTTGAGCGCCCTCGCATACTTGTCCTCTTGGCTGGCAAGGGAGCGCCGTCGCCAAGCGGCGATGGGCGCCCAAGCCTGCTCGATCTGTTCGCGGATTGCCGCTCTGTACGCGTAGGCAACGCCTGCCAACGTCCAGGCCAGCAGCGCTCCGATGACGGCCGAACCTAGGTCGAAGTGCCAAGTCCCTTGCCGCTGGAGGAACTCGGATGGGTGCACGAGCTAGGCCTCTGTCTCCTGTGATTCCACCACGAGGCGATATCCCTGACCTCGCTCGCTGATGATCCGGGTGGGCGAGCGTGGGTCGTCCTCGATCTTCTGCCTGAGGTACCAGATGTAGAGCTTCAGGTAGTCGCGACGGTTAGAGTATTCGGGGCCCCAGACCCGGCGCAAGAGGGTGTCGTGGCTCACGGTGCGTCCGGCGTCCTGAACCAGTGCCGAGAGGAGCTGGAACTCGGTGGGGGTGAGCCCGACCTCACGGTTGTCAATCTTGACCTCGTGCGTGTCCAGGTTGACCTGGAGGCTGCCGGTCTCGAAGACGGTCTGCTCTCCACGGGCGCGCCGAGCGCGTGACAGGGCTGCCTTGACGCGCGTGACGAGTTCCTTATAGCCGAACGGTTTGACGATATAGTCGTCGGCACCAAGGCCTAGACCATAGGTGATATTGTGTTCATCACCGAGCGCGGTGAGGAAGAGGACCGGCGCGTCGGTGATGCGGCGCAGGGCCTCATAGACATGCCACCCGTCCATATCGGGCATGAGGATGTCCAGCAACACGAGGCTGGGGGGCGTCTGACGAGCTTGCCCAAGCCCACTCTCTCCGTTGTTGGCAACCTGAACCGCGTAGCCGGCTCGTTCCAACAGGAGTTGGACCAGTTGGGCCAGTGCTTCGTCGTCTTCGATCAGCAGGATGGTTTCGTTCATCATCGGCTCCTAAGGGCTCGGCCTGGACGAGGTCACCGGAGTGACGCTCCATATACATATAATATGGGAAATAGTTGGTTTGTCAAACCAAAAACCCACTCAGAGTTAGAAACTAACCAGTGAATGGTATGTCAGATGGGTGACTTCACTGACCTGCGGCGAGTCCAAGCAGTTCTGTGCCGAGGTTGACGGCAGTTTGCGGGGAGGAAGCACGTTCCAGGAGGACGGAAACGGCGTAGCGCGGCACGGTTGGTGAGTTGAGTCCGGTATACCAGGATAGCTGCCTTTCCTCACCGGCAACGGCAGACCCAGTGTGGCCCACGGCGCCGCCGAAGGACGGCAGAAGCCCGCGGAGGGTCTCTGCTGTGGCGGTGTCGATGACCTGCACGCCAGCAGCCTCGAACTCGGCGCGAGCGCAACCGGGCATGGATTGCGCCAGGAGGAGCGGAGCGGGACGGACCCCATCGTTGGCCAAGGCTGCCATTGCCAGAGCCATCTGGAGCGGCGTGACCAGCAGCCGTCCCTGCCCAATGCCCTCGGCAGTGGTGCCGGCAAGTGGCCCGGCAAGATCTGTGGCGACCGTGGGCAGAGCCATCGGCGGTGCGTCGAGGAATCCCCAGGCGCGGAGGGCGTCGCTGAGACCTGCGTTTCCGAGTGCGTCGGCGGCCTCGACGAAGGGCGCGGGGCAACCGGCCGCCAGCGCTCCCTGCCACGAGTCGCTCTCGGGGCTGCGACCGCAGCCAGCCGTTCGACCATCGAAAGCGATGGGGGTTGTGAGCGGGGACGATGGCGTCTGGATCACGCCCCTGTCAAGTGCCGAGGCAAGGATGTAGGGCTGCAGACTGGTGCCGGGCTGCGCCAGTCCCTGTGAAGCCCGGTTCAGGAGGGGGGAATCTTCCGCCGATGCCAGTGTGGGCCAGTCCTCGGCAACGGTGGCCGAGGTGTAGACAGGTGACGAGGCAAGTGCCAGCAGCTCGCCGGTGTGCGCGTCAACGAGGACTGCGGCACCCACGCGTCCAGCCAGGCCCCTCTGTGCGGCCACCTGTAGGTCGGAATCCAGCGTCAGCCGCACGTCGCGGCCGGTCGGCGCGATGTGCAGCAACCCGCGGCGGACGACATCCCAGCCGGCTGTATCGTCGTCGCCCCGGAGCCGCGGATCGCAGACATCCTCCACGCCGTCCGTCCCGTACTCGATGCTGGAGAACCCCACCACAGGCGCGGCCTCCGGTAGCGGGTATGTGCGGGTGACGTAGCCATCCTCATCCACGGTGACCGCGGCCAGCGGGACAAGATCGCGATCCAGGATCGAGCCGCGCCGGATTCGAGCCTCGGAGAGCACGAATCGGGGATTGGTCACGGTGATTCGGAGGTCATCGGCACGAGCGATTGCCCACGTACCGGTGGCGACGGCCACCGAGGCGGCGAGCAGGATCAGAACCTTGCCGAGGCCGGCTGCGGTTCGTCGAAGCGGCTGGTGCGCAAGCGGCGCGAGCGTCAGTGTCAACGGGAGTGGGTGGGGGACGGAGAGATTCGTGAGTATGCCGACCGCAGCCAGTGTTGTGACGAGGGAGGAGCCACCGTGGCTGAGGAACGGCAATGTGACCCCGGTGATGGGGATGAGTTTGGCGTTCCCGCCGACGATCACCCAAGTTTGGATGGCGATCAGGGCTGCGATGCCGCCGGCGAGCAGCGACTCGAAACCGGAGGCGGACTTCTGGGCCAACCGAATCCCGCGGCTCACGAGGGCCGTGATCAGCATCAGTAGCGCCAGACCGCCCAGGAGACCGAACTCCTCGACCACAGCCGCGTAGACGAAGTCGGTGTGGACGGCTGGGATCAGCCCGGGCGAACCCAGCCCGAGCCCCTGGCCCATCAGACCGCCCGCCCCGAAGGCGAAGAGCGATTGGAGTATTTGGAAAGCACGATCGGCCTGCTCGGGCGCCCACGGGTCCAGCCAGATGCTGACGCGGAGCGCGACACGCGACGAGAGCAGGGCGCCGACGATGCCGACGGGAACGAAGAGGATGACGCTGAGCAGCGTGTAGCGCCATTTGCCCCAGGCAAGCGTGATCATCGTCACGAATGTGAAGTAGAAGAGCAGGGCGGCCCCCAAGTCCTGCTGCCAACCCAGCAGCACCAGCGCCAGGCCGACCATCACCAGCATAGGTCCCAGTATGATCCACCAGATCGGTCTGCCTGCCTGACGTAGGGCTGGCAGATCTCGCTTCTCGGCCAGGTAGGCAGCAAGGTAGACAACAAGGAGCACCTTGAGGGGTTCAGATGGCTGTATGTAGAAGCCGAAGGCACCCAGCCAGAGCCTCTGGCCGAAGCCCGACGGATTGACGCCCAGGATGAACGTGGCACCGAGGAGCAGGATACCGCTGGTCAGGAGTGTGTAGCGGTAGCGGCGAAGCAGGCGCGTGAGCCCCGGTGTCAGCGCGAGTGCGCACATGGCCGCACAACCGATGAGCAGCCAGAGCACCTGCCTGTAGATCATCGCCGGCGCCAGGCGCGCCTGCATCACCAGGCCCCAACCTGTCAGGAGGGCGGTCAGCAAAGGGATCAGCGGGTCGGCGCCGACCAGGTAGCGCCTGAATACCCACAGGCTACCCAACCAAGCTACGTTCCAGCCGAGGACGACGGCAAGCAGGTGCTGGGGGGTCAGCGTGGTAGGGTACGGAGCGAGGGCGAGTGTCGCCGCGCCCACGACTACAAAGAGCTCGGCGAGCACACCCAGCGCGATCCACAGAGGCGTACGCGACGTCACCCTCCGCAGAGCGAGCCTGGGGAGGGGCCGCGTGCTCATCGGTCCGAGTCCGCTTCGTCGCCGACCACAAAGGCGATGGGGGCGTGACACTGCCCACAGCCCACCATTGGGTCCGGCACGACGCCGGCGCGGGAACAGGTGGCGGTGACGAGCACCCTGGGGCGCTCCCAGAAGCGGCCGGGGCGCCGGGCGATGCGACCTCGGAGCGTCATGTTCTCACACCGGTTGGCCTGGCTGATCGCGGGCACCGGACACTGGGCGCAGAGCCCGGATGTCCACCGGGCTGCATCCGGTGAGCCGACGATGAGATGACAGCCCTCTCTCACACGCGTGGTGCGATGGGCGTTGAGGTAGTAGTACGGGCACTCCTGACCGTAGGGGGTCTGCATGGACTCGACTAGCCCTGTACGTAGCTCTGTATCAGGTTCCGGTTCACGTAGAGCAGGTCTGCCGTGGGTATGAGTTGTCCGGCACACCCAGCCAAGTAGTGGATGCTGGCTCCGGTCACGGGCACGAAGCGTCCCTTGTAGAACTCCAGGAAGTTGGGCAGTTGCGCCTCACTCAGAAAAGGCACGTTGCCCCGGATCACAGCGAGGGGGAGGCTGAAGATCACGGTTGCCGTTCGGGGTGCCTCTCTGAAGCTTGACCTTGTCTCTTCGTCGGGCAGGACTAGGAACTGGATGTTCTCGCTGACTGCGACGAGGGTGCCGGGGCGGCTGGCGGGGAGCCCCGTGAAGGACCAGGGCGCGACATAGGGCTCGCCGATCGTGAAGACCTCCTGATCATCCTGGTTAATGAAGTTGTGCGGCGTTCCCCGAGTCTGCAGATTGCCGTCAATCCACTGCATGTCGTTGGCCACCAGTATCCGGTGCTCCTGCACCGGTGATCCCATGGACCCATGTCCAAACGTGCTCATCCGACCTCCCTTGGTCCGCCTAGGTGCTGAGCCTCGCTGCGCGCCAGGTCTGCGAGGCCATCCTCGTCCAGAACCGCAACCCCGAGCTCTTGTGCACGCGTCAGCTTGCTGCCTGCCTTGTCCCCCGCAACCAGGTAGTCGGTCTTCGAGCTGACCGATCCGGTCACCCTGCCGCCGCGGGACGTGATCCATTCCTTGATGTCGTTGCGCGGCCGCGACAACGTACCCGTGATGACGAAGCTGAGGCCCTCCATGGGCCGGCCCACCGCGTCTGGTCCGGCCTCGCGGTCCGAGGCGAGGCGAAGCCCGGCATGGTGGAGCTTGGTGACAATCTCCTGGTGGCGTGGGCGGGCGAACCAGTCCAGTATCGACTGTGCACGGATGGGGCCTAGCCCGGAAACGCCGGCGATCGTGTCCGCGTCCGCGGACGCGAGATCTTCGATCGTCGCGAAAGCGCCGGTCAGCGTCTCCGCGACGGTGGGGCCTACACCGTGGATGCCCAGAGCGGCCAACAGCCGCCCAAAGGGCTGTGACTTGGAACCAGCGATGGAGGCAAGCAGGTTCTCGGCCTTCTTGTCAGCGAAGCCGTCCAGGACGAGGAGGTCCTCCTTGGTCAGCGTGTACAGGTCCACCGGCGCTTGAACCAATCCCTGGTCCACCAGCTGTGTGCTGGTTCGCTCGCCCAGACCTTCGATCTCCATGACGGCTGCGAAGTAGGTGAGCCGCTGGACCAGCTGTGCCGGACAGAGCGTGTTGATGCAGGTGACGGCGATCTCACCCTCGGCCTGCACGACAGGCTCTCCGCACGACGGACAGCGTTCTGGTGGCCGGATTGGTATCTCGCTACCGGTGCGTGCATCGACCAGCGGCCTTGCGACATAGGGGATGACGTCGCCGGCTCGTTTGACGACCACGCGGTCGCCAATGCGGATGTCTCTCTCGGCCGCCGCCTCGAAGTTGTGCAGCGAAGCGCGTCCGACAGTGACGCCGGCGATCTTGACCGGATCGAGGATGGCCGTGGGGGTGACGACGCCGGTCCGACCGACGGTGCACTCAACCTGCTCGAGTCGCGTGACGGCCTCTTGTGCCGGGAACTTGTAGGCGATCGCGCCGCGCGGGCGGCCGCCAACGGCCCCCAGCGTCTCTTGCGTCGCCAGGTCGTCGATCTTCACTACGAGGCCATCTGCCTCGTAGGCCAGCTGGTCGCGACGCGTCACCATGGATTCGCAGTAGGCTGCCACCTCGTCGAGGCTTCTGAGGGCAACGACCTCGTCGGCCAGAGGGAATCCCAGATCGGTGAGGTAGGCCAGGACCTCGTGCTGCGTGTCGGGGACCGGCCCGTCGGCGGAGACGATGCTGTAGGCGTAGAGCGTCAGCGGACGTTGCGCGGTGATGCGCGAGTCGAGCTGCCGCAGAGAGCCGGCCGCGGCGTTGCGGGGGTTGGCGAAGGGCGGTTTGTCGGCCGCCGCGAGGCGCCGGTTGAGCCTGTCAAAGTCCTCAAGCAGGATGAGCACCTCTCCGCGCACAACGAGCGCGCTCGGGGCCGCGGGTCCGGCCGGGTCCACCGGGACGCGCAGTGGGAGGGATGGAATTGTGCGCAGGTTTGCGGTGATGTCCTCACCGACCTTGCCGTCTCCTCGGGTGGTGCCTAGCGCGAAGACGCCTTCGCGGTAGTGGAGGACGACGGTGAGTCCGTCGAACTTCGGTTCGACGATAAAGGCGAGCTGGGGCGAATCGTCCGGCAACAGCTTGGTGATCCGGGTCTGCCAGGTACGCAGGTCCTCTGCGCTGGTTGCCTTGTTGAGGCTGAGGATGGGCGCAGGATGCTCGACCTTTCTGAACTGGTCGGCAGGCTCGCCGCTGACCCTCCGCGTCGGTGACTCGGGGGTGATGGTACCAGGAAACTGTGTCTCGATTGCGACGAGCTCATCGACCAACGCGTCGAACTGAGCGTCACTGACCAGGGGACTGTCCAGGATGTAGTAGCGATGTTCGTGGAAAGCGATAGCTTCCCGCAGCTCCTCCGCCCGCCGGTGAGCCATGGTCTCATCCATGCTGACCTCCGGGTCTAGTCGATGCGGGACAAGTAGTCCTCGACGGCCCAGCCCTCGCGATCGGCATCAGCCTCGTCGCGCACGAGCCACCACGTATACCCGTCGGCTTCCTGGGGGCCACCAACGATCAGCAGAATCCCACCATCCTCGGCCACGTGGATACGGTCCCCGGCTGTAGAGGGTTCAGCTCGGATCGAGAGCCCGGCCACACCTGTGCCCAGTATCCTGACCCGCGCTCCTACGCCGATGCCACCGGGTGGCAAGGGCTGAGGCGTGGGTGTAAGAGCCACGGTGGGGACCGGCGTGGGCGTGGTTGTCCACACGACGGCGGTGGGGCGCGTCCCTTGTGGATCGGCCGGCGGCTTGGTGAAGAGCCAGATGCCTCCTACCACGGTCAGCGCGATAGCGCCGAGGAGCATGGCCAGCATTCCCCACTGGAGGATGGTCGGTCGGTTAGCATTGTCAGTGTTCACAATCTCTATTATACGGAGCCTGCGTTGCTGCACAAGCCGGGTGCGGTATACTTTGACCTCTTGATCACCAGATCACGGAGTCAGCCATGCGTGTCGTCCTGACAGAGGAGAGCCACAACCACGTCGACTGGGAGGTGAAGTCGGCCCTAGTCCGGATCGAACTGGGAATCCTGGTCGGTACGGCGATCGTGTGTACCGTGCTCTTCACGAGCCCCGGCGAGCTCCGCTGGGCAGTGGGTGGGGCCGTTGCCGCGGCCTCGGTAGCCGCGATGATCGTGTTCGCTCTGACCACGCCGCTGTCCGAAAACGGGCACATGGAGCGCCTGCCGGATGGTGGCGATCTCAAGCGAACACAGAAATGGCTGTTCGTCCGTCCCCGCCCCTCACTCGATCTGGCGTTGGCTGACCTGGTGGCCATCGAAAGGGAGGATATGGTCTTTGAGGATGCTGCTCCGGTGACCTATCGTGTGGCACGCATCTGGGCCGTGGAAGCAGGTGGCGACCGCCACCTGCTCACCCCCTGGGTGGCACCTGAATCTGCTGACGCCCTGGCCCCCGCGCTGCGTCGAGCCGCTCGCTTCAGCAATCCGTCCTGATCGCTCCATCACGCCTCTGGCGAAGTCATCCCGTGGCGCTGTCGGGCGCCTCGGCAGCCGGGTACTGCACGTGGTATAATGCCGAAGGATCAGGTGTTGGCGAGGGGGCATGGTCAAGCAGCCGAAGCTCTACCAGATGGAAGGCATTGTGCTGGGACGACGCGATCACGGGGAAGCAGATCGCGTCATCATTTGCCTGAGTCCCGAAGGGCGTGTCGACCTGCTGGCCAAGGGCACACGCAAGACCAGGTCCCGCAAGGCAGGCCACCTCGAGCTATTCGCGAAGACACAGATGCTGGTGTCGCGCGTCACCGGATCCTGGGACATTGTCAGCCAGGCGGAGGCCTTGGCCCTGCGTCCTGAGCTGCAGGACGACTTCAGACGGGGCACTCACGCTCGGTATGTCGCCGAGCTGGTCGTGCGGTTCTTCGAGCGCGAGGCGGACCAGCAACTCTATGACCTGCTGGACAGTACCCTGCAGCTCCTGGCCATCGATGATGCACCGGATCTGCTGGTGCGCTGGTTTGAGCAGCGGCTCCTGGCGCTGGCCGGATTCCGCCCCCAGCTACACGGTTGCGTTGGCGACCGCGAGGGCGATGTGTGTGGCGCCGAGCTACGGCCCAGGCCATCGGATCATCTGAGCTACGGCTTGGACCCAGAGCGCGGAGGCGCCCTGTGCCGCGAGTGTTACGCCGCGCTGCGGCGTGAGCCGGGAGTGCGGCGTCTGTCACCAAGCGCGCTGAGTTGGCTTCAGGCATTGCAGAAGCGGGAGTACGCCGATCTCAAGGCCTTTGACCTGCCAGCGGGAACTGAACACGAGTTGATCCAGGCGATGCAGGCCTACATCTCGCATCACCTGGAGTACAGACCGGCCAGTCTGCGTGTTTCGGTCGGTGGATTGAGCTAGACGGCTGCCTCTTGCGCGGTGCATCTGGCGCGCGAGATCTCATTGCGAGCAAAGGACAGAGCATGCTGACATTCCAGGAAGCAATTAGTCGACTACAGGATTACTGGGCCAGCCAGGGGGCGCTGTTGTGGCAGCCGTATAGTGAGAAGGTGGGGGCCGGCACCTACAACCCGGCGACCATCCTGCGAGTGTTGGGCCCGGAGACCTGGAACGTGGCCTACGTCGAGCCCTCCTTCCGGGCGGACGACGGGCGCTATGGCGACAATCCCAACCGCATGCAGATGCACACTCAGATGCAGGTGATTCTCAAGCCAGACCCCGGTGACCCCATCGAGCGCTATCTGGCCAGCCTTGAGGCACTGGGCATCCGCCGCGAGGAGCACGACATCCGTTTTGTGGAGGACAACTGGGAGAGCCCGCTCATCGGAGCCTGGGGCCTGGGGTGGGAGGTCTGGCTTGACGGGCAGGAGATCACGCAGTTCACCTACTTCCAGCAGGCCGGTGGGCTGACCCTCGACATCCCTGCCGTTGAGATCACCTATGGCTTGGAGAGGATCATCCTCTATCTGCAGAAGAAGCGCTCGGTCTGGGACATTGAGTGGGACGCTACGCACACCTACGGTGAGATCCTGCTGGATCAAGAGATCGACTACTGCCGCTACAACTTCGACATTGCCGATGTCGGTCGTCTCTGGCGGATGTACGAGCTCTATGAGGCTGAGGCTCTCCTGGCGCTGGATCTGGGGCTGGTCGTTCCGGCTCTGGACTACATCCTGCGTTGCTCTCAGACCTTCAACCTCCTGGACAGCAGGGGCGCGATCGGCGTGACGGAACGCGCCGCGCTCTTCAAGGGGCTGCGTGATCTCACACGTCAGATCGCGTCCGTGTACCTGCAGCAGCGTGAGCGCGCGGGACTGCCCTGGAAGGGGCGCCCTGGGTTGACGTCGATGGGCGTCGAGGCCGGCACGCTGCTACATCTGCCTTTGGGCGCGGCCGAGCCCTGTGAGTCGGAGTGCCCTGAGATCGGCGATGGATACGTCCCCTTCCAGTTTGAGATTGGGGTTGAGGAGCTCCCCGCGTCGCATCTGAGCGGCGCCCTGGCCCAACTGCGGCAGTGGGTGCCGGAGACTCTGGATGAGTTACGCTTGGCACATGGCGAAGTGCAGGTGTGGGGGACGCCGCGGCGTCTGGCGGTCCACGTGGACCAGCTGGCTATCAGCCAACCCAGCGAGGACAAGGTCTTCCGCGGACCGCCCGCGCGCGCGGCCTTCGACGCGGACGGTGCGCCGACCCGAGCGGCTCAGGGCTTCGCGCGGTCGCGTGGCGTGGACGTCAGTGAGCTGACCGTCGAGGATATGGACGGCGGGCAGTATGTGGTGGCGCGCGCGCGCGTTGAAGGCCGTCGCGCTCTCGATGTGCTGGCTGAGGAGCTTCCCGGGTGGATCGCGAAGCTACGCTTCCCCAAGACGATGCGGTGGAACCAGACGGGGGTGGCATTCAGCCGGCCAATCCGCTGGTTGACCGCGCTCCTCGGGGAAGATGTGGTCCCCTTCTTGTACGCCGGCCTTGCTAGCGATCGAATCACAGTTGGCCCGCGCCCCGCCGGTTCGCCGCGGATCGCCCTTGCGTCGGCTGCCGACTACCGTCCATCCCTGGCATCATACGGCGTGGTTGTCGATGTCGACGCTCGGCAGGCTGCGGTCCTGCGACAGGCTCAGGACGCCGCTCAGGACGCGGCCGGCTCTGTACCGGATGATCCCGCGTTGGTGGCGGAAGTGGCCAATCTGGTCGAGGTGCCGATGGCTATCCTGGGGAGCTTCGAACCGAGGTACCTGGACCTGCCATCGGAGGTACTGATCGCGGTGATGAAGAAGCACCAGCGGTACTTCCCTGTCCTGGACGCTGATGGGAAGATGATGGCCAACTTCGTCACCATCCGCAACGGCGGCCGCGAGCACGTGGACCTGGTTCGCCAGGGCAACGAGGATGTGATTCGGGCGCGCTACGCGGACGCCGAGTTCTTCTACACGCGCGACCAGAAGAGGCCCCTGGCGACGTACCGGAAGGGCCTGGAGAAGCTGACCTTCCAGGCCGACTTGGGATCGATGCTGGACAAGACCGACCGGCTGCATGCCCTGGCTCCGTGGATTGGGCAGCTGATGGGTCTTGGTGACCTCGAGATTCAGTCGCTGAAGCGGGCGGCCTATCTGTGCAAGGCTGACCTGGCTACATCTTTGGTTATCGAGATGACGAGCCTCCAGGGCACGATGGGGCGTGAGTATGCGCTGATCTCCGGCGAGAAGCCGGCCGTGGCAGACGCCATCGCCGAGCACTACCTGCCGCGAAGCTCGGGTGAAGCTGTGCCCTCGGGGAATGTCGGTACGGTGCTGGCGATCGCCGACCGTGTGGACAGCCTGGTCGGCCTGTTCGCGGTCGGCATGGCTCCGACGGGATCGGCCGATCCCTATGGCCTGCGCCGTGCTGCGGCCGGCCTTGTGCAGATCCTGCTGGAGAAACAGCTTGACCTGCCGCTCCGCACGGTGGTAGCCAAGGCGCTGGATCAGCTCCCGGTTGATGCCCCGGACGCAACTCTGGACAAGGTGCTTCAGTTTGTCGCCGGGCGCCTGGAGGGTGCGCTGCGTGATGCCGGTCTGGCACATGACGTGGTCGCCGCGGCCCTGGCGGAGCGTGGAGGCAACCCCACCAAGGCACTGGAGTCAGCTGAGCAGCTGTCGGCATGGGTGCGGCGAGATGACTGGTCGCTTCTGCTGGACAACTACGCACGCTGTGTGCGCATCACGCGTGGCAAGCCGGCCTATGCGCCGGCGCCCAGTGAGCTGGTCGAGGCCGAGGAGAAGGCATTGTTCGCAGCCCTGCTCGAGGCTGAGTCCGCCGCAGCATCCGATGTAGATGGGCTGTTGGCTGCCTTCGAACCGATGGTCTCCCTGATCCAAGCCTTCTTTGACAAGGTGCTGGTGATGGCTGAGGATGATGCTGTTCGCGAGTCGCGGCTGGGTCTTCTGCAGAGTATCGCGGGCCTGGCCAAGGGCATCGCCGACCTGAGCCGGCTGGAGGGCTTCTAGGCGGGTAAGGCCTGGCTAGCTGGGGCGCCTTGGGCCGAGCGTGAGTGCATGATCGACGCGGTGATCTGGGATGCAGGCGGCACGCTCTTTGATACCTACCCGGCCGTGGTGTCGTCCGCCGAGCACGTCCTTGGGTCGTATGGCGTGGCTGCCGACCCGGGCCCACTGCGTGCTCTGTTCAGACGCGGAACACAGCTGGCCGTGGATGCGCTGGCCCAACGAACGGGGACCAGTGCATTCGAGTTGGGGGCGCGGTTCGAGGCGGCCTACTCGGCCGTCAGCGTGGAGCGACAGCCGCCCTTCCCACACGTGGAGGCGTGCCTGCGCCACGTGCGGGCCCGTGGGGGTCGGAACTTCATCGTCACCCACCGCGACGCGGCGTCGCTGGCACGCCTGCTTGATGGGCACGCGATGCGTAGGTATTTCACCGATTGGGTCACCAAGGATGACCCATATCCCCGCAAGCCGGAGCCGGCCTCGCTGTTGGCGCTCGCTGAGAGGTACGATCTCACGCCGCGACGCTGTCTGGTGGTTGGCGATCGCGGTTTGGATGCGGAAGCTGCGGCCCGTGCAGGTATGCTGTCGTGCCACTATGGTGTGAGACAGATTGATTGTCCGGTTGATATGGTCGTAACGGGCTACGATGAACTACTGGTGTGGCTGAGGAGGAACTTGGATGGGTGATGCGGTGAGCTTTCCGGACTGCAAGTTGCTGGAGCTCGGTGATCGAGACCAGTTGCACACGATGATCTGGGACTTCCAGCCCCAGACGTCGGAGTTGACCTTTGGGAATCTGTTTATCTGGCGGTCCTACTATGGCTACGAGTGGACTATGCTGGATGGTTGCCTCGTGCTCCTGGCCCACGATCCTGACGGAACGACGTTCGCCCTTCCGCCGGTCGGCCCGGGGAACCGAGCGTCGGTGGCATTTCGCGTACTGACGCATCTGCGGGACGATCTCGGCATGCCGTCCGCCAAGATCGCGCGCGCCGGCGCCCGCCTTGTGGCCGACCTGGAGGAGGATCCCCGATTCGTCGTCATGGAGACGAGAGACCACGCCGACTATGTTTACCTGACGCAAGGGCTGGCCAAGCTAGCCGGCCGTCGTTACAGCTCCAAGCGCAACCACATCAACCAATTCATGCGCTACTACGATTTCGACGTGGTGTCGGTGACGCCAGATCTGGTTCGAGACTGTCTTGATCTGGCTGAGGTTTGGTGTGAGCAGAGGCTCTGCGACGAAGATCTGAGCCTGCAGCACGAACTCTGCGGCATCCAGGCGATGCTGGAGAACTTCGAGGCACTCCAGGTTGACGGCGGCGCCATTGTTGTTCAGGGCAAGGTCCAGGCGTTTGCCCTAGGAGAGCGACTCAACGACTCCACGGCTGTGATACACATCGAGAAGGCCAATCCAGAGTTCCGCGGCATCTACACCAAGATGACACAGGCCTACGCCGAGCGATGGGCCGATGCGACAACCTTTATCAATCTCGAACAGGACCTGGGCGAACCGGGGTTGCGGCGGGCCAAGAAGTCATACCTGCCCGACCACCTGTCGGACAAGTATGAGGTGACGTTGGCCTGAGTCCTGCCGGTCTCTGATAGCAAACGGGCCTGTGCGCCGTATTCGGCGCGCAGGCCCGTTACCTCTGGCGAGGACTACTGTTTGACGGCGTGCCGCTCGATGGCGGCCCCCACGAAGTCCCTGAAGAGCGGCTGCGGACGTTGCGGGCGTGATTTAAACTCGGGATGGAATTGGCTGCCCAGCATCCAGGGATGGCCCTGCAGCTCCGATATCTCAACGAGCCGGCCGTCGGGAGAGAGGCCACTGAAGACCATACCGGCCTGTCCAAGCTTCTCTCGATAGACGTTGGCAAACTCCCATCGGTGGCGGTGGCGCTCGTGAACCACATCGGTGTCATAGGCTGCCATCGCTTTGGTCCCGGGCACCAGGTGACACGGATAGGTACCCAGTCGCATCGTGCCACCCAGGTCAATGACAGTCTCTTGGTCGGGCATCAGTGAGATGACAGGATGCTCGGTGTCGGGATCGAACTCGGTACTGTTTGGGGTGCCTGATCCCAAGGCGTGGCGGGCAAGTTCGATACACATCACCTGCATACCCAGGCAGAGACCGAGGTAGGGTATCTCGTGCTCGCGTGCAGTCTTGGCAGCCACGATCTTTCCCTCGATGCCACGCGGCCCGAAGCCACCCGGCACCACGATCCCGTCTGCTGCCAGCAACCGGTCGATGCTACCGCCGTCCTCCAGATCCTCGCTCTGCACCCAGTCGATCTCGACATCGTAATGATGCCACAGACCTGCATGGATGAGCGATTCGCGCACGCTGATGTAGGCGTCGTGGAGCTCCACGTACTTGCCCACGAGGGCGATCTGGATGGTGGGACGGTCGTGGTTGATCCTGTCGACGACATCACGCCAGGCCTTGAGGTCGGGTGCCTTGGTCCGTTTCTTCAGCCGCAGCTTCTTGACGACAAGATCGCCGACGCCGGCCTCCTCGAGCATCAGGGGGACCTTGTAGATGCTGTCCACGGTCAGCAGCGGCACCACGGCCCGGTGTTCGACGTCACAGAAGAGGGCCACCTTGGCGCGTATATCATCGTCGACTGGGTGGTCAGAGCGCAGTCCGATGATATCCGGGTGGATACCGATGCTGCGGAGCTCGCGGACGCTGTGCTGTGTCGGCTTGGTCTTGAGCTCGCCGCTGGCAGAGAGGTAGGGCAAGAGTGTGACATGGATATAGAGCACCTTCCGCTCACCCACGTCCTTGCGCATCTGGCGAATGGCTTCGAGGAAAGGCTGCCCCTCGATGTCGCCGACGGTGCCGCCGATCTCGATGATGGCGACGTCCGCCTCAAGCTGGCGCGGGGCGTCTACGATGCGACGCTTGATCTCGTTGGTGACATGGGGTACCACCTGGATCGTGCCGCCAAGAAAGTCCCCCCGGCGCTCCGCGGCGATCACGTCACTGTAGACCTGGCCCGTGGTGACGTTGTTCAGCTGGGTCAGGTTTTCATCGATGAACCGCTCATAGTGACCGAGGTCGAGGTCGGTCTCGGCGCCGTCGTCTGTGACGAAGACTTCGCCGTGTTGGTACGGGGCCATCGTACCGGGGTCAACGTTCAGGTAGGGGTCCAGCTTCTGAATCGAGACGCGGAGACCACGGGCCTTGAGCACTCGGCCCAGCGAAGCAGCCATAATGCCCTTCCCGAGAGAACTGACGACACCACCCGTGATGAAGATGTAGCGAGTTGCCATTGGTAACCTCCTCACGGGAATGTGATTCTACAGCATATTGGCGAGGTGCCAAGGGCGGTCGGCCACGTTGCTTGTGCTTCTTGGGAATCTTCCTACAATGGAGCTGGCAAGCCATTGTCAGTAGCGCGGCTTGCGAACCAATGCCAGTGCGAAAGGACGCAACCAGATGAGAATCTATGTCGGCAATTTGTCGTATCAGGCAACAGAGGATGTATTGACGGAGCTGTTCCAGGCTCACGGTGAGGTCAGCGAGGTCCGCATGATCACAGATCGGGACACCGGTCGCTCGCGGGGTTTTGCCTTTGTTGAGATGCCAAATGAAGCTGAGGCACGAGCAGCGATGGCGGCACTCGATCAGAAGGACCACATGGGGCGGATGCTGCGTGTGAACGAGGCGCAGGAGCGTCAGGATCGACGTGGCGGCGGCGGCGGCGGGTCGCGCCGGCGCAACGACCGCGGAGGCGGCTGGTAGATCGCGGTCTGACTGCGAGCAGACCCCCGGACCCATCCAGGTCCGGGGGTCTGCTTTGGCGTAAGTGGTGCACGGGGCTATACTGATCGTATGCGCACCGCTGTCTGGGTCCTGGGCGACCAACTCACGCTTCGACACTCTGGCCTGCAGGCAACTCATGAGGGCCGCCCTGTCGTCCTGATGATCGAATCGCTGTCACGGGCCAAGCAGCGTCAGTGGCACGGACAGAAGCTGGTCCTCGTTTGGTCCGCCATGCGTCATTTCGCCAAGTGCCTCAGGGCACGTGGCTATCAGGTGGACTACTACGAGCAACAGCCCAGCTACGCAGCTGCGCTTCGTGACTACCTGCGACGACGTCAGCCGGACAGGCTCTGCCTAATGCAGACGGCTGAGCATGGCGCGTCGGAGGACTTGGCTCGGCTGGCGACAGGCCTTGGCGCGAAGGTTGTGGTGCTTGCCAGCACGATGTTCCTGAGCGAACGTGAGGCGTTCCGGAATTGGGCACAGAAACGGAAGCAGCTCAGAATGGAGCCCTTCTATCGGGACATGCGCCGCCGAACCGGGCTTCTGATGCTGGATGATGAGCCTGTGGGCGGTCAATGGAACCTCGACAAGGAGAACCGGCGGCGGGCGCCAGATGGCTATCGCTTCCCCCCGATCTCCGCGTGTGAGCCGGACGACACCACACAAGCCGTCATGGCGATTGTACGTCGCGACTTCCCGGATGCCTTTGGGGAGCTTGGCACCTTTGGCTGGCCGGTGACGCGCGAGGATGCTGAGTGGTGCTTTGGACAGTTCCTGGAAGAGCGTCTGGATTGTTTCGGCCCGTACCAGGACGCGATGGTCTTGAAGGAGCGGGCGCTTTGTCACTCGCTGATCTCAACAGCGCTGAACATCGGGCTGCTGGACCCGCTCAATGTGTGCAGTGCGGCTGTTGCCCGGTACGAGAGCGGCGCTGCGCGACTGAACTCCGTCGAGGGCTTCGTGCGCCAGGTCATTGGCTGGCGGGAGTACGTCTACCAAGTCTATCACCTCCGGATGCCGGATTACGCAACTGTCAACTACTTGGATGCGGATCTGCCGCTGCCCTTGTTCTACTGGGATGGGGAGACCAAAATGCGATGCGTGGCAGAGGCGGTGGCAATGGTGCGCCGCTACGGCCATAACCACCACATCCAGCGGTTGATGGTAACGGGCAACTTCGCGCTGCTGGCAGGAATCTGTCCCCAGAATGTCAACGCGTGGTACCACGCAACATACGTGGATGCCCACGACTGGGTGGTGACACCTAATGTGCTCGGCATGGCCCTATATGCGGATGGTGGGCTTCTAGCTTCTAAGCCTTATGCCGCGTCGGCGAACTACATTCACAAGATGAGCGACAGCTGCGAGCGATGCCGCTATGACCACCGGCTGACCGTTGGCGAGACGGCCTGTCCGTTCAACTCGCTGTACTGGGACTTCATGTCGCGCAATGAGAACAAGTTGCGCGCATCGGGCGCGCGTGTGGGGTTGATGCTGGCGTCGCTTCGACGGAAGGATTCGGGTGAGATCGGTGCGATCAGGAAGCGGGCTGCAAGCCTGAGGACCCAGCTGGCCAATGGCGGTTGCCTCTAGCGGTGGTCTTGGCAGGCAATGGCCCGTCTGTGGTGGCGTGTCAGAGATTGAGGAGGAGTCCCATGCACATACTAGGCATTGACGTGGGTGGTTCGGGTGTCAAAGGCGCGCCTGTCGACACCGGAAAGGGGCAGATGCTCAGCGAGCGGTACCGGATACCGACGCCGGAAGGAGCAAAGCCCAAGGATATCGCTGAGGTTGTGGCCCAGGTTGCCGCTCACTTCGACTGGAAAGGGCCTATCGGGTGCGGCTTCCCCGCCGCTATCCAGAGGGGCGTGGCTCGTACGGCAGCCAATGTGTCGAAGAAGTGGATCGGGAAGAACGCCGAGGAGCTGTTTTCCGAGGCCACGGGCTGCCCCGTGCGCGTTCTCAATGATGCGGACGTGGCGGGAATCGGCGAGATGCGGTTCGGTGCCGGCCGTGACAGAGACGGCGTGGTGTTCATCATCACCATTGGCACAGGCCTGGGCACGGCCGTCTTCACGGACGGAGTGCTGGTTCCCAACACCGAGCTTGGGCACCTTGAGATGAATGGCGAAGATGCGGAGTGGCAGGCCTCGGACGCGGCTCGTAAGCGGTATGACCTGAAGTGGAAGGCCTGGGGCAAGCGCTTCGACCAGTACCTGAACCTGGTCCACGCGCTCTTCTGGCCCGACTTGATCATCCTGGGTGGGGGCGCGAGCCAGAAGATGGAGAGGTTTGAGAGTGTGCTGACGGTGCCGACGGAGGTCGTGCCGGCGCAGTTGTTGAACGAGGCCGGCATCATCGGCGCGGCCACGGCGGCGGAGACGCTCGTGAAGTAGGTCCTGTTGTCTGAAGGGCCGGGCACAAGGGTCCGGCCCCCCCAGACAACGTCGCTGCAGAGTTCCTCAGTCGTAGCGGCCGAGCTCCTTGGCCAGGTCCGTGATGTAGCGGAAGTTGGCCAGGCTGACGGCTGAGGGCACAGAGTGATCTGACGAGAAGATGTAGCCGCCGCTCTCCTTGACGACCGGGATCACGCGTCGCATCTCCTCCTCGATGGCAGCCCTGTCATCCCACAGCACGGCGTTGATCCCCCCGTGCAGGAGCAGGTCGTCGCCGTAGGTCTGTTTGACCGCGATCGGGTCTACCCCGGCCTTGACCTCGAGCGGGTTGAGCCCGTCGATGCCGATCTCGATCAGCTCTGGGATGAAGGGGCGGATGTCGCCACACGAGTGCAGGCGTACCTTGACGCCCTTGGCGTGGGCCCAGTCCGCCGCGCGTTTGTGCACGGGCTTGAGCAGACGCCGGTAGGTGCGCACCGAGAAGAACTGGTTCTGTTTGTAGCCCATATCATCGGGCCAGTTGACCTCATCGAAGTGGTAGCCGGCGTCCCATACCCTGTCCAGCAGGGCGATGTCGACATCCAGGAAGTGGTTGAACATATCAACGCACCACTCCGGATCGTCCAGCAGGGCCATCAGCAGTCGTTCGGTACCGACGGTCCAGGAGTGCGTGACGTCAAAGCCGAACCACAGCCCGGCCTGGATCCAGTAGCCCTCGTCCCGCCATCGACCGTAGTTCGCCCTGAGCAGGTCCCACGGGATGCGGTCGTCGCTGGGCACCATCCGCGCCTTGGCCTCGCGCCAGTCGTCGGGTGTCTTGATGATGAAGTCCACGAAGTCGGGCGTAGAGGCGAT
>Ga0180435_10001958_pt1 | contig 21127 bp, 18 predicted proteins | sample SS_ome_3_FD_132467 | JGI IMG/M metagenome (GOLD analysis project Ga0180435, IMG submission 132467) | Hypersaline lake sediment archaeal communities from the Salton Sea, California, USA - SS_3_S_1 metaG | ecosystem: Environmental > Aquatic > Non-marine Saline and Alkaline > Hypersaline >...
ACTGATATGGCTGCCGAGATGGTGTCGTTTACCCGGCATCAGATCATGGTGCAGGCGGGTACGGCGATGCTGGCGCAAGCCAACCAGGTGCCGGCCTCCGTCCTCAACCTCCTCGGCTGATCCAACCAAACCAAACACTGAAACCTCCACCGAAGGGGGCGGCGCGGCCGCCCCCTTCTTCTTGATTCGAGAGCGGCCCGGCCGACTGTGCTATGGCGTAGTAATGAAGGAGCGTCCATGCACATCGTGGTCCTGGCCTATGGCCCCGCCCCGCGCACCAAACGCGCCGTCCATCGAGCCCGCAAGTTGGTCGGAACGGGACACGCGGTTTCTGTGGTGGCGGCATCCCCGGTGGGTAGAGAGGCAATCGCTAACCTTGCCGGAGCAGCCAAGGCCGAAGGCATGGGGACGGCCGGCCTGCGTCACACCCTGTTCGATCTTGGCGATGAGCCCGCGCTGATCATCCACGATGACGTTGTGCTGACGATGCGCGGGACCATGGCGCTCGAGCGCGAACTCGCCGCCGGCGCACGCTACGTCATCCCGTACAGCAACGATCCGGGCATGGACCACTACATTGGATCTCTGCCTGCCGGCAAGGAGGCGGAGCGCGTCCTCGACGAGATTCGGGTGCCGGGCGACTCCATACCTGCCGTACAGATCCGCCCGGCGTGTATCGCTGCCAAGGCGTCCGACCTGACCGCCCTGCTCGGGGAATCGCTCCCGGACCCCTACGCATCGATCAACTCGACGGAACTGGGTTTTGTCGTCGCCGGCGGTGCGGTGGCTGCCCACGAGACTGAGTGTCTCCATCGTCTTGCCGAGCCGGCCGACGATCCGTCTCCTCTGCTGGTTGCGGCACTGATCGTCAAGGACGAGGAGACAATGCTCCCCGAGTGCCTTACCTCCCTGCAAGGGGTTTGCGACCGCATCGAGATTTGTGACACCGGATCGAGTGATGGCACGGTTGCAATTGCCGCGGCTGCCGGAGCCGGAGTCAGCCACACTGAGTGGACCGACGACTTCGGGGCAGCGAGAAATGCTGTACTCGAACGATGCCGAGACGCCCGCTACGTGCTGGTCGTCGACGCCGACGAGCGGATGGTGTGCCCCGACCCGGAACAGACCCGTCGTTACCTGGCTACGTACGCCCACGAACACCCCGCCTTCAGAGTCGAGATCTCCAATCTGAGCGCCGACAACACGGAGCTCTACCGATTCACAACCGTTCGGATCTTCACCGCCGCGGGAACTGAGTACAGGGGCGCACTGCACGAAGCAGTGCATCTTCAGGGAGACCCGCTGCCGCTGAACGGACACCGATTCGATCAGATCAGGCTCGAACACAGCGGATATGCGAGCGAAATAGTCGACGAACGCGCAAAGACCCTTCGCAATCTGGAAATCGCAGAGACGCAGCATCAAGCGGATAACGATGCCCGCTCGGCCGTCCACCTTGCTCGTTCCCTGGCATATGCCAATCAGTCACCGGAGCGAGCGTTGGAGTTGCTGGAACAAGGCCTGGCAGGTGCCCGCGGCGACGCTGCGAAGGCCCAGATCATGGGGCTCATGGCGGACCGGCTCATGGCACTCGGCGAGTACCGAAGGGCCTTCGACACGGCGGCGGCTGCGCTGGAGCTGCTGCCCGGCGACACCACTGCGCTCGGCGCTCTCGGAGCCGCCGCGCATCAGCTGGGAAACCATGAGGAGTTCATCACGATCGGCGAGGCGCAACAGGGCGCCAACGAAGCGAAGCACATTGTGACGATCGATCACAATCGACTTGTCTTCCAGGACTGTATGGTCGCCGCCTACGCCGCATCCGGGCGGGTGGACCAGGCAGCAGAGACCGCGGTTGCCCTACTCACCGAGAACTCGAGCGCCTTGCACTCCTGGCCGCTGCTGATAGAGAGCCTGTGTGCTACGTACGGTGTTGCCGCAATGGAGCTGCTGGTGCCGATTGCGCTGCTCGATGAAACTGGGGGCTTCCTCCCACCCCTGATCACGGCATACCCCTCGAAGGACGTGGCCAGCTTTTGTGCCGCCTATCTCGATCGCGGTGGTCGGATCACAGAGACAATCCGGGTCGGTCTGCTCGCTGCCGCTATGTCCGGCAACGATGACGCTTTTGCCGCGATCCTCCCTGAAGCGAACAATCTCGACCAAAGCATCCGAGACAGCCTGGCCGTGCGAGTGGCAACCGGCGGTCGGCCCGATCTGGCCGCCAAGCTTCGAACCGAACGGGTGGGCGCGAACCACTAGCAGCCGAGCGATTGTCTGCCTTCACGGGCCGCTAGCATCATCGAGCCGTCCTCACGGGATCTCAATTGCTGCTGTCCTTCATCTATGTCATCGTCGGTCTGATTCTGCTCATGGGCGCATCCGACCGCTTTGTCGAGTCGGCGGTGCGCCTGGCCAGAACGCTTGGAGTCTCCATTGTTCTGATCGGCGCGGTTATCGTCGGGCTGGGAACCTCGCTACCCGAACTCCTCGTCTCGGCAATAGCCTCAGTCGACGGGCAGATCGACGTCGCGATGGCCAACGTGACAGGCTCCAATGTTGCCAATGTGACGCTGGTGCTGGGTACGGCCGCCCTGGTGGCACCGATCATGAGCCGCACCTTGATCTTGCGACGCGAAGGGCTTCTCATGTTCTTCGCGGTGGTTTCTTTGGCGGCGGTCCTCTGGGACGGCGAAGTGTCCCGGCTCGAGGGCTTCGCATTGCTGCTGGGAATGGCAGTGACCCTCGTCCTCCTGATTCGCTGGGCGTCAACCGATACCGATGGAATCATCGAGCTCGACGAAGAGGAAGCCCACTCTGTTCCCGGTGAGCTGATCATCGGCCTGGCGGCGCTGGCGATCACGGTCTTTGCGGCCCGGCTCCTGCTGAACGGCGCGCTCGATCTGGGTGAGCGATTTGGGCTTGGCGAGGCGTTCCTCGGGGTTCTACTCGGTATCGGCACCAGTTTGCCCGAGCTGGCTACGACTCTGGCCGCAGTGCGCCGTCACGAATCTGATCTCATCATTGGAAATGTCCTCGGCTCCAATCTCTTCAACTCGTTTGCCGTTGCCGGTGCTGCCGCGGTGTTCGGTCCCGGGACACTGGTGGACCTCGCTCGCCCGTCACTGGCGGTGATGGTCGTGGTCATCGGCCTGGCCGGCTGGTTCGCTTGGCACGACCAGAAGGTCAATCGGCTCGAGGGCGCCGGATTGCTGGGTATCTTCTTGGTATTCACGCTGCTGAGTTACTGACGCTCGATGACAAGCAACCAGGAAATCGCAAGGGCTCTCCAGGAGCTCGCCGACCTGCTGACGATGGCCGAGGGCAGCAGGCAGGCATTCCGGGTGCGCGCCTACGACAAGGCCGTTGCGGCTATTCAAGCCCTTCCCGACAGCGCCGCCGCGATGACTCAGGCCGAGCTCGTGGCCATCCCCGGCGTGGGCAAGAGCACCGCCGCCAAGATCCGCGAGTACGTCGACACCGGCGAGATCGCTCGCGTCAATGAACTGCGGGAGCGCTACCCGGCAGAGTTGATGGAGATGACTCGAATCCCCGGGCTGGGGCCGAAAACTGTGGTCCTCCTGCAGGACCGGCTCGGGATCGAGTCGGTAGATCAACTCAGCCAGGCAATCGCAGACGATCAAGTCCGGGGGGTCCCGGGCCTCGGTCGCAAGTCGCAGGAGAAGATCGCGGCGGCGATCAACCGGCTTGGTTTGCACGGCAAGGACCGGCGCACTCCCATCGCCGACGCACTCCCGATCGCCCGCGACCTCGTTGCCTCATTGGAGGCTATGGCCGAAGTCTCCCGAGCCCAGTACTGCGGTTCACTGCGGCGCTTCCGAGAGACCATCGCCGACATTGATATCGTCGCAGCCAGTGCCGCGCCCAAAGCCGTCATGGCGGCGTTTGTCGACCTACCCATCGTCGCTGAAATCATCGGTCGGGGGGACACCAAGACATCCGTCCTGACCGCCGCCGGCCTTCAGATCGACCTCAGGGTGGTGAAGCCGAGCCAGTTTGGTTCAGCGATCTTGTACTTCACCGGTTCCAAGCAGCACAACATCGAACTCCGACAGCGGGCCATCGAACGCGGTTTGCTGCTCAATGAATACGGGCTGGAAGATGCAGACTCAGGCAAGGTTGTCGCTGCCAAGACCGAGAAGGCTGTCTATCGCGCCCTCGAACTGCCGTTCATCCCTCCGGAGATGAGGGAGGGCATTGGCGAGATCGGGCTCGACGAGCTTCCGGATCTGGTGACGCTTGATGCCATTCGCGGCGATCTGCATGTCCACTCCACCTGGTCTGGCGACGGTCGGAGCAGCCTGGATGACATGGTCGCGGCTGCGGCAGAACGGGGACTCGACTACATAGCCATGACTGAGCATGGTGAGGATCTCCGGATCAACGGTCTGAGCCGAGAAGAGGTTGCTGCAGAGCAAGTCGAAATCGAGCGGCTCCGTGAGCAGTACCCGGCTCTGACCATCTTGAGAGGTTCCGAACTCAATATCGGTCCGGATGGCAACGTCGACTACGACCCGGACTTCCTCGCCCAATACGACTGGTGCGTCGCCAGTATCCACACCCACTTCGACCTTTCCGAGATAGAGCAGACGGATCGGCTGATTGCGGCCATGCAGAACCCGGCGGTGAGCGCCATCGGGCATCTCACGGGACGACGGATCGGACATCGTCCGTCGATCGAGTTCAACGCCCGCGCCGTGTTCGAGGCTGCTGCCGACACCAGCACCGCCCTGGAGATCAACGGCCACCTGCACCGGCTCGATGTTCCATCGGATTTGCTGCTGCAAGCCCGCGGCATCGAGCGACTGCGCTTCACTATCTCCACCGACAGCCACCACACCAGCGAATTCGAGAACCTGAGATGGGGGGTGGCCACCGCCCGGCGCGGCTGGGTACCGCGCACGGCCGTGGTCAACACGCTCCCCCTCTCCGAATTCCTCGAATTCGTTGCGCAGAAGGAGCCGCGCTAGGGAAGCACCGGGGCTGACCCAGCCGGCGAGTTCACATATTGGTAATGGCGGATTCGTCGACGCAACCGGATAAGTGCGCGTATTGTGCCGCCCATGCTCACTACCACGAAGTCGAGGGCCGGTCTCGCCGGTGCGGTCAGCGCCGGTCTGGCGCTGGGTCTTACCGAGCTCATTGCGGGCATAACGTCGCTCGTTCCCTCAGCGATTGCGTCGGTCGGCAGTGTCGTAATCGACCTGTCCCCTCGCTTCGTCAAAGAACTCGCCATCAGCATCTTCGGCACCGCCGACAAGGGCGCTCTCGCCATAGGAACCGCAATACTCGGAGTGCTCATCGGATGGTTCGTCGGACAAGCTGCGCTGACCCGACCCGCCATCGGCTGGTCGGCGTTCGGAGGCTTCGCAATCATCGGCATCCTGGCGGCTGCAGACGGTTTCGGAGGCAACCTCGCACTCACTGTTGTTGCCATCGCCGGCTCGGGGCTGGTAGGTGCGCTCGTTCTCCGCTACATGCTCAACCCGAACGAGATGCCCACCGACGGGCTAGCCACCGACCCCAACCGCCGCAGGTTCATCACGCAGGCTGCCGGTGCCGGCACTGTGGCAGCTGTGGCCGGGCTGGGCGGAAGACAGCTGATCATCGCTCGCTCGGAAGAGGTTCGGCAAGCCGTTGCGCTTCCCGTCGCCGATCTGACAGTGCCCGCCCCGCCTCCCGAAGCGCAATTTGCCATTCCTGATCTGACCCCAATCGTGGTGCCCAATGACGAGTTCTATCGAATTGACACTGCATTGGTCGTGCCCCGCCCGGACCCGGAGACGTGGCGACTCCGCATCACCGGGATGGTCGACACCGAGTTGACGCTCTCACTCGACGACCTCACCACGATGCCGCTGTACGAGGACTACGTGACCATCGCCTGCGTGTCGAACGAGGTTGGAGGCGATCTCATCGGCAATGCCAAGTGGACCGGCGTGCGCCTGGTCGACTTGCTCGAACAGGCCGGCGTCCAGGACGGGGCAGAGCAGCTGTTCAGCCGATCGGTGGATGGCTGGACCTCAGGCTTCCCCATCGAGCTTGCCTTCGACGGGCGCGACCCGCTTCTTGCCATTGGAATGAATGGCGAGCCGCTTCCCCCGAACCACGGTTTCCCCGCCCGGCTGATCGTGCCCGGCCTTTACGGCTATGTGTCCGCAACCAAGTGGGTCGAGGAGATCCAACTGACCACCTGGGAAGGCGTCGATGGGTACTGGATCCCGCGCGGCTGGGCCAAGGAGGCCCCCATCAAGACCCAATCACGCATCGACCGTCCCCGGCGTAACCACAGCGTCACCGAGAACCCGCTTGTGCTGGCAGGGGTGGCATGGGCACCAACCAAAGGCATCGACAAAGTAGAAGTCCAGTTGGACGATGGCGAATGGGTCGAGTGTGAGCTGACCACGCCGCTATCCAACAAGGCATGGGTGCAGTGGCGCGCCGAAGTCCCGGCAAACACCGGGGCGCACACTGCCCGAGTCCGCGCTACCGACGGTACGGGCGAGACCCAGACCGCAACTCGCCGCCGTCCCGCACCCGACGGCGCCACCGGGTACCACGAGATCGAATTCGACGTCGCCTGAGCGGCCTGCTCCCGGTAGTGGCGCGTCACTGACCGAGCGGCCCGAGTATCCGTGAGAACCATGGGAGAGGCGCATCGCGCAGTGTGTAGGCGTCGTATGATTGGCGCATGACGACACATGACGATACCAACGAGACCGAGACCCGCCGGCCCGAGCTTCCTCTGCAGGCTCAGGTAGTGGAGAACGATGAAACCAATGAAGCAGCCGAGGAAGATAGCGGCAGCTTCATCACTGAACCCTCAAAACTGATTCGGATCGCCTCAATGACGAGAGCGATGCTGGACGAGGTCAGACAGGCCGGCTTGGACGAGGCAGGCCGCAGCCGACTCGCTGAGATCTATGCCAACTCGCTCGAGCAGCTCCATGATTCTCTGAGCGACGATCTGCAGGAAGAGCTGCATTCGATCTTCCAACCGCTCCACAAAGAGGAGACATCGGAATCGGAGCTGCGCATCGTCCAGGCCCAGCTGGTGGGGTGGCTGGAAGGCCTGTTCCACGGCATCCAGGCCTCGCTCTTCAGCCAGCAGGCCGCCGCCGCCGCCCAGCTCGATGAGATGCGCCGGCGTCGTGCCCTCGAAGCCGCTTCGGACGAATCCAGAGGATCGCCCGGCCAATATCTCTAGCGTCTCCCACACCCACTCAGACAAGCGTCACCAACTCCGACCTGCTGCCACGTCCCTACCCATCCAGTTCGGCGTTTTCGACCGAACTATGTGACAAGAACGTGAAAATGCCTTGACCAAGCCCAGAACCAGGGGCATTATCCGCACTCGGCTCTACCGACTAGGAATAGATCACTGTCCTCGTTGGTTTCGAGAGTGAACGCCCAGAAGGGGGTGTGAAAATGGTGATGGCACTAGAAGAGCAGATGTGGGAACCCGAGCACAACTGGCGGGAACTCTCAGCTTGCGCCGGTGCAGACTCCGATCTCTTCTTCCCTCCCGGAGAGGATGAAGCGGCTGCAATGCCGGCGAAGAAGATCTGCGCCCTCTGCCCCGTGCAAGAAGAATGCCTCCAGTACGCCCTGGCGACGAATCAGTCCGAAGGCGTTTGGGGGGGTATGAGCTCCGGCGATCGTCGCCGTCTGCGCCGCCGCATGCGCGATCGCGCTCGCCGAGCCCGCGCCAGCTAGGTACAGCCCGCGCCAGCTTTATACGGTACGGCCTTCAGTCTGCTCACATGGGGCCCACAGCAAACTACATCGGCCCTTTCCTCGGGTAGCGGACGATGCAATCGCCCCCGAGCCCTATCAGGATTCGGTAACTGTCACCGACTCGATGACACAGTCGTCGTGGGGCCGATCCTGGGCTCCGGTCGGCGTGTTGGCGATTGAATCCACTGCCTCCATTCCGTCGGTGACGAAACCAAAGATCGAATAACTGTGCGGCAACCCGTAGTCGGTGTGCATTATGAAGAACTGCGAGCCGTTGGTGTTGGGACCGGCGTTCGCCATTGCCACCGTTCCTCGGGAGTAACGCCCCGGGCCTTCGAGCTCATCACGGAACCGATATCCGGGACCACCCGTTCCCGTCCCGGTCGGGTCGCCTCCCTGGATCATGAACCCCTTGATCACGCGGTGGAAGATGACTCCGTCGTAGAAGCCCTCGCGGGCAAGGAAGACGAAGTTGTTGACCGTCAGCGGAGACTGTTGCGCGTCAAAGTCGATGCGGATGTCTCCGTGGTTGGTGTGCAGGGTCGCTGAGTAAGCCTTGTCGAGATCAAGAAGCATCTCGGGCGGGGCGGTGTACTGCGTCATTGGGTTTTCCTCCTGATTTGCAGTGAAGGGTAATGCTGCGGGGTTGTCTTCACCGGCGGCGGCGGCCCCGAGACATGGGGTGGGAACGCCTACCTTTGAATGGAACCAGCGCCGGATCGGGACTCCAGGCGGCGAGATCCCGAATCCGCTCATCGTTTGAGAACATCTTGATGATCGGCACATTGAGCCCGGCACGCCGCTGGATCCCCAGAACCTCGTTGACCTGATCCCACTCAACAAAGGTGACCACAAGACCGGACTCACCGGCCCGGGCCGTTCGCCCGGAGCGGTGCAGGTAGGTCTTGGGGTCATCCGGCGGGTCGTAGTGGATGACTACGTCGACGTCATCGATATGGAGCCCCCGCGCAGCCACGTTGGTGGCGACCAGCACCGGGGAAGTGCCGTCGGCGAAGCCGGAAAGAGCTCGATCGCGCTGTCGCTGGTGAAGGTCACCGTGGATGGCTCGAGCCTCGACTCCCGCCTCGCGCAGGTTCTTGGCGACCCGATCGCACTCGAATTTGGTGCGAACAAACATGAGTACCCGACCCGAAGACTCGGCGATGGCTGCAGCCATCTTCACCTTGTCCATATGGTGCACTTTGAGGAAACGATGCTCCATTGTGTCGACGGTCTCGCCATCGGGCTCGGCGTCATGACGAGCCGGCTGCTCCATGTAGGCGCTGACCAGCGTCCCGACCTGGCCGTCTAGCGTCGCCGAGAACAGAAAGGTCTGGTGCTCTACCGGAATGCCACTCATGATCCGCCTCACCTGCGGCAGGAACCCCATGTCGGCCATCTGGTCGGCCTCGTCAATGGCCACCATCCTCACCTCGTCGAGCTGTAGCTCCCGACGATCAATGAGGTCGATGAGTCGGCCCGGAGTCGCAATGACAATCTCGACGCCGCGCCGGAGCGCCTTGGTTTGGGTCCCCATCGGGGCTCCGCCGTAGACCGCCACCGTCCCGAAGCCTCGAATCGCTGCCAGCGGCTCGAGCACTGCGGTTACCTGCTGAGCGAGCTCCCGGGTGGGTACGAGCACCAGGGCGAGAGGGCGCTTAACGGATGCCCGCTCGAGTTGCTGGATGATCGGCAGGCCGAAGGCCAGGGTCTTGCCGGATCCAGTCTTCGCCTTGCCGCAGACGTCCCGTCCTTCGAGAGCGTCGGGAATGGTCAGTTGCTGAATCGGGAAGGGATCGCTGATGCCATCGGTGGCGAGGTAGTCGGCGAGATCATCGGCGACGCCGATCTCGCGAAATGAGGATGATGTATGCATGGGCTTTCGGCGGTTCGCGGTGTGCGGATCAAACCAACTTAGTCGGCGATCACCGCAGCACCGCCGATTCGGCAGTGGTCACATGGCGCGGCGCCCGTTGCGTGTGTGCATATGCGCCAGGTTCCGGGCTTCGAGCTCGGCATTGAGCTCGGCTCCGGCCAGCACGATCAAACCGGAGATGAAAAACCAGAGCAACAGCACAATCACCGCCGATAGCGTCCCGTAGGCAGCACCGAGTGAGGGAACCTGATTGGCGTACGCGGAGAAGCCGACCGTGGCCAGCAGCCATAACAGGGCCACCACCAAAGAACCGATAGAAATCCAGGGCGACTCCCGGGCCGGGCGATTGGGGGCAAGCTTGTAGAGCATGCCAAGCCCGGTGATCACCATCACGAGGATTGCCGGCCATCTGCCGTACTCAACCAAACCGATCAGGTCATCGGCACCGACCGCATCCAGCAGATCAGGAAGGAAGGTCACGGCCGAAGCCGCAACAGAGATGAAGATGATCAGGGCCACGGTGATCCCAAGCGCCATTCCCCGCAAGGCCACGAAGGACCGATTCTCCGGGGTCTCATAAGCAATATCGATTCCCATGATCAGAGCCTTGGTACCTGCAGATGCCGACCAGAATGCAGCGAGGATGCTGACCACGGCAGCAGCTCCCAAACCGGAATCGGACGATTCGACAATCGCAGTCAGCTCGGAAGACAGAAAGCCCGCGGTCTCCTCGGGAAGGGCGTTGGCGATGCTCTCGATCTGCGTGGCCAGGTCGGCAGGGTTGAGCACGAGCCCATAAATGGATATCGCCGCAATCGCCGTCGGAAACAGCGCCAGGAGGGCGTAGTAGGCCAGGCTGCCGGCGATCATCGGCATGTGGTGCTCCCGTAACCGAGCTGCAATTGCTTTTCCCAAGGAGAGGGGCTCATCAAACCACTTCGCAACGCGGGGCTCCGGCTCGGGTTGGATCGGATGGGCTTTCTCGGACCGTTGTCGTAGTGCGGCAACCGCGGTCATGGCGGCGAGTGCCCCCAGTACCCAGTTGATGTACTTCTTCATAAAGGTGGACGGTAGCGCTACTCCAGCAACTCACCGGGGATCGAGTAGAGCTGCTCGACCCCGGCTACGACGGCTGGATTCAACCCATCAGCCGCGGGCAGTATTTGATCGATGTAGAAGCGGGCCGTATCGATCTTGGCCCGGAGCCATGGATCATCGACCGAGACGAGTTCGCGACTGGCAATCAATGCGAGACGAGCCAAGTAGTAGCCACCGGCAACCACCCCGAACTGACGCAGATAGGGAGTGGCGCCGGCCAGGGCGTCCTCAGGCATAGCATCGCGCAGCCACTCGGTGGATGCCCGCAGTGACCGAACCGCAGCTAGGAGCTTGGTTCCCAACTCGCCGAGGGCATCGTCCGCTTCCAGCTCGACAGCGGTGCTCTCCACATCTACGAGGTAGCTTGCGACTGCCGCGCCGTGTTCCAATGGCACCTTACGCATCACCAGGTCAATCGCCTGTATCCCATTGGTTCCTTCGTAGATCGGAGCGATGCGGGAGTCTCGCCAGTGCTGTGCTGCTCCGGTCTCCTCGATGAACCCAGCTCCCCCGTGGATCTGGATGCCAAGAGAAGTGAGTTCAACTCCGAGATCGGTGGCCCAGGCCTTGGCCACCGGCGTCAGCAAGGCCACCCGATTCGCTGCGGAAGCGCGCGCGGCACCATCTCCCGCGTGCCTGCTGCGATCGGCAGAAGCCGAAGTGTCGAAAACGAGGGCGCGGATCGCCTCGATGTTTGCCTTCATCGTCATCAGCATGCGCCGCACATCCGGATGGTCGATAATCGGTGACGACTCGCCCTTGGCGGCACCGGGAGCACGACCCTGACGGCGTTCCCTGGCATAGTCGAGCGCTTGCTGATAGGAGCGCACCGCCAGGCCGAGCCCCTCCAGGCCAACATGGAGACGAGCGTCGTTCATCATCGTGAACATGCAGCGCATCCCGGCGTTGACTTCGCCGACCAGGTAGGCCACCGCACCACCCTGCTCCCCGTAGGCCATCACGCAGGTGGGGCTGGCATGAATCCCGAGCTTGTGCTCGATGCTCACGCACTCGACATCGTTCCTCTCGCCGATAGCGCCGTCGGTGTTGACCAGGTACTTGGGAACGAGGAAGAGCGAAATGCCTTTGGTGCCGGGAGGAGATTCGGGAGCCCGGGCCAGCACGAAGTGAATGATGTTCTCCGCCATCTCGTGCTCACCCCAGGTAATGAAGATCTTCGTTCCCTGGAGCCGCCAGGTCCCGTCGGCCTCGGGCCATGCTCTGGCACGGAGCGCACCTACATCCGACCCCGCTTGTGGCTCGGTAAGGGCCATGGTGCCGGTCCATTCGCCACTGATCAGCTTCTCGAGATACACGGCCTTGAGTTCCTCGCTGCCGTGATGTTGGAAGGCTTCCACCGCGCTGGTCGTCAACATAGGACAAAGCGAGAAAGCCATGTTCGACGAGGTCAGCATCTCCTGAAAGGCAGTTGTCATCACACCGGGGAACCCGTGCCCTCCAAATTCAGGATCGCCGGAGATGGCCAGCCAGCCGGCCGCGACGAGTTGCTGATACGCCGAGACCATTGCCTCGGGGACCGTCACCGAGCCGTCCGGATTGCGGGTCAAGCCTTCGATGTCTCCGACCACGTTGGTCGGGGCAACGACCTGCGCAAGGAAACGCCCGGCCTCGGCCAGAGCATCGTGAATGTCCTCGGCCGCAACGTGCTCGTACCCCGGCAGGGTCGCGATATCTTCGAGATCGGCAATGTGGTCGAGGACAAACCCGATATCGCGCAGTGGGGGGCGGTAATCACTCATGCAACCAGGATAGGGAGGCGGGAGCGATCGATGCCGGGAGACAACGGCTTGGACTATGCCTGCACACCGGGCATCATGACCATCATGTATGTCGACATCCGCAACACCCCTCCACCCGCCGAGTGGGGAGTGACGATCGCTACCGATGCCATCGAAGCTCTGGCCGACCGCTGGCGGCATCGCTCGTTTTCGCTTCCCGCCTGGGACTACAAAGGACTACCCCGCGGCCTGGGTGACGACGACTGGTACAACCTGTGTGTGGTCGCCTGCTCGGTGCTTGCCTGTATCTGGCCACCGGAGGGAGAGCAGATGTGGACCACCCAGTTCGAAGGTGAGGATCTCGACGACGCCCCGGCGGTCTTCTCGTGCTTCTCCCGACGCATGACGGACAACAGGTTCGACTTGGACATGTTCGATGGGCTCACCGCAGCAGAGTTCTTCGCCGGCGAGGGGGTACTGCAGCTCCGTGAGGACAAGTGGCAGCAGCTGAACGATGTCGTCGCCGCAATCAAGGACCGCTGGGCAGGGGCAGTAGGCAACCTGATAGCAGCAGCAAACCGCGATGCCGAGCAGGTCGTCGACCTTCTCGCCGAAACCATCCCCGGCTTCTGGGATGCCCCCGACTCCCCGGTCGGCACTCTGCCCTTCTTCAAACTCGCCCGACTCGCCACCGCGATGATGTCGTCGGGAGGCTCGACTCCTCTCCACAATCTGGACCATCTCCCGGTCTATCCCGACTACATGCTCCCCCGTGTCTTCCGCCATTTCGGAATCATGGTCTACAACGGCACCCTGGCTGCGGCCGTCGATGGTCGGCAGATCATCGAAAGGGAGTCATCCTGGGAGCTGGCTATCCGCTGGGCAACGGTGTACTGCGGTGAGCGTCTTGCCGGGGCGCTTCAGGAGAGGAACGTTGCTGTATCCACTCCCGCCCTCGACTATGCGCTGTGGGAAAGCGCCGTGCTCGGCCCCGATGCGGACAGCATGGGTGAGCATCACCGCACGCTGACTTTGGCTTACTAGCCGGCCACCCGGTAGCGTGAGCGGTCTCCTCGGGATCGTGAACGATGACCCTCAGCAGCGATAGCCAAACGAGAATGCAGCTCTCTCGTGGTCACTTCACGGCTCTGCTGTCGATGATCATGGCGCTGGCCGCAATCGGCATCGACCTGATGCTCCCTGCGTTCGACGACATTCGCGAGCACTTCGGCCTGGATCCGACCTCGCCGCGGGTCGCCCAGATCGTCACGATGTTCTTGCTGGGCATGGCAGTTTCCCAATACTTCTACGGCCCCCTCGCCGACCGGTTCGGACGCAAACCGGTTCTCTACGGCGGTTTTGCCATCTACATATTCGGAGCCATCGGGGCCGCATTGGCTCCCAGCCTCGAGTTGATCCTGATCAGCCGCTTCATCTGGGGCATTGGGGCTGCTGGTCCGAGGGTCATCTCCCTTTCCATCGTCAGAGACATCTACTCCGGCGAGGAGATGGCAAGGGCTATGTCCTTCATCCTGGCGATCTTCATCATGGTGCCTGTGCTCGCTCCGTCAGTCGGCGCCGGCTTGATCAGCCTCTTTGGCTGGCGGGCAGCCTTCTTCTTCGGAGCGATCATGGCCGGGGTAATCGCAATCTGGGCCCGGATTCTCCCCGAGACCCTGGCCGAAGAAGACCGGCGACCTATCAACCTGAAGGCAATCGGAGAGTCGACCGTCGAGGTTCTCCGCAATCGGCAGACCATGGGCTACACCCTGGCCCGTACTGCGACCTTCGGTGCCTTCAGCTCATATCTCGCCAGCTCCGAGAGGATATTCGGGGAGTTCTACGGCAAACCCGACCAGTTTCCACTCATCTTCGGGGGCATTGCCTCCACTATGGGAATTGCCATCCTGGTCAACGCGAGTCTCGTGGGGAAGCTCGGGGTCAAGCGAACCGTTCACACATTCTTGCTCCTTTACGTGGGCGGGAGCTTCGTCTTCTGGGCAGTAGCGTCGGCCGCCGGCGGTCTCCCCACGTTCTGGGTCTTCGTCATCGGGCTGGGCGGCCTCGCCGGGCTACACGCGTTGCTCATACCGAACTTCAACACCATCGCGATGTGGCCGATGGGCCACATCGCCGGCACCGCTTCAGCGGTCACCGGCACCATTCCAGTGGCGGTTGGCGCTCTCGTGGGAGCCGCCATCGACCGCCTCTACACCGACACAGTGACCCCTCTGGTTGCTGCATTTGCGGTGCTCGGCACTGTCTCGTTCCTGTTCGTACTGTGGGCAGAAGACGGCAGGCTATTTGCTGGCCCGGAGCCACCTCAGACCGTTGTAGTACCAACGCGTCCTCCAGTGACGTAACCCTCGACATGGCTCTCGCATAGGTGCGGCCGGCCGGAGGTGTCTCGATTCTGCTGCGGAGCACAGCAGCACTCAACCCCGTACCGTATGCCTCGCCCCCACCCAGCCACCTACCCGGGCAATCAGGAACGATACGCGGACAATCCGGCCACTACCCTGGGTAAGAGTTGGCGCCGGCGCAATGAGCGCTGCTAGAGAGAAGGACCTCGAACCATGGCAACACCTCACATCAATGCGGAACCGGGTGACTTCGCAGAATCAATCCTGCTTCCCGGCGACCCGCTGCGTGCCAAGTACATCGCCGAGAACCATTTGACCGAGGCTCGGCTGGTGACCTCGGTGCGCAACATCCTCGGATACACCGGGAGCTACCAGGGGGTACCGGTTTCGGTGATGGGCACCGGAATGGGGATCCCGTCGGCGAGTATCTACGCCACCGAGTTGATTGACTCGTACGACGTCAAGAACCTCATCCGGATCGGGAGCTGCGGCGCCCTTAGCCACGATGTGGCCATCCGCGACGTCGTCATCGCTATGGGGGCCTGCACCGACTCGGGGGTCAATCGGGCGCGCTACGGCGGATACGATTTCGCCGCAATCGCCGACTACGGGCTGCTGCGTGCGGCCGTTGATGTAGCGCAAACGTACCACCATCCGGTCCATGTCGGCAACATCTACACGTCAGACCTGTTCTACCACCCCGAGAACGACGAGAGAGTCGCGTTCAACCAGCGGATGGGCGTCCTCGCGGTGGAGATGGAGACCGCCGGGCTATATGGCCTCGCCGCTCAGTACGGAGCCAAAGCACTTGCCCTCATGACCGTGAGCGATCACGTGCTGACCGACGAGGCAACGAGCGCCGAGGAACGCCAGACCACGTTCAACGAGATGGTTGAGATCGCCCTGAAGACTGTGGTCGCCGTATCCTGAGCTGGCGAAATCGCTTTACGAAATGTAAAAGCAACTCGCTACAATTATCGGCATGAACACCTATGAGAAGCCCATCGAGTGGGTCGCCAATGAGCGCGCCCGCTCCATCGCCGAGAGCGCGGCCGTATCTGCAGTCTTCCCCACCGGCGTTTTTGAACAAGCCCGTCGCTTCCACCGTCAGATACCGGGCTATCGGCCCAGCCCGCTGCGCACGCTTCCCAACCTGGCTGCCATGCTCGGCGTCGGCGGTATCTGGGTAAAGGACGAGTCGCAGCGCCTCGATCTCAATTCCTTCAAGGTGCTCGGCGGATCCTTTGCCATCTACCAATTCATTCGATCGCAACTGGGACTTGGCGACGAAGACCTCACGTATGAAGAGTTGGTGAGCGAGGCTACGAAGGCAAAGATCGGTGACATCACATTCGCCACGGCTACCGATGGCAATCACGGGCGGGGTGTTGCTTGGGGTGCCTCGAAACTCCACTGCAACTCGGTGGTCTACGTACACAAGGACACGTCGATCGCCCGCATCCGGGCCATCGAAGACTACGGTGCCGACGTTCGGGTGGTAAACGGGAACTACGACGATGCCGTCCATCAGGCCAACGTCGATGCCCAGGCCAACGGGTGGCAGATCATCTCCGATACCTCTTGGGAGGGATACACTGATATCCCGAGTTGGGTGATGCAGGGCTACACCACCATGCTCAGCGAGGCGCAGGAGCAACTGGCCGGAACCGGGATCATCAGGCCGACCCATGTTCTGATCCAAGCCGGGGTCGGAGCGCTTGCCGCCGCCACCACGGGGTTCTACAGCAGTCGCTTTGGAGCAGATCGCCCCACCACGGTCGTTGTCGAGCCTTCCGAAGCGAAATGTCTCTTTCACTCCGCTTCCATCGGAGACGGGCAGCCTCACAACGTGACCGGCGACCTGCAGACGATCATGGCCGGTCTGGCTTGCGGCGAGCCCAGCCCTATTGCCTGGGATGTGCTCTGGGACACCGTCGATGCATTCGTTTCATGCCCCGACTACGTGGCCGCCAAGGGGATGCGGGTCTACAGCGTCCCGCTCCAAGGCGACCCGTTCACAGTATCCGGCGAGTCCGGAGCGGTGACCCTCGGGGCGTTGATGTTCATCGCCGAGTATCCCGAGTACTCCGACTTGAAGGAGTACATCGGCATCGGCCCAGACTCTCAAATCCTGCTGATCAACTCCGAGGGCAACACCGATCCCGAGTACTTCCGCCGGGTCGTCTGGGAAGGGGCCAACTCGGTTCCGCACGACTACCGCTGGGCGCCGCATCCTGTCGGCGTCAAGTAAGGAACGTCTGACGACCGGCAGAGCAGGGAGGGCCTCGAAGAGCCCTCCCGCTGCGACGACCGGGAGGCATGGCCACTCCGTCGTGCCTTCTGTCCATTCCGGCGTATCTCCGTACCGCATGCGGCACGGAGATACGCAAGAACCGTTGGGCCGCACGGGCCGCATTTGCGTTGCGCTTTGACAAGGAATGAACAATCATTCATAATGAACGAACATTCAGTCAGAGGAGCAATGGCAATGGCATGGAGCACATCCGATATCCCCAACCTGGCCGGCAAGGTGGCCGTCGTGACCGGCGCCAACAGCGGTCTTGGTCTGGAGTCAGCCAAGGCCCTGGCCGGAAAGGGCGCACACGTTGTAATGGCCGCCCGTAACCAGACCAAGGCAGAGGCTGCTCGCGACGAAATCCTGGCGGCCCACCCCGACGCATCCTTGGAGATCGTTGAACTCGATCTTGGCTCGTTTGAGAACACCAAAGCTGCTGCAGCAAGCATCGCAGCAAAGCACCCCAAGATCGACATCCTGCTCAACAATGCCGGGCTAATGGCAATGCCGGAACGGCGCACCGTCGACGGCTATGAGATGCAGTTTGGCGTCAACCACCTCGGACACTGGCTGTTCACAGCCGGATTGCTCAAGTCGATCCTCGCCGCCGATGCGGCCCGAGTGGTCACAGTGACCAGCACGGCTCATCACACCGGTCGTGTGGTCGACCCGGACAACGTCAACATGGAAGGCAACTACTCGGCCTGGGGCGCCTACGGGCGCGCCAAACTGGCCAACTTCCACTTCGCCCTTGGTCTCCAGCGTGACTTCGAGAAACCCGGTGCCAGGGCGCAGAGCCTCGTCGCTCATCCCGGTCTCTCCCACACCAATCTGCAGGTGCACACGGTCGAACAGGGTGGCGGCGGCCGGTCCGCTCCCTTCTGGGCCTGGATGGCCAGGAACACGGGCATGGAGGCCGACCGCGGAGCACTCTCCCAGCTACGCGCCGCAACCGACCCCAACGCAAAGGGCGGGGAGTTCTACGGTCCTCGCTGGGGCAACAACGGAGCAGCGGTCCGCAAGCCAATCTTGCGCCGCGACATCGACGAGGGCATCGAGAAGCTCTGGCTCGTATCAGAACGCGAGACCGGGGTGGGATTCGACTTCGATGCGGCGATGGAGAAGCAATGACACTCGATCGTCCGGCGGCAATCCGGCGGGCGCTCCGTGACCTGGTTGCAGAGCGGGGCTTCCATGGCGCGTCTATGGGTGCGATAGCCAAGGAGGCCGGCGTGGCAACCGGCACGGCCTACGTCCACTACGAGTCCAAAGAAGAGCTGGTCTATGCCACCTATCTGGAGATCAAGCTCGGACTCAGCACAGCAGTGATGACCCATCTGGATGAGACTGCAAAGCCGTTCGAAACCTGGCGCCACATCCTCACGGCGGCCTACGACTACCTGGTAGACGAGCCGGAGCGCGCCCGATTCCTGACACAGCTAGAGGAGTCGCCCTACTACAAGGAGGCCCATAACAGGCTGATGGCCATGGGCGATCCGCTGTACGAAGCGGCCCGGGCCGAGGAGATGGCCGGACTGCTCGTTCCCCTGCCGACCGAAGTCATCTACGCCCTCTCGTTCGGAGTTGCAGTCAGACTCATCGCAGCCGGCGTACGGCTCAAACCCGAGGAGGTAGACCTTCTGGTCGACGCTACCTGGCGAGCGGTGACCAAGCCCGATTAGTCAGTTGTGGTCGGCCGGAACCGGCTTGTGCCCCAAGATCATGAGAGATGAGATCAGCAGCGACCCCCTTCATTGGGTGTCTGCGCCCCAACCCGGAGAACAGCAACCATGACCCGTAATTCGAGCGAGACAACCACCGATTTCACCGACAAGGACGTCCCGGACCAAACCGGCAGAACATTCTTCGTAACCGGCGCCAACACCGGCATCGGCTTCGAGGCCGCCAAAGTGTTCGCCGCCAAGGGCGCCCGCGTCCTACTCGGGTGCCGCAATGCCGAGAAAGGCAAGGTAGCGCTCGCGCGAATTGCCGACGAACATCCTGGATCCGACGTCGAGTTGATCGACATCGACCTCGCCGACCTAGATTCCGTGCGCGCTGCCGCCGCAACCGTTGCTCAGGAGCCACAGCTCGATGTTCTGATCAACAACGCCGGAGTGATGTGGAACCCGAAGACCATTACGACAGACGGTTTTGAGTCGCAGTTCGGCATCAATCACCTGGGACACTTTGCCCTGACCGGACTGCTCCTTCCCAAGCTCGAGGAGACCCCCAGCAGCCGAGTCGTCACGGTCTCCAGTAATGGCCACAAACTCGGCAACGGTGATCTGTACTGGGACGACCTCAACGCCGACAGGGAGTACCACCCGAGGAAGCGTTACTACGCGAGCAAGCTCGCCAACCTGCTGTTCACCTACGAGCTCGACCGGAGGCTGCGGGCCAAAGAATCATCAACGATCGCTGTTGCCGTACACCCCGGTGCATCGGATACCGAGCTTGATCGCCATCTCACCGGAGCTATTGCGCTCCTGGGTCGGATAATGACACCACTTGCCGGCCGGTTAATGAATACCGCAGCCGAGGGCGCCTGGCCCACCGAGCTTGCTGCAACTATGCCTGGAGTCAAGGGCGGTCAGTACTTTGGTCCGAGCCGATTTGGTGAGATGTCCGGCCCTGCAATACAGGTCGAATCGAGCGCTGCCAGCAAGGATCCCGACAAGGCTCGGAGGCTTTGGGATCTGTCTATCGAAATGACGGGAGTGGATCCCGCCATCTGATCACACCGAGGTGTCAGGGCGAAGCGCGGCGGCGATTTCGTCCGCCCAAGCATCGATGGCATCCCAGTCACGGAAATCGCCGGTGGGCATTGAGTCCTTGGCAGCAGACATGAGGTTCATGAACCGCTCGGCGAGACCTAGCGGTTCAGCGTCGGGATCCCAAGCGCCAAAGAACACCTTGGTCCCCTGAGGCGACAAGGTATTCTCGAACTCGCCGAACTCCTTCGGTCGCATCGCTTCGAAGATGTCGCGTCCTTTGTCGTCGACCAGGTCGGTGCCGACCGGACCGCTGCTGAAGAGCCAGGTGGGGCTGCTGGCAAGCAGCCCCCTGTTTCGCTTGACGAAGCGGGTAGCGTCCTTCAGCCAGCGGTACATGTAGGCAGCAGATCCGACGATAAACGCGTCGTATCCGGCAACACCGGGTACCGCCGACACCTCATGCGCCTCTGCATCGATTGAATGGGAGCTGAGCCTTGCGGCGATTCGCTCGGCGATACCCGCCGTCGCGCCGTGGCGACTGGCGTAGGCGACCAGAACCTTCACATCTATCTCCTTGCCGTAGGCCGAACACTGCTGGCGACGGAGCACGCAACTGCGGCCGGCTCCAGGTCTTGACCTTATGCGAGGTGGACTCAGGGGAACAATCGGGATTCTCCCTGATTGCTTCCGAGTTCCGTCTGAGGTATTGATGTCACGTCGACTAGTCGAAGAGGGACCATGAAGATCGCGTTCGCCGTGTTTCTGTTCATTCACTCGATGGCTCACGGGGTTGGTGCGCTGAACGTTTCGGGGTTAGTCAAGGATCCCGATCAGCCGACCGACCCGACCTTTCTTCTCACCGGATTCGCCGACGGACACTGGATCTTAAGGGCCATGTCGTTTCTCTGGGTCTTCGGGCTCATCGGCTTCGCCGCCGCCGGCATCGGAGTCATCCAGGAAGCTGACTGGACCCTCGCCGTTCTCATCGCTGCAACCGTCCTATCGACTGCGCTCAGCGTGATCTGGATCAAGGCCGCCCCGTTTGGGTTGGTTGCCAACCTGATTGTTATTGCAGTGATCCTGGTGCCATGGGCTGCCGACCGCATGATCCCCCCGCTCGAGGTGTAGCGCCGCCCCAGACCGACCCCTGTGTGCGCAGACCTGCGGCGCCGCAAGGTGTTATGGGAAGGGATGGTCGGCCGACTGGTTCACGCCGACCTCGGGCCAACGCGAGGCATCGACCTCATTGCGGAAGTCCGGGCCGAGGGCAGCACTGCCCC
>Ga0180435_10001959_pt1 | contig 21127 bp, 18 predicted proteins | sample SS_ome_3_FD_132467 | JGI IMG/M metagenome (GOLD analysis project Ga0180435, IMG submission 132467) | Hypersaline lake sediment archaeal communities from the Salton Sea, California, USA - SS_3_S_1 metaG | ecosystem: Environmental > Aquatic > Non-marine Saline and Alkaline > Hypersaline >...
GGTTACGTAGTGAAAAATGATCCAAAGCGGAAAGCAGACCGTTAACAATAGAATAGGAATGAGCTCGCTCATCAGCTATCTCCCTTCTTCTCTTCGTTCAGCCGGGATTTCAGTTCGGACAGTTCCGCTTCCACGTTCTCGTCGCCTTCCAGGTTTTCGATCTCTTCCGCCAGGCTGGCGCCGCGGCCCATGGAAACGGCTTCGGCTTCCGACTGCACGCGGTCGATGCGGCGCTCGGCGTTCTCGAAGCGGAACAGCCTATCGTCCAGCCGGTCGCTGTGAATGTGCTTGCGTGCCGACAGTTGCGATGTCGCCGTTTTGTGCCGCAGAACGATGCTGCGCTGCCGGGTCTTGGCGTCATTGAGCTTGTTCTGCAGCTGCGTGATGTCGGAATTGAACTTCTCCAGCTGGCCGTCGAGGCTTTCCATCTCGGCGTTCATCCGTTCGACCTGCTCGGCGATGGCCCGTCTTTCCACCAGCGCGGCGCGGGCCAGGTCTTCACGGTCGCGCTTGACGGCGAGTTCCGCCCTGCGGTTCCATTCTTCCTGCTCGTTTTCGAGATGCGCGATGTGGCGGCCGAGTTCCTTGCGGTCCGCGATGCACTTGGCGGCCGCGGAACGGATCTCGACCAACGTGTCTTCCATCTCCTGGACCATCAGGCGAATGATTTTTTCCGGATCCTCCGCCTTTTCGAGCACAGCGTTGATGTTCGCGTTAACGATGTCGCTGAATCGTGAAAAAATACCCATGGTTCCTTGCTCCTGCTTGAAGTTTTCTGCCTAAGGGTAAGCAGGATTCATGCCAGTACACATTTGAATCGCATCTATATGATTAATAAGCAAAATTATTTATTCATGGCGGCATGGGCCGATATCGCCATTTTTTCGTTGGCGAATTCAACCAAAACATGGTGGAAACCTCGGTGACAAATTGCGGTCTACGCAGTTGCGCTGTTGCCCGGCGGTCTCACATCTTCGTGACATGTCGGTTGAGGCTACTGTAAAATGCGGCGTTTGTACTCTCGGCATTCGTGCCGAAACCGTTTTTGGAGCAGGAGGAAATACCTGATGCGATCGATTTTCGCGATCATCATCCTGGCGCTGCTGGCGAACGTTGCCCTGGCCCAGGGAATGGAAACTGAAAAAGACAAGCTCAGCTACGCCGTTGGCTGGGATATTGGTAATGACATCAAGCGTCGCGGCGCGGAATTCAACGTGGAATCGGTTATTACCGCGATTCGTGACTCGGTCGCCGAGCGCGACCCGCAGGTCCCGCCGGAAGAGATGGTCGCGCTGTTGACGGATCTCCAGGAAAAGGTCCGCCAGGAGCAGGCCGAGGCATTCCAGAAGCTGGCCGAAGACAACCAGGCAGCCGCCAACGAATTTCTTGAGAAGAACAAGACCAAGAACGGCATCGTTGTTCTGCCCAGCGGGGTCCAGTACCGGATCATCGAAGAGGGTGAAGGCGCCCGTCCCGGCCTGGAAGATACCGTGAAAGTTCACTACCGCGGTTCCAAGATCAACGGCCATGAGTTCGACAGTTCCTTCGCCCGCGGCGTTCCGGAAGAGTTCCCGGTGAACACCGTGCTGCGCGGCTGGCAGGAAGTGCTGCCCTTGATGAAAACCGGTGCAACCTGGCAGATCTTCGTTCCGCCGGAGTTGGCCTTTGGCGCACGCGGCAACCCGCCGGTCGGCCCGAACGAAGCCTTGATGTTCGATCTCAAGCTGGTCGAAATCATCGAGTAAGAACCCGTTTATGACGGGGCCGTTCACGGCCCCGTCTTTTCACGTTCCGCAAATTCGTATGAGCTCCTGGCGCAAACTGCTGCTGGACGCCGTCGCCCCGTTCGACTCCGGCGTTCGCGGCCTTAACGTGTACGGCACCGGGCCGGATCCGGCAATGACCCGGCCTCGCAGGACGGCAGCCGTCCTCGTGCCGGTGCTCGACCTGCCGGAGCCGGAAATCGTCCTCACCGTTCGGGCGGATCACCTGGTGCAGCATTCGGGACAGGTGGCGTTTCCCGGAGGCGGCTCCGAGGAGACCGACGATTCGGCGGTCGAAACGGCGCTGCGCGAGGCCGAGGAAGAGACCGGGCTGCCGCGTTCCGCAGTCCACCCGATCGGCTTTCTCGACCGGCTGGACACCATTTCCGATTACCGCGTATTGCCGGTCGTGTCTCTGGTGGAGCCGCCCGTTGTGTGGAAGCCCGACCACAACGAGGTTGCCGAGGTGTTCACGGTTCCGGCCTCCGTAGTGTTTGACCGGAAGAATTACGACTCCGAGATTTTTGAACGGCATGGCCAGGTCCACCGCGTCTGGACCCTGGACTGGGAAGGGAGGAAGATTTGGGGTATCACGGCCGCCATTTTGATGAACCTCGTAATACGCCTGGAAGAAGCCCGTGAAAGAAAGCATTCTGCTTAGCGCCGAAGCGCTTGAAACCAGGCTGGGCGACAGCGATTTGATCGCGGTGGATTGCCGCTTCGACCTGGACCGTACCGAAGCGGGCAAAGCCCTGTGGCTCAAGGGTCATATTCCGGGTGCACGCTATGCGCACCTCGACAACGACCTGTCATCACCGGTTGAACCGCACACGGGCCGCCACCCTCTGCCGACCACTGAAAATTTTGCACGATTCCTGTCGCGGATCGGCTGGCAGGAAGGCCGGCTGCTGGTCGCCTATGATGACGGCCCCGGTGCGATCGCATCGCGGCTGTGGTGGCTGATGCGTTTTTACGGCAAGCCCGCGGCCCTGTTGGACGGCGGCTTCGAAGCGTGGAGAAAATCCGGTTTCGATATCGAGAACGGCGAAGTGGAAACCGCAGCTGCGCCGCTTCCATCGTTGACGCCCAACCAGGGCATGATGGTCGAGACCCGGGACCTCGAATCCTCGCTGCAGGATGTGGTCCTCGTCGATGCCCGGACTTCAGAGCGGTTTCGCGGCGAGGTCGAGCCTTTGGATGCAAGGGCAGGGCATATTCCGGGTGCCGTGAGCTACCCGTTTGGCCGTAACCTGGAAATCAATGGCCGTTTTCGGCCGGCCGATGAACTCAGGGAAGATTTCGAGGATTTCCTGGGAGGTGCGCCCATCGATGCCGTCGTTCACTCCTGCGGATCCGGCGTATCGGCTTGCCACAACCTGTTCGCGATGGAGTTGGCCGGGCTGCCCGGCAGCCGCCTGTACGCCGGTTCCTGGAGCGAGTGGATCCGCGATCCGCAGCGCCCCATCGCCACCGGCACAAAATAAGTTAAGCGCAAGAAAACCTGAACTACGTGAAGCGGGCCTATGAACCGGCCTCGTACCAGCCCTTGCTGCGGTTGACGATCCAGACCACGGACAGCATGACGGGAACCTCCACCAGCACGCCCACCACCGTGGCCAGAGCAGCGCCGGACTGCAGGCCAAACAGGCTGATGGCGGCGGCCACCGCCAGCTCGAAAAAATTGCTGGCCCCGATCAGGGCGGACGGCGCCGCCACGCAGTGCTCGACGCCGAGTTTCCGGTTCAGCCAGTAGGCCAGCCCCGAGTTGAAATACACCTGGATCAGGATGGGAATCGCCAGCAGCAGGATGATGACGGGCTTGGCAATGATCTGGCTGCCCTGGAAGCCGAACAGCAGGACCAGGGTCAGCAGCAGCGCCGAGAGCGAGACCGGGTGCATGCGGTCCAGCACGCGCTTCAGCCGCTCCGGCCCCTGCTCATCCCGCATCAGCCAGCGACGCCACAGGCCGGCAACGATAACCGGCAGCACGATGTAGAGCACCACGGAAAGGAACAACGTCTCCCAGGGCACGTGGATCGAGGAGATACCCAGCAGCAGGGCCACGATCGGCGCGAACGCGAATATCATGATGACATCGTTCAGCGCGACCTGCGACAGCGTAAACCCCGGGTGCCCGTCGCTCAGGTTGCTCCATACGAACACCATAGCCGTGCAGGGCGCGGCCGCCAGCAGGATCAGGCCCGCGATGTAGCTGTCCAGCTGCTCGGCGGGCAGCCAGCCCGCGAACAGGTTGCGAATGAAAAGCCAGCCCAGCAGGGCCATTGAAAACGGCTTCACGCCCCAGTTGATGAACAGCGTGACACCGACGCCTTTCCAGTGCTGCCGGACTTCCTGCAGGGAGTGGAAATCGATCTTCAGCAGCATGGGCAGGATCATCAGCCAGATGAGGACCGCCACGGGCAGGTTGACCCGCGCGATTTCCATCTCACCCAGGGCGTCGAACTGACCCGGCAGCAGTTTTCCAAGAACGATTCCCACGACGATGCAAAGCGCCACCCACAGGCTCAGGTAACGTTCAAAGAACGGCATCTCGGCGCCGGCGGCGCGGCGGCCGGTGGTTTCGCACTGCACGCTCATTCCGGTGATTCCTGCAGCAGGTCGTCGATCAGGTTGCGCACCCGCATTTTTATCTCGTCGCGGGTGGCATGAAAGGTCGCCATGATTTCCTGCTCGGTGCCGCGCGCCTTGGCCGGGTCGCTCAGCGGCCAGTGGAGTTTCTTGACGGCAGGTGGCAGAACGGGGCATTGCTCGTCGGCGTGGCCGCATACGGTGACCACGACGTTGGCGGCAGCAATCATCTCGTCGGTGACGACGGTCGATTCCTGGCCGGAGATATCGATACCGGCCTCGTGCATGGTGGCGATGGCGCGCGGATTCTTGCCGTGGGCCTCGATTCCGGCGGACTGCACGGTAAAGGACTCGCCTGCCAGTTCACGCAGCCACCCCTCGGCGATCTGGGATCGGCAGGAATTGCCGGTGCAAAGAAACAGGACATTGATTCGATCAGGCACGGTTGTTTTTCTCCGGATTTGGCTGGAAGTGCGCACTGCCGCACGGAATCGGCTTCACGCTGCGTTCCCGGCCCTGGTGGTTTCGGTCAGGCAATACTCGGGATGACCGCCGCAGCATTCTTCGCTGAGGTAGTCGATCAGCCCGCGCATGGCGTCGAAATTGGCGCGATAGATCACGTACCGTCCTTCGTTACGGCTGCTCACGATGCCCGCGTGCGAGAGTTCTTTCAGGTGAAAGGTCAGCGTGTTGGGCGGAACGCCGACTTGTGCAGCAATTTCGCCGGCGGGCAGCCCGTTCTGACCCGCGGCCACCAGGGCCCGGAAGGCAGAAAGGCGGGTCTCCTGGGCGAGCGCGGCAAGTACAGCGACGGCGTTTATCATTTCCATAATCGTAGAATTATAGAAATAAAAACCGCTGCGTCAACCTCTCTGAGCAGTGACAGCGATAATTCCTTATTTCCGGATTGCCATGCCTGAAAAAAGATACCGCGTTCCGCGAGTCGCGGGGCTTACTTTTTCAGCTTTTCGACCAGGCTCCGCAACGATTTCTGGGTCCCCGCGGAGAACCAGATATCGATGAAGCGGTCGCCCCGCGCCTCGTCGTAGCCGTCAAAAAACTCGTGCAGGTAACGCCGCGCCATCTCGCGGGTCTGCAGCATCGCGTCGCGGGGCAGGGCGAGGCGTTCCTCGCACCATTCGATGGCCCGCGGCACGACGTCCTCGACCGAATCCACGAGTTCGTCGATCAGCCCGATCCCGGCGGCTTCCTCGGCCAGCATCAGTTTGCCCTCGGAGATTATCGTGTCCGCGGCGCGTGGCCCGACCAGGTGCACCAGCGCCGCGAAGGGTGGTTCCGGCACGACCAGGCCGATATGAACCTCGTTGAGACCGGTCTTGTAGGGCCCCCGCGGCATGATGCGGTGATCGCCCAGTACGCCCAGCAGGATACCGCCGGCCGGCGCGTGGCCGGTCATCGCAAAGGCGACGGGCACCGGCAGTGTTGCGATGCGTCGCTGCACGTCGATGAAACGGTGCCAGAAGTCCGTGAACGCCGGCCGTTCGAGGCCCAGCAGCTCGGGCACGTCCAGGCCCGCGGAAAACATGCCCGGCAGCCCCGAGAGCACCACGGCATCGGCCTCTTTCGCTGCCGACTGCAGTTCGGTGTTCAGCGCGTCGATCATTTCGTCGTTCATGGCGTTGGCCCGTGGCCGGGCCATCTGGACTTCGCGGACGGATCCGTGGTTGCGGATTTCGAGCATGGAGTTCACCGTTCAGCTTCGGTTCAAGAAGCGCAGTCTAGACTCTGGTCATGCCAAACTCAAAGGATGGACACGGCATGAAGCTCGCCTACCGGATCCTGTTCGCCGGCATGCTGGCCATCGTGTTCTGCGGCACGGCCGTGGCATAAGCCCCGGCCGTGCCGCAGTGACCGGTGACCGAGGTCGCGATCACCAGGTGTAGTGTGCCGTGTACGTGATCACGGCCTCGCCTTCCGCAGGCACCTTCACGTCGAAACGAATGCGGCTGCTGTTTTCCTTGTCCCAGTCGTGGCTGGCGCCCTCGATGGTCCAGTTGGCCGCGCGGTAAAGGTTCTCGAGCACGGCAACCGTGACCGCATCGTCCTTGTGGTTGCGCAGCCGGACCTCGAACGTTTCCCACATGTTCCGCGTACGCGTGTCGATACGGAAATCGGTCTGCTTACGCTCGCCGACGATATCGAAGGCATTGCCCATCTCGATCAGCAGGTCCTCGTTGCGCGGCGTGTGGTCGATCACGTCCTCGCCGATGAATTCCAGGCTGTCGTCCGCGCTGTCACGCTGCATGACCCGGAACCGGCCCGCCGGCAGCGGCATGCCCAGGCCGTTCTTTTCCTCGTTGCGAAAGCGCAGGTAGACGTTGATATCGGCCTTGCCGAAACGTCCGTAATCCTGGTCGAGCTGCTGGTAGCCGTACCAGTTCATGCCCATGGTCGGGGCGAATACCAGTTCCTTGTCGCACTTCACGCCGCGCGCCGTCGGAAACAGCTGCAGCTGCTTGGTGGAGTTGTCGGGCAGGTCGGCCGGGCGGCCCAGCGTGTACATGTGGTACTCGAAAAAGGCCTTTTCGGCGAATCCGGCGTCCGATTCTGCGGCCATCGCCATTTTCATGACCATGTCCCTGCGCTGATTGGGGCGCTCGGCGCGGTTCACGTCGCCGGCGATCAGCTTGAGCTTTGCGTCCTCGAAGCTTGCGCCGGACTGGTTGATGATGCTGACCCAGCCGGACAGGTCCATCGAACAGCCTTTTTCTTCATCGTAGATTGCGCTGTAGTCGGCCCACCAGGTCATTCCCTGCGTTTCGTAGGCGATGCGGGTTTGCTGCGGCCCGGCAACGGGGCTGTCCAGCAGCCATTCCAGGGTCGGCCGGGTGATCAGGCCGCCGGGCAGGCTCGAAAAGCGGATGTTGGAGTAACTGCGGATGGCCTGCACCGTGCCGTCGTCCAGTTGCAGTGTGAGGCCGTCGCCGGCGCCCAGCAGGGTGCCTTCCACCAGGTCGACATGGTCGCCGCGCGGCAGTTCCACGGTGATGCGCTCACCCAGGTAACGCTGCAGCAGCTTGGCCTGGCTGACCAGGTCGAACTGGAAGCTCTGTTCCAGCACCCGCGTGCGTGGATCGGTCAGTGAGGAAAACGTGACCGTGGTCGGGTCGATCAGAGCCGCGACGTCGGTGATGCGCAACGGGTGCAGGCCGCGCTGCAGGTCGTAGCCGCGGTCGTGGCGCACGATGGCGTAGCCCTGCACCTGGCCACCGTAGCTGCGGCCGGCGGTGGGCCGGTAGGTTTCCGGTGCGACGGCACCCGGCTGCATGCGCGAGTAGATCGTTACCGAGTCGTTGCTTTGCGTTTCGGGCGAAGCGCAGGCGCTTCCCGCGCCCAGCGCGAGGCCGGCGACAATGGCGCGTGTAAGTGAAGATCGTTTGGGATTTTTCATATCGGGTCTCCGTTGTGTTCAATCCCATTAACGCAGAACCCCGGCACACGGGGTTAAAAAATCATGAGGTGCCGGCGCATCATGGCCATGGTGATCGATGGCTGCACAGGCGCGGCAGGGATCCCTTGGCCGGGTCTCGCCGGCGACGGCAACGCCAACGTGTCTCAGCCGGCCTTGGAATTTTTTCTGACCATCGCTTTGACCAGCGGGTTGGCGGAGACTCCATGCAGTATGACGCTCAACAGGACGGTCGTCACGACGGTCATGGCGATTTTCTCGATGTTCGGTAAATGCTCACCCAGCACGATCACGACGAATACGATGCTGGCCAGGCCTCGCGGCCCGAACCATCCGACAAAAAGCTTCTCGGACAGCGTGAGCGGCGTACCCAGGAGGCTCAGAAAAACCGGCAACATGCGTATGACGGTCAGGCTCAGCACGGAATACAACAGGACGTCCGGTCCAAGCGCGCCGAGGGCCGGGCCGACCACGACGGCTCCAAAAATTGTCCAGGTAATCATGGAAAACATATCGCCCACCGCCTCCGTCGGGGCCAGCAACTCCTCGTCGTGATTTTTGGCCAACCGCCCGAACAGAAAACCGCCGCAGAAGGCCGCGATAAATCCACTTCCTCCCATCAACTGGGCTGCCGTAAAACACAGAATTGCCAGCGCCACCAGGGGCAGCTGCCGCCACGGGCCGATGATCCAACCGCGCGCGGCCGTTGCCTTGAGCAGCTTGACGCCCAGGAAGGTGATGACGATACCACAGGCCAGGCCGATGCTGATCTCCTTGATCATAAAATGCAGCAGGCCCCCTTCCTTGCCGCCCGGCGCGGCCATGGCCAGGAATGCGAACAGCACGGGCACGCAAATGCCGTCGTTCAGCCCGCTTTCCACGTTCAGCCCCGTCCTGATGGGCGGAGAGACTCTCTTGTCGGCGACGACTGCCTTACCCAGGGCCGCGTCCGTCGGCGCCAGCATGGTGGCGAGAATGACGATTTCGATGGCGGAAAGCTCCCTGAACAGCGCCAGGCCGGTTCCGAACCCGGCCAGGATGGTCAGCGGCAGACCGATGACGAGCAAACGCTGTGGCAGACGCGAATTGCGCTGCAAAACACCAAAATCCACTTTGGCCGCATCCGAGAACAGCACGATCACCAGCGTAATTTCCGCGATGACACGAAGGCCCTCGGCATCTACCGAAAGGTCGAACAAACCAAGCCCGGCGCTGCCGAAGAGCAAACCGAAGGCCGTGTATAGCAGGGCCCCGTTGATCGGTGTGCGCTCGATCCGGCCGCTGAATGCGCTGTACAGGAACGCCAGTAAGGCCAGCAAGCCAATGCTCTGGTAAATCATCGCACCGATTCCTGATGAACGAAGTTGAACAGGCGCACAGAATACCATTCGAACCGGGCAACGCATGGGTCCGGCCATCGCGGAACCTGGACCGCCATCCCGGGCGCTGCCTTGCGTTTCCGATTTCGACTGACTATAAAGGGCTCGCACTCGAGGGCCAGGGCGGCCAGACAGGCGGCATATCCGCCGTTAGCGGGGATTCTTTTGACAGATCATGCAAAATTGAGGTTTTCATCCAGGCTCGGGTTGATACTGAGCGTGCTCGGTATCGCCGTGGGTACCGGCAACATCTGGCGGTTTCCGCGGATCGCCGCCCAGAACGCGGGCGATGACGGCGCCGGCGCTTTCCTCGTCGCCTGGCTGGTTTTCCTGTTCGTTTGGAGCGTGCCGCTGATCATCGCGGAGTACGCCCTCGGCCGCAAGGGCCGCATGGGTGTCGTGGGAACGTTCGTAAAAATTGCCGGTGGGCGATTTGCCTGGATGGGCGCGTTCGTCGCCTTTGTCGCGACCGCCATCATGTTCTATTACTCCGTCGTGGCCGGTTGGTGTGTCTACTACCTGGTCCAGATGACCGTCGATCCCCTGCCGCTGAGCATCGAAGCGGCCCGGAACACCTGGGACGGTTTCCAGGGAGGTGCGTTCCCGGTTGCATTTCACGCCCTTGCCATGGGCCTCGGCGCCCTGGTTGTTTGGAACGGGATCAAGTCGATCGAGCGCGCAAACCTCGTGCTGATCCCCGCCCTGCTGCTGATCGTACTGATCTCCCTGGCCCGGACGCTGACGCTGGACGGCGCATCCGATGGCATCGCGTTCCTGTTCACGCCCGACTGGTCCACCCTGTCGAAACCGAGGATCTGGCTCGAAGCGCTGACCCAGAACGCCTGGGATACGGGGGCCGGCTGGGGGCTGATCCTGACCTACGGCGCCTACATGCAAAGCCGCCACGGGGTCGTGAAGAACGCGTTCATCACCGGCGTCGGAAACAACGCGGTTTCCCTCCTGGCGGCCATCATCATCTTCGGAACCGTGTTCGCCATACTCGGAGCCAGCATGAGCCAGGCCGAAATACTTGAGATCATGAAATCGAGCGGGCCTGCAGCCACCGGGCTGACGTTTATCTGGATGCCCCAGCTGTTTGCAAAGATGCCGGGAGGAAGCCTGTTCGCCATGCTGTTTTTCCTCGGGCTCGCATTCGCCGCCTTCAGTTCGCTCATTGCCATGATCGAGCTGAGTACGCGCGTGCTGGTGGATTTCGGCATTGCGCGCCGGCAGGCGATCGTCGGTATCTGCGTCATCGGGTTCACCCTGGGCATTCCGTCCGCGATCAACCTCGATTTCTTCGCCAACCAGGACTTCGTCTGGGGCGTGGCCCTGATGATTTCCGGCGCGTTCATCGCCTTTGCCGTGATCCGGAACGGCGCCTCGAAGCTCCGCGCCGAGTGCATCGATGAGCAGCCGGGGGACTGGAACGCCGGGCCGCTGTGGGATGCGGCGATACGCTTCGTCATTCCGACGCTCGCTTTGCTGCTGCTGGGCTGGTGGCTGTACCAGGCGGCCCGCGTCTACTCGCCGGATCGCTGGTTCGATCCCCTCGATCCCTTCAGCGTCATGACCTGCCTGGCGCAGTGGGGCATCATGCTGGCCGCGTTCGTGCTGCTCAACCGCCGGATGGCGGAAAAGATAAGGGGTTTACGGCAAGGCAGGGAATAACCCGGTTTTGCCCGCGAGCGCGCTGAATCGGGACTCTGATCAGACGAATCTGCTCAGCCGGCGATCCGGGGCATCCGCGCCAGGAACTGGCCGGTGTAGGAGTGTTTTGCCGCCGCCACCTGTTCCGGCGTGCCCTGGGCGATGATCTCGCCGCCCTTGTCGCCGCCTTCCGGCCCCAGGTCGATGACCCAGTCGGCGGTCTTGATTACGTCCAGGTTGTGCTCGATGACCACCACCGTATTGCCGTGGTCGCGCAGGCGGTGCAATACGCCGAGCAGCAGTTCGATGTCCTGGAAGTGCAGCCCGGTGGTGGGCTCGTCGAGGATGTACAGTGTCTGGCCCGTGTCCCGTTTCGACAACTCTCGCGACAGCTTGATGCGCTGCGCTTCGCCGCCCGACAGCGTCGTCGCGCTCTGCCCGAGCGTGATGTAGGTCAGGCCGACGTCCGCCATGGTCTGCAGTTTGCGCGCCACCACCGGCACCGGCTCGAAGAACTCGAGCGCTTCTTCCACGGTCATTTTCAGCACGTCGTGGATGCTCTTGCCCTTGTAGGTGACGGTCAAGGTCTCGCGGTTGTAGCGGCGGCCCTTGCACACGTCGCAGGGCACGTAAATGTCCGGCAGGAAGTGCATTTCGACCCGGATCAGGCCGTCGCCCTGGCAGGCCTCGCAGCGCCCGCCCTTGACGTTGAAACTGAACCGGCCCGGCTTGTAGCCGCGCGAACGGGCTTCCTGCGTGCCCGCGAACAGGTCGCGGATCGGCGTGAACAGGCCGGTGTAGGTCGCCGGGTTGGAGCGCGGCGTGCGGCCGATAGGGGACTGGTCGATATCCACGACCTTGTCGAACAGGTCGAGGTTCTCGACCGAGGCATAGGGCGCCGGGTGCGCGGCGCTGCCGTAGAATTCACGCGCTGCCAGGCGGTGCAGCGTGTCGTTGATCAGCGTGGATTTGCCGGAGCCCGACACGCCGGTCACGCAGACGAACAGCCCGGCCGGAATTTCCAGCGTCACGTTCTTCAGGTTATTTCCGCTGGCGCCGATGACTCTCAGCACGCGGTCCGGATCGATGGCCGCGCGCTGCTTCGGCGTGGGGATTTCGCGCACGCCGGACAGGTACTGGCCGGTCACCGAATCCGGGTCGGCTTCGAGATCGGCCGGCGTTCCGCTGAAAATGATGCGGCCGCCGTGCACGCCGGCGCCCGGCCCGATATCGACCACGTGGTCCGCCATGCGAATCGCTTCTTCGTCGTGTTCCACCACGATGACCGTGTTGCCCAGGTCGCGCAGGCGCAGCAGCGTTTTCAGCAGGCGCTCGTTGTCGCGCTGGTGCAGGCCGATGGAGGGCTCGTCCAGGATGTACATCACGCCGACCAGGCCGGCGCCGATCTGGCTGGCCAGCCGAATGCGCTGCGCTTCGCCTCCGGACAGGGTGTCCGCCTTGCGGTCGAGCGTCAGGTAATCGAGCCCGACATTGACCAGGAAGCGCAGCCGGTCGTGCACCTCCTTGACGATTTTGCGCGCGATCTCGCCCTTGTGCCCTTCCAGTTCGAGGCCGTCAAAAAACGTCAGGCAGGTTTCGATCGGCCAGGCGGTCACCGTGGGCAGGTTGGTATCGGCGACGAATACATGGCGCGCCTGGCGGTTCAGGCGCTGGCCTTCACATTCCGTGCAGGGCTTCTGCGAGATGTACTTGGACAGTTCCTCGCGCACGATGCGCGAGTCGGTCTCGCGGTAGCGGCGTTCCAGGTTCGGAATGATGCCGGCAAAGGGATGGCGGCGCTTCTGCACGCCGCTGTCGCCGAAGTACCGGAACTCGATGATCTCGGTGCCGCTGCCGAACAGCACGATGTCGCGTATTTTTTTCGGCAGGTCCTCGAACGGCGTGTCGACATCGAAGCCGTAATGCCGCGATAGCGCCTGGATGATCTGGAAGTAGTAGGCGTTGCGCCGGTCCCAGCCGCGCACCGCGCCGCCGGCCAGGCTGACGTGCGTATTGCTGACCACGCGATCCGGATCGAAGAACTGGCTGACGCCGAGGCCGTCGCACTCCGGGCAGGCGCCGTTCGGATTGTTGAAACTGAACATGCGCGGTTCGAGTTCCTGCAGGCTGTAGTCGCAGTAGGGGCAGGCGTAGCGGGCGCTGAACAGTTTTTCGCCCAACGCGCTGTTCCCGTCCATCGGCGCGACCACCGCGATGCCGTCGGTCAGCGTGATCGCGGTTTCGAACGATTCGGCCAGGCGCTGCTTGAGATCCGGGCGCACCTTGATGCGGTCCACCACCACCTCGATGGTGTGCTTGCGCCGCAATTCGAGGGCAGGGGCCTCGTCGAGGTCGTATACGATCCCGTCGATGCGGGCGCGAACGTAGCCCTGGGCGCGCAGTTCATCGAACAGCTGCAGGTGTTCGCCCTTGCGGTCGCGCACCACCGGCGCCAGCAGCATCAGGCGGCTGCCCTCGGGCATGGCGAGCACGTGGTCGACCATCTGGCTGATGGTCTGGGCCTCAAGCGGAATGGCGTGATCCGGGCAGCAGGGCGTGCCGACGCGCGCAAACAGCAGCCTCAGGTAGTCGTAGATCTCGGTGATCGTGCCGACCGTCGAGCGCGGGTTGTGCGAGGTCGACTTCTGCTCGATGGATATGGCCGGCGACAATCCCTCGATATGGTCGACGTCCGGTTTTTCCATCATCGACAGGAACTGCCGGGCATAGGCGGACAGCGACTCGACATAGCGGCGCTGGCCCTCGGCATAAATCGTGTCGAAGGCAAGTGACGATTTGCCCGAGCCGGAGAGACCGGTGATCACGATCAGCTGGTCGCGCGGCAGGTCGAGGTCGATATTGGCCAGGTTGTGCGTGCGCGCGCCGCGAATGAGGATGTTTTCCATCGACCCGAAATCCAGTCTGCCCAAACGAACTACTATACCCCCACGGCTTGTTGACTGGCAAAGGGACGTTCGGCGTAAAATAGAGCGTTAGGGGCGGTTGACCTTGGCGCGGAAAACGGCTAACATTCTCGCCCTTTTGTAGGGCCGTTCTCACACGGAGCTGGAATCCAATGTACGCAGTATTCAAAACCGGTGGCAAGCAGTACCGAGCAGCGACCGGCGACGTGATAAAAGTCGAAAAAATAGAAGCCGAAAAAGGCGCCACGGTCGAACTGGACCAGGTCCTGATGGTTGGTGAAGGCGAAGACGTCAAGGTCGGCGCTCCCTACCTGGACGGCGGAAAAGTGACGGCGAAAATCGTCGATCACGGTCGCCGCGAGAAGATCAAGGTGATCAAGTTCAAGCGCCGCAAGAATTATCGCAAGCAGATGGGCCACCGCCAGTATTTCACCCAGATTGAAATCACCGGCATCGACGCCTGAGTGCGAACCGGAACAGGAGTAAAGTCTCATGGCACATAAGAAAGCAGGCGGCAGCACACGCAACGGCCGCGACTCGAATCCGAAGTACCTTGGCGTCAAGCGCTACGGCGGCGAATCGGTTCTCGCGGGCAACATCATCGTGCGCCAGCGCGGCACCCGCTTCCATGCCGGTGAAAACGTCGGTGTCGGCAGAGACCACACGCTGTTCGCCCTGGCTGACGGCAAGGTCAGGTTCGAGTCACGGGGCATGCCCAAGCGCAAGTTCGTGAGTGTCGAATCGTCCTGATCTTCAAAAATTTCGTGACGCCAAAAACCCCGCCACGTGCGGGGTTTTTCATGCCTGAAAGAAATGAATTTTCACCCATAAGAATCATCTATGATTCCTATCAAAACATTCAATTTCATTTCCTATGTAAATTAAGGTTAAATTCGATTCTGTACTACCCCGTAGATCCGAACAGGAGCAACCGTATGAAACTCAGAGTATTACCGTTGCTCGCCGCGATGTCCGTCACGTTTACCGCCGGAGTTGCAACGAGCGAAGTACATGCCGAAGGCATGCCCAAATCCAACCAGTTCTGGTGGCCCGAGCAGGTCGATCTGAGCCCGCTGCGCCAGCACAGCCCTGAATCCAATCCCCTCGGCGCCGACTTTGACTACGCCGCCGAGTTCGCCACCCTCGACCTCGACCAGGTCAAAAGCGACATCGAGGCGGTGCTGACCGACTCGCAGGACTGGTGGCCCGCAGACTGGGGTCATTACGGCCCGTTCTTCATTCGCATGGCCTGGCACAGCGCCGGCACCTACCGCACGCTCGACGGCCGTGGCGGCGCGGGCGGCGGCCAGCAGCGTTTCGACCCGCTGAACAGCTGGCCGGACAACGCCAACCTCGACAAGGCCCGCCGCCTTCTGTGGCCGGTCAAGCAAAAGTACGGCAGCAAGCTCTCCTGGGCTGACCTGATGGTCCTGGCCGGCAACGTATCGATGGAATCGATGGGCTTCAAGACCTTTGGTTTCGCCGGTGGCCGCCAGGACGACTGGGAGCCGGACCTGGTGTATTGGGGCCCGGAAGAAGAAATGCTCGAAGATGAGCGCTACAGCGGCGAACGTGAACTGGAAAACCCGCTGGCCGCCGTGCAGATGGGCCTGATCTACGTGAACCCGGAAGGCCCGAACGGCAACCCGGATCCGCTGCTTGCAGCCAAGGACATTCGTGACACCTTCGGCCGCATGGCCATGAACGACGAAGAAACGGTCGCCCTCATTGCCGGCGGTCACACCTTCGGCAAGGTGCACGGAGCACACAAGCCCGATGAGTGCGTGGGAGCCGAGCCGGCCGCTGCTGCTATCGAAGAGCAGGGGCTGGGCTGGAAGAACTCCTGCGGTAAAGGCAACGCCGAAGATACCGTGACCAGCGGCCTCGAAGGCGCCTGGACCCAGACTCCGACCCAGTGGTCGATGCTGTACCTCGCCAACCTGCTGGGCCACGAGTGGGAGCAGACCCGCAGCCCCGCCGGCGCCGTGCAGTGGGTAGCCAAAGACGGCGCGCTGGACGGCACGGTCGCCGACGCCCATGTCGAGGGCAAGATGGCCACGCCGATCATGCTGACGACCGACCTTTCGATGAAGGCGGATCCGGCTTACCGGAAAATCTCGGAGCGCTTCCTGGCCAACCCGGAAGAGTTCGAGCTGGCCTTCGCCAAGGCGTGGTTCAAGCTGACCCACCGTGACATGGGTCCGCGCGCCCGTTACGTCGGCTCAGAAGTGCCGGAAGAAGTGTTGATGTGGCAGGATCCGATCCCGGCGCTCGACCACGAATTGGTCAATGCATTTGACGTCGAGAACCTGAAAGCCGAAATCCTGGATTCCGGTCTCGGCACCTCCGAACTGGTGCGTGCCGCCTGGGCCTCTGCGGCTTCGTTCCGCGGCTCCGACATGCGCGGCGGCGCCAACGGCGCACGGGTGCGCCTCGCACCGCAGCGTGACTGGGCGGTCAACGACCCCGCAGAACTGCAGAAGGTGCTGGCTGAGCTGGAGAAAATCCAGGCCCGCTTCAACAAGGCGCAGGAAGGCGACAAGCGCATTTCCATGGCGGACATGATCGTGCTCGGCGGCGTCGCCGCCATCGAGCAGTCCGCGAAGAGCGCCGGCTACAATCTGTCCGTGCCCTTCGTTCCGGGCCGCATGGACACCACGCAGGAAATGACCGACGTCGATTCCTTCGCGGTGCTCGAGCCGAAGGCCGACGGTTTCCGCAATTACTACGGTGAGGGCAGCTACATGTCGCCGGTCAACATGCTGATCGACAAGGCCAACCTGCTGAACCTGAACGTTCCGGAGATGACAGTGCTGGTCGGTGGCATGCGCGCGCTGAACGCCAACACCGGCGGTGCTTCCCACGGCGTGTTCACGGACCGCCCGGGTACGCTGAGCAACGACTTCTTCGTCAACCTGCTCGACATGTCCACCAAGTGGGTGCCGTCTGACAGTGACGCAGGCATCTACGAGGGCCGCGATCGCGAGTCGATGGAGCTCAAGTACACCGCCACCCCGGTGGACCTGGTGTTCGGTTCTTCGTCCGAGCTGCGCGCCATCGCCGAGGTATATGCCTCCAGCGACGGCGAAGAGAAGTTCATTCGTGACTTCGCCAGCGCCTGGCACAAGGTGATGACGCTGGACCGCTTCGATATCGATTCCTCGAATCAGACCGTTGCGCTCGAACGCGTGGAAAGCGGCGCCGGCCACACCGCGCCGTAATCGCTTTGCAAGGGACGGGCCATGCACTCCAGGTCTGTCCTTTGGCTGAAACGGCGGCGCCTCGGCGCCGCCGTTTTTATTGGGGTCAGCAGGCCTTCGTCTGCCTGCTGCGAGGACCGGTGCAGTTTCTTCGGCATCGACCGCGCCTCGACCCGGTTGGTTTTCGAGCGTAAAAACTATACGCAGACATCGCCAGGCTTTAGGATTGCAGTCGAACGTTCTGAAACCAGCCCGATTGACATGAGCATCGCCAAAGAACACCTCCTCGAGATTCGCGAACTGGTCAAGGACCACCTGGCCCACAAGGACGAGCACGAGCTCTCCGCGCGGCGCGAAGAGGAGTTGAAACAGCAGTTTCGTGAACGCCTGGCGCGCGAGAACGCGGCCCTGGTGGCGCACTACTACACGGCGGACATCGTCCAGGACCTTGCCGAGGAAACCGGCGGCATGGTGGGTGATTCACTGGAAATGGCGCGCTTCGGCAAGGAGCACCCCGGCAGCACGCTGGTGGTGGCGGGCGTGAAGTTCATGGGCGAGTCGGCCAAGATACTGACGCCGCACAAGCGCGTGCTGATGCCCAACCTGGAAGCGACCTGCTCGCTTGACCTGGGCTGCCCGATCGAGGAGTTCGGGCCGTTTTGCGACGAGAACCCCGACCGCACCGTGGTTGTCTACGCCAACACCTCGGCGGCCGTGAAAGCGCGCGCCGACTGGGTGGTGACCTCCAGTATCGCGGAGAAGGTCGTGGCTCACCTGCACCGGAAAGGTGAAAAAATACTGTTTGCCCCGGACCGTCACCTGGGCGCCTACATCGAGAGCGTCACCGGCGCCGACATGCTGATCTGGGAAGGCGCCTGCGTGGTGCACGAGGAATTCAAGGCCGACGGCATCCGCCGGGAACTCGAGGAGAACCCCGGGGCCGCCGTGCTGGTGCACCCCGAATCGCCGGCCGCGGTGATCGAGGAAGCCGATCTCGTCGGCTCGACCACGCAGATCATCGATGCCGCCCGCTCTATGCCCAACGACGTGTTCATCGTGGCCACCGACCAGGGCATTTTTCACTACATGCAAAAAGCCGTACCGGACAAGAAACTCATCATCGCGCCGACGGCGGGGAAGGGCGCGACCTGCTACAGCTGCGCGAACTGCCCGTGGATGGCGATGAACGAACTGGAGGCGCTGGCGACCGTGTTCGACCGCGACGACAACGAGGTCTTCGTCGATCCCGACCTGGGTCAACGCGCGATGGTGCCGCTTCAGCGCATGCTCGATTTCAAGAAATCTTCAAACTCAAACCAGGAGTCAATTTAAATGTCCACCAGTCTAGACCTGACCCAACTCAGCTTAATGGATGCCCTCGACATGGCGATCCTGATCGAGGAAGAGGCGCACCAGCGCTACAAGTCGTTTGCCTCGCAGATCGGCCGCACCGGCGGTGACAACGACCCGGGGACGTTCTTTGCCAAGATGGCCGACAATGAGGCCAAGCATGGCAATGAACTGCTCGAGCGGCGCATCGCCATGTTCGGCAAGGTCCCCATGAAAGTGCAGCTGACCGACCTGTTTGACGTCGAGGCTCCGGACGCGGCGGCGCCGCGCCGCGGCATGTCCCTGCTGCAGGCATTCGAGCTCGGGCTCGCCGCGGAACGGAAGGCCTACGATTTTTACGACAAGGCCCTGCCCGGCATCACCGATCCCGAGGTCATCAAGCTGTTCACCGAGCTTCGCGACGAAGAAACCGAGCACGTCGAGATGATCCAGGAAGCCATGGCGAAACTGCCGGAGATTGCCAGCGTCGAGACCCCGAACGATCCCGACGACGCGCCGTACCTGTAATTCGGGTCTCAGAGCCTGAGAACGGTTCGGTCAGAAGGCACCTTACGAAAAAAGCCCTCGCGTCATCGCGAGGGCTGATTCTTTTTTGGCGCCGTGGAGCCTTACTGCTTGTCTAACGCTTCCAGCGCCTTCTGGTAGACATACGCATCCGTCTCCGGAGAGTCCGACCAGGCGTCGATCCTGACGTCGTAGTCCAGCGGTTCGTTGAAGTGCAGGTCGGTCCGGTTCTGGCGGTAGGCGCCGAAGATTTCCATGTTGGCGTCGACCTGCCTGCTGAAGGCTTTCGGAGAAACGTCGACATTAAAACCGAACCCCTCGGCGATGTTCACAATGAATGGCCAGTTGCTCATGGGGATTGTGAGCCCGCTCCGGCAGATGCCCATCGGGATGTCTTCGCCCGGATAGCCACCCATGGTGACCACGGTCGCCTTTTCGTTTTCCTTGAACGGACTGACAAAAAAGTAGCCGCCACTGCAGTTCGTTGCGTCGGTCAGGATGACGAGATTGTCCCGGTCGAACTTGCCGGCACAGCTGGCCGCGTCGAATTCCGGGTACAGCCCGACGAGGTTTTCTCCAATACCGATCTGCCTGGACAGGGAAACCGGCGATCCGCCCCGATTCTCGGTATACGAGGGACTTTCGAACCAGCTGATCTCTTCGCTGGGAATGGTTTCCTCGGTATCGATGTCCATCCAGCAGCCGGGTCCTAATCCCCAGCACGAGGCACCGAAGAATTGGTCCAGTATTCCGCCCCAGTAAAGAACCCGGTTGAATTCGGGGTTGTCGTTACGGGTCGTCGTGGCGATTTTGCCGGCTTCCACGACACTGTCGACCTCGGGGAAAAGGTGCGTGTAGAGCCACTGGAACACGATATCGTTGCCGCCGCCGTTGCGGCGCAGGTCCAGGATCAGGTTGTCGCTGTTTTGGCAGGCGTGCTCGACGCCCTGGCGGGCCACGTCGATCCAGCTGCCTGTATTGAAAAAGCGGATAACGGTCGTGTCGTCCCGGTACTGCAGCACCTTGGCTGCGTCCGTCAAGGGGACAATGACCTCGATGTCCTTGTCAAACCGCCCGGGCGGCACCTCGAAAAAGTCTTTGCTTGTCACGCTGGGGCCGCGCACCGTGCGGTTGACGAACTTTCTTTTCTCCTTGTCTACTTCTCTGTCCAGTCGGTACGTATCTTTGCCGGCACCGAGCCCTGCTGTCGGAAAAGGCAGTTGGTAGGGCTGAGTGCAAGCCTCGATAAATTCGGCCGTGCTGGATGTGGCCGGATCCTGGTACATGCCCATGGCGGATCGCTTGGCAAAGACCCACGGAAAGGTCGCGGTAATCCGTTTTCCGTTCCGGGACTCGAGCACCATCACGTCTTCGGGCCGTTCGGGCGCGAAATCGTGCGTGGTGCTCGAGCGGATCGAATAACCCAGCCGGTTGAGTATGGCGTTCAGGTGCACGCTGTCCGAGTCGTCCCAGAGAATCCGGGTGTTGCCGAACTCCCTGAAGTAATCCAGCGTCGGCACGCTGTTGATGGAGACCACTTTCATGCCCACGAAGTCGGCAGGATCGATGCCCGTGGCGTCTTCGTAGATATCCGGAGCGATCGGCGCGTCCTCGATGAAGATCACGAGGTCCTCGCCTTTTGAAAACCGTTTCGTTGCGCCGAAGTCGAACGGAATAAAGCCCGTGAGGATGGAGTTATAGCAAAAGGGTTGCGAGTACCGGACATGCGGGTTACGCATGAGCTTGTGCTCGTGCTTGATCGCGTTGTGCATCGAGAAATCATCCGGATAAGTCGCGTTCGCCACGGCCGCGAGGTTCGACCGCCACTGGTAGCGCTCATCGTAGAGCTCATCGAGATCCGAGTAGGCCCGCTGATCCATCAGCACGCCGACGATGTTATCCAGGTCATCGGGATTGAACGGAACGCTGGTATAGCACTCCATGACCTGTTCCCAGGAGTAGGCGACGGCGCCATCGTTGAAGTTGCAGGGATCGGCCTCGGCGGTCGGGGTAAATGCAAAAAAATAAGCGGCCAGGGCCGCCGATAGCGTACGAATCATGTAAATGCTCTCCAGGAAATTTTTATGTGCGGCCGGGCTTCATTATGTGTTTACGCTAGGGCCGTACGGTGCCGAAAAAATGCTCGCTGTCGCCGAAGCTTAGCATAAGCCCTGCACTTTTTTGTTTTCCTGTCCCTGTGCTGGGCAAAACCGGGATTGCTTCGAGCTGTAGCAATGAATCCCTCCGCCAATCCGCTATATTGATGTCAGAAACAGTCACCTTGGAATTCTGCATAGTGATGAAAACAGCTTTGATCCTGATCTTTGCGCTGTTCGCA
>Ga0180435_10001960_pt1 | contig 21111 bp, 24 predicted proteins | sample SS_ome_3_FD_132467 | JGI IMG/M metagenome (GOLD analysis project Ga0180435, IMG submission 132467) | Hypersaline lake sediment archaeal communities from the Salton Sea, California, USA - SS_3_S_1 metaG | ecosystem: Environmental > Aquatic > Non-marine Saline and Alkaline > Hypersaline >...
CTCTTCGACGCCATGTTCACCGAGGGTTACCGCCAACTCGGATTGGCCAGAGAATCGTGGTCCGAGGCGATCGACGGCCTCGACCCGGTGAACGCTCTTGCGCAGGTGATTGCCGAATGGATCCGGTTCTGCCAGGAGTCGGTAGCTCGCTACCAGATCATGTTCACCAAGGCGATCCCCGGCTGGGAACCGTCCGCCGATGCCTATTCGACATCAACCCGTGAGTACGCCCGCATGCTCGACGCGCTCGGACCTCTCGGGATTGCAGACAAGGACGACATCGATCTCTACACAGCCGTTGCCGCCGGCCTGGCGGCCCAGCAACTCGCCAACGATCTGGAGGGTGATCGCTGGATCAGGCTCGCACCGGTCGCAGCGCAAATGCTGTACGACAACATCAAAAGGAGAAAAGAGTGACCGTCGCCGCATTCGACATCGACAACGTCAGCCCCATCGAGTGGGGCGAGGAAGCAGCCTCGGTGGCGACGGGCGCCTATGAGGCTCTCCTGACCGACCTCGAAGCACTCAGCCCGGACGACTGGGACGCAATGACAGTCTGCGCACCTTGGACGGTCGCAGACATGGTTCGGCACCTGGTCGGAGCTGCCAAATCCAACGCTTCGATGCTAGAAACGGCACGCCAGCAGCTCTACGGGGCCCTGCACAAGTCCGATTTCGGCGGCAACGCCCTTGATGCAACAAACGACCTGCAGGTCTCAGATCATCACGATCTGGATGCAGCCGAGCTAACCGAAGCACTGCGGGAGGTCTATCCCAGGGCGGTGCGCGGTCGAATGCGGACTCCCGGCTTGATGCGGCGAATCAGCGTCTCAATCGCTGCCGGCGGCTCAACGGCAGATGGGATGCCAACGAAGCTCAACATCGGCGACTTGATGCGCGTGGTCTATACGCGAGACATCTGGCTCCATCGGATCGACATTGCGCGTGCGGTAGGACGGGAGCCTTCACTCGATGCCGGGGTCGACGGCCGGCTCATCTCCGATGTGGTCAAGGAATGGTCTGACAGACACGGGCAACCATTCGACTTGACCCTCACCGGACCCGCTGGAGGCCGCTACCTCCGCGCAGGAGGCGGACCGACAATCGCGCTCGATGCGATTGAATTCGCCTGGATCCTCTCCGGCCGTGGCCCCGTCGACACCAACCTGGCCGGCGCCGACATGCTGTCCTATCGGGTAGTCTTCTGATCAAGCCCCCGCAGCGGCGTCGCACTCGTCGGCGTCGACACCTAACGGACAGCTGCTATTCCCAAAGCGCCTCGAGCACATCGGCAACGGTGTCCCGGCCGCCGCCGGTGCCGATATGAAGGTCTCGTTCGTCCGGTACTCCTGCCACCACAGGATCGAAGCGATCCACGGCCGGGGTGAGGAATCGGCTCGGGACTGCGTAGCTATGCCGCCCGTCGCTCCCAAATCGACGGTGATAGAAGCGCTGCGGGAAGGACACCGTCAGATGGTCCTTTGCCCGCGTCAACGCCACGTAGAGAAGACGTCGCTCCTCGTCGATCCCGCCCGGCTCGTTGAGCGCCATATCGGACGGGATATTGCCGTCGGCAGCGTGAATCACATGCACAACGGGCCACTCGCCTCCCTTGGCTGAGTGGATCGTGCTTAGAACCAGGTAGTCGTCGTCGAGATTCGGGGGCCCTACTTCGGTACTCGAGTGCGGCGGATCCAAGGTCACTTCAGCAAGAAACCGGCTGCGATCGGCGTAGGTCGAAGCGATGTCTCGCAGCTGGGCTAGATCGGCAACACGGACCGCGGCGTCGTCGTAGGCACGTTCGATGACCCTCTGCGCAAACGGGGTCAGGCGCTCGATCTGTGCACCAGGGTCCATTGCTCCCCTGGAGCAATCGGATAGCGCAGCCTGCAGCTCGACCAACATCGTCCGCCCCTCGGCGACCACCGGGAACGACGAGTCGCAGAACTGGACCATCGGGCTGTCGGCCGACCTCAGCTCGTCCATAATCCGCCGTGCCGTTGCCGGACCGATTCCTGGGATCAATTGCAGCACACGATGCCAGGCCAACTCGTCGGTCGGGTTGTCGAGAATCCGCAGCATCGCCATCAGATCCTTGACGTGGGCCGCCTCGAGGAAACGCAGTCCGCCGAACTTAGCGTACGGGATCTTGCGCCTGCTCAGCTCTATCTCCAGCCCATCGCTGTGGTGGCCGGTACGGAACAAGACAGCCTGGTCCTGCAACGGGACCCCCAGCTCACGCATCTCCAAGACCCGATCGCATACGTAGTCCGCCTGGGCTGCCTCGTCGACACAGGTCACCAGCGATGGCTGTGGCCCCGAATCACGGACAGACCACAGTCGCTTCGGAAACAAGTCCGGAGCCTCGGCGATGACCGCGTTGGCTGCGGCGAGGATCTCCGGGGTTGATCGGTAGTTCTGCTCCAGCTTGACGATGGTCGTCCCGTCAAACGCGTTCGGAAACTCGAGCATGTTGTCGACCGAAGCCGCTCGGAACGAGTAGATCGCCTGGGCATCATCGCCAACGACGGTCACGTTGCCGTGGCCGGCAGCGAGCAACTTCAGGATGTCGGCCTGAATCCTGTTGGTGTCCTGGTATTCGTCGACCAGGACGTGGTCGAACATCAAGCGAATAGCGTCGCCCTGTGGAGATTGCAGAAGGGCCCTCCAGTACAGAAGAAGGTCGTCGAAATCAACCACATTGTGTCGGCGTTTGCGGGCGGTGTACTGCCGGAAGATCTCCTTCAGTGGATCGGCATGGTCGCGACACCAAGGGAACCGCTCGTCGAGAACTGTGCCCAGCTTCTCCTGGGCATTGACCGCACGGGAATAGATGGCGGAAATCGTCTCCTTACGGGGGAACCTCGTCTTGCCCTCGGCAAAGCCAGATTCCGCTCTGAGTAGACCGAAGAGGCCGGCCGAGTCGGCTTGATCGAGGACCGTGAAGCCATCGGTGAGACCGACCGCAGTCGCATGGCGACGGAGCAGACGATTGGCGGTCGAATGGAAGGTACCGCCCCACACCCGGCCGGTCGCCTGCCGATCGACCAACCCGCCCGCTCGGCGCAGCATCTCTGCGGCAGCCCGCCGGGTGAAAGTGAGCAGGAGAACGCGCTCGGGAGCGACACCGTCGTCAATCAGTCGCGCTACCCGGCTGGCGAGAGTCCTGGTCTTCCCGCTTCCCGCTCCGGCAATGACCAATAGCGGCCCGCCATCGTGGAGAACGGCGCTTCGTTGCTCTTCGTTGAGACCGGCCAGCCAGGCGGGCGACTCGGATACGGGGGCGAACATGCGTTCGATGCTAGCCGGGAACGGGCCACCGGCAACCGATTTCGGTGCCTACCGGCCGAAACGCTCCCGATCGACGACAACCCGCTGGTGAGTCCCGTGGGCAACCGTCTCGCCGTCTTCCGTGACGATGAACTCGAAGGAGATGGTGCGGTCGGCGCGGCCGGTCACGACTGCTCTCGCCTGCACTATCCCCCCAATCTGCGTCGCTTTGACATGGTGTAGCTCGGCGTGGATGCCGACCGAGGTTTGGTCGGCGGGAAGCTGCCCGGCGATCGCGGCGACCGCTGCCTCCTCGGCGAGAGCCAGCACCCGGGGTGTGGCCAGCACCGGAACATCGCCCGACCCGTATGCAATGGCTGTGTCGTCGTCACCGACGACAAGCGAGACTTCTCCTGCTGATCCGTCCATAGGGAGGAGGCTACCGTGGGGACGCAACTTCGGAAGGCATACGAATGATCACACTCGACCGCAGCGGGGATGTATTCGTCCTGACGATGGACGACGGCGAGAACCGCATGAACCAGGCATGGCTCGAAGCAATGAACTCCGCGCTGGACAGGATCGACGCCGCCCCCGACCCCGTGGCCCTGGTCACGACGGGATCCGGGAAGTTCTTCTCCAACGGGCTGGACCTCGAATGGTTGTTCTCAGGCGCAGCGGATATGCCGACTTTCGTCGCCGACGTCGAACGGCTCTTCGCCAGGGTCCTGGCGGCTCCATACATCACAGTTGCAGCCTGCAACGGGCATACATTCGCGGCCGGGGCCATGCTGGCGCTTGCGCACGACTTCCGGGTGATGAGAGCCGACCGGGGCTTTTTCTGCCTGCCCGAGGTGGACATCAAGATCCCGTTCACGCCCGGCATGAACTCGCTGATCATGGCACGTCTCACCGCGACAGCAGCACATGAGGTGATGGTGACCGGGCGCCGCTTGGGCGGCGAGGATGCGGAAAGGTCACAGATCGTGCATCGCGCTGTCCCCGAGGCCGAAGTGTTGCCAATCGCATTGTCGTTTGCAGCGGCCGCAGCCGGCAAGGACCGCAACACGCTGCGCACGATCAAAGAGCGGATGTACGACGAGACCATACGCTTGCTCGAAAACAGTCCGGGCACACAGCCTTCGTGATCCACCCCATCGACCGTGCGGCGGCAGGCATGCTGCATCGAGGCCCGAAACGGGTACGCATCTTCCCGGGCGGGTGGGGAGAACAGCGCTACGTTCGGTTACTGCGGGAACCCCACCTGATGCTCACTGAGCCGCCCGCCCTCGATATCTCATGGGCGCCAACCAAGCATCTGCCGGATCGCAGAATCAGAGACGGTCGCTTCCTAACCTCCGCCGATGTGCCCCCGCCAGCCGCCATGGCTGCGTTCCGCTTGGTGGAGCCCCCGCACGGCACCGATAAGCTTTGCCTGTTGATGGCTGCCTGGAACGACCACGGCTACAGGACGCGACAGCAGCTAGCCGACGAGCTACTCCGCCACCACATCGGCAGCATCATTCTCGAAATCCCCTACTACGGGAGTAGGCGAGTGGTATCTCCCATCGAGCAGCCCATCCGCACGGTCGCCGACTTCGCCCGTATGGGTCTCGGTGCGGTTACCGAGGGTCGCGCGCTGTTGTGCCATTTCGGTGACGACTACAGGATGGGCGTATCCGGGTACTCGATGGGTGGGAACATCGGAGCGGTGGTCGGCGCTGCTGCCGGGTTCCCGGTGGCGATGGCGCCGCTCGCTGCCTCCCACTCCCCAGGCCCCGTATTCCTCGATGGAGCGATCAGTAACAGGATCGTTTGGGAGGCGCTGGGCGGCACTGGTCAGCAGGAAGCACTCCGCCAAGCTCTGACGTCAGTATCCGTGCTCAATCTTCCCGTGCCGGAATGGGCGCCTGCGGCGGTGATGATGGCCGGGAAGTCAGACGGCTTCGTCCCCCGATCCGCAATCGAGGCGCTGCACCACCACTGGCCCGGTTCGGAACTGCGGTGGTGCCGGGGCGGCCACGCCACCGTTCTCTGGCGAAGGCAAGACGAGCTCGCCGCCACCATTGCGGCCAGCTTCGATCGACTCCAAGCGCTGCAGACGGCGTAGGCTGTGGGCCATGGAGATTATTGCGATCAAGAGGGTTGGCGGCACCAACATCCTGGCTGTTGCAGGCGATGTGACCCGGCAGCCGGTCGAAGGCGTCGTCAATAGCGCCAACGAGAGTCTGCAGCACAAGGAGGGAGTTGCAACAGCCGTGGTGCGCACCGGCGGCCGCGTGATCCAGGAGGAATCCGATACCTGGGTGCGCGAGCACGGTCCGGTCGAGCCCGGATCCGCAGCGGTGACTACCGGCGGAATGCTCCAGGCGTCACATGTGATTCATGCCGTCGCGCCCTACTACGCACCGGAAACGAGCGATGCTGTGCTTGCGGCCGCGGTCGCCGCCGCCCTCGACCTAGCCGTCGAGCATGAACTGCACTCGGTCGCCTTCCCGCTACTCGGTGCCGGGATGCGTGGCTATACCGCCGATCAAGCAGCCAACGTCATTGCCGGCGCCGTTGTCACGTGGTTGACGGCACACCCCGATCTGCTCACCGAGATCAGACTGGTGGGGTTCAGCGACCAACACGCCGAGTTGTTCGCCGCTGCGCTGAAGGAGTGACGGGCTACTGGCTCGCCCCTGTCTCCAACATCTTGCGCAGAGCCTCGCTGAGTGGAGCTGTATTCACGTAGCGGATCGGCGTGATCGAGACCATGCCCTCGTCGAGGACCTGGAGGTCGGAGCCTTCGAGGTCGCCCTCGGTGTGGAGAATCCCGTCGAAGCTGTGGCTATAAGCACCGCTCCCATTGCCGGCGAAGAGGGACCCGTATCGTGTACGACCCAAGGTAGTCACCCGGCGGGGAGTATCCAGACTCGCATCGGCCGGCATGTTCACGGAGAGAACATCCACCCCCCGGGGAAATCCGGAATTCAGGATGCCGGCGGCGATGTCGGCTGCAATAGCAGCCAGGCGGGTCCACATCGCAACGGCTTCCTCGGTGTAGACCCACTCAACCCATTGCTGCCAATCGCCAACCGACATTGCCGAGAATGCAATACCGCCAACGCCGATGTTGGAGGCCTCGAGCGCGGCTCCGAGCGTTCCGCTTCCCGATGCGAAAGCGCTCCCTTTGTTGGAGCCGATGTTGATGCCGGAAAGCACAAGGTCCGGCTTGGCCTCCAGCAGGCCGAAGCTGCCGATCTGGACGCAATCGGCGGGCGTGCCCGCAACCGACCACATCTCCACACCGTTTCGCGCAACGGCTTGCGTCGGAATGGTTCCGACCTTGCTTATTGCCTTGCCGATCCAGCTGCGCTCGCCACTCGGTGCAGCCACGGTCACCTCCCCCAGCCCAGCCAGAGCGTTCGCAAAAGGAGCCAGGGCGGGAGCATCGATGCCGTCGTCGTTTGTTATCAGAAGACTCGTCATGGGTCGCAACACTAATCCCGGGAATATTCTTAGTCGAAACTTACTTGAAATATGAGCGCATATCGCTTAGATTAAGTGATAAGGAAATCAAAGATCACCTCTAACGGAGGAACATAGGATGCAGCTCGTGAGATTCGATCCCTTTAGCACCATGCGTGAATTCGACCGTCTGTTCGAAGGTCGCCCCGCCGCCACGTGGATGCCCCGCGTTGATGTCTTCGACCACGAAGACAGCCTCGTGGTGCGTACCGAGATTCCCGGCGTCGCCGCCGACGACATCGAGGTGACGGTCGAGGCCGGCACCCTCACCATCAAGGGTGGCCGCAATTTCACTACCGAGGAGAGCAAGCCCAACTACCACCGCAAAGAAATCTTTGAGGGGTCGTTCGAACGGACCATCCTCCTCCCCGAGGGGATTGATGCAACCGCAGTGACTGCGACCAGCAAGGACGGCATCCTCGAGATCACCATCCCCAAGCTACCGGAGGTCCTGCCTCGCAAGGTCTCCGTGGAGATTCAGCGCTAGCTCCCTCTCCCCTTCCTCCCACTGCTAGACGCTGAGGCCGGCCCGCACTTCCCGCTGCGGGCCGGCCGTTCTCTTATATGACTCAATCGCATATAGTCGCAATATGGATATTGAGCCCCGCAAATCGAACCTGGTGCGGAAAACGGCGGTCGCCGTCGCCGGCGGGACTCTCACTGTTGCCGGGGTCGTGATGCTGGTGACTCCCGGCCCGGGCATCCTCGCCATCGCAGGCGGCCTTGGCATTCTCTCCACCGAGTTCGATACCGCTCGCCGCGCCTTGGGCAGAATCCGCGACCGTCTTCCCAACTCCGAGGAATGAAGCCGTAGAATCGTCACGGCCGCCCGAAGGAGCATCGTGATCCACACCACTGAAGTAGTCGAGGTCGACGATGAGCTCGTCGCTGCGTTCGCACGGCTCACCCCGCAGCTCTCCTCGTCCAGCCCTGCCCCGGGACCGGACGAGCTGGCCGAGATCGTGTCCGGCCCGGCAACGGTGCTCTTTGTGGCGCGTGACATCGACAGCGGCGACATCGTGGGCACTTTGACTCTTGCGTTGTTCCGGATCCCAACCGGGCTGCGAGCCTGGATCGAGGACGTCGTAGTCGACGAATCCGCTCGTGGGAAGGGCGTAGGGGTGGCACTGACCGAGACCGCGCTGGAGCGAGCTCGGCGGGAGGGCGCCAGGACTGTGGATCTGACTTCGCGTCCTTCTCGAGAGACCGCAAATCGCCTCTACAGACGGGTCGGGTTCGAGGAGCGCGAGACCAACGTCTACCGCTACTCACTCGACAGTTGACGGCGGCCGTTGACCCCGGCAACTACCGACTGAGGCGCGCGAAGTAGTCCGACCAGCTCACGTGCCTTCTTCCTGCGGCCTCGCGATAGTGACTGGTGTTTTCGGACTCGCCGTTGCGAATCCCCTCGTAGATCCCGGCGATGATTGTCCCCATAAAATCACCCAGCTCAGCAATCCGGTCTTTGCGATACTCCGCAACGGTCACCGGGGTGTATGACAGATCGGTGCCGAATGCGCGATTGAGGTAATCCGCAAGCTGATACTGAGTGATGGCCTCGCCATGGAGGTTGTAGGTGTGGCCGTTGTGCTTGTCGTCGGTGAGCATCTGTGCGTAGGCATACCCAAGCTCCGGTCGGGTGGTGTAACCGCAGCGACCGTCGTCGGCGCAGTTGGTGATCCCCCCGGCTTCGCGGTAGGAGTCGAGGTACTCGACATCAGGCTCGATGTAGATTCCATTGCGCCCGATGGCCCAGTCCAACCCGCTGCCACGCAAGTCTGCTTCGGTCTGTCGATTGCTCTGCACGATGGGCGAGAATGCAGTTGCCTCTCTTGCGCCTTGGATGCTCGTGTAGACGAGTTTGCTCGCTCCTGCACTGCGGGCGGCCGCGATGACGTTACGGTGCTGCTCGATGCGTCGTTCCGGCGCATCCATTCCCGATACCAATAGAACGGCGTTGATGGATTGCAGCGAATCCTCCAGGACATCTCGATTGTTGTAGTCGCCGGGCCGAATCTCGATGCCCAGATGCGCAGCCTTGTCCGGCGTTCGCGCCAAACCGACTACATCTTCTTCGGGGAGCAAAGCCAGCAGCGCCTTGATGATCTCTGTTCCCAGCTGACCGCTCGCGGCGGTGACGGCTACGTTCATCTGCTTCTCCTTCGTCGACGCAACGGCAACTAGATCACGCTCGTCCCAAGCTCTAGACCCGCTCTCGCTGCAACCGGTGTAGCCCACGGCCCCGGATTTGGTGCGAACCGGCCAGTCCTTTCGGCATGCGGCCGGTCGTCCGGCACAGTAGCCTCACAAGAATGAACGCTGCCATCGACACAGCCATCGTCTTCACAACCAGGATGGAGGAACTGGCCGACTTCTACGCAGTTGGGCTCGGCCTCGCCGACCCCAACCACTCCCCCGGCCACATCGGCTTTCAGGTTGGACCTGTGTACCTCGGCTTTGATCAGGTCGATCGCACCGCCGCTGCGGAGTCGGCCGTAACGCTCTGGTTTCGCGTCGACGACATCGATGCCGTCTACAAGAGATTCGTCTCGCTTGGTGCGCCTTCGGTCTACCCGCCGGTTGACCAGCCATGGGGCGACCGCCTCGCCGCCGTTCTCGACCTCGACGGCAACCGGATCGGGCTGAGCCGGCGGAACTAACCAGCCGTTGGCGCTACCACTGAGCGCTTGGTGAGGACGGCCAGCGCTCGGTCGAGGTCGGCAATCACATCGTCCGGGTGCTCACCACCCACATTGAGCCTGATCAGATTCGGCGGGACCGATGCCAGGTCACGGCCTTCGTCACCTTGTTGTTGATGGGTTGAGATCGCAGGAATCGTGGCAACGCTCTTGATGCGGCCGAGGTCGGTTGCCCGCCAGATCATCTCGAACTCATCGAAGACCTTGCGGGCTGCGGCAGCACCTCCCTTGACCTCGAAAGACAGCAGGTGGCCGTAGCGATTGACTTCGGTCCCATAGTCATCGGCACCATCGACCAGCCACATGTTTCGGCTCGCCACCTGGTGTCCCGGCATCGACTCGAGCCCCGGGTAGGCGACCCTATCGATCATGTCGTGAGATTCGAGGTACTGGGCGACCTTCATCGAGGAAGTGCTGACGAAGTCCATCCGGTGCCGCAGCGTGCGCAAGTCATTGATGGTCATCAGCGCGTTGAACGGGCTGATGCCGGGGCCGTGATCGCGGAACGGCAGCAGCTTGACGTACCCGGCGAAGTTGTTTCGCATCTCCTCCGGACCGATTTGGGTGGTGATCCCATGCTTGGCAACAACGGCTCCACCGATGGCAAAGCCGCTCGCAGTCATCGACTTCGTCGTTGAATGCACAACGATGTCGGCACCCAGGTTCAGCGGTCGGGTCAGGGCCGGGGTAGCCACCGTGCTGTCGACGATCAGCGGAAGGCCTGCGGAGTGGGCGATTTTGGCGACTGCGGCGATGTCCATGATCGACACCGAAGGATTGGAGGGAGTCTCCCCGTAGACGAAGCGGGTACCACCGTCGATCTTGCCGGCCCACTCGTCCAAATCGAGTGGATCCCGAACCCAACGCACCTCGACCCCCCGCTCGGCTCCGTAGCGTTCGCCGAAGAGCATGAACGTCCCGCCGTAGCAGCGAGCACTGACGACAATGTTCATTGCGGGAGTTGGCTTCTCGAGGAAAGGATTGGTAGCCATGAACACCGCAGACATACCGGAGGAGGTAGCGACGGCGGAGACATGACCGTCGAATCCGTATCCCTCGAGCAACGCGAGGGTTTCTTCGAGATAGTGAACGGTCGGGTTGGCGATACGTGAGTAGACCCAGGCCGGCATGAGGTAGGCAAGGGCAGCTTCCATATGGTCGCTGTTCTCGAAATGCTCGGCGGAGCTCAGATAGCCCGGTTCGATGATGCTGCCCTGATTCACCGCGGCAGCCTGCATGTCGTAGACGCCGTGGACTGCAATGGTGTCGAACTTCTTGGTCTTCATCAGCGCCCTACGGGCGGCAACTGCTCCGGCCATCGCCTCGCCGCGGGCGACGTACTCTGCAACGCCGTCGCTGTACTCGCTCATCTGCTCTCCTCCTGGACCACAGCCGGCCCGAGGATCACTCGATGGGCAGCTGCTGGGTCGCCTTGATCTCGATCAACACGAGGCTCGTGTTGATTTGCGCCATACCGGGGATTGGGGTGAGCTTGTTGACGACGAACTCCTGCAGTTCGTCGCGATTGCGGAACACCGCTTTCAGCAGGTAGTCGAACTCTCCTGTGATGTGATGGCATTCCAACACTTCCGGCATGTCCTGCACCAGCTCCTTGAAGCGCTCAATTGCGGTGAACTGATGCAACTGCAGCGAGACGTTGATGAAACAGACCATGTCGAAACCCATGGCTTCCCGATCCAGCAACGTGGCGTAGCGTCGGATGACGCCCGCCTGCTCGAGTCGCTTGATCCGAGCGTGCGTCGCAGGAGCGGAGAGCCCGATCCGACGGGCGATCTCTGCATTGCTCACCCGGCCATCGGCCTGGAGTAGCTGCAGAATCGCCTTGTCCGTCTCATCTACGTCAGCCTGTGCCGAAGATTGTACCAAATCAAGGCCTCACTTGTGAATAGAAAGTCGGTAGTGAGTCTACTTTAACTCATTATGTTCTGCTCACGGCGTATGATTGGCATCATTGTTCGGTTGCGGCGGTCGGGCGGCGACTACGGCGGAACAAACGAAGGTGACGGCTTTGGGCGGGTTGGCGAAGCTGCTTGCTAAAGAAGCCCGCCGGATCACTAGTCGTGCCGAGAGCGGAGTATCGAGCGCAGCACCAAGAGCGCGACGATGGCGACCGCCTGAGCGAACAGAATCACTTTCGTCGTGTCCGCCGCCGGGACCCAAGTGACTTCGCCGTCCTTGATCTGGTACGCCCCAACCGGCCGGGCCAGCAAACCAAAGCCGCCGCCGGATCCGGTCGCCGAGTTGGCATCCTCCCCCTCGCCGCCGCCGCCGCCGCCACGCACCGCCGCCGCAGGGACAAAGGTGACGCCGTCCTTCTCGTACGGATCGCCGTACACCTTGCGGACTGTGATCGCATCTCTCGCCCCTTCGAGAATGTCATCGAGTTTGCTCATGGCTTGTCCTTTCCCTCTCAGAATCTGCGATGCCATTTTCGCACTCTCTCTACTCGTAGCGACTAATGGGAGGGCTGCAGGCTCCCCAACACGGCCTACGGCGGCGCCAACTGGCACCGCCGTTTCTCGGGCCGGGATGGATGTCTCTTCTCGATCAGCCGCTGTGTCTCACCCCTCCACAGTGACCTCGCCGTACATGCCCATCGCCAGGTGCGGCGGACCGCCCGCCACCTCGGGCGGCCCGCCTTCCGACTCGGCGACGGCGGCCATGTATTCGTCCGGGTTGGCACCGGTTGGGATGGCACAGATGATCAGGTAGCGCCCCGGCTCGGAGAGCGTGCCGGTTCCTTCGACGACGAAGCCATCCGCCTCCGGTGGGGCGATGATGACCGTCTCGACCATCGGGAAGAAGGCGGCCAGCTCCTCTGGCGGCAGCTGCACCAACTCGTCGGCGGTACGCGTTTCACCCGCGGGCAGCTTGATTGCCACTAGCTCGTGCAACTCGACGCTGCTCTCGTTGATCACGGTGAATGTGGACCCGGCGGCAACCCGTTCGGGAAGACCCTCGAAGCCGTAGTCCACGGCTCGCACCTCAACGGTGGTGGGCTCGAGTCCGTCGCTGCTGCAGGCTCCAGCGACAAGTAGCAGCGAGAGGACCAATGCAATGCGTGTCTTCATGGCTGTTTGCTCCTAGTTGATCGGTTGCGGCGGCGGGCCGAGGATCTCGATGCCGTAGGACCGATTGACCTCGGCGACATGGGCTGGGTCGATCGGCTCCGGCTCGGGCATCGTCGGTAGGTCGACGGTCGTGCCCAACTCGGAGACCATTTGATCGAAAGAAGGGACAACGGTGCTCGATGCCGTGATGCATGTGAACCGGGCTTGGTCGGAAAGCACCTGAAAGGTGTGAGGCCGACCATGAGGCAGGAACGCATGCGCGCCGGCCTCCGCCTCGATTTCGAGGTCCCCGGATCGAAACACAATCCGACCCTCGAGGATCACAAAGAGCTCATCCTCATGATCATGGCGGTGCAGCGGCGGCCCGAATCCCTTCGGCCCGACGAACTCGACCACGCTCAACGAGCCGGAGGTCTGGCCGCTGACCTTGATTGTGGCGAGATGGTTCAGAAAGTGAAGGTGATGACCTTCGTTGCTCGCGAGCACTGCTGGCTCTGGGCGGATGGTTGCGTATTCGGTACTCATGCGGCGATGGTGCCGCACGACCCTTTCGAAAACCTTACGAATCAAATGGCTCGATTTCGATGTCGAGTTCCGCCATGGCTGCAGCGAACGCAGCATGCGCTCGTTTGGCCTCACCGGTCTCCCCGGCCGAGCGCAGTGTTTCCACCAGCAGCGCGTGGGCTTCTTCGTCGTATCGGTCGGCGAGGATGAGCCGCCGGGCAACTTCAGCCGCCAGTGGATAGCGCCCGTGATCGAGGTGGTGGGTAGCGAGGCGCCGGGCGGCGCTGACGAAGCGGGAACGAACCTCATCGCGGACGGGGCCCGTCCAATCCGCGAAGACATCCTCGGGGAGGAACTCACCGCCGTAGGCTGCGACAACTGCAGCATCATCAGCTGCGGCGTCGAAACGCTCCAGATCTGTGTCTACTTCGTCGAGGTCGAGTTGGACGGACTCACGGCTGGCAATCACTCCCCCACCGAGAACTCTGCGCACGGTCGAGAGTTGGACAGAGAGACGCGCTCCGAGCCGCTGGCGATCGTCATCATCGGGCCACAGAATGTCCATCAGGTGGTCCCGGGTAACCGGCCACCCCCGGGCGGTGACGAGCCTCTTCAGTAGTTGTCGGGCTCGTCGCGAGCCCCAGGCCGACACCGGCACTTCCTCGCCATCAACGAACACGGCAAACCGACCCAGCGTCTCGATGCGCGCCGGCGGATGCAGGTTCTGCATTTCGGTGCGCGGCTTGACCTCACCCGTCACAAAGCGCTCCAACTCGGCCATCCAGGCCTCGAGGTCGCCGGCGTAGCCGAAGTGATCATCTCCCTCCAGCTCGACGAGCTTCGCTCCTGGGATGTTGGCGGCCAGCTCGCGGGCGTATTCGATCGGAACGATCCGATCGCCGATCCTGTGCAGAACGAGCACCGGAAGATCGAGCGTCGGCAGCACCTCGCGCACATCCATGTCGAGCGTGAGCTCGAGCAGATCCTGCAACGCGTCTTGACTGGCGGCAGCTCGCTCATAACGTTGGTGCCAGGTACGGAACGTCTGGTCGGCGGCCAGCGACGGGGCAAATCCGTCGACCACCGGCGAGTCCGCAGTCCCCCAAACGGCGGCATATCGCCGCTGCCGCTCCAATCGGTCGGCTCGCTCCTCGGCATTGAGGTTTCGGGGCACCAAATAGGCGCCTGATCCGAACAGGGTCAAGCTCTCAGCCCGGTGGGGGTAGGTTGCTGCGAAGAGAATGGCCATCGGCCCTCCCTCGGATGCGGCGAAGAAATGGGCTCGCTCTATCCCTGCGTGATCCATGACGGCACGAACGTCGTCCACCCGTTCATCGATGCCCTGCACCTGACTGCGCCGATCGGAGGCGCCGGTCCCTCGCTTGTCGAAGTGGAGGAATCGGGAGAACGAGGCAAACCGCTCGAACATCCGCCGCACCTCCGGCCGCTCCCAGGCAACCTCGATGTTCTGTGCGGTGGGAGGTATAGCCACCATCGTGACGGGCCCATCGCCAAACACCTGGTAGGCGAGCCGGGCGCTGCGGGCCGGTGCGAAATGGATGGGCGGGATGTCGGTCACGACAACCCCGGCAGCTGGAGCAGTTGCACGATGTTGCCGTCCGGGTCGGTCAGCGTCGCCACCAGACCGCCCCACGCCTCTTTCTCCGGTGGCCGCAGCGAGCGATCACCGTTGTCGACTGCATCCGCAAAGACCGCTTCGATGTCGGTAGTAGCCAGGTTCACCATCACATGCAGCGGATCCCGATTGGGGCCGCCCAGTTCCGAATGCACTGTGATCGTGAGCCGCTGGTTGCCCAATTCGAAATTCACGAAGCCGGCGCGATCCGACCGTGGGCTGAGGCCAAGCACGTCGACATAGAACGAGCGCATCTCGGGGAAGCGCGCAGCCGCGGTGTAGATGATTACTCCTGCCAGACCCGTGATCATGGTTCGGAATCTAGCCCCGGCGCGCCAACCGGCTCGGCGCCCCCGGCAAGTTCCGCCGCCGGGACCCTGCTACAGCCGCGCCGGTGCGGCGGTGAGTGCCACCATGCCGGCACCAAAACCGGGATCGAGCAACCGCGACCCGTAGGCCCGGACATCGGCATGCTGCAGCATGAGCCGGCGATAGACACCCGCACCGCGGATGTCTCCGGCGAGCCGGAACCCGGTGATCTGCCCATCCTCGATAAAGACCTTGCGCAGAGCGCCGTTGCTACGCATGCGATGCTCCTCACCACGCGGCACGCCGGCAGCCACAACCGGCACCCCGAGGTGACGCAGACTATTCATCGATTCCGCGCCTGCGTAGGCGGTGTTGTGGCCGAGCAGATGATCAGCGACGACGCGGCCCTGCTCGACGGCGTTGGGGAAAATGGCATGGACGTAGCTCTCACCGGTGAGCCTGTCCTTGGTCTCTGCCACGTCCCCTGCGGCATAGATGCCGGGCAGGCTCGTGGCCAGGTCATCGTCCACCCGCACCCCCCAGTCCAGTTCTATGCCGGACCCAGCGAGATAATCGATGTTGGGCTTCACTCCGGTCGCAGCCACGTAGACATCGGCGTGGAGGCGCTCCCCGGTTACCAGGCGAACAGCTTCGACCTCGTCGTCGCCCTCGAATTCCTCGGCTGCACTGTGCATCCGCACGGTCACCCCCCGGTCCTGGAGGGCGGCCAGGACCACATCCCCGGTCTCCGGATCAAGCCCGCGCGGCATGACCCAGCGTCTCGAGACCATCGTCACCGCGAGGCCCAGATCACGCAGCACCAGTGCAACCTCCACACCGATGAACCCGGCCCCGACAATGATTGCGCTGCTCACTTCGCCGCGGCGAGCCCGGTCCACCAGGCTTCGCGCAGCTCGAAGCGACTTGAAGTTGTATACGCCCTTCATATCTACGCCGGGCACTTGCGCGTGCAATCGACTTCCCGTGGCGATCACCAGACGGTCGTAGGGAAGCTCGCTCCCGTTGTCGAGCCCGACCAACCGGTTAATCGGATCGACGCTGCGGCATTCTCCGGCGTGGTGAGTAATCCCGAGCCGATCCAGAACATCGCGTCCCTTCCAGAACAACGTCGTCTCCCGCCCGGTGAGGAAGAAGTCGGCCATTGCCGGGGGTGAATACGGCGGATCCGGTTCATCGGAGACCATGTGTAGATCAACATCGGCGCGGCCGGCGAGCTCACGCAGTCGTTCGGCAACGGTGAGACCGGCGGGGCCCGCACCGAGAATCAAGACGCGCATGTCAAGGCCTCCTCACTCTCCAAGAGGGCGGTTACTACACCACCGAGTGCCTCCATGAACGGGGTTGCCGAGCCGGCGAGCAGCGGCTCCACACTCGGCTCGGCTTCGAGCAGAGCTTCGTCGTACGGAAGAACGTGCTCAGAAGCGAAGCCGAATCCTCCTTCGTCCCGTCTCCGGTCGCTCGCTCGGTCTGCCTCCGCCGCATCACGAACTCGATTGGTGATCAGGTGCACTGCGGGGATGCCCATCGCCTCAGCCAGGCGGGCAGCATGGATCGCCACCTGCATTCCGTTGAAGGTGGGATCAGTAACGACGAGGGCGTGATTGAAGCCCTTGGCAAGCGCCCGGCCGAAATGCTCCACGCCGGCCTGGGTGTCCATGAGGATGACCTCACCTCGCCGGAGATTCATCGCCTCGACCACACCCGCCAGCAGAGTGTTCTCGGGGCACAGGCAACCCGCAGCCGGTTGCACCGTCGTCCCCATGACCATGAGCTGCACGCCATCGGGACCCGCCACACCGAAGCGCTCCACAGCATCCGAGGCATCTGGATTCATACGAAAGAACAGCCCCCACCCAGAATCCGAACTCGCTCCGGTCTTCTCCTGCACGTAGTCCCGGTTCTGACTGAGCGGGACCAACTCCCGGGCCTGTTCGATGGGCAGCCCCATAGCGTATGGAAGGTTCATCTGCGGATCCGCATCCAGTGCCAGCACGCGATGGCCCCGCTGTGCCAGCATGCGCGACAGCAACGCACTGATGCTGGTCTTGCCCACTCCACCCTTGCCGGTGACGACAACGCGGAAGCCGGTGCCGTTGGACACGTCAGGCATGGGCGGGCTCAGGGAGCTTGATGCTGTCGAGATCGTGGGCCGGCAGACCAAGCCCGGCACGCTTTGACTCTATGTGCTTGCGAATCCACACGGCGGCCCGCTCCGGGTCGGGTTCGACCCCGAACTTGGCGCCGACAACGCCATCGAGGTCGCCGGCGAGCAGCTTGACCACATTCATGCTCCCGAAGATCGGCGGCTGCACCCCGAGAACCGTGGAAATGCCACTGGCCACGACGTAGGCCCCAATCGAAACCGCCTTCTCGGAATACCACTCCGGGGCCGCGCCGGCCAGCGGCAGCTGGCTCACATCGACACCGAGGAACTTCGCCAGAGCGGCGGCGAGCACGATGATGCGGGTGTTGTCGACACAAGATCCCATGTGCAGCACTGGGGGAATCCCCAGCGACTCGCAGACCTCACGCAACCCATCGCCTGCCATCTCCGCCGACTGCGGCAACATCTGCCCCGCCTTGCCGTTGGCGATTGCGGCACAACCGGTAACCAGCACCAAGATGTCATTCTCGATCAGTCGCCGGGTCAAGAGGGTGTGCCCGTAGTCATGCTTTATCTTCGGGTTGTTGCAGCCGACCACTCCGACCGCGCCCCGGATCTTGCCGGCGGTGATGGCGTCCACCAGAGGCTGCGGAGTGCCGCCCAGTGCTCCAACGATTGCCTCGACCGAGAACCCGGCCATCATCTCGACCGGTTCGCCGGTGAGCCGGACCCGCTCCGGAATGCGATTCTCGTAGGCCATGATGCCGCGGTGGACGATCTCTCTTCCGATCTCCAGACCACGATGCGGATCGAATGAGATGTGAGTAGCCCCGGGGAATTTCGCCTTGTCGGCAGTGGAGATGACCTCGGTGTGGAAACACTTGGCCACATCGGTTACCGAAGGCATGATGCACTGGTAGTCAACCACCATCGCATCGAGGGCTCCGGTGGTGATGATCAGCTCTTGCATCAGGTGGTTGCCGGCCATCGGCACGCCGCGACGCATCTGCAACTCGTTCCCGGTGCAGCACAGTCCGACCAGGTTGATGCCGGCCGCACCTTTCTCTTTCGCCAGGGAGACGAGTTCTTCGTCGGCCGCCGCTTGCACGATCACATCGGAAAGGAGCGGGTTGTGCCCGTGCAGTGCGATGTTGACCTGCGCTTCATCCAGCACTCCCAGATTCACCTTGGACATGATTGGCTCGGGGGTTCCGAACAACACATCCGAGAGTTCGGTGGCGACGAGAGAACCTCCCCAGCCGTCAGACAGGCTGGTGCGCAGCCCGTGCAAGAGTGTGTTGACATAGTCGTTGTCCACGCCCATGTGGGTGCGGTGCAGCATCTCGACGTTTTCCCGATCGATGCCGCGCGGAGTTATGCCAAGCTCGGCAAGTTTGGCCAGCCGCGCCTCCGGAAGGCGATCCAGCATCGCGATCGCTTCCTTGCGGGTGCCGAAGTCCTCCATCATGGCATCGGCGACATCGCCGGCGATTTCGTACTTGTCGCGACCGTCGACGGTCACGCCCAGCTCTTCCGCAAGGGCGTGCAGTTTCGTTTCATCGCGAATCTCGTAACCCGTGGTTCTTCGCTCCGCAGTGGCGGCGAACACCTCGAGTATGTCGCGACCGTGATCGGAGTGTGCCGATGCCCCGGCGGCGATCGAGCGCCCGAGGTTGCGGGCCACGATGATGTCGGCGTCGGCACCGCAGACGCCGCGCTGCGGGCCTTCTCCGAACGGGTCGACGCGACACGGCCCCATCGAGCAGTTGGTGCAACTGACTCCCATTGAGCAGTAGCCACACTGTGGTTGCTGTGCGTGCAGGCGATCCCAGACAGTGGTGATGCCCTCTTCACGGGCACGTTCTATCATCAGCCGGGCGTCGGCTGCGATCGTCAACTCTGCTGGATCAGCAGAATTCGGGTATTTCGTGCTCATGACTCCCTACTTCCAATCTCGGCGAGCTGTTTCCCGAAACCCCGCCAGGCGGTGACGTTGTCACTCTCACGGGCGGAGTCGGTATCAATTGCGGACACCGCAACAAGTGCTTGCGCTGCCGCGCCGGCTCGCTCTTGCGCTACCAGATCGTTCAGCTCTCCGTAGACGAGGGCATCGGTCTTGCACACCTCGACGCAAGCCGGCTCTTCGCCTTGCTGCACTCTGTCGATGCAGCCGTCGCACTTGAGTGCAGCCAACGGCCGCGCCGTCCCGTTTCCGTTGCCCGCGATCGGGTGGAAGGTGATTGCGCTGAAGGGACAAACGATGGCGCACATGGCGCAAGCAATGCACTTGTCGGTGTCGAGCAGGACCAACCCCTCGTCGGGATCCCGATAGATGGCACCGGTCGGGCAAACCTGTTGGCAGGGCGCCGGATCGCAGTGCCTGCATTTATTGGGAAACGAGGTGTTGGGCGTTGGGCCCGCTTCGACGTGAATCCGCCGGTGTGGTGGCGGGATTTCGAAAAGAGCGCCGATCGGATCACCAGTCTGCGATTTGGCTACAGCGCACGCAAACTCACATTGCCGGCATCCGATGCAACGCTCCGGATTGACGAACACGGTCTTCATCACGTTCTCCCCTAGTCGAGTACACAGGGAATGGGAGGCTTGAGCCGGTCCGCGTACCCCATCGGACGGGCCAAACGGCAGACGCGGCTGGACGCTGCATCGCTACCGAGTGCGGAGGGGTGAGCAGAAACCTGGTGGATCTTTCGCGCAGCACGATCGGGAGCCGCAACACCAGCTACCTCCTCCCGTTCAAAGTACACCTCAATCCGCCGCACTGGGAAGGCCCTTAGGTCCTGCATTGATGCCTCAATGTCACATAGGGTCCCAATTCAAGAAAACCCGGGCCGTAGCCGAAAGGTCCTTGAGGAGGATGGGACCGTGGCCCGCAGACACAGAACTCGCACACGCGTGGCGATCGTTGCATCGCTCATGTTGGCGGCAACGGTCGTCGTGAACCTGCCCAACGCCGTCGTCCCCGCTGACGCCCAGACGTGCCCCGAGCCGACTCTCACGCAAGCGGACCCGCGCGCCCAATGGATCGAGGGCACGATGGCTGCGGACAATGGGGCTACCCGCGACTACTACAACCGGTCGGCGCGGCTCGAGTGGGACAACTTCATGGGCGACTGGGTCGACGCCAACGGGGATGCGCAAGGAAACGTCGCATATGCGACATCATCGCTGCCCGATGACAACACACCGGGGCCGCACACCTGGAATGTGACTGCCCTGGTGTCGGCTTGGGTCAGCGGCGTGCCCAACCAGGGCTTCATGATGCGCCAGACCGGCGGCGCCGGCCCGTTTGACTTCTACAGCAGGGAACACCCGGTGGCTTGGGAACGGCCCCGGCTCACCGTTGCCACCTCGGCCGGCGACTTCGCCCTGTCACCCGTTGCCGACACCCACCTCGACAGTTCGACCTATCAAGGCTTCGGTGACGACACCAGACTCCGGATTTCCTCCAATCCGACGTTGCTTCGCTTCGACCTCTCCGGCATCCCCAGCGGGGCGGCCATCAACTCAGCCACTCTCCAGCTGTGGAGCTACGCCGAATACGGCAACTCCGCTCTCGAGGTAGGCGTGTTCCGGGTCTTCCACGACCCCGGGTCTCTGCCCCCAGCCCGGAACGGGCTGGCGTATTCGTACGAAGGGGACATCGGTGTGGCTGATCACCCGGATGTACACGAGCACACGACATTTGCCAGCTCAGCCTGGGATGACGTATATGCCAACACCGACTCCCCCACACTGCAGCTGGTTGGGTCGGCATCCGGGTTCGAGCCGCTCGACGGACAAGCCCTGCAGATCACGGTGCCGGCAGGCGAGAACACGGGCTCCGGCGCCGCCTTCAAGTTCGAAGACCAGATCGGTGCCGAACCGGAGGAAGTCTTCTTCCGCTACTACCTCCGCATCGACCAGAGCTGGGATCCGACCGACGGTGGCAAGTTCCCGGGGATC
>Ga0180435_10001961_pt1 | contig 21110 bp, 18 predicted proteins | sample SS_ome_3_FD_132467 | JGI IMG/M metagenome (GOLD analysis project Ga0180435, IMG submission 132467) | Hypersaline lake sediment archaeal communities from the Salton Sea, California, USA - SS_3_S_1 metaG | ecosystem: Environmental > Aquatic > Non-marine Saline and Alkaline > Hypersaline >...
CTGGCGTTTGCCACCGCGTAGTCGAACGCCTTATCAGCGATCACGAGCCTGCCTCCGCCGTTGGTGACCGAAGCGGCGAGATCGCCCGAACCGCCCTTGCCGGTCCGGAGACCGCCCTTTTCAGAGATGCCTCTATGTCCGACGATCCCCTCTTTGACGCCGCCGGTCGCATCTCCGCCCTCGTCAACACGCGAGATGATCGTGGGATTGTGCCGATTGCTGCGGAGTCTATTGATGGCGATTATGCCTATCCCCGCCGCCAGCAGAACAGTAGCAGCCACCGCGAGCGTGATCCATCTGGCCGCGGCGAACCTTCCGCCTGCGTGATGATCGCCCAGCAGGTGCTTGCGCTCGGCTCGAGCCATCACCCGGCGCACGAATCCGCGCGGAGCCCGTTCGACCGGCAGCCCCGCCAGAAGCCGCCTGGCGGCCTTGAGTTCGTGCAGTTCCATCGCCAGCCCGGGGTCCGTAGCAACGGCCTGCTTGATCGATTCGGACTGCTCGTCGGTCACTTCCTGGTCAATGTAGGCCGACAGCAACTCTTTTATGTTGTCTCGGTCTTCACTCATAATCATCCAACAGGCCTCTAAGCCTGTCCCTTAACATCGCTCTGGCCCGGTGCAGCCGGCTCTTGACCGTGCCGACGGGCACATTCATTACATCGGCAACCTGCACGTAGTCCATCTCTTCAATATCCCGCAACACTATCACCAGGCGGAACTCATCGTCGAGTTCGCCGAGGGCGGCCATCACACGCTCGTGCGTTTCGACCGCCACGACTGACTCCGCCGGTCCCATCCTTCGCCTCGAGGCCGTGGGCGACGTAAGCGCATCGGCTGCGCTTGAATCGCCGTCCTCGGGTCCGCTCAGCGAGTGAAACTTGATCCGTCCGCCTCGCCGTCTATGCGATATCGCTAAATTTGCCGCTATCCTGAACAACCACGTATAGAATTTGCTCCTTCCGTGAAACTGCCCTATGCGCTCCATGGCGCGGAGAAAGGCCTCCTGGGCCAGTTCCTCAGCATCCGCGGCTCGACCGCACATGCGAAGCAACATGTTGTAAATTCGATCCTGGTACTTGGCCACCAGCAGGGAGAACGACTCCATATCTCCCTGACGGAATCTCTTGACCAATGTCAGGTCATCGAAGGCGATGGGCTTGCGTCCGTCAGGACCGTCGCCGGCGCCTCTATCGGCCGACTCGCCTTCCGTATTGTTTGACGCTCTATTGGACACGAGGTTCCCAAAAAATCGCAATTTCAAGAAGTTCAGATCAGGGCGCACGGACCGCGCGGGCGAGACTTGCGTACAAAGACCCGCAACTCCGGAAGACCCTGACAATTCCGAAGTGATACTATAACACTTCCTACGCACGGGAACACTACTCTGGTTCGATTCTGCCGCGTTTTGACATTAGTCCCGCACGCGACCGCCCTTACCGGCAAGCACCGCTTTGGCGTGGCGGGAGTAGTGTCCGCGGAGGTCCCTGGCGTACTGCTTGAGGATCTTCTCGCCGAGGCCCTGGTAGTCTCCGCAACGGTACAACGCCCGCGCCAGGATCAGTTCGCGAAGCGAGTTGTTGCGCGTGCTGGTGTCGACCCGGCTGGCCGGAGTTCGATCCCGAACATCCTTGATCTCCAGGAACGCGTGTCCGGATACGCCCTTGGTCAGCAACAGGTCGGCCAGCGGCTTGGCCGCTCGCCGATCGCCTATGGACTCGGCCGCCATCGCCACCGCACGGTAGTGAGAGAACTCGCTCCTGGGATTCAGTTGAGCGATCTTATCGAGTATCGCGTCGAGTCCGGCGATCTTGCCGGTGCGGCCCAGCGCGATTATCAGGTTGTCCAGCGGACTGGTCGTTCGACCGAACTGGCCCATCCCGCGGAAGTTCCAGCCCTTGTCCCACTCAGCGGCCTTGATCGCCGCGGCGAGGGTCTCGGCTCCCGACGGATCGTACAGCATCCCGAGAATGTGCGCGTAGACGATCTTGTCCGGACCGGAGACCGACTTGTAGGCCTTCTTCAGCGGATCGATCGCGTCGCCCGGCTGGGCCAGGATCAGCGATATGCCCTGGTAGCCCTTGGTCACCGACTTGACCGCAGCGGCGATCTGATCGCTCGACATCGGATACGAATCGGTGTCGCTCAGAACGCTCTTGGGCAGGATGCCCTTTTCCACCAGGTGCTTCTGCAGATCCTTTATGTCGACACCGCGAACGGTCTTGCCGTCTTCGGCCGCCATCGCCGCGGCGACCCCGGCGGCGTAGCCCTGGTTCTGTATGTCCGGCTGCATGCGCAAGACCGGCATTGCATCGCCGTGTGCGCTGATGCCCAGGCCGGTCACGAGAATCCCGTCGAAGCCTTTGGGCAGCAGGCAGCGATACGGCACGTGGGCCACCAGTCCGGCGTGATCGGGCGGCTTGATCATGAAGATCGTGTGGCTGGAGAATCCGTGATTGTCGAAGTTGCTCTTTGATATCACGATGGTGTCGGGGAAGGTGCGCTTGTTCTGGATGTCCATCGGCATGATGACCAGGTCGCCGACGATTCGCCGCCGGGCGCGCGTGTCGATAAGCTGGCCCAGATCGAATGCGTTCTTGTACTTGGCCTTGGCCACTACGAACATGCGCCACATATCCAGCACGTCGTCGTCGTCGTGGAAGGTCCAGTCGGTGTTGGTGTATCCCGCTCCCGGCTCCAGCGGCGGCAGGCCCGTGCCCTGAACGGAGATGTGCTCGGCGTCGATCACGGTGCACTCGGCCCCCGCCGCAGACGCCATCGAAGCGTTGCCGGTCGAGTCGATCACCGTACCGGCCAGGATCACCCCGCGCCCGTGATGGGTGGCTACGACAACGCCCTTTACCCGATTGTTCTCGACGAGCGTTCCGCAGCCCAGCGTGCCGAACCAGATGTCGGCTCCGGCGTTGACCAGTTGCTGGCGGTACCATTCCATCTTCTTTTCGACGTTCCAGCCGGGCCCGCCGACGGCCTTGTCGATCTCGGTCGAAAAGCCCACGCGGTTCCCGTGGTAATACTTTGCGATCATGCCCAGAGTGCCGACTCCGCCGAGTCCGTGGAGCACCTCGACGACGAGCGTTTTGGCGCCCTTGCGAGCCGCCCCGATGCCCGCGGGCGCACCGCCGGTTCCGCCGCCGATTACGACAACGTCATACTTGCCGATAACCGGCAGAGCGCGGGGTTCTGATCGGATCGTCGGAGCCTCGGCTTTCGTCGAGCGGACGCCTTTGAGGACCTCTCGCACTTCGCCGCTCACGGGCGAGACGGCCCTGGGTCCGGCGACCGCGATCTCTGCGAACGCGGCGGGAGCCGATACGCTCCTGGCCTCGGCGCCCGCCGCCGCCCCGACGCGCTCGCCGAGGGCCGTCAGTTCCGCCGGGCCGAGGAGTTTGCCGGCTGCCTGGCGGGAGATGTCTGCGCATCCGCCGAGAACGTACATTCGATCGACGCCCGCCGGCCGCAGGGCGTCAAGATCGATCTTGTCGGCTCCGGACCAGTCGCCGGCTACGCTCTTTCGACCGGTCATCGGATCGGGCGGTATCTGGAAAAGCTGCTCGGCCCCGCCCAACTGGTCCTCGTGCCAGGTCAGGTTCCGCGCGGTCTGGTCGGCCGCGGCGAACGATGCGAACGAATCATCCTTCATCGCTATCGTCAGCGAGTACTCATACAGATCGCCCGAACCCCGGCCTCGCTGAACTGACCCGATTTTTTTGGCCTCGCCGGCGAGCTTGCCTTCGGGTTTGCCGCCGAAAACGATTCGCGAGAACGACTGCTTACCCGCGGGATACGGTTTGAACTTCGCCCCCGCGGCCCGTGCGGCCACCGCCCGATCGGTCGCATCAATTATCACTTTCGCCCTGACGGCCTGACGCCCGGCGCGATTGGCCATCACGATCCCCGCCGGCCTCCCGCTGCGGTCGATCAGCAACTCGGTCACGTAGCATCCGTACAGGAACTGCACGCCGGCGTCAAGCAGTGCGTCGTCGAGCGTTCGTTTCACGTGCATCGGCGTGGGCGTTGCGTATTTGGGCTTCGGATCGGTCTTGGGCTCCGCACGGATAGTCTTTTTGGCCATGCCTTCGACGGCGACCTCGCCCAGCAGAATTCGGGCGCAGCCGGGAGCTTTCCTGACCGCGACGCGAACGTAGCGAGCCTTGCCGACAAGGAACGCCGACAGTTGAATCGGAGTGTCATTACCGAGCACTTTGCCGACGCTCTTGTTGGCGATGGTGATCGGCTTGCTCCACTTTTTCGAATCTTCGCTGATGGAGACCGCGATGCTCGCAACTTCGAATTCGCCACGCCGGTGGAAGGCGACAAGATGAACTCCGCCGACCGGTTGGGCGGTGATCAGATCGAGGGTCAGCGTAACGTCACCGTTGTACTGCACGCTCTGCCTGGCGGCGTCGGCGTAGTGACCGTCAGTTAGCATAGGTCGGCGACGGCTGTCTTTATGCACTCCCGCCGAGGGAAGATCGGCGCTGTATTTTATCGGTCGAATGGGATTCTTGCCGAGTTTGACCGGAGCGGTCTGGACCGCTGGCGAGAAGGTGAATATCTTCCTGGCCAGTTCGGTCTTTGGAAGCTCACCGGGCGCCAGGCCCAGGCGATGCGTGGCGCACATGTCGTCGCCGAGATAGTGCCTGGGAGCCGCGAGGAAGACCTTCGCCCCGCCCGCCGCGGCGCTGGCGGCCGCCGCCACCGCGCCGGTCGACCCGCCCACGACGACTACGTCGACATCGTAGGCGACGGGGATATCCCGAGCCGACTCCAGCACAACCGCCCCATCGGCACAAGCCAGCCCGATCAGAGCACACGCAATCGCCATAGTCCATCGCTTCATATCATTGTCCTTTCGGATGCCTGCAGGTTTAAATCGACAGCCCAAACTTTACCGGATTTCCCGACGCCTCCGAAGGAGAAAATTGGCGATCGAGTTACGATGGCGGCGCCTTGTCCTTGTTTGGCGACAGGACGGAACGTCGAATGATTTCGTTCATTCGCTCACGCGTGGAGCCAGGACCTGTTTCCCGCCTCTGGACACCGCGTAGAGCTTCTTCATCGTTGAGATGTAGACCGTCTCGTTGGCTGCGGACGCCGGGGCGTGGATCGGGCTGTCGAGTTTCATGTCCGCCAACACATTTTTCTCCCGCCCGGCGGCAAAGATCAGGAACTGCCCCTTCTGCGTGCCGATGTACACCTTCGAATCGGCGACCAGGGCCGAGGCGTATACCGCGCCGTTGGTCTTGTGTGTCCAGACCCTCTTGCCGGTCTCGGCGTCGAGGCAGTAGAAATTCCCGCCCAGATCGCCGACATATAGAAGACCTCCGGAGATCGCCACCGTCGCACAGCAGTGTCGGGAGACTTCGTGCGACCAGACTTCGGCCGTCTTTGTCACGTCGCCGGTCTTCGTCGCGTCGATGCACTTGACCCACGCCCTCCGCTTGCCCCACCAGATATCGCCCCCGACAGTCACGTACACGCGGTTCTTGTAGAACACCGGCATGCAGTAGATTACGCTCGGGCCTTCAGTACGGTTCCTGATGTATTGGTTGAGATTGGTTTTCGGACCAGAAGGATCGCAGTCAAATCGCCATATTCGCTTCAGGGTCGCCGGCTTGCCTTCCGGGGGAATGTCGGGTTTCACGGGTTCAAAAGCGTAGACCACGCCGTCGGCTCCGCCGAAGAAGACCCGCCTGGCGCCGCCGATCCGGCCCATCGAAGGCGGGGCCCAGGTGGCGTGAAATATCCGATGACCGATCCGCTCGGCGTCGGCGGCGATGAGCTTCCCGGAAGCCTTGTCCAGAACGATCAGGCTGGGTGCGTCGGGGCGGCGGATTCTCTTGTGCGAGTTGTCCTTCCCGTTGCTCGTATTGAGATACAGATGGTCGCCGGCGATCATGATCGAAACGCTCACCGAATCGTGGGGCCACATCCTGATCCCCGCGGCGGTGCGCATGTCAACGCGCCAGATAATGTCGGCGTCGAACTCACCGAGTTTCAGCGGCGTCGCATCGCCCTGGGTGGCAAACTTGGCTTCATCCTTGAACGGACCGTCGTTGCCGTTGGCCAGGCCGTTTATGTCGAGACAGACGACCTCGGCGCGGTTCGTCACCACGTAAACGCGATCGCCGTCCACTGTCGGCACGGAGCAGATCCCGACTTTCGGCCAGTCGAGGTACCTGTCTTCCGACAGTTTGGGCACGACAAGCTGCCATGCGAACTTGCCGTCGGTCTCGTTGAAGCACATCAGCACGCCGAAATCGCCTTTGCGCCTCGGATCGCGGGGACGCTCGTTGTTGGTGCCGATGAGGACCTTCCCTCCGGCGATAATGGGAGTCGAATAGGTGCGCCCGCCGATATCCGCGATCCATTTGACGTTCTTGCCGCTGTCGGCATCGAACGTCTGGGGCAGGTTCCTTTCCTCCGAGACCATATTTCGACTGTGAGGCTGGCCCCACTGAGGACAATCGGCCGCTCGGGCGGCGATCGTCAGAAATGCGACGGTCAGTGCGGTGATAGAGAATCTCAGAGATATTGCAGTTCGCATATGAAAGAACCTTTCGCCTGCGTGATCGAATGCTCGCTCCAGAGCGTCGGGAAGATTCTACCATGCCCGGGGCGTAAAATGTCAGGCGATTTGCATTTCCTGTGCTGTGTGCGCCCTAACGGACAAGGTAACTCACGCCGCCGCGACAGTGTCTGCGGCGGAGAACCCGATGAGGCAAGGGCACGTGCCCGGTGCGACCGCTATTCGGCCTTGAATGGGCTGGGATCGACTGTCATATTGCTTCCGGTCGGCTCGAGGACGGTCCCTGAGCCTTAACGGCCCAAACCTATATGCTCCAAGTGGCAAACAGGGCCGCTCGCGGACGTTCACGCGGAATCATATTTCCTGTCAGTCGCAAAAGGTGATCAAATGCACACCAAGCGTATCGCGCTTCCGGCGACCGGCCTTCTTGCGACCCTGCTGTTCTCGCCTCGCGGAGCCGGTGGCGGCGTGGCCAAATCGCACCCTCGAATATACGTCACGCCGAAAACGCTTGTCGGGGTCAGGACCCGCTGCAAAGGCGCCATGAAGGAGACGTTCGAGTCGATGCGGGTCGCGCCGGTGCTGGAGGGCAAGACGCAGTATGGTGTGGGCGATACGCTACTCCCCTACCCGCCAACGACCAACTCGATGCGGCATAGTCGGCGGACCCCGGCACTCACGGGCGGGAAGTCAGCTCCCTTTCCTATACCTTCAGGTTGTGCGCACAATACCAACAATGGTGTCGTTCTGCTATACTTACCGCCGTTCGGTTCGACAGGGCTGGTCCTATCGGCCGGCGTTCACGGTATGAGGTATGCATCGATGGCGGCAACGCGTAAGACGGCAAAGGAATCCGAGTCGAAGTGGGCGTCATTGACGTGGGATGACCTGAATCAGTGGGCGGGGACTCGCAGCGTATCGCGGGGCAGGTCATATCAGCGGCAGGGACGGGTCGAGGCGCTGGGCATCACACCGGAAGGCGAGCTGCTGGCGACGGTTGCGGGCGGACAGCGGTATGTTGTCCTGGTTTCGTTTGAATCGCAATCCAGCGGGAGTGAACACTCGCCGCACTCGAAATGCACATGCCCGGTCGGCTTTGACTGCAAGCATGGGGTCGCCGCGGTCGTCGAGGCACTGGAGGTTATGGCCGACGGGGGGACTGTGCCGCCGGTCGATGGTGCTGATCCGCGTTTGGACGTGCTGGTCAGGGAGCATGATGTTGAGTCGGCGCAATGGAGTTACAGCAGGGAAGATGAAACCGACAGCATCTGGGACCAGAGGATTCGCGAGCACATCCGGAGCCACGACGCCGACGAACTGGTCGAACTGGTCTGGTCGCTGACGCAGCGCTACCCGGAACTGTACGAGGAGTTCCGCGAGCGAATCCAACTGGATCGTGGCGACGTTGCCGATCTGGTTGCCGACGCCGCACGGCAGATTGCAGAGGTCACTTCCGAATCGGCGTGGTCCAATCGCTGGACTGGTGAAGGACATACGCCCGACTACGCGCCGATCCGTCGTCGGTTGGAGCGGCTGAGCGAAATGGGTTACGCCGACGAGGTAGCCTCACTGGGTCGCGAGTTGATTGCGCGGGGGATCGAGCAGATCGAGCAGTCTCACGATAACGGGGACACGGCCATGGCGTTGGCGACTTGCCTGGAGATCGTGTTCGGCGCCGTGGTGCGATCCGGCCTGTCCGGGCCGGAGCAGTTGCTCTATGGGATTGACGCCCGCCTTCTGGACGATTACGGCATTCTTGACACCTCCGCCGATGTAATCTTCGACGCTGGGCATTCGCCGGCCGAATGGTCGCAGGTCGCTGACAAGCTGCAGGCCCGCCTTGACGCCGAGCAAGCAAAGCACGCCAAATCCGCCGCGGAGGACGGGACCGACTCCTTCTCTCGCAAGTACCATCGAGACCAACTCACCGGATGGTTGCTCCGAGCGCTCGAAGAGGGCCGGCGAACAGACAAAGTGCGAGAGATCTACGAACGAGAGGCGAGGCTGACCGGCAGTTATGAGCGACTGCTGCGCTACCTGATCGACGAAAAATGCTACGACGACGCGGAGACATGGGGTCGGGAGGGAATCGAGAAAACGCATGAACGGTGGCCGGGCATCGCATCACAGCTCGGCTTGACGCTGGGCGGCCTGGCTCGCCGGCGCAGGCAATGGAAGATCGCGGCCGCCTATTCCGCATGGCGATTCTTCGATTCCCCCGGCGTTGAGACGTTCAATGAACTGATCCGATCAGCCGGCAAGGCGCGATGCAAGGCATCTGTCCGCAAGCAGGCGATTCGGTTCCTGGAGACCGGACAATGCCCGATCCGGCCCGGCGCGACGAAACACGGCGCGGCGGAACTCCAGGTCGATCCGGACTGGCCCCTGCCCGCTCCGGACACGATGCAATGGCTGTTACTCAGAAAGCAGCGCCGCCAAGCCCGGCCTTACCATGACGTGCTGGTGGATCTGGCTATAGCGGAGAAGCGACACGAGGATGTCCTGCGCTGGTACGATCGGCTTTGTGAGGCCGCCGGGCGTTCTTCACGGTTTGGGACGTACTACGATCCATCATCCCTTGCCGACCGTGTCGCTGACGCCGTCGCGCGGTCGCATCCGGAGCGGGCACTGGAGATATACGAGCGGGCCGTCGAGTCCCTGCTGCCCTCAGCCGATCGCCGCGCTTACGAACGGATCGGCGCGTACCTTCGCAAGATGAGGCCCGTCTTCAAGGCTATCGGCCGCGAGGACGACTGGCACAAGCACGTCAAGAGCCTTCGAGAAGAATACCGACGCCGCCCCCGATTCATTGATGTGCTCGACACCCTGGACAACCGAACGATCCTCCAGGCGAAGGCCAAGTCCAAACTCTCTGGCGGAAGATCACGTCGCTGATCTTCGACAGCCTGACCGTTAAGTCGGCCGAACCCGTTACGCGAATCAGCCGCCTCCTGGCGCGTGGAAAGTGCCCGGGCCGGAATTGGCGCGCGCCAAGTCGTCCCGCCGCCTTCGGAAACTAAGACGACGGTTTGCTCGGGGTCAATTTCGACGGTCATGTTTGGTGTAAGATCGTCGCCCACCAAGACCTGCTCCCTGGTTCTTCAAACCGATGCGTGGCGTTCTGCCGACGGGGCAGGAGCAGTCTTGGCCTGCAATTCGTCCACGACCCGACGTCGGACTTCCGCCAGAGCGGAGCCACGGCCCTGAATATGCGTATCCTCCAATTCGCCGATTCGGGCCTCGTAGAAGCCTAGCGCGCCTCTACATGAGCTGCTACCGCGGAAAGTCGCTCACTTCCGAGCCTTCCGGTCATCTCGCCAATCAGCGTCTTGTCCTTCAGTGCGGCCTGCTGGACTCTGAATATGAGCGATATCGAGCCTTCCACATGCCAAACTGGCCAAAAAAAGGACGCCGCTCAGGAGTCACCTTGCTCGGCAGACCGTTTTTCAGCTTTTTCCGTGCCATGCTCCACCGCCCGCTTGACCCCAACCAGCGTGTCCAGGTCGGGATTGGATTCTTCGTACTGGATGAGCAGGAAGTTCCGGCCGTTCCAAGACATCGTGTTGTCGCACGATTCACACACAAGTTCGTCCGGAGGATCCGCGCCACGCAGGCTGACATTCGTGGAGCCGCACTTGTTGCAGACAACCAAATGTTTTTGCACGGGAATGGTGTCTAAGGACTTCTTGGCCTTGTCCATCGTCTTGTCGTCAATATCCATTATGCTATAGCTCCGTTCTCAACTATCAATGACCGCCGGCGCCGGACCGTCCCCCGGCAAGGCCGATCAGGTTACGCATTGACGATGTTCACCGGTTCTTTCAACAGCCAGGCGTGAATGTTTTCGATGGTCGTCTCAATGATTCGCCGGCAGGCCTCAATCGAATTGAATGCATTGTGCGGCGTGATGATGACGTTCGGCATTCGCAGCAGCGCGTTTGACTGCACCACCTGGCGAAGTGTGTCGATATCGTAACTGCTGCTGAGCAGCTCGGCCTCCTCGGTGACGGCGGTTTCGGCCTCCAGAACGTCCAGCGCCGCCCCGCCCAGATGACCGCTCTTCAGCGCCTCGACCAGGGCGGCGGTGTCCACGATCCCTCCGCGCGCCGTGTTGATCAGGATGCTGCCGGGCTTCATCTGCGCGAAGGTGTCGGTGCTGAGCATGTGGTGCGTCTCATCGGTGAGGGGCAAGTGTATGCTGAGCACGTCCGATTCAGCCAGCAGTGTCTGTAAGTCCACGTATCGAAAGCCGTGGCGCCCGCTCAAGAGCACATCTTCCCGCACGTCATGGGCGATGCGGTTCATTCCGAATCCGCCGGCGATCCTCATAACGCGGGAGCCGATGCTGCCGACACCGAGGCACCCGAACGTCTTGCCGGCAAGGTCCGCTCCCCGCAGCCCGTCGATGCTGAAATCGCCCCGACTGGTGCGCTCGTAGCAGCGGTGTATCTTGCGGGCCAGCGCCAGCAGCATGCCGAAGGCGTGTTCGGCGACCGTGTCCTCGCCGTAGTTCGGGACGTTGGCGATCAGGATACCGCGCCTGTTGCACTCCTCGACGTCGATATGATCGAAGCCGGTGGACCTGGTGGCGATCAGCTTCAGATTCGGCATGCGGCCCAACTGTTCGGACGAAACCTCGCTGTGAATGAACGGGCTGAGGATGGTGACGTCCGCACCGGCACTGTCGTCCGGAACGGACGCCAGACGCTCTTGGCGCGCGATGACGTTGCACTTCCGGGGGCACAACTCGCCGAGTTGGTCCTGCTCCCACGGTTCCAGTTCGACTAACAGGATAGTCGGCTCGGTCTCAATCTTTTCGTAGATGCATTCCATAAGGCGTCCATTCCACCTGATTGCGGCTCTTGCCGCGCTTCTGTGACAAGAAGAACTCTGACGACAGTTCGCACCGCGGTCATTCTAGCCGACAGACACCGCTTTGGCGGACTGCCACAGGCCGTGAATGTTGCAGTACGCCGTCGCCAGCAGCGTGCCCGCCTTGGAGGTCTTCATGGAAGCGATGGCCTGGTGGCTGGTGTAGACCGGACCCTGGTCGGCGCCGTCGGCCGACTCTCCGTGCGCGGTGAACTCGAATCGCCCCACCTGTATCGCCAGCTTGGCGCCGTCGGGCAGGAAGTACAACTCGATCCACCGGATGTGATGCTCGGTGGTGTTGGGATGAGCGACCTCCTTGCCCAGTGTCAGCTTCACGTCAAACGCCTCTTCGGGCGCGATCAGGTCGGGGCACTCTATCACGGGCACGTGCTTTTCGGTCTTCCAGTCGGCCGTCTGGATAATCTCGCTCAATGTTGTCTCTGTCATGGTTTGTCTTTCCTTTCAGTTCCGGTTTGGCTACTCTTCCGTTATCTCAATCGCCTCGACGGGGCAGTCGTCCGCCGCCTGGCGGCAGGCGTCTTCGGCGTCGGGCGGGACTGTGTCGACGATTACGCGGGCGATATCGGCGTCGTCCGGCATCTCGAATACTTCGGGGCATGTCTCGACGCACAGCCCGCAGGCCGTGCAGCTTTCGTTCACAGATGCTTTCATGTTGCGGCTCCTTCGCGTGTGCGCCGGCGCCGGCGGTATCGCGCCCGCACCGGCGAAATGGTTATTCCCGGACCTCAATGGCCTGAAGCGGGCACTCGGTCGCAGCCTGCCGGCAGGACGCTTCGGACCCTTCCGGGACGGCGTCGACCTTGACGGCCGCCTTTCCGCTGTCGTTCATTTCGAACACATCGGGGCACGTGTCGGCGCACAGCCCGCTTCCTTCACACTTGTCATTGACCAGCGCTTTCATGGTTACTTTCCTTTCGCCCGGGCTCTTCCCGGTTGTTATTCCTTCGGCGTTCGGGGACATCCCGCATGCCGCAGCCTATTGTGTCACAGTAATGGTTTCCGCTCCCATCCACGCGCCATGCAGATTGCAGTGCGCCAGCGCCCTTAACTCCTCGACCGGATGCCGCAGCGAAACGCAGAAGGTCGCCCTGGGGCAGGCCAGGCCCGCAGTGAGGTCAACTCTGGCCAGCCCGGTCTCATCGGCATAGAGCTCGATGGTGTTGATGAAGTGCGTGTGCTCGTTGGGGTGGGACAGGGCCTTACCGACCGCGATGCGGACATCAAAACACTGTCCCTTCCTGACTTCCCGCGGCGCCTCGATGGCGGGGATGTGCTTCTTCTCCAGGTCGGACAGGTTGTTTGAATCCAACGCCTCGTTGACGCCGACAAACAGGTTTTCCGGGTTGTCGGGGCGTTGGAGTGTCATAAAACAGGTTTACCTTTCCTTACCGCCCCTGGTGATTCTCGACGTTCTCTCGCGACTACGCAACTGCATGCTCCTTCAAGGTCTCACGCACCTTCGAGAGACTCCTGCCTTCAATCTGTCGGATGCGTTCCCGGGACAAACCCATACGCTTTCCTAACTGTTTCAGCGTCAGTCCGGAGGCCTCGGATCGCAGGGGGAACCGCCCAAGAAGGACCTCTTCCTCAAGGCTGCTCAGTCCTGCACGGTTCCCCAGGACCGCCTCGCGAACGTCGGCGACGGCATAGGCTCGTTGCTCGCCGTCCCGGCGCCGCGCCTCATCGCTGCGCTCCATGCTCGGCTTGAAGTTCACCGGCACGTGTTGGCGATATCGGCGTTCTTTGGCGGCGGCGCGCTGGAAGCACGCGATAATCGCCCGGCAGGCATAGGTCGAGAACTTAAAGCCGCGGGATACGTCGAACTTATCGATGCATCTCAGAACAGCCATTTGGCCTTCGGAGATCAGATCGCCGAGCTCGACGCCTGAGTTCCGATACCTCTTGGTCATGGCGGGCGCCAGAGACAGGTTGGCGTGAACTATCTTCTCGTATACCCGACGGGCCCTCCGCCGCCACAGCCTCTTCTGGCGGCGGAGCGTCCGCTTCGATCCGGTCGCCGCCCCGCCGACGAGCTGACAAAGGCGGTGCTTGGCGTAGTTATAGCGCAGGAACAGCGTCTCTTCCTCCGTGGCGGTGAGTACGGATGGCTTACGGGGGCTTTGGGGGCTTTGGGGGGTCTCGTCCGGATTTGCGGGAAAAAGCCTGTAGGGCGAAACGTGGATCCTCGTCCGCTCCGGACCCCAAAGCCGCCGCTCGGTGTCCGGCAGCAGGAACGAAGGATGGTTGACATACTGCACATCCTCGGTTGCCGGCCGTTTTTCACCGACCCGCTCGGATATCCGCCCGCGAGGCGGCACATGCGCCGTATCGGTATTTACACTCTTTCTGTTATTGTCTGATCTATGCATGATCGTGGTGTCTGCTCCTTTCAATAATATCAATCGTTTTGCGAGCCCACCGCTCACAATCTCATCACAGCGTCCACCTCTCCCGGCGCGATGGAATTGAACGTGCCGAAGGGGTTCTTCGCGTAGTGGATATTGTCGGGGTCGTTGATCCATTGGCCGTCCACAACGAACTTGTACTCGAATGTCTCCTGCGAAACGGGCACGCGCCTGACAAAAACTCCGCCCTTGTCCCTCCACAGAGGAACGGGCCGCCAGTCGCTGAAGTCGCCCGCGACAGCCACCGCGTTCGCGCCGTCATGCGGCTTGATCGCGAATCTAACAATCCCCTTCTTGTGTCCTTTCTCATACATTCCAAAATCTCCCGTCGTTACCAGCCTGCTCCCGGTCTTCAGAGCCGCCGCCTTCAATCGCCCCGTCCGGGACCTCAGTCTCCAGCAACAGTTTCAACTCGTCAGGAGGCGCCACGTCCAGGCTGGCGAGATAGCCTTCGGTGGCAATGCGGATCCTGTCCCGCGCCTCTTGGCTGGACGGCGCCAGCACGCTGCACCCAGGCAGCGCCGGGCACCATGCCGTGAACATCCCTGAGGGCCGCTCGACGACCCTAACGACCAGTTTCATCGCACAGTGTCCTTTCTTTGCGTGCGGTCTGACACTTGGTGTCTTGGTGATAACATTCCAGACACAACACATAATTAGCCTCTGTTTCATTATGGCGCGTTCAGAGCCGTACGCAATCGGGGGGGAGACCGCTTTGCGGGCGGTGCCTGCCTTTAGCGGGAATGGGGCAATCCACCATCAAACCGAGCCGCACATCTTGGCATAACACACTTAACAGCTTTGCATTAAGTCAGTTATCGAAGCGGGACTGGGGCCGCCGGGGGTCGAGGCGACCTTACAGGTTCTTCTGCCCCTGAACCCACTGCACGGCGTACTTGAGAAGTTCGGTGGCGTTATCGAGCTTGAGTTTGTCTTTGATGTGTTCGCGGTAAGAGTCCACCGTCTTGGGGCTGATGTGGAGTTTTGCGGCGACCTCGCGTGTTGGCAGGCCGGTTCCGATCATTTCAAGCACAGTCAACTCGCGGTCGGTCAGGCCGGCAACCGGGGAGCACACCTCATGCGAGGCGCCCCCGACGATCTTGCTCATTACCTTCGAGGCCATCTTCTCGCTGATATGGACCTGGCCGGCGAGGACTTTGCGAATGCCATCGAGGACCTTCCTGGGGCCTTCGGCCTTTGTGATGTATCCTCTGGCGCCGGCCCGAAGGACACGCTCGGCGTAGAATCCCTCATCCCGCATAGACAGCACCAGGACAACGACATCGGGGTGACGAATGCGAATGTCCTTGATCAACTCCAGCCCGCTGCTCTCTTTCAGTGTAAGATCCACAATTGCCGCGTCCGGCTCGACCTTGGCCATAGCCTCCAGCGCGCCGGCGGCGTTTTCAGCCTCTCCGCAGACCTCCAGGTCGTCGGATTCAGCCAGCAGTGTCCTGATGCCCTGGCGGACCAACGGATGATCGTCAACGATCAGGATCTTCTTCTTGGCGCACGAGCCGCCTTGCCGGTTCGCTTGGCTCACGGTCGGTCTCCTTCCCCCGGCCTGGCCGCCGGTTCAGGCAGCATACAGGTAACCACGGTCCCGCCGCCTTCGGCGGGCCTGGCCGTCAGCCTCCCACCGATTGCCGAGGCGCGGTACTGCATGGTCCGCAGGCCCATTCCCTCCCCGTCAGTCGCTCGGGCCGTGATTCCCACTCCGTCGTCCTCCACATTCAGCACAAGGTATCCGTCCCTCCGGCTCACTTCAACCGACACGCTCCGGGCCTGGGCGTGCCTGGCGGCGTTGTTCAACGCCTCCTGGGCGATTCGATACACGTGGGTGGCCGCAAACTCCGTCAGGGAAACCGTGCAGTTGCAGCGAAACTCGCAGGGCACGCCCGAGACGGTATGGAAAGTCTCGGCCAGGTCGCCCAGTGCATCAACCAAACCGTCGGCCTCCAGGCCGATCGGGTCCAGTCCCCTGGACAGCATGCGAACCTGCGCTACGGCCTCGTTAACAGCCTCAATGATCTGCTCGGCCACAGCGGACTCCTGAGGCCCCAGTTTGTCAGCCAGACCACCGATAAGATAGCCAAGCCCGGTCAGGTTCTGCCCGAGCGCGTCGTGCAGATCCCGCCCGATCCTTCGGCGTTCGATCTCGCCGGCCTCGGCGACCTGCAACTCCAGTTCCTTGCGCCGGGTCACGTCAATGCCGACTTCCAGCATAAGGGGGCTGCCGTCGGTATCGGCAAACGGAGACGCCCACACGTGATAGGTGCGCCCGTTCGGATAAGTGCTCTCCCAGTCCTCCGGTCTCTCATCATCCACGACGCTGGTTATCGGACAGTCTTCACACGGACTGTCCAATCCGTATTGGACCTCGTAGCACGGTCTGCCGTTCGGCTCCGAGAACGCTTCCAGGAATCCGTGATTCGCGTACTGGATGGCGCACCGGCGGTCCTTGAGAACGACGTAGCCGGGCAGCAAGTTCAGGAGCGTGAGCATTCGCTTTCGTTCCGCCTCAGCCTCGGCCTCAGCCTCTTTGCGCCTGGTGATGTCATCGTCGATCTCCAGGATAGCGGTCGGCTCGCCGTTGGCGTCACGCCGCAGCGCCCACCGGCTGGCGACGATAACCCGCCGACCGTCGCGAGTGGTGTGGACCAGTTGGCCCTCCCAGTAGTCCTCACTCAACAGCTTTGCCATCAGTTTGACAAGCGGACCTGTAAACTCGGTCTTCAGCAGTTTGTGACTGACTTTTCCCAGGGCCTCGAACTTCGTCCATCCGTACGTTCGCTCCGCTCCCCGGTTCCAGAACGTGATTTGGCCCTCCAGATTGTGGACGAAGATAGTGTCGTGGGCGAGATCGAGAAGTTCGACCATATTTTGCAGATCGCCCAGAGTCTCGTCCAATGTAAGCGATTTCTTGCTCAGCGCCTCCTCGGCCCGAACGCGCTCCCTTGCCTCATCAGCCAAGACGTCAACACCATGCTCGACCCGTGCTTCCAGGGCTTCGCTATCCGCCGTCCTCAAGACAGCAATATCTCTGAGTCGCGACAGTTCGGCCTCGAGCTTCTCGTTGGCTGTCTCCAACTCCGCGACCCGGTCGCGCAGACTTTGCCCGCTGTCATAGTCGAGCCTGACAGGTGTCTTCCGGCTGGTTTCTTCCTCGGTCACATTCAGACCTCGAATGGGGCGATTTTCTCCCGGATTTTCTCCCAAGCGGAGATACTCCACAGTTTCAGTATAACCGCCTCTGTGCCACGCCTCAATATCTTAATTTTACCGATTGTGGGAATCGCCCGCCAATGCGAGGCCTTCGCTTTCGGAACGCCGCGGCGCCGAAGCTGATCGGCGGGGCGGATATGGTTGTTATCGAGCAATAGCCATGACCGGAACGTCTATGACAAGGATTTCGGGCATGAATCGTAGGGCCTTCCCCCATCTGCTATGGTGTAGCCCACCGCTGATAAGACCTCCGCCGGCCCGATTGAGCGATATCAGCACCGATGTTAGCATGAAAGTATGAAGGTGGACGCACCGACTACAAACGCACAAGGTGTCTTGCGTGAGGGGCGCCATGACATGTGCGAGGGGGAGCGTGTTGTGCGCCGTGATGGATCCGGCAACGGAGCCGAGAAGACTTTCAATCAACGCAAAGACCTGCGTCGTTTTAGTTGTTCCGTCAAACTCGTAAGCACTCCCTAAGAGCCCTAAGAAATGATGCGGATATCCCGAAGCGAATCGAAAACGAACTGCACGAACCTTAGCTGTCCGTTGAACAAGTGCTTCTCAGTCGAGAGCGGGGAATTGTCCGGCCCGGCAAGGACGAAACCGCAGGCGAATCCGTTGATTCGTCGAGGATTTCGGACGCCGCCAGGACCGACAAGACCCGCTGGCGGGCGGAATCGACTTCTTCAACGGGCTGTTAGGCGTCACAGCGCCAAAGAGGAGTAACGACAGTGGCAAAAAAGAAGAAAACCGACCAAACCGATGTAGTTCTGACCGGGCGAATCCGGGACTACTTTACAAGAGACCAACGGCTCTCCTCTCAGCCTATCGACGCGGCTGTCAAGGACGGCATTGTAACCCTGACCGGCACAGTCCAGACGCATCGCCGCAAGTTGGCGGCCTATGAGATTGCGGCCTCTTTCGAAGGCTGCCGCGATGTAAGGAACGAACTGATTGTCGAACCGGCTGCGGGAATCCCGGATGACCAAGTCGCCGACAATGTCCGTTCTGCGCTGGACACACATGCCGATATTACGAAGGCTACCATTGGCGTCACGGTTTCGGGCGGCAAAGCAACCCTCACCGGCAATGTCTCCAGTCGCTGGGAATATGCCGTTGCCGAAGACGTAGCAAGATCCGCACTGGGTGTCCGAGACGTAAACAATCTGCTGGTTGTCGACCTCGTGGAACAAATAGAAGACGCTGGGTTGTCTCAGGAGATTGTCGAGACGATGGCGGTGACATCGGGCTTGAAGGACGCTGATATAAACATCGCCGTGAGCAGCGGCGCAGTCGTACTGTCCGGTGAGGCGCCAAGACTCTGGCACAAAGCCACTGCCGAGGCGGTGGTCAGGCGATTCTGGTGTCGGCGGATACAAAACGACATCGTCGTAACCGGCCCCTGAGTTTGCCGATCGCGGGGTCCCGCACATGGCGTTCCGCCGCTGGACATAGGATCCGGGCCGAATAGAACACAAAAACGCAGTTAGAGAACATCAGTAAGGAGCTAGAACGATGGCGATCACCATACAAAGCGACGCCTTTGGGTTCAATCAACCCATTTCACCTAAATATGTCGGTCAAGGGAAATGTCTCTCACCGCCTCTACAGTGGTCAGGAATACCCAAATCCGCAAGACAACTGGTTCTGGTCGTAGAAGAGGAGCCCGGCGCCGCTAACGGCGAGCTATGGGTGCACTGGCTTATCTACAACATTCCTCCGAACGTTAAGGGCTTACCGGAAGCTGTGGCCGCCACGGAGAGGCCCGCAGAGCCGACGAATACCGCCCAGGGAACGAACTCGTGGGGCAAGGTTGGCTACGGAGGGTCGCCCCCCCCGCCCGGTGAAGGGACACACCACTGCCATTTCAGACTCTACGCCCTGGCGCTGGACCCGACGCTGGAGCCCGGCCTGAAAAGGGACGCTCTGGTGGCGGCGATTTCGGACCATATCCTCGCCGAGGGCGAACTTACAGGCATATACGAGGGTTTGTAGAACGGCAGGCAGCACTCTGGGCAACGACGTAAAGGAATGAGAGGCTTTATGAGCGTGGTAAAAGAAACAGGGGATATGCGAAAGCTGCAGGGACGGAGCATTTCCCATGGCTTGGCCGCGGGAAAGGCCTTTGTGTATCGCGACATTTTGTACCGGGATCACGAGCGTTACGATATTCTGAACGCAGAGATCGAGGAAGAGTACGCCCGCTTCCAGGATGCGATCCGGCAGGTGTTGCGGGATTTGCGGTCGACTGCACAAGAAATTGAAACCGAGGTCGACGGGGCTGTTGCTGACATTTTCCGGGTCCAAGAGGCGATGCTCCTCGATCCGGTGCTGCTGAAGGATGTCCGCGAAGAACTCGATACCGAGCGGGTCAATGCGGAGCAGGCCGTCAAACGTGTGTTCCGGCGCTGGGAGCACAAGTTCCGAAACGCTCAAGAGGACACGCCCGGCCAACCCGCCGATGACATCGCGGACCTTGGCCGAAGGCTGCTGCGGCGCCTTATCGGGATACACGCCCATACGCTTGAGGACCTTGCCCCAGCCAGCGTTGTGGTGGCCAGGCGCCTGCTCCCCTCGGACACCGTGTTCCTGTCGCGACTGTCTACCGAGGCCGCGGTGCTGGAATTCGCCGGCCCTCTCTCGCATGCGGCCCTGCTGACTCGAGAATTGGGCGTGCCGGCGGTATCCGAGATCTCGGGGCTTCTCGACCGTGTGGTCACGGGAGACCGGCTGCTGGTCGACGGCAACAGTGGTGCGGTGATCGTCAACCCGGATGAAGAGACAGCCGCCCGTTTTGAGACAGAACTGGCCAAACAGCACGCTGCGGGTCTGGAGGCCCGCAAACGCCGCCACGAGGCCGCTAAGACTGCCGACGGAATAGTTATCGATGTGTCGGCAAATGTCAGTTGCCGCGAGGATGTCGAAAGTGCCGTCGCCAACGGCGCTGAAGGTGTAGGGCTCTATCGCATCGAGGGCGCGTATCTCTCACGACTGTCGCCGCCTTCCGAAGACGAAATCCTTGGCCAATTGGAACACGCCTTGGAGCCGATGAAGGGAAAGAGCATCGTGCTGCGGCTGCTGGACGCCGGGGCCGACAAGGAATTGCCGTTCATGAGCCTGCCGTCAGAGCCAGACCCGTTCCTGGGCAGGCGCGGGGTCCGATTGTTGCTGGCGTATCCCGAACTCCTGACGCCGCAGTTGCACGCGCTTCTGCGCCTGTCGCAAACTTGCCCCGTACGCATACTCGTGCCAATGGTGACTCTGGCGGGGGAAATGGTGCGAATACGACAGGCGCTGAAAGAGGCCTCACACAAGCTTGCCATTGGGAGCATTCCTCCGCTTGGGGCGATGATAGAGACGCCTGCGGCCGCACTTTGCGCGGCCGAGATAGCGTCCCATGCCGACTTTCTCAGTATTGGGACCAACGACTTGACTCAGTATACGATGGCCGCCGGGCGGGAGAACCCATCTGTCGGTGAGTATTTCCTCGACGAGCATCCCGCCGTATGGCGACTGATTCAAATGGTAATCGAGGATGCCGGTGAAACGCCGGTTAGCATATGCGGTGAGCTCGCAGGCTCCAGCACAGGAGTAGAACTGGCCGCCAAGTCCGGCATTCGGGCGCTGAGTGTCTCGCCGCCGTTGATACCTGGCGTGAAAGATGCGATCCGAGAAATGCATGTCGGAAAACACGACACAATCTGAGATTCACGAATTCGTTAAAGCGAAGGATTCCGCCGGCCTGAGAATGATCGTCAGCCGGATGACACCTTACGATCGGGACGGAACTGTGGGGAATTTTCCCATTGGCGTTGAAGAACACCACCGCGGTCAATTAGAGCTCTGGACCGATTGAATGCGTCGACGCCGATGTCTAGTATTATTTTCGATGAGGGCAAGGCATTTGGCAAGGCATTTGGGATGAGGGCAAGGCCGCATGACAAACGCACCCTGACAAAGAAAGGACACAAACCATGAATGCCGAAGACGTGGTGAGCCCTGCGGTCGAGCGAATAGACGCAGAGACGAGTGTGA
>Ga0180435_10001962_pt1 | contig 21103 bp, 18 predicted proteins | sample SS_ome_3_FD_132467 | JGI IMG/M metagenome (GOLD analysis project Ga0180435, IMG submission 132467) | Hypersaline lake sediment archaeal communities from the Salton Sea, California, USA - SS_3_S_1 metaG | ecosystem: Environmental > Aquatic > Non-marine Saline and Alkaline > Hypersaline >...
CAAATGTATCTGTCTTCTGTCAAGTCTCTATGACTACTGCGCGTGCAGGGGCCCCGTCTCCATCACCGATTTTCAGCGGAAGGGCGATCAACTGCACCTTGTTTTTTCTTACCTGATCAAGATTGCACAATCCTTCAATTATCAGTACATCACCCTTCATGAGGATGCTGTGGATCTCAGTTAATGCTTCGATATTGTTTACGTCGGCTACAGAAGGTGGCTCCACTCCCACAAGGTTGATCTTTTTTCGGACCATCCACTTCGCCAGATCGGGACCAATCCTGGGTAATCTGCCACGGTACATGTAGTTATCGCCAATAAACCTGCTCCAGCCGGTATGAAAAATGATTCCTTCACCTGGCAGAATCAACTCCGCCACAGGACCCAGGTGTTCAATGGTGATCATAAGCTCCGGTTCACAGGGATCGATACGAACCATATGACAATCACAGATCAGTCTTTCAACCGGAATTGCATCAATCGAACCTGTATTGATATTAAAGTGCAGGGGTGCATCAATGTGGGTTCCGGCATGGGAATATATCTCCAGGTTTGAAGCGTTCCAGCCATCTGCAGCAACAGTTTTTGCAACTGATTTCCTGAATCCCCGCATGGGTTCACGCAGGGTCGCACTGACATCAATAACTCTTCTTTCGCTCATCACTTTATGTTGGAAACCACTTTCTCAGCCAACTCATCAGTACCTGTTTTTCCTCCGATATCAATGGGCAAAAAACCCTGCTCCAGGGCCAGGTCTGTTGCATCCATGATTGCTTTTGCTGCCTGATGCTCCCCAAGATGATCAAGCATCAGGGCAACTGACCAGAACATTCCAACCGGATTGGAGATTCCCTGGCCTGCAATATCCGGAGCAGAGCCATGGATCGGCTCAAACATGGAGGGAAATTCCTTTTCAGGGTTGATATTTCCACTGCCTCCGAGACCAAGACTACCCATAAGCGCGCCACCCAGATCGCTCAGGATATCTCCGAAAAGATTGGTAGTAAGCACCACATCGAAGATCCAGGGACGCAGGACGAAATTTGCCGAAGTGGCATCTATATACATGTAGCGATGCTCAATATCAGGATACTGTTCCGAAACCTCACCGATCACCCTGTCCCAATAGGTGAGGCTGTTGATCAGCGTATTTGACTTTGTTACGGTGGTTACATGTTTTCTCCGTGTTCCTGCCAGGCGAAACGCGTAATGTGCGATCCGCTCAATACCTGCCCGGGTGAAGATACTTGTGTCAACACCCATGCCGTTGACAGAATCCGGCCTCACCTGGCTGCCGACCTGCACAAACTCCCCTTCAGTATTTTCTCTGACAACAATAAAATCGAATGGTGTTTCGTCACGCAAGGGACGCTTTACACCTTTCCAGTTTCTGACAGGCCGGTAGTTGACATATTGTTCAAAATGGGTACGCACCCTGAATGTATAGTCTTTTGCAGGAAGGGTATCATCCACATCGGGAAGCCCGACCGCACCAAACAGAATAGCATCGTAGGCTTTGAGCTCCTGCAATCCATTTTCCGGCATAAAGACACCGTGCTTTTTATAATGGCCCGCTCCAAATCCGAAATTGTCGATTTGTGTTGTAAAATTAAATTTCTCCGCAACCTTTTCAAGCACTTTAAGCCCGGCCGGGACGATCTCGTGCCCGATCCCATCACCCGGCACTGCAGCAATCCGATAACTATTACTCATTTTGTTTTATTTGGTTCATTTTCTAATTCTTTCTCCAGTATCCGGCGTGCCTTTCGTGAATGCGTTCTCACAAGATCCTCGGCAGCTGATGCATCGCGGCTTCTGAAAGCGGAAATGATCATTCGATGGTCCTCCAGTGATTCGTGAATTGGGAGGATAATTCCTTTCGGGTATGTCCTGATCAATACACTTCCTATCGCATTAAGCTTCTGCATGACAAGATTACCGCTGGCAGCGATAATCGCCTCATGAAATGCCTGGTCGGCCATCTGATAATCGTAGTGCACAATCTCCTGCTGGTTGCGGAATGGAACAAACATCTCCTCGAGGTCATTGATCTCCTTGTCGGTAAAATTCTCTGTTGCCCGCCGTGCAGCAACACCCTCGAGCCCTTCCCTGCACTCAAATGCATCCATAATCGAACGAATATCCGGTTTGCGGATAAAAATGCCGCGCCGCGGAATACTCTCAACAAGAAACTCCTCTTCAAGCATGATAAACGCTTTATGAAGGGGCATCCTGCTGACTCCGAGCTGAGCAGCAATTTTTTCCTGTGGAAGCTTCTCCCCTGCCTTCAGTTCACCGGAGAGGATCATCTCCCTGATCTGCACGTAAACGTGAAATGAAAGGTCCCGCTGTTGAATTGGTGTGAAATTCATATTTGCTAATTCAATACAAAAATAGTAAAATTGTATACAAAATACATTATATTTGATCGTTTTTATAAAACAATAGCAGTAACTGCATCACAGGAAGCTGATGAAATCTCTGATTCATTATTAAAACCATACGAAGCAGCGAATAAAAATGAGAAACAAATACTACGGTAAACAACTATTATCAGCAATATGAAAAACGATTATTTTAAGCGGGTGAATCAGCTTACGCCGACGAAATTCTGGATAAACAACGTAACACGGGAAGAGGCCCGCATGGCAATCGAAGCCGGTGCAGTTGGCTGTACCCAGAATCCATCCTATACATGGAAAATGCTCACGCATCCATCTGAAAGCGGATATGCAAAGGGACTGATGAATGAAGCGATAAAGGAGTCGGCAGATGACAATGAAGCAGAGTGTATTCTTCAGAGAAAACTGGTAAAGGAAATTGCTGCAATTTTCATGCAAGTCTACGAGGAATCACATGGAGAAAACGGATATGTGAGCATACAGGGCGATCCCATCCACGAAGAGGATCCGGATGTTATTATTCATGAAGGCAGGCTCAACCGGGAGATGGGACCCAATGTCATGATTAAAATCCCTGCCACTAAAGCCGGCCTTGAAGCGATGGATGTCCTGATCAGCGAAAACACACCGATCAACGCCACTGAAGTGATGGGATTGAGCCAGGCACTTGACATCTGCCGGATGTACGAGCGCATATCATTTAAAACCGGAAAAAAACCAAAGATCTATTATTCACTGATTACAGGTATATACGATGAATACCTGAAAAAATGGGTGGAGAATGAAAAAATTGACATCTCACCAGACATTTTATATATGGCCGGACTTGCGATTGCAAAAAAAACCTACCAGGTCACAAAAGCGCAATGGCCGGATATAGGGTATATTGGTGGAGGTGTTCGCGGACTCCGGCATTTTACTGAAATGGTCGGAGCGGATGCCTGCATTACCATGAACTGGCAGGGACAGGCTGAAGAATTGCTCAGACTGAATCAACCGGTTGTTTCGCGATTTTTCAATCCCGTCCCTGATTTGTTTGTAGACGAACTACTTGAAAAGGTTTCTGAATTCTCCAGGGCATATATGATAAATGGACTGACGGTGGCAGAATATGAGGAATATGGTCCTGTGGAATATTTCAGGCACATGTTTATTGATGCATGGGAAAAGGCCCTTGAACTGATTAAAAAAGAGAGATCATAGCCGGATTGGCAGCAATTAAAAAAAGTTGGCATGAAACAATTACTTGTTGGAATAACACTTATCCTTGCGCTGTCCTGCTCAATGAAAGGACAGGTTTTTGAAGAAATTGAAGGCATTGTGGCTGTGGAAGCTGAACACTTTTTCGAACAGACACATACTTCGTTGCGAAAATGGTACCTGGTAACCGGTCAGACTAATCCACCCCTATATTTCGATGATGCAACCAATCATGCTGAAGAAGCGAGTGGCAATGCCTATATTACAATACTGCCCGATACCCGGAAATCACACCAGGACCTGCTTCGCCGGGATGAGAACTTCTCACCGCTTCCCGGACAGATCGGAATAGTAAGCTACCTGGTCAGGTTCAATACTCCCGGGAGATACTACGTATGGGTCAGGGCCTATTCCCAAAATTCAGAAGACAATGGCATACATGTCGGACTGAACGGAACATGGCCGGAGAGCGGACAGCGGATGCAGTGGTGTGAAGGGAAACACCAGTGGACATGGGCGAGTAAACAACGCACACAAGAGGTACACTGTGGTGTTCCTGAACTGATTTACCTGGATATTGATGAGCCCGGCAGACACACCATCTCATTCTCCATGCGGGAAGATGGTTTTTCATTTGATAAATTCGTTTTAAGCAAAGCATATGTTGAGCCTGTGGATGCTGGTCCCGCAACCTTTCTGAGATAATCCACACTGTCGTTAGTTAAGCATACAAGCTAGATCCATACAACAGCAGGTTAAAACGATCCCATAATTGTTTACAATTCAAAAAAAAGCCAAAATGAAAAAGCACAAGATAAAACTGCAAGGAATCAGAATTCTAAATCCCGGAACCATCCTGTTCCTGCTGCTCATTCTGGCAAGCATTCCCCGTGCCTATTCAAATGAACAAAACATCAGTGATTCAGTTTTGTTTCCGGATCCGGAAAAAATAACAGCGCCTGAAACAGCAATTACTGGTGAACTGAAGCAATGGCACAAAATCACCCTTACAATTGATGGCCCAGTGTCCAGTCAGCACGGACAAACCGTTTTTGAATACAACGAGGAAACCGGTATGCTCGATCTTGATGTAAGGCCGAAAGCGGGACCCGGTGGCCGGCTGAGTTACATGCACCCAAATCCATTTCTCGACTATGCCATGTCCGTTACTTTTACACACGAGTCGGGAACTCCCGTTTATACTGTACCCGGATATTTCGCTGCAGATGGAAACGCTGCTGAAACCAGCGCCAGTTCGGGAAATAAGTGGCGGGCGCATCTATCGCCCGATAAAACAGGCGGGTGGACCTGGGAAGTGACATTTCTGGCCGGAGTGGATGTATCGGTGAACGAAGAGGTATCCGGACAACCTTATTACCCCTACCACGGACTAAAAGGCAGTTTTGAAGTTGATGCTACTGACAAGACCGGTCGTGATTTCAGGGCATGTGGCAGGTTACAGTACATCAATCATAACTACCTTCGTTTCGCAGGAAATGGACAGTATTTCCTGAAAGCAGGGTCAGATTCGCCGGAGACGTTGCTGGCATATGCTGACTTCGACGATACTGAAACAATGATGGTCCCCGGTGAAAGAGGCTGGATCGGTCCGCATGACAGTCACGGATTGCATGCGTATGCCGCACACATACAAGATTGGAAGAACGGAGATCCTACATGGAAAAACGGCAAAGGCAAGGGAATCATCGGTGCTGTAAACTACCTGGTCTCCAAGGAAATGAATGCGATATCATTTTTAACCCATAGCGCTGGGGGTGATGGCGATAATGTCTGGCCATGGGTTTGTCGCAATTGCAAAGAGCACTACAGCATTTCAAAGTTGGCACAATGGGAGATCGTATTTGAACACGCACAAAGAAATGGAGTTTTCCTTCATTTTAAACTGCAGGAGCAGGAAAATGATGGCAGTTTTCCCCACAGGACAAAGTGGAGGCCAACAGCAACTTCACCTGAATCTCTTGATGGTGGAACAGTTGGAAAAGAAAGAAAACTTTATACCAGGGAGCTGATTGCCCGCTTTGGTCACCACCTTGCGCTTAACTGGAATCTCGGTGAAGAGACCATGATGTCAGATGAGAACATCAAAGACTGGCTGGCATACATAAAAAAAACCGATCCCTACCAACACCACAGGGTAATTCACACCCCGCCTGCAGAGCACTTACAGGAGATGGTATATCAACCGTTATTGGGTGAACAGTCTGAGCTGACAGGCGTATCGTTACAAACCAAGTACAATGATGTACACCGACATACGCTCAATTGGCTTGAAGAATCAAAGAAAGCCGGCACAACCTGGGCAGTCGCGAATGATGAGCAGGGGCCTGCTGGCTGGGCGATTCCACCCGATCCGGGATTTCAGAACTGGGACGACAGTATAGAAGCTCCTATGACGATTCACGATATCCGCAAGTATGCATTATGGGGAAACCTGATGGCCGGAGGCTGGGGAGTGGAGTACTACTTCGGTTATCACCCTGTGCACAATGACCTGGTTGCAGAAGACTTTCGCAGCCGTGACAAGTCATGGAACTATGCAAGGCATGCCCTTCAGTTTTTCTCCGAAAACCAGGTTCCGTTCCGGGAAATGTCCAATCACAATGCGCTGGTCGGTAACAAGGAAAACGACAACAGCAGGTACTGCTTTGCCAAAGCCGGAGAAATTTACCTTGTCTACCTGCCTGAAGGAGGGACTGCCGGACTGGATCTCAGCGAGGTAAAAGGAAGGTTTACCATCAGCTGGTATGATCCCCGCAATGGTGGCGAACTACAAAATGGAAGCATCACTTCTGTCAGGGGTGGCAGAACCGCATCACTTGGATTATCGCCGTCGTATCCGGAACAGGACTGGCTCATAGTGGTAAGAAACAGATGAAAAACCAGCAGAGGTGCGCCTAGCGCACCTTCCCCCGGGCAATGGAAGCGAAGATCCCGAAGAAGCAAAATATTGAGAAGAGAATGAAGGAGATGCGCATTGATTGCAGGAACGGACCATGCACCCGGGGTGTGATCTCTGTCTTGCCGATCAGCACCGAGAAGAGGATCAGCACCACCCCCATGCTCAGCATCTGGCCGATCATCCGCATGGTACCCACCGCACCTGATGCCACGCCATAATACCTGGGCTGGACGGAGCTCATGATCGCGTTGGTGTACGGGGAGGAAAAGAGTGCAAACCCGATTCCCATCAGACCCAGGACCGCGTAAAAATATGCCATGGATGTCTGTGCACCTGCAAAAGACAACATCACCAGTCCGACCGTGGTAAATACCATCCCGGCCGACGCCAGCACCTGCGGCTGGATACGGTCGGAAAGTCTGCCCGTCACCGGGGAGAAAACCGCCATGATCACCGGCTGGATCACCAGTACCATCCCCGCTTCGGCGGGATCCATTCCCTTGATGTACTGGAAATAGAAACTCAGCAGGAACCCGACGCCAAAGGTGGCACTGTAATTGATCAGTGCCGCCAGGTTGGAAAAGGCAAACACGCGGTTCAAGCGGTAAAGATCGATCTCCATCAATGGTTCTTCCAGCCGGCGCTCGGTGCGCACGAACAGTACAAAGGAAACAATGCTGAAGAGGATAAATGGATACCCGGCGGGCTTTGGGACCAGCGACAATCCTGTCATCAGCAGGGTCAGCGTAAGCATATACAACAATGCCCCCCTGAAATCGAACCGCGCCTTGCTGCTTCCCAGCCATTCCCCCTTGAGCTTCCAGTGAACCATGATGATCGCAAGAATCCCGATGGGGACCAGCGACCAGAAAATACTTCGCCATCCCAGGTACTGGGTGAGCAATCCTCCTGCAAAAGGTCCGACCGACAACCCGGTATATACCGCCGCAACGTTGATGCCCAGCGCCTTTCCCCGCTCACCGGGAGCGAATACAGAACTGATGATCGCCACTCCTGTGCCAAAGACCATTGCGCTGCCAATCCCCTGGAACACCCTGAACAGGATCAGCACATAGATCCCGGGTGCGAGGGCAGCTCCCGCACTTGATATGGTGAAAACAATCAGTCCGTAACTGAAGATCTTTTTCCTGCCGTACAAATCGGCCATCCTGCCGAAGGGAAGCAGGAAAACCGCAGTTGCCAGCAGGTAGATCGTGGCCGTCAGGTTCAGCAGGATCGCATCCGCCTCCAGGTCTTTCCCGATTACAGGCAGCGCCACATTCATGGCAGCACCCAGGAATGGGGTGAGGAAAGAGGCCAGTGTGGCCACAACCAGTGCAGTAGTTTTTTCCTTTTGAACAGTCATAACGGCAGATTAACCCATGAGACACACCCGACAAATACGCCATATATGCAACAGGCAGTTGAATCATCATTCCAGACCACTTATCCTGTGTACCTTGAAATTGCGAATTTAATGGAATAAACAGGTTTTTTTCACCATTTCCGTATTTTTCCGGACAGTTTTCACAGTTTGACAGAATATCCCGCCGGGAGGCCGATAATCCAATAATTTTATTATATTGCAGTTCAGAGCATTTCGCAGCACAAACCCAACCAAGATGAGTGAGAAATTTGAACTGGAATATACATTCAGTACCTCCCCGGGGGTCCTGTACAACAGGCTGAGCACACCGGCAGGCCTGGCCGAATGGTTTGCAGAGGATGTTAATCTGAAAGACGGAATGTATTCCTTTGTCTGGGACGGATCGGAGCAGTTTGCCGAAGTCATTTCAAAAAAAGAAAACAAGTATATACGCTTCAGGTGGACGGATGAAGATGAGGATTCCTACTTCGAATTCAGGATACGCAAGGATGAACTCACCGGGGACCTGGCACTTCTGATCACCGATTTCGCAGAGGACACCGAGGACGCCTCAGACCTGTGGGATTCACAGATCTCTGAATTAAAACGTGCACTGGGTCTCTGAGAGATTGTCTTTCCCTTAAAATAACTTACTTTTACATCCGTTTTCTATTTGTAGGTATTGAACTGAGATGAAGCGATTACATGCTCTTGTCATAAAATCATTCCTGGGACCACTGATCCTGACCTTCTTTATGGTCATTTTCATACTGCTGATGCAGTTCCTTTGGAAATACATCGATGACCTGGTGGGTAAAGGTTTGGAAACCAAGATCCTGGCGGAGTTCCTGTTGTACTCCAGTGCCAGCATGGTGCCTATGGCGCTCCCGCTGGCGGTACTGCTCTCATCACTGATGACCTTCGGGAACCTGGCAGAAAACCTGGAATTACTGGCATTCAAGTCTTCCGGTGTCTCACTTACCAGGATCATGGCCCCACTCACATACGTGGTGGTGGTCATTACCTTCGCCGCTTTCTTTTTCGCCAATAACATCATGCCGGTCTCCAACCTGAAATTAACCTCCCTGTTGCATGACATCAGGAAGCAACGTCCTGAACTGCAGATCCAGCCAGGAATTTTCGACAACACGATGGAAGGATATTCCATCCGGATCGGCGACCAGGATCCGAAAACCAGCCTGCTGAAGGATATCTGGATCTATGACCATACTGAAAAAGCGGGGAATGTAAGTGTTACCGTAGCTGATTCAGGCTACATGAAAATGTCGAGCGATGAAAAACACCTGATGCTGACCCTCTATAACGGGAACAGCTATGTGGAACTGCAAAAAACCAGGAAAAGGAACGAGCCTCAGACCTATCCGCACCGGCGGGATAAATTTGCGAAGCAGGAAATGCTCATCGAACTCACGGGTTTCGGCCTGAGCCGTTCGGACCAGAGCCTATGGAAAAACAGCTACTCCATGATGAACCTGGAGCAGCTCACGCATATAGAAGATTCCCTGTCGCAGGACATTGGCAGTCTCCGGGAGTCCGTCAGGCAAATGGTCGAAAACAGCACGGTGGAGAAGAAAAAACGGAGCATGATCGGAAACAGCGTTGCTTCAAAGGATACGGCACAACGCACTGAACCCAAACCAGCCTATCACGCCCTGCACATCGATACTGTCTTTCATGATATGACTAAGAACGAAAAACGGCGGGCCGTGGTGCAGGCCATCAACATTGCCCGAACCAACAAATCCTTTGTTGCCACCAATGCCAACAACATCGAATACAAAATCAAGCGGCTGCGTCGCTACCAGATCGAAAAACACCGGAAATTCACCCTCTCGTTTTCCTGCCTGATCTTTTTCTTTATCGGCGCCCCGCTGGGGGCCATTATCAGGAAAGGCGGACTGGGCATGCCGGTCATTGTCAGCGTGCTCTTTTTCCTTGTCTGGTACATGCTCTCCATCACCGGTGAAAAATTCGTCAGGGAAGACATGATGGCTCCCTTTGCCGGGATGTGGCTCTCATCCTTTCTGCTGATCCCCCTGGGGGTATTCGTCTCCTACAAGGCGTCGAGGGACTCCGTGATCATGAATATTGAATCCTACTTCAACTTCCTCAAAAGGATCAGGGCATGGATGCAGAAAAAATTCATGCAGGTAGGATGAACGTATTGATCCTCAGTACCAAGCTTCCCTACCCCCCCAGGGACGGTGGCGCCATTGCGACGCTGAATCTCGCTGCAGGACTGGCCGAAGCGGGATTCAATGTGAGCATGCTTTCTTTCAATACATCCAAACATTACACCGATCCGGACACTATTCCGGATGCGCTCCGTGAAAAGATCACCTTTTACACGGTCGACAAGGACATTTCCATCCACCCGCTGAAGGCGCTGTACAACCTCCTTTTTTCCGGAAAACCATACATCGCTGAACGATACCACGACAGGCAGTTCAGGCTGAAGCTGAACGATCTCCTCATATCGGGAAAGTTCGATGTGGTCCAGCTGGAGGGCCCCTACCTGGGACAATACATCCCGGATATCAGGCGCAATGCTTCGGCCAGGGTCTCGCTCAGGGCACACAACGTGGAACACCGGATCTGGGAAAAACGAAAGGAGCATGCGCAGGGACCCCTGCAAAAATTCTACTTCGGGCTGCTGGCAAAAAGGATCAAAAGGCTCGAGGAAAACATCACCCGGAGCATCGATCTGCTGGTTCCCATTTCTGCGCCCGATTCCGGCATCCTGAACAAAGAAAAGGAGGTACCCTCCATCACCATCCCTGCAGGACTCGATCTGAAGGCATACCCAGAGGCAACGCCGAACGCGGGAAGCAGGATCTGCTTCATCGGCGCACTTGACTGGGTGCCCAACCAGGAAGGACTTGCCTGGTTCATCGACCTGGTGCTGCCGTTGCTGCTCAGCAGTCACCCTGGCGCAGAACTTCACGTGGCGGGACGCAATGCCCCGCAGGGAATCGTCCAGCTGCTGTCGCACCCTTCCATCGTATACCATGGCGAAGTGGAAGACGCAAAAGCATACATGCGGGATTTCGGCATCCTGGCTGTCCCCCTGCTCACCGGCAGCGGAATACGGATCAAGATCCTTGAGGGCATGGCCATGGGCATGTGCGTGGTGACAACCCACACCGGGGCAGCAGGCCTTCCGGTGCAAAACGGAGCACACCTGTTTGCAGAGGAAGAGCCGGAACCATTTGCCGGGCGGCTCCGCGAACTGCTGGACAATCCTTCCAAATGCAATGCCATTGGCAAGACTGCAAGGAATATGGTACAGGAAAATTTTGATACCTTTGCCATTGCTTCCAGGCTGGGAGCATTCTATAAAAAAATGGCATGATCATCTGGCACATCATATTCTGGGTTACGCTGCTCGCGATCATGCATTCCTACATGCTGTACCCCTGGATCCTCCAGGTCCTTTCCAGTGGAAAGAAGGAGAACGAATTGCTGTTCGCCGATGAAGAACTTCCCCCGGTAACCATCATCATGTCTGTTTATAACGAAGAGAAGGTGATTGCAGACAAACTCGATTCCATGCTGCATTCAGTGTATCCCCCCGGAAAGATCACCATTCTCGTCGGCTCTGATGCCTCCACGGACCGCACCAATGCTATCCTGGAATCCTATCATAAAAAAGACCGGCGGGTACAACCACGCCTGTTTCATGAAAGACAGGGAAAACCTGGCGTAATCAACCGGCTGTCGGATGAGGCTGCCGGTGATTTCATTATCATGACCGATGCCAAGGTGATCTTCCATCCAACAACCATCCGGATGCTGATGCGGCATTTCAGGAATGAACACATCGGAATTGTTGGCGGCAATGTACTGAACGAATCGGTGGAAAAAGACGGCGTCTCCATACAGGAAAAGGCGTTCATGTCGCGCGAAATCCTGATCAAATACCGGGAAGGACTGGTCTGGGGAGCCACGGCCGGGGTATATGGTGCCATCTATGCCATCAGGAAGGAACTGTTCACCAAAGTTCCGAAAGGATTTGCCGTGGATGATTTCTTCATCTCCATGAACGTATTGCGGAAGCAGAAACAAGCGATCCTGGATATCAATGCAATCACTTACCAGGAAGTTCCGAACCTCATTTCAGAAGAATACCGCAGGAAAGTGCGGATCGCCACCGGGAATTACAGGAACATGCGCTATTTCGCCAGGGAACTCCTCCGCCCCTGGAAGGGGGCCTCCTTTGCCTATATCTCCCACAAAGTGATCAGGTGGCTTGGTCCGTTCATTATACTTCTTTTTATGCTGTCAAATATAATGCTCTGTTCCACCCACCAACTCTACGAATACACGCTGTGGGCGCTCATCGGTGCATGCTGTCTGCCGATTATTGACTATTTTCTGAGCAAAATCGGAATACATATTGTATTTTTGCGCTTCGTAAGACATTTCGTCACCATGAACATTGCTTTAATGCATGGTTTTATTAACAATTTAGGAGGGATCAGGAAAGATGTCTGGCAACCGACAAACAGATAACGATATCAGGTTAAATACGATAGAAGAGGCGATCGAGGATATCCGCAATGGAAAGATCATTATCGTCGTGGATGATGAAGACAGGGAAAATGAAGGGGATTTCATTGCTGCAGCGGAACTGGCCACGCCGGAGACGATCAATTTCATGGCCGTGCACGGACGCGGACTGATTTGTGCTGCGCTCACCGAAGAACGCTGCAAGGAGCTGGACCTTCCCATGATGGTCAAGTCCAACACCAGCAGTCACAACACCGCGTTCACAGTTTCCGTAGACCTGATGGGCAGTGGCACCACCACTGGCATTTCTGCATCGGACCGTGCAAAAACGGTGCGTGCACTGGTGGATCCTTCCACGCATCCCGATGACCTGGGCAGGCCGGGCCATATCTTCCCCCTCAAATCCAAATTCCTGGGCGTGCTGCGCAGGGCCGGACATACGGAAGCTGCTGTGGATCTGTCGAAGCTTGCGAACCTGAAACCGGGAGGTGTACTGGTGGAAATCATGAATGAAGACGGCTCTATGGCAAGACTGCCTGAGCTGGTCACGATTGCAGAGAAATTCAACCTGAAGATTGTCACCATCAAGGACCTGATCGCATACAGGCTGAAGTCGGAAAGCATCATCGTAAAAGGCGTGGAAGTGAATCTTCCCACTGCCTTTGGTGAATTTAAACTGACCCCCTTCATACAGAAATCCAACGGGTTGGAGCATGTTGCGCTGACCAAGGGAAAATGGACGAAAGAAGATACGGTACTTGTTCGCGTGCATTCGTCGTGTGTCACAGGCGATATTTTCGGAAGTTACAAATGCGACTGCGGCGAACAGCTGCACAAGGCCATGCAGATGATCGACAAGGAAGGGACCGGGGCAGTGATCTACCTGAACCAGGAAGGTCGTGGTATCGGACTTTACAACAAGATGCGTGCATACAAGCTGCAGGAAGGCGGCATGGATACGGTACAGGCCAACCTGGAACTGGGTTTCGGTGAGGATGAACGAGATTACGGCGTGGGTGCCGGGATCATGCATGAACTGGGCATCGGGAAGGTCCGACTGCTCTCGAACAATCCCATCAAGCGAAAAGGACTGGAAGGATACGGGCTGGAAATCGTTGAAACGTTGCCCCTTGAAGTGCCCCCCAACAAGCACAACCAGTTCTACCTGGAGACAAAGCGAACCAAAATGGGCCATTTCCTGGACCTCGCCACCTATCATAACAAACCTGAAGAATGAAAAACAGCAACATCCGGATCGTCTTCATGGGTACACCGGAATTTGCTGTAGCACCCCTCAGGGCGATCAAATCAGCCGGGATGCATATCGTGGGGGTGGTCACCGCACCTGACAAACCTGCCGGCAGGGGAAAAAAGCTGACACCGTCCGCGGTGAAGGTGTATGCAGAAAATGCGCTTGACTGCCCGGTATTTCAACCTGAAAAACTCAAGGATCCCGCTTTTATACAGGAACTTGCCAGTCTGAAGGCCGACCTGTTCATCGTGGTGGCCTTCCGGATGCTCCCCGAAACGGTATGGACACTGCCCGAAAACGGCACCATCAACCTGCATGCCTCCCTCCTTCCGCAATACCGGGGCGCAGCACCCATTAACTGGTGCATCATCAACGGTGAAAAAGAGACCGGGCTGACCACCTTCCTGATCGACCGGGAAATCGATACCGGGAAAATCCTGCTGCAGGAAAAAATGTCCATCGGGCCGGACGAAAATGCAGGTGAGCTGCATGACCGGATGATGGAGACCGGTGCAGCACTGCTGGTAAGGACCATTGAACAGGTGATGCAGGGTAGCGTTGCTCCCGTTCCGCAGGAAGTATTCAACATACCTGGTGACCAGCTGAAAAAAGCGCCCAGGATATTTAAACCGGATTGCAGGATCGACTGGAGCAGGGAAAGTGCAACGGTCCATAACCTCATACGTGGTCTGAGTCCGTTCCCGGGCGCATATACATCCCTGGTGGAACCTGGCGGAGAACAGTCCATGCTGAAGGTCTTTGCCACAAAAATCTCCGGGGAGCAGACCGGGCAGGCCGCGGGCCAGAACGAAGAACTGAAAGCAGGACAGGGCGTGGAAGCGGCACCGGGAACCCTGCGCCCGGACAATGCAAATACGCTGGAAGTGATGACCGGCGATGGCTGGCTCCAGCTCGAATCCCTCCAGTCTGCCGGAAAGAAACGGATGCCGGCAGCTGAGTTTTTGCGGGGATTCAGGGGGAATATCAATGAATGCATGCTACAGTGAGCCCACTGTAAAGTATTTGCCGGGGTTGCACATGACAGAACGCAGTGATTGCCGGATGTATTCGGCACAGAATGCAGCGAACAACGGGCGACATTAAGCAAATGACGCAAAGATTGACGGGTGCGACGATTACATGATGCGATGCTTGCATCCTACCTGCGGGCCGATGGGCGTCGCAGACCTTTCAGATTGACTTTCACTCCCTGGGCAAATTCAAGGTAAAGCGTCAGCCCGTTGATGAACTGAAGCTGGTAGGACCTTGAATATTTTCCGCTGACAAAAAAATCGTAATTGTAGTCTTCAATAGCACCGAGGGTCAGTTCCCCCACCTTCTTTTCATCAACATAGGCAAAGAATTTCCGCAACATGTAGATATAACTGTCACAGGTTTTTTTCTTGTATTGACGTTGCTCCAGGAATACGCGGTAAGCCTCCAGCTGGTGTTCCTGCTCGTTCCTTGCTGACCTGAGCCAGCCTGTGATTGCCTGCCACCATTCAAAGGTACCCTTTTTAGACACCACTATGTGCTGGTCAGGACTCCGTCGCTTCCCCGAAGTAAAAAAATCAATCCTGGTCTGCCTGCCGTCCGGAAGCAGGTCAGAATTACGTGCACCGGGCGATGATGTGAGTGAAGTGGACACGGTAACTGATTTTCAGTAAATTTACAATACCGCGGGTCCTTTGTAAAGTTTTGATGCTCAATTTGATTAACAATTTATGAACATCCGGATACCTGCTAAAAGGCTCCGGGACAATTCAGCCTTTCCAGGTTCCGGCCACAATGCCCTCACAGTGTTCCCTGCACAGTTGCACCATGTTTCCTCAGCCATCAAATTCAAACTCCAGCTCCGAACTGTCCTCCACGGGCACTTCCTCTTCCGGCCCAGGCAAACGGTCACGGAACACTTTCTCAGCAGGTTGTCTCCGGCGCAGCCAGATTTCGGTCCCGGGTTCAGGTGCTGCATCCTCTTCAAGGCGATTGATCCGGTAGAGACGACCGAGCTTCACACCGTAAATCTGGGAGATCTCCCACATGGTTTGTCCCTCCTGGACAATATGTGTTTCATTCCCGCGCTCCGCCCTCCAGCGCTTGGGCTGCAGGTAGATCACCATGCCCGGCTCCAGCGGTGTATCGCGGCTGATGCTGTTGTTCCTGAAGATTTCCCCCGGGTACATGTCAAATTCCTCACGCAAACCATCGGGAGTATCCCCCGGCTGGGCAATAATGTAGTCGATGCGGTTGTTGACAAGTATCTCGCGGCTCGCTCCCGGTTCCGGTATCGGGGTAAGCGGGCTATCGGGCCTGCCCGGCCGCAGTCTGCCTGCAAGGACCATCTCATCGTATTTGTAGAGTTCATTCTCCTCGATGATCCTGATCAGCAGTTCGGCGTACTGCTTATTGGTTGCATAGCCCGCCTGTTTGAGTCCGTTGGCCCACCCCTTGTAATCGTTCTTCTGCAGCAGGAACAATTCAGCATACCGCTGTTTGCCGGTCAGGAATTCGGAATGGTCTATATAGGAGTCATTGACAGTCCGGTAGCGCCTGAAACATTCATTTCTCTCATCATCATCATGGTGTATCTTCCTGCCGGTCCAGTCATGACACTTGATCCCGAAATGGTTCTTTGCATCACGCGCAAGCCTGCTGTTTCCGTTGTCCGATTCCAGGCACCCCTGGGCAAGCTTGATACTTGCGGGAATCCCTGCACGCACCATCTCCTTCATGGCAAGGTCTGCATAGGATTGTATATATGCATCCCTCGAAATTTGTCCCTGGGCACCTGCCCCGACACTCCATGTAATCAATACAACAATCAGTAATCGTTTCCCCTGCATGCGCTCTTGAATATTTTGCTAAAAATAACCGAATCAGGCATCCGGATTCAGATTAGTTTTTAACACTGTATGTTCAAACGGAGCAAGTGTGGTGATTATTTCCCCCCGGTATTGGTACGCTTTTTGAAACCGGCTGTAAATTATTTGAAAATCTTAACTCCGAAGTGCCCGATAAGTGCTTCAAATAACTATTTTTGTGTGGGTTTGATTATTTATTCGATTGTACGATTCATTCATTCTATGGATATTCCCCTGAGCAGGCAGGTTGCAGATGTGATCGGTAACATGGCACCCATCTCCCTGAAAGAGATGGAGCATGTAAGACTTATGCGCCGCAGGGATACCAAATATGTGGTGTCATCCACAGCTGTGCCCGGGCTGCTGGAAGAAGTACATGAGAAATACCATGTGCTGGAAGTGGAGAACAAGCGGATCCATGACTACCATACACTTTATTATGACACCCCGGAACTGGCCATGTACCATGAGCATCATAACAGGAGGATGAACCGGTATAAGGTCAGGGTACGCAAATACGTGGATACGGACCTCACCTTCTTTGAGATCAAATACAAGAACAACAAGGGGGAAACCATCAAACGGCGCATCCGTCCGGAAAATTCCGATGACATTTCGGAGGACCGGACGGGGAAATTCCTGGCAGACAATTCACCATATTCTGCCGGCGAAATCACCCCGGCACTGCAGAATTATTTCAAGCGGATCACGCTGGTGCACAAGCATACCCCGGAACGGATCACCATCGATATCGAACTGAACTATTCAAATGTCCGCGGAACAATGGAAATACAACTTCCGGGATTTTCTGTCATCGAGATCAAACGCGACAGGGATGCCAACCATTCGGACATGATCACCCTGTTGCGGCATGAGCATTACCAGGCCATTGGTTTCAGCAAATACTGCATCGGCACGGCACTCATGAAACCCCAGGTAAAAAAGAATTTGTTTAAACCCAGGCTAAGACAACTGGGGAAAATTGAAGAATCATTTAACCACCATCTCAGCTACTAAACTATAACAACCACATTCATGGAAATATTTGGAATTGAACTTATTGACGTAGAGGATTTTATAGAGCTTTTAATGCGGTTCACCCTGAACACGGTCGTCATCATTATCATCGTACGATACCTGTATTACAAGATCACCAACCGGAAAGACTACCTGTTCACCTATTTCCTGATCTCCACCATCGTCTTTCTCCTCTGCTTCATGCTGGAAAACGTCACCCTGGAGCTTGGATTTGCCCTCGGACTATTTGCCATCTTCGGAATCATCAGGTACCGGACGCGACAGATCGAGATCAAGGAGATGACCTACCTGTTCCTGGTGATCGGGGTATCGGTGATCAATGCACTGGCCAACAGGAAAATAAGCTACAGCGAACTCCTGTTCACCAACATGACGGTGATCATTCTTACCTACCTCCTGGAAAAAGTATTCTTCCTGAAACATGAAACGCGCAAGACCATCGACTATGAAAAAATCGAGCTGATCAAGCCGGAGAACTACGAACTGATGCTGCAGGACCTGGAAGAACGCACCGGACTGGTGATCAATCGTGCCGAAGTGGGACGGATTGATTTTTTAAGGGATTCGGCCCGGGTGCGCATCTATTACTACGAATCTGATAACAGGCTGGGATACGAGGAAGAAGACTACGAGCGGGGAGGCGATGACGATTAACCGTCGGGCTTCATTTCACACAGAACATCTCCGGTTTTTTCTGAACCGTTAAACAACACGCGTTTTCGCGTGTTAATGATGTAAATCAACCCCTTTCAAAGCATGAATCCTTCTGACAATAGTTTTCTGAATGTTTTCAACAAGGAAGTCGGACTCAAATTCCAGTTGTACAACAGCCTCTTCACTGCCCTGCCGTTCCACAAGGTTGAAAAAACAGGTGTACTGGTATCCATCTTCCTGCTCCACTGCGAGGAAGGCTATGCGGCCGGGAAAGGACCGGTGGAAATCATCCGTTCGTTCCTGGAACAATATACCAGCTACAGCACCGAGCAGGAGGAGATCGATCTCCTCTTCCGGTTTGTCCAGTATTCCGAGCGCCAGGTAGTACTGTTCGATGCGCTGGAAGATGCGGCTTTCCCGAAGGTAAACGACCTGGGCGGATCGGGGACAATGAACCACCTCTATTCCGAAGTTGTCCAGAAGCAGATGCAGGAAAAAATCAGGAAAAAATTTGAGGATTTTTCGGTCCGCCTGGTGCTCACTGCGCATCCCACGCAATTCTACCCCAGCGAGGTGCTGGTGATCATCAGCGACCTGGCAAAAGCGATCATCGAAGACAACACGGCCCTGGTGAACAGCTACCTGCAACAGCTTGGAAAAACCCCTTTTTTTAAAAGCAGCAAACCCACGCCATACGATGAGGCAGTGAACCTGATCTGGTACCTTGAAAACGTGTTCTACCATGCCGCAGGGAACATCCTCTCCTATGTCAGCAACAGGTTCCCCGGAAGTATCCTCCCCGGCAACAGGCTGATCAAGCTGGGGTTCTGGCCGGGGGGTGACCGCGACGGGAATCCTTTCGTTCGTTCGGAAACTGCCCTCAAGGTTGCCCGTGCCCTGAGAACATCCATCATCAGATCCTATTACGAGGAGGTAAAACAACTGAAAAAACGGCTCACCTTTAAAGGAGTATCGCACATCGTGAAGGCTTTGGAAGAGAAGCTGTACCGCAACATGTACCTGCCTGCAGGTAAATTCGACCTTACCGCTGACCAGGTTCTGGAACTGCTGCTGGAGATCCGCAGCATGCTGGAAACCGAGCACAACAGCCTGTTTATCGAATACCTCGACAACCTGGTCATGAAAGTGCAGCTGTTCGGAATGCATTTCGCCGCGCTCGATATCCGGCAGGACAGCAATATCCACCATGCGTTGCTGGAGAATATTGCAGGCAGTTCTGATGCCTTCCCGGATCATTACAACAAGATGGGGGACCAGGAAAAAATCGGCCGCCTTGTGGGGGCCCCCTCGCTCAACGATCTTTCCATGCTGGAAGATGAAGTACACCGCGACGTGATCGAAACAATGCGTGCAATTAAAAACATTCAGGCTTCCAATGGCGAAGACGGCTGTCACAGGTACATCATCAGTCATACCCGCACCGCGCTGGATATTTTTGAAGTATACGGCCTCTTCCGCCTGTCGGGATGGCAGGACAAGCAGATCACCATTGACATTGTGCCCCTGTTTGAATCCATCGAGGATCTTAAGAATGCCCCCGCTGTGATGCGTCAGCTTTACGAAACGGAAGCATACCGGGAACACCTGCGGAGCAGGAACGACATCCAGACCATCATGCTCGGTTTCTCCGACGGAACCAAGGATGGCGGTTTCCTGATGGCCAACTGGAGCATCTACAAGGCAAAGGAGGCCCTTACCGCTGTCGCCATGGAGTACGGTGTGCAGGTGGTGTTTTTTGATGGCCGCGGCGGACCGCCGGCAAGGGGCGGTGGACGTACCCACCAGTTTTATTCCTCCATGGGATCGAATATTGCCAACAAGGAGATCCAGCTGACCATCCAGGGGCAGACGATCAGTGCCAATTTCGGAACTGTGGAGACGGCACGCTACAATATGGAGCAGCTGATGCACGCCGGGGCCTGGAGCGATTTGTTTTCCGGGGGCAAACCAACCCTGACAAAAGATGAGGATGCCCTTATCGAAGCACTGGCCAGGGAGAGCTATGACGCATACAGCCAACTTAAGAATACTTCCAATTTCCTTGAATACCTCAATTTCGCCAGTCCGCTCCGATACTATTCAGAAGCCAATATTGGCAGCCGCCCCTCCAAGCGAAAACCCGGAAAGCTGAACCTCGATGACCTCCGTGCCGTGCCCTATGTCGGATCATGGAGCCAGCTCAAACAAAACCTGCCGGGATATTACGGGGTGGGCACCGCCCTGAGGAAGCTGGAAGAGGCAGGACGCTGGAATGAGATCGCCGTGCTGTACAGGAATTCATCCTTTTTCAGGACCATCCTGGAAAACTGTGAAATGGCGCTCACAAAGTGCTTTTTCCCGCTTACGGAATACCTTTCTGCACACCCGGAATACGGTGGCCTGTGGAACATGATCCACGGTGAGTTCCAGCTTACAAGAGGTTACCTGCTTAAGCTCGCAGGTACCAGTGAACTGATGGAGCTGAAGCCAGTGAATAGAATGTCTATCCAGATGCGGCAGCGGATCGAACTTCCGCTGCTTACCATCCAGCAATATGCACTCGACAGGATCCGCGAAATTGAAGGGGTGAAAGGCGACGCAACTGCAAACGAGGCAGCAAAAAAAGATGCGGCTATGAAGGTTGCAGCTGCAAAGGATACAGAGAAAGAGTTTGCAAATGCAAAAGAGACAACGAAAGAGTTTGCAAATGCAAAGGATGCAGCAAAAGAGGGTTCAACTAAAGAAGGTACAGCAAAAGAGGGTACAGCTGCGAAGGACGGGCTGAACATGGAAGGTGACCGGAAAAACGTATACGAAAAACTGGCCATGCGCTGCTCGTTCGGAATCATAAATGCAGAGCGTAACTCAGCATAATAAGCA
>Ga0180435_10001963_pt1 | contig 21099 bp, 15 predicted proteins | sample SS_ome_3_FD_132467 | JGI IMG/M metagenome (GOLD analysis project Ga0180435, IMG submission 132467) | Hypersaline lake sediment archaeal communities from the Salton Sea, California, USA - SS_3_S_1 metaG | ecosystem: Environmental > Aquatic > Non-marine Saline and Alkaline > Hypersaline >...
CATCAGCTGCGATGACGGTTGCAGCGAGGCCACGGTGAGCATCGATGTGTTCGAAGGCATGCCCGACCGTGACTGGGTGCTTCATGTGGCGGTGACCGAGGACGGCATCGACGATCAGGGCCCCAACGGTGAGCCGATCCACTACCAGGTCTTTCGCCGTGTTTACCCCGATCTGAACGGCACCCCCATCAGCACCGCCATCGGTTCGCAGCAATACACGGTGCCGCTGGCCCTCGACGGCGACTGGGAATTCAACAACCTGCGGGCCACCGCCTGGGTGCAGGACCCTGCCCCACAGGGGCTGATCATGAACGCCGCGACCATCTTCCTCGACTCGAACCACGGGGAACCGCTGCTGGTCACCGGCCCGGGCCCGGCCCAGAACAACCCGCCCCTGGTGCGGGTCTTCCCGGCAACCACCAATCCAGAGTATCGCTATGAATTCCCGGCGTACGGCCCCTCGAAATACGGGGTCAACGTCAGCTGCGGCGACGTGACCGGCAACGGCCTCGATACCATCATCACCGGCGCCGGCCCGGGTGCGATCTACGGACCACATGTACGCGGATTCATGCCTGACGGATCAGCATTGACCCCCGATCTCAATTTCCTGGCCTACGGCACCAACAAATGGGGGGTCAATGTGGCCGCCGGCGATATCGACGGTGACGGCCGGGACGAGATCATCACCGGCGCCGGCCCGGGCGCGGTGTTCGGCCCCCACGTCCGCGGCTGGGACTACGATGGCACGACGGGCGTCACGGCCACCCCCGGGGTGAGCTATTTTGCTTACGGCACACCGAAGTGGGGAGTGAATGTCTCTGCCGGCGACATCGATGGCGACGGCTATGACGAGATCGTCACCGGCGCCGGCCCGGGTTCGGTCTACGGGCCGCATGTCCGTGGCTGGAATGTTGACGGCGGCGCCGCTGCATCCATCGGTGGGCTGAGCTTCCTCGCCTACGGCACCAACCAGTTCGGAGTGAACGTGAGCTGCGGCGATGTAGATGGCGACGGCATCGACGAGATCATCACCGGGCCCGGACCAGGTGTCGTTTTTGGCGCCCATGTCAGGGGCTGGAACTATGATGGCGAATCGCTGGCCCCGATGACCGGAATCAGTTTCTTTGCCTGGCCCCCGGAAACCGCGCTGTACGGGGCAAAGGTGTTTGCCGGTGCCGACTTCAACGGGGACGGCAGAGACGATCTGGTCGCCGGCTGCGGGCCCGATATTGCCGTGGGCACACCGGTAAAAGTCTTCACCTTCAATGGAGCGACTGTTTCCGAATGGATCTCGTTCGAGGCTTATTCCGACATGGCGCTGACTCAGGGGACAACCGTTGCCGGAGGAAAATTCTGAGTTCAGCGCGGGGCACGACCACTGGCGTCCGGTAGTCGAGATGGCCCCCGTGCCGCGACAGGATATTGGGCGAGCTGAAGCGAGCAGGTGACCCGGTGCAGCCGGATTGTGACGAAGGGAGCCGAGCGAGACCATCCCCGATCGGAATCGGGTTCGGGGAGGACTCTTCCGTGCTGGCGGTTCATGGGATCGTGCCGCCGGGAAACTCCCGCGGGTCGCCGCCAAGAATTGGATTTCAAGACGGGATCTTTAGATGGATCGTTTCAAAACACGTTCGAGATTGTATGAGGTGACCAAATGTCCCCGAGCCGGTTGTCCGGTCTTATGGTTGTGTTTTTGATGCTTTTCCCCGTTGCCGCGAACGCGCAGATCACGGTGTATGACAATTTCGGGGCAGGGCACGAGGGCTGGGACTATGACTGGGGCCTGGGCTGGACCGTGGCCGGGGAGGATGTCCCGGCGCAGTTCGGCGTCGAGCAGGCCATGGGCTTCACCTCTTCGTCGAGCGGCGTGGTCACCGATATCTGGGTGGCGATGTGGTATGTCCCGTCGGACCCCCAGGAGGATGAAGTGACGGTGCGGCTGGCCCGCAACCCCGACGGCCTGCCGCCCACGCCGCAGGACGTGATGGAGGAGTGGATCATCACCGACTTCGAGTCGTGGGACCAGTGGAACCCTCCGCAGCACCTGGCGGGCAGCGGGACATCCGCTCTCGAGGCGGGTGAGTCGTACTGGCTGTGGGCCACCGGCGGCGAGACCACCTGGTGCGGCTGGTGCATGAACGAGGATCCGACCCTGACCTGCCCGCATACGATTCGCCGCGAGGGCGAAGACTGGCTGTCCATTTCCGCCGAGACGGCCAGTGCTTTCCGGGTGGATGTCGCCTCGGGTCAACGCCTGCGGCTGGTCACCGGCCCCGGGGCGAACGTGGTCAACCCGCCCCTGGTGCGCATCTTCGACCCGTCGGAGACCACAACCGTTCTCGCCGAGTGGTCGGCTTACGGCGTTGGCCAGTTCGGGGTCAACGTGGCCTGCGGCGACATGAACGGGAATGGTATGGACGCCGTGATCACCGGCGCCGGGCCGGGGGCGGTCTTCGGCCCGCACGTCCGTGGTTTCGGTGCTGACGGCAGCCCCCTGGGCGGCGTCAGCTTTCTCGCCTACGGCACGAACAAGTTCGGGGTCAACGTGGCCTGCGGCGACATCGACAACGACGGCTCTGACGAGATCATCACCGGCGCCGGCCCGGGTGCCGTGTTCGGTCCCCACGTCCGCGGCTGGAATGTCGACGGCGGGTCGGCCGCCACGATCCCCGGGATCAGTTACTTTGCCTACGGCACTCCGAAGTGGGGCGTCAACGTAGCCTGCGGGGACATCGACGGCGACGGGTTCGAAGAGATCGTCACCGGTGCCGGCCCGGGCTCTGTCTACGGGCCGCATGTCCGCGGCTGGAATGTTGACGGCGGCGGCGCATCGGCGATTCCCGGGGTGAGTTTCCTGGCTTACGGCACGAACCAGTTCGGGGTCAATGTTGCCTGCGGGGACATGGACGGCGACGGCATCGACGAGATCATCACCGGTCCCGGGCCGGGGGTTGTCTTCGGCCCCCACGTCCGCGGCTGGAACTACGACGGAATCGATCTGGCCGCCATGTCCGGCGTCAGTTTCTTCGCCTATCCCGGCGCCCTCCTGGGGGCACAGGTGGCAGGGGTTGATGTGGACGGGGACGGAATGGATGAAATCCTTACCATGCCCGGCCCGGACTCGACCCAGGCCGCCCTGGTGCGCGCCTGGAACGTGGACGGCGGAACGGCACAGGCCATCACCACCATCGATTTCGATGCCTACGGCGACATGGCTTTGATGCACGGTGGAAAGATTGCCGGAGGAACGTTCTAGCCCCCTTTTCTCACAGGGCTGCTTTCGCGAGGGGAACCGGCTGCCGCTCTTCCTCATCGGGTATCTCGTCTGATTCTCTCGATCACCCGAACGCCCTAATCACCAGGGCGTGGTGAGCAGGACATCCTCTTCAACAACCGGGTGGGTGGCCATGGCGTGCTCCACCCGCTCGAGGAAGAGCTCCCTCGACTCGGGCAGCCGGCCCCGCATGGGGGTGATGTTGTTGCCGTGGTCCCCCCAGTAGTAGGTGGGGAAATCGGCCAGGTTCTCGGGCAGGTATTTCTCCTCCTCGAGGATCTGCAGCGGAGAGGGCAGAACGAACTCCCCGGACTCCACCTGCTGCTCGAGCTCGGTGCCCGGCTGGACGGTGAGGGCCATGGGTGCGATCTCTTCCGGCTGATGCCGGGGATCACTCAGCGCCTGCTGACCAAACAGCTGCGCGAGCTGGAGGCGGACAACCTGATCGAGCGCAAGGTCTACCCGGTGGTCCCGCCCAAAGTGGAATACTCGATGACAGCATATGGAAGAACGCTGGTACCGGTGATCCACGCTCTTCTGGCCTGGGGCACGAAGCACCTGAAGAAGAGCAGTGCCCAGGGTTGACGCCAGCATCCCGTCCTCACGGTGACATTTGGAGAGCATCCCCCTCGGCCCCTTGAACTTGACGACCGGTAAAGTTCGACATATTGTGTCAGTCATTAGCATGGCCGCCAAGCGGACCCGGCCGGCGAACAGACAAAACGCTGCCCAATGATTCGCATGTCTCCGGCCGTGAGACTCGGATGAAACACTCGATACTCATTACAGTACTGTTCTGTGCGGGATTGATGGTGCCGGCCGCCGGGCCGGCAGCGGAGCTCCCGTCGTGGCTCGGCATCGACACCGTCGACGTGGAACCGGTCTCGGCGATGATGATGAGGCTTAAGGAACCCCACGGTGTGATTCTCCACACGGTGAAGCCGGGGGGCGCCGTTGACCAGGCGGGCCTGACGGCCAACGATGCCATCATCGCGGTGGACGGTGTTGACCTGACCGGTGGTGATCATCTCCAGCGTCTGGCAGCGGCGGTGCCGCCGAACGAATCCCTCGAGTGCTTTGCATTGCATATCGTCTCCGGTCCGCAGGAGCCGATCCGTTTCGAGCCTGTGGTGGTGAGGCTCAGACACCCGCGACCGGCTGATCCCCTCGTTTACCTGGTCGACGTTCAGCTCGAGCCGCCGGTGGTTGCGGCCGGTGAACTGTTCACGGTCCGGGCCACCTACGGCGTGGTGGACCCGGCCGTCGAAAACCGCCCGGCAGAGGTGAACTACAAGATCGTGGTCTTGAAAGACGACCGGCAGCAGACCCTGGATACCGGAATGGTCACCGTCGAAGACACGGCACTGACCTCCACCTTCGAGTTTCGCGCCCCATCGAAAACCGGCAGATATATTCTCCACTTCATTCTTCGCTACAAAGACATCACTCGGGCAAAAAAGATGACGTTCGACATCCGCTAGAGGAGGATTCAAATGGGTTTCCGGCCTTCGGTTTCGCTGATCGCCACCATCGCCTGTGTCGTGCTTCTCTGTCCGGCAACGATGTCCATGGCGGACGCCGACCCCTGCGATGGATTCATGCTCTTGAGACCCGAAGGGCCCTACACCGTCGGCCAGAAAGTGGAAGTCATCGTGACCCTGACCTCGGACCAGCGTGACCGGGTGCTCGGCGTCGGGGTGATCGGCGTCGGTGACGGAAAGACCGGGGTTGATGCACGATCTCTCGGACAGGGTGTGTGGCAGGCGGAGACCGTGGTGGGGTTGGTGAGCAGCGAGGCGCCGCGGGTGGGCTACAACGTTTATTACAAAACCGAAGCCGGCAAGAATAAAGACTGCCAGCGCTGGCAGCCGGTGGAGATGGATCCTGGCCTGGCCATCCAGATCAAGGGCCCGGAATGGACGGCGGTGGGCCGGCCGGCGGAGTATGAAGTACATGTGGGCGGCGACGCCTCGATGGTCTCCGTGCGCTGGGACTTCGAGCAGGAGCAGCGGAGCGCCACCCTGCTCACCGACACCCTTGACGTGCAGCGCATCCGCTGGAAAGAACCCGGCACCCGGACGGTGATCGTCGAGGTCACGGCCTGGGGACAGAGCCGGATGGCCACCATGACCACCCGGGTGGCCCCAGCCGATAGCGGGCTCACCGTGCAGGGGCCGCGGATGCTCAAGCAGAATAACGCGGGCCGATGGAATGTCCGGATGCCGCAGATCGGACATCCCGGAAGTTCCCGCTACGTGAGCCTCATCGTCGACTGGGGGTGGGGGGAAACCTCACGCTACGTCGGTGGGGGGAGTTATACGGAGATCGCGAACAGCTTCGCTCACCCGGGGACGTACGAGGTCGGTCTCAAGGTCGAGGACAAGAGCATCGGCCCGGTGGCCGAGGGCCGTTTTACGGTTGAAGTGACCGGCGAGGAGCCGGCCCTCGACCTTGAGGTCTCGGGCCCGGCGCGGGTCAGCGCCGGTATACCGGCCTGGTGGACCCTGCGCACCACCAAAGGCCGGCCGCCCTACGAGTTCTACATCAAACCGAATACCGGAACGGCCCGGACCGTCACCACCGATTCGGGCAGCGCCAAGATCGATCTCTCCTTCTCCACACCCGGAGAGCACTTGCTCTGGTGCAGCGTCGTTGACGCCGACCGCATTGCCTCGGGCGGGCGCCAGGCCGCGGTGCTGGTGGAAGCCATCGAGCAGCCGGCCGGAGATGACGGAACACCCGACAGTGACGAGAGCGGAACGACAGACACGCCGCCCGCCGTCGATCCGGCACCGGACACGGAACCGGACGAGGAGAGCGGCGAAGAGCCCGCCCCCGACGGTGACGACGGCATCGACCCCGATGTCTTTGGCGGCCTGGTGATCAAGGGGACGACCGTGATCACCGCGAAGAGCTCGGCCACCCTCACCGCCACCGACCACGGCGGGCGGGCCTATGACCGGGTGACCTGGGAGAGCAGCAACACGGAGGTGCTCATTGTTTCCCCCGGGGGTCTCATCGGCGGGCACAAGCCGGGCAGGGCCACGATCATCGGCAGGGTCGGCGACATGACGGCGTACCACGAGGTGGAAGTGGTGGAGGGCGACGGCGGCGAAGTGATCGAGGAAGAGGATCCAAAATTCAATCCGTTCCTCGACGCCTTTGATGATGAGACCAGGCCGGGTACGGATGATGGGGACGATGGGTCGGGGGCCGACGAGGTATCGGATGAACCGGGTTCCCGTGATGAAGAGGCCCTGGAGGATCCCGTTGAACTGATGGGCATCGAGGTGGATGGAGGCAACGACGGCCTGGGGTTCGAAACGATTAATCGCACGCACGAATCAAACGCCGAGGTCGCCGAGAAGCTGAAAGAACGTGGCGCCGAGCCGAAACCAGGGCCCGGGACGACCCCGCCGGATCCGTCGTCAGATCCCGCACCGGACGACCCCAACGACCTGGTTGGGACCTGGTATCTCCTTGATAGATATGTCACGACCTGGGAGGGCATCACCGACCAGATGACCCCGGTGGTGACCGCCAGGGCTGCCGTGGTTCGTTTCGAGCGGCGGGGCGGCACGTACGTGGGCCTGGTGGTGCGGGACGGATTCCTTCCCGGTACCATGCATCAGGACTACAAGATTGATCCGTTACGGAAAGGCCAGGAGGTCTGCTGGATTCAGCGGGAGGGGGATGATTTCTACACCGGCGAGATGCTCATCCCCCATGGCCGGCAGCCCTATCAGCAGCGTGGACCGGCCCGGTTCGTGGTGCAGGGTGACCGGGCGCTGGTCTGGGCCGGCCCACCCGGGATGGTGGAGATGGACTTTGCCCGCTATAGAGACCATGGCAGTACTGAGGCGGCAAGCCGTGGTTTCAGGATATCCAGTGAGGACCAGATCGGCCGACACGAGCCGGGCCCGCAGGGCGACTCGATCGGTCTGGTGGGCGTGGACGTGGACTGATCATCCGCCGCAACCCCCCCGCTTCACCTCGAACCACGCCGCGTTTTCCCGGGCGCTGATGCTGCGCCCGTTTCCGAACGGCCGCCCGGCTCGCCACCGGTTCGGGCACATCGAAGGGCTTACGGGAAAGGCGGGCTCGACCCGGCCGCCGGGCCGCCGCCGTCCCGCTTGACCACGACCAGGGTCATGTCGTCCTGCTGCGGGGTGCGGCCCGTGTGCCGGCCCACCGCGTCGAAAATAGCGTCCGCCAGTGCCTCGGCGTCCAGTTGGCGGTTGTGCTCGATCAGGACGGCCAACCGCTCCTCGCCGAATTCCTCGCCGGCCTTGTTGCCCGCCTCTGTGATCCCGTCGGAGAAGATGACCAGCACGTCCCCCGGGGCAAGGGTGACGGCCTGCTCCCCGTAGGCCGCGTTTTCCCGGAAGCCGAGGAAGAAGTCGTCGGTGTGCAGCCGGGACGATTCACCGCCGGCCGAGTAGAGGAAGGGGAAGTCGTGGCCGGCGTTGCAGAAGGAGAACCGGTGGGACACGGTGTCGAGAATGCCGCAGAAGAAGGTGATGTAGGTGTCGCCGTCGGTGTTCTGGAAGAGGAGCCGGTTCGACCGCTCCATGCACTTCCCGGCGGCGGACGTCAGCTGCAGCTGGTTGCGCACGATTCCCTGGAGGTTGGCCATGACCAGCGCCGCCGGCAGCCCCTTGCCGGTGACGTCCCCCAGACAGATGCCCAGGCGGCCTTCTTCGACGGCGATGAAATCGAAGTAATCGCCGCCCACGCCGCGGGTCGGCCGGTTGCGGCCGGCAAACTGATAGCCTTTGCGTTGCGGGGCTTCATCGGGCATCAGCAACCGCTGGATCTTCGCCGCGAGCTTCACGTCCTTCTGCAGCAGCTCCAGCCGGTGCTTCATCACGACCCGCCCCAGCTCGTAGCGCCGCACGCTGAAGAGCAGCGCGGCACCGGCCAGCACGTAGAGCGGGTAGGCCCACCAGGCCCTCCAGATGGGCGGCTCGACGGTGATGCGCACCGACCGCCCCTCTTCGTTCCAGACGCCGTCGCTGTTCGCCGCCCTGACGCGGAAAACATACGTCCCGGGGTCGAGGTTGGTGAAGGTGGCCTCGCGCCGCGTGCCGATGGGGATCCAGTCCTGGTTGAAGTTCTCCAGCTTGAAGGCGTACTGGTTTCGCCGGGGGGCTGAGTAGCTCAGGGCGGCGAACTCGAAGGTGATGATCCGCTCCGCCGGGGAGAAGGTGACTTCGTCGGCGAGGACCACTGAGCTCTCGAGACAGGTGTTCGGCTCCCGGAAGGAGACCGACCGGCTGTTGACCTTGAGGTCGGTGATCACCACCGGGGGGACGAAGGGGTTGTCGGAGACTTCCGCGGGGTGGAAGACGTTGAACCCCCGCGAGCCGCCGAAGAACATCTCGCCCCGTCCGTTGCGGTACGCCGCGCCGGAAGTGAACTCGTTGCACTGCAGGCCGTCGCAGGTGTCGTAGTTCTTCAGCTCGCGACTCACGGGGTCGAAGCAGGTCAGCCCCCGGTTGCTGCTCATCCAGAGGCGGCCCCGGTCATCGGTGAGCAGGCCGCTGACGTGGTTGTTGGCCAGGCCGTCCCGCTGGGTGAGATGGGTGAACGTCCGGGTCGACCGGTCGAAGCGGTCCAGGCCGCCGCCGGCGGTGCCCAGCCAGAGGTAGCGGTCCGGTTCCCGCGGATCGGGGAGGATGTTGAGCACGACGTTGCAGGAGAGGCTGGTGGTGTCGCCCGGGTCGTTGAGGAAGCGCTCGAACTCCCCCGTCTGCTCGCTGAAGCGGAAGAAGCCGGAGCCGGTGCCCAGCCAGAATGTGCCGTCGCCGTCCTGGTGGATGGCGGGAACCGGCGGCTCGTCGTAGAGGTCGGGCGACCGCCGGTCGTAGCGGTAGTGCCGGAACGTGCGGTCATCGGCATCGAGCAGGCTGAACGTCCCGTCGGTCACGACCCAGATCCGGCTGTCACGGTCCAGGAAGACCCGGTAGACCCGGTCGTCGTCCCCGGCCCCCGCCGAGGGAAGGCCGGTGCGAAAGACGGTGTCGCGCCCGGTCCGCGGATCGTGGCGGACGAGCCCCCGCTCGCTCCCGCACCACAGGCGGCCCGAACCGTCCTCGAGAATGGAGTAGACCGCCCCGGCACCGCCCGGCGTGGCGGGGCCCAGTGCCCGGGGCTCGAGGCGCCCGGTGGCCCGATCGACACGGAACAGCCCCTGTTCGGCGCCGATCCAGAGCAGGTCCTTTCCCGATGCCGTGGTCTGGCAGAAGCTGCGGACACGGAGGCTCCGCGAGTTGAGGATCTTGCCCGAAGGGGAGCGGTACTCGTATTTCGGATAAGGGAACCTCGCCGACTGCGGGTCGTACTTGTGCAGCCCGTACATCTCGCTGCCGATCCAGAGCACGCCGCCGCGGTCCAGCCCGAGGGCGATGACACCACCCGGGAAGATGCTCCGCGGGTCGTCGGGGTCGTGCCGGGGACGGGAGAACGCCCCGCTCACCTCGTGGTAGATGACGAGGCCGCCGTCGGTGGCCAGCCAGAGCGCACCCTGGCCGACCGGGTCGCCGGCCGGCGATTTGCAGATCGCGTGGATCGTTCCCGGTGCCCCGTCATTCCCCGCGGCGGGCAGCGGTTGCGGGACGAAGGCGCCGGACGCACCATCCAGCCGGAACAGGCCGGCGCTGGTGCCGAGCCAGATCACGCCGCCGGCATCCTCGGCGATGGCGGTCACGCAGGGGGGCTTCCGGCCGGGGCCGCCCACCTCCCAGTGACGGAATACGGGCCGTGGTGACGGGTCGTTCGCCGCCGGAGCGTCGTCGATCGAGTCGAGGCCGTCGGCCGTGCCGACCCACAGCGTGCCCCGGCTGTCAGCGAGCAGGCACATCACCTGGTCGCTGCGCAGGCTCTCCGGATCCCCCTCGTCTTTGCCGAACCGGGCAGCGGCCCCCTCGATCCCGACCGGGTTCTGCGGCCCGAGCCGGTAGAGGCCGGCGCCCCGCACACCCACCCACACCGCTCCCGCCCCGTCCGCGGCGATGGCCGTCACCTGCTCGTATCCGTTGTGCTCGCGGCCGCCGTCACGGACGAGCGGCACCCGGGAGAAGCACTCGCCCCGGCGGTCGTAGAGGTTGAGCCCGTTGGCGAAGGTGCCGACCCACAGCCGCCGGTTCCGGTCCTCGCAGAGGGCGGTGATCCGGTTGCCGGACAGCGAGGAGATGTCGAAGGGAAGAGAGCGGTAGGCCGTGAACTCGTAGCCGTTGTACCGGTTGAGGCCGTCCCCGGTGCCGACCCAGATGAAGCCGAGGCTGTCCTGGCAGATGGCGTTCACCGTCACCTGTGAGAGCCCCGGGTAGGCCGCCACCGGCTCGAAGGAGAGGGTCCGCTCGCTGGCGAGGGCGGAGAGGGCCGCTCCGCCGCCGAACAGGAGCAGCAGTGGGAGCAGGAGCCGCAGAGCCCTCCACCGCGGGCGCCGGCCCCTCTGGCGCACGGCGACCGGGTTCCTTGCTGGAGATGATAGCAGACGCATGATTTTCCCCGATAGTGAGCCCTTCAGCGTAGGGCACGAAGGCAGGCCGATCCAGTCCGATCTGGCGGGCAGGCCGCCTTCCCGGACGATCCGGCGCGCCGAAGTGCCTGAATAACGGCATTTCGCCGGCACCGGGTTCGTGCACCGGCCACCACCACATCCCCGGCCAGACGATGCAGGGGGGGCGGCGCAGGACACCGATCCGTCTGGACATCCCTCCCCCTTCCGCTATATCATGGCCGCCCCCCGAATTCGGGGGTAACACATGAGGCGCCAGCAGTTACCGGTCTTGCGGAGGCAGCGATGAAACAACACTACGCCCTGACCAACCCGATCTCGATGATCCTCGACAAGCCGGCCGAGGACTTCACCCGCGCCGACCTGATCAAGGTCATCGAAGAGAAAAACATCGAGCGGATCACCTTCCATTACACGGCCCTGGACGGCAAGATGAAGGAGCTGAAGCTGCCCATCGTCACCCGTGAACAGGCAGAGCGGGTGCTGGCCGATGGCGAGCGGGTGGACGGATCATCGCTGTTCAAGGGCATGGTGGACGCCTCGGTCTCCGACCTCTACGTGGTGCCGCTTTACAAGTCCGCCTTCCTCAATCCCTTCGAACCGGGCAGTCTCGACCTCGTCTGCCGCTACCTCACGGCCGAGGGCGAGCGAGCGCCCTTCGCCCTGGACAACATCCTCTACAACGCGGCGACGCTGTTCCGCGAGACCACCGGCCTCGAGTTCCACGCCATGGGCGAGCTGGAATTCTTCCTCATCGGCGAGCAGACGGCCAACCTCTTCCCCGGCGACCCTCAGCGCGGCTACCACGCCTCGGCGCCCTTCGTGAAGAGCGGCAAGGTGCTCGACGAGATGGTGCGGGCCATCGCCCAGATGACCGGTGCGGTGAAGTACGCCCACAGCGAGGTGGGCCTGGTGGACAACGTGCGCAGCGACCTCGACGAGATCCGCGGCAAGCGGGCCGAGCAGCTGGAAATCGAGTTCCTGCCCACGCCGGTGGAAGAGGCGGGCAGCCACCTGGCCCTGGCCCGCTGGCTGATCCGCAACATCGCCTACAAGTACGGCTACGTGGCCACCTTCGCGCCGAAGATCGAGGAGGGGGTGGCCGGCAACGGCTTCCACGTGCACATGGCGCTGGCGAAGGACGGGAAGAACGTGATGACCGAGGACGGCGGCGCGCTCACCCCCGAGGCGCGCCAGGTGATCGGCGGCCTCTGTCACCACGCCGGCTCGCTCACCGCCTTCGGCAACACCGTCTCCTCGGCCTACCTCCGGCTGGTGCCCAACCAGGAAGCCCCCACCCGGGTCTGCTGGAGCGACCTCAACCGCAGCGCCATGATCCGCGTGCCCCTGGGCTGGGCCGGCACGAGCAACCTGGCCCGTCGGCTCAATCCCCAGGAGGTCGACGACCTGGTCGCCTCGCAGGAGAGCCGCCAGACAGTGGAGCTGCGCAGCCCTGACGGCAGTGCGATCATCCACCTCCTGCTCGGCGGCATCACCATGGCCGCCCAGTGGGGGCTGACCCACCCCGAAAAGTCGCTGAAACTCGCCGAGGCCCTTTACGCCCACGGCAACATCTTCAAGAACCAGGAGCTGCTGGAAAGCCTGCCCGCGCTGCCCACGAGCTGCGTCTCATCGGCGGTGCGCCTCGAAGAGAACCGCGCCCTGTACGAGCGGGAAGGGATCTTCCCCGCGGGGATCATCGACTACATGGTGAAGATGCTCAAGGCGGAGAAGGACGACCACATGAACGAGCACCTGGTGGATCTGCCGGCGGACGACCGGCTGCACCAGACCCGGCGCATCATGCACGCCGTCCTGCACCGGCACTGACCGATCCGGAGCCTGCTACAATGCAAACGAGTGGGGTCAGGTACTTTTCATTTGCATAGCAACTGTTAGATTCTGGAGTCAGGTCCCAGAAACGAACATCGACGCGCCAGTCTTCGCGAGGTGCCCAAGGGTGAGAATGCACACCACCAGAAATGAATACCGATGGGGTCAGGTCCCATTCATATTCACTTTTCTCGCCACCCTGGGTTTCGCACTGATGCTCACCGCCTGCGGCACAAGCGAGTCCCCACAGACCGGGGGAATGGTGCCGCAGCAGGACACGGCACGACCAGCATCGCCGACAGCCCAGGACACCCACCCGGCCGCCGAGGCGGCGGGCTGCGCCCTCGAAGGCATGCCCCTGGCCTTCGAGGAGAACCAGGGGCAGTTCGACGAGCGGGCCCTCTTCGCCGCCCGTCATGCCACCGGCACGTTTTTCTTCACCGCCGACTCGCTGGCCGCGGTCTTTTCCCGCAGCGTGAAAGTCAGCACGGCTTCGACCGACCCGGCCGACCCGGCGCCGAAGACCGAAACGCGATCCGAGAGCTTCGCGCTGAAGATCACCTTTGTCGGCGCGGCGGAGGACGTGCTGCTGGAAGGCGAGGAGCGGCAGCAGGGGAAGGTGAGCTACTTCCGCGGCAACGACCCGGAGAAGTGGGTCAGCGGCGCCCCCACCTTCACCCGGCTGGTCTACCGTGATCTCTGGCCCGGCATCGACCTGGCCTGGAGCGGCGCCGCCGGACGACTCAACGCCGAGTACCGCCTGGCCCGCGCCGGCGACGCGAAGCGGATCCGACTGCGCTACGAAGGACAGGACGGGTTGAGCATCGGCGACGATGGCCGCCTGGTCATCGCCACCCCCTGGGGCGAGCTCCACGAGGAAGCCCCCACTGCCGAGCAGAACGGCCGGCCGGTGGAGATCGCCTTCATCCTCGACCCTGACACCGGTGAACTCGGCGTCCGCCTGGACGGCGCCGACCCCGATGCCCCGCTGACGATCAATCCCTGATGTGAAAGAGGGGACGTACTTGCGTTTATGCAGTTCCGGCCATTAACAGGTCTCGGATGCAACCATGTCCCCTGTCTCGTATCGATTTCCTGCGGTCGGCGCCAACGCCACGCGCAGACAAGGAATCGGCCTGAACTTCAAACGAGATCAAATCCGAAAACGCATAATCGCAAGTACGTCCCCATAAAAACCTCAAGAAATTCAGTGGTTTTTCGAGGTGAATTGCATAATCGCAAGTACGTCCCCTATTCTTTGATCACCAGCCGGGCACCGACGAGGAGGTCGCCCTCCTTCGTCACCGTGGGCTTTCCGCTGCCGGTGACCGTGACGCGGATGTCCTTCGAGGCGAGGACCTCGCGGCGCTTCATACGGGTGGGAATGGCGATGGTGCTGTCGAGGCCCAGGGGGATGGAGGCCTCGCGGATGACCTTCTGTGCCTCGAGGGTCAGCGACGGGCTGAGGGCGATCTCGTAGGTACCTACCTGCACCCTGGCGTTGACGTCGAGCGGGATCTCGGCCGGCTCGGGCCGCACCGTGAAACCGCCGACGTCGTCGGCCATGGAGAAGTAGAGCACCTCGTCGGCGCGCACGTCCATGAACACCGGCACGGTTGAGGTCAGCCCGTACAGCGAGACCTTCACCGTGCCCCGGGCGTCGCCCTCGATCTCCACCCGCACCATCAGGCGGTCTTCGGTGATCTCCAGCAGGCGCAGCTCGCGGATGTCCACCCGGCCCTCGGCGTGGACGATGTCGGCGTGGTTCTGGAAGGTGCGGCCGAAGAGCTTCTGCTCTTTCTGCCAGGCGTTGGCCATGTTCTCGACGGTGATGTGCACGTCCTCGTCGAAGAGGCCGGCCAGCTGCTGCAGCAGTCCGTCGAGCAGCTCGCGGCGGCAGCGCACCTCGGCGTCGCTCTTCGGCCCGGGCGGCAGGTCGAGCTTTTCCAGCTGACGACGAACCGCGGCGATGCGTGTCTCGAGCCGGTCCAGCTCTGTTTCGTACGCGGCCGGGTCATCGGCCAGCGGGTGCAGCTCGGGGTCGGCGCCCTCGGTTTCCCCGCGCGGCAGCTTCGTCACCCAGTCCTCGGCGCTCGCCGGGCGGTCCTCCTTTTTCTTTTTCCCCTCGGGGGCGGTGACGGTCACCGCCGAGGCCGCGGCGCGGATGAACCCCTGGTAGAAACCGGCATCACCCAGTTCCACGCGGTAGTCGATGCTGCCCGCCGGCATCTCCACGGCCACTGAGCCGCCGGCCGCCTGCTTGTCCACCTTCTGGAAGGGAATGTTGCCGGTGAGCGCCAGCGGGATGCTCAGGTCGGGGATCTTCAGCCGGGCGCTGCGGTCGAGGCGTGCGCTGGTCAGCCGCTTGAGGAACTCGAAGGGCGGCACCTGCTGGCCCTTGATCGTGTAGTCCGGCGAGATGGAGACGATGCGGAACTTGCCCACCAGGTCGCCGTTCTCCCCGGGGGCGAGGGTGAGCAGCGTGTCGGCGCGGCCCCGGGCCGAGATGCCGGGATAGCGGGTGTCCACCTCGAGATCGAAGGCGGCCAGCGCCGCGCCGTCGAGGCACCGGAGCTCGGCCCCGGTGATGCGGAAGTCGTTGCCCTTGCTCGAAACGCCCTCGAGACCGACAAACTGCTGGAGGCAGCGGTTGAGGACGTCTTCGGAGAGGAGGAAGGCCAGACCCTGCCGCGAACGGTCCAGCTCGCCGTTCCGCGCCCGGCCGGCCAGGGCGCGCAGGGCGTCCAGCTCGACCCTGGCCAGGGTCAGCCGGCGGTGGCGCTCGTAGCTCTCCAGGTTGTCCAGGTGGCGGCTGCTCAGCCAGGAGCGGACCCAGAACCAGCCGCCCACGGTGAGGGCGGCGGCGATCAGCAGGGTGAGGAGGATGGTGATGACGCAGCCCTTCCGCGTCCGGCCCCTCGCTCGCGGGGTCATGGTTTTCCGGTGGAGAGGCGGCGGGAGATGGTGGCGGTGGAGACGCCGAGCAACTCGGCCGCCCGCTTGCGGTTGCCGCCGGTCTCGCTGAGCGCCAGCTCGGCCAGTTCGAAGTCGGCCCGCTCCCGAAGCTGGCGCAGCAGGCCGCCGCCCTGCCGGGTGCCGCCCTCCTTCCAGATGCGGTTCAGCAGGTGTTCGAGCTCCTCGCGCCAGGCGGGCGCCTCACCGTTGCCCTCGTTTCGTGGACGGCCGGCAGCGCAGACCTCGGCCCCGCTGCCGCAGATGCGCTCGCGGCTCGGCTTGAGGCGCCGCATGTCCACGGTGATCGGTTCGAGGATCTCCTCCAGGCGCGCGGCGGTGGTGCTGCGCTGGCTCATGTCCGGGCCGGGCTCCGACTTGCGCCCAAGCACGAGCCGGGCGCTGGCCGTGGGCAGGGCCGGCTGCTGCTTGCGGTCCCGCACGCGGGCCACATGCTTGCAGATGCCGGCAAGCGAGTCGAGCAGCGAGCCGCGGGCGTAATCGAACTCGTCGACGAAGAGGGTGCCGCCCACGCTCTTCCGCCAGCACTCCTCGAGGTCGGCAGCGGCCGCCGCCGGGCCGAGGTCGAGGCTCGACTCGAAGAGAACGAAGTGGCCGCCCTCACGGCCCGGGCCGTAAAAGTGCAGGCAGCGGGCCATGAACTCGCGGCGCCGCCGGCTGCCGCCCCGGACCACCAGCGGCTCGAAGCGCGGCGCCAGCAGGTCGAGGTAGCGGAAGAAGCGGTCCCGCTCCTCCGGCGTGTCGATCACCCCCCCGTGCGTCATCTGTCTCTTGATTTCAGCTAACATGTCCCTGGTCGAAAAACGTGTTGACGATCTCGACGAACTCCTCGGCATCGGGCGCCTGATTCACCGCCCGGCGCAGCATTGCCCCGCCGTTCAATCCCCGCGAATACCAGGCCACGAAGCCGCGGATGCGGTGCACCGCGCGGTGCGGTGCGGCCGCCTCGTCCGCCATCAGCCGGCGGAAGTGCTCGAGGATCAGCGTCCGCCGCACCTCCTTGTCCGGCTCCGCCGCCGCCTCGCCGCGGTTCAGCGCCGCGACCTGGCTGAAGAGCCACGGCCCGGCCAGCCCGGCCCGGCCCACCATCACCCCGTCGCAACCGGTTTCGCCGGCCATGCGGAACACGTCGCCGGCGGTGCGGGCGTCGCCGTTGCCCAGCAGCGGCACCGGCAGCGCCTCCTTCAGGCGCTGAATGTGCTCCCACTTCGCCTCGCCGGAGAACCCCTCGTTGCGGCAGCGCGCGTGCAACGTCACCGCGTCGGCCCCGGCATCCACCAGCCGCGGCGCCAGCTCGTGCACCGTGACCTCGCCCCGACCCCAGCCCAGCCTCAGCTTGACGGTGAACGGGATGGTGAGCTTCTTCCTCACCGCCGCCACCAGGGCCACCGCCCGGTCCGGGTCCTTGAGCAGCGCCGCGCCCGAACCGTCCACCACGACCTTTCGTGCCGGGCAGCCCATATTGATGTCCACGAGCTTCACGCCCCGGTCTTCGACCCAGGCCGCGGCCTCGGCCACCCGCTCGGGCTTGAAGCCGAAAAGCTGCACCCCGGTGTTTCCGAACTCGTCGGGGTGGGGCAGCAGCTCCAGCGACCCGCGCCCGCCGCGCAGCAGCCCTTCGGCACTCACCATCTCGGTGAAGAGCAGCGGACAGCCGCCGAAACCGCGCACCATGTCGCGGAAGATGCGGTCCGAGAACCCGGCCATCGGCGCCATGACCACCGGCGGGTCAAGGGTCAGGGATCCGATTGTCAGCGGTTGGAGCTTGCCTTCATGGAGCTGGGGAGAACCCTCGTTCACGACAGTGCCTTCACTCTTATATAAGGCCGTGGACATCCCGGGGTCAAGAAATCAACCCGAAACATCCGTCTTTTCCTTCTCGTTCAGAACAGTTTGCCCTGGGGGATGTCCTCGCCGCGCTCCGGCTCGGTGTCCGGCGGTTCCTGCTCCGGCGCGGGCGCCGGTTCGGGCGGCGCCTCGCGCTCGTCCGGGACCTTCGGGGGGTCGGGCTCGCCGGCCGCCTGCGGCTCGGTGCCGCCGCCCCCGGCAGGGGCGGCCTCGTGGGCGTAGCGCCGCTTGTAGAGGTAGCGGCCGAGGTTGCGGTTGAAGCTGGTCCAGTTCCCCTTCTGGTCCATTTCGGCCTCGATCTGGTCCTGCATCGCCTGGCACTTGGAGTCGAGGTCGTCGACGTAGTGCAGGATCAGCGCCTCCACCGTCTTCGGCCGCCTCGGCGAGCCGTACTCGTACGTTCCGTGGTGGGCCAGCACGATGTGCAGCAGCTGCACGCGAAGTTCGTCGGGGAAGCCCTCGATACCGGCGATGAAGCGATCGATGAGGAAGGACTCCTCGACGATGTGGCCCAGCAGGCGCCCGTCATCGGTGTAGTCGAAGCCGCGGTGCCAGTCCAGTTCCCAGGCCTTGCCCAGATCGTGGAGCATGGCGCCGGCGAGCAGCAGGTCGCGGTTCACCGCCGGCGGCCCGTAGTGGCCGGCCACCCGGTGGGCCAGCCCGATCACCGAGAGGGTGTGGGCCAGCAGACCGCCGATGTAGGCGTGGTGCATCGCCTTGGCCGCCGGGGCCATGCGGAAGCGGCCGGCGATCTCCTCGTCGCCGAAGATCGTCTCGAGCAGCTTGCCGATCCAGGGGTCCTCGATGCTGCGCACCCAGCCCATCAGCTCGTCGTACATCTCACCCGGGTCGCGCCCGGCCGAGGGCAGGAAGTCCCGTGCGTCCACCCCCTCGTCGGGCAGCGGCTGCAGGCGGTCGATCTTGATCTGCAGCCGCCCGGCGTATTCCTTGACCCCGCCGCGCACGAGCACGTAGTCGCCCTGGCTGAAGGTGTGCCAGTTCTTGTCCGTGTCGTTGAAGGAGAGGGCGGCCACCGACCCGCTCTTGTCGCCGAGGGTCAGGCGCAGGTAGTCCTGGTTGTTGTTCTTCTGCTGCCGGATCTCCTTGTCCCGCACGATGAAGATCGAGGTGACCGTGGTGTTCACCTCGAGACCATCGATGAAGACGGTCTTCCGCGGCGGTGACCCGCCATTATGCTTTGCTGTCATCCGGCCCCCCCCGGTAGGTCCTCGAAATCATCGAACAGGAACACCACCTCCGTCGCCTCCTCCCGCGGGGCGGGCGCGGAGGAGAGGATGCGGTAGGGCAGCTCGCCGTCGAGCACCTTCTTTTCCCCCTTGCGGGGCAGCGCCACCACTTCCAGTTCCAGCAGCCGGCCGCCGTGGCGCAGGTTCAGCCGGTCACCGATCCTGACCTTCTTTCCCGGCCGTGCCGCCGTGCCGTTGAGCTGGATCAGCCCGTCGGAGCAGGCGGCATTGGCCACGCTGCGGCGCTTGATCAGCCGGCAGCGCTTGAGAAAGAGATCGAGTCGAAGTTCGTCCATCAAAGCACGAAAAAAGCGGGCCCATGGCCGCCGGCCGGCGCCGTGTGCCGGTGGGCAGCGGGATCCGCTTATTGAAGCTCCTCGGGATAGATTTTGATGTAGGCCTTTTCCCGCAGCTCGGCGATGAATTCCATCTGTTCCTCGACCTGCTTCTCCTGGAAAAGCGTGTCGCGGATGACGCTCTCCACCTCGAGCAGCGGCTTGAAGCTGGCCGGTTCTTTTTCCGCCACCCTGATGATCTGGAAACCGGCATCGGTCTCCACCGGGTCGCTGACCCCGCCTTCCTCGAGCCCATCCACCACCTGGCGCAGGCTGCCGGAGAGGTCGTCGATGACGAACTGCCCCAGGCTGCCCCCCTCGTCGGCGGAGCTGCCGCTGGAGATCAGCCGCGCCGTGTCGGGGAAGCTCCGCTCCCCGCTGCGCAGCTCGGCCACCACCTCCTCGGCCCGGGCCCGCACCTCGTCGCGGTTGTAGTCGCCGGCGGGCAGCAGGATCTCCTCCAGCTTGACCCAGGCCGGGATACGGAACTCGTTCTGGTGGGCCATGTAGGTCTCGCGGACCTCCTCGTCGGTGATCTCGATGCGGGGGAAGACCAGGTTCTTGCGCACCTTCTCCATCATCAGCCCCTGCCGGCTCTCGCGCTTGAACGCCTCGAGGTTCGAGCCGTAGCGCTGGAGCGCATCGTCGAGGTCTTCCACGGAGTTGATGCCCGCGTTCTGCTGGATGAAGTTGTCGATGAAGAGGTCCATTTCATAGTCGGGCACCCGCAGGCCGGCGTCCTCTCCGGCCTGGAGGATGAGCAGCCGCTCGACGATGCTGTCGAAGACCCGGCGGTCGAAGTTGGCCAGCGCCTTCTCCCGCTGCTCGTCGGTGAGCTTGCCCGAGTTGATCATCTCCCGCTGGCGCCGCTTGTCGAACTCGAACTCGGTCTGGGTGATGTACTGGTCGCCCACCCAGGCGATGACGTCGTCGAGGACGACGTAGTCCCCTGACGCGGCCTCACCGTCCTCCTGGGCGGCGGCGGGCAGGGAGAGGAAGAGCGGGGCGAGGGCCAGCAGGGCGGCCGTGGCGATCGGGAAAAGGCGTCGAATGATCATCATGATGGCAGTCATCTCCTGGGCCCGCCGGCACGACGCCGGCCGAGGCTGGCCCCCCGGGGGCTGAAGTCGGAAAAAGACGCTACCATATCATACCAGCCCGTTCAAGATACCGCATTGCCTTTACCTCTCATCGCGAGCCCCTAACCAGCGGAAGTCGCTGGAAGTATGTGGAAGGAACAGGTTCCGCCGCACGATGTCATCTCCACCCGTCATTGCGAGGCACTCACCGAAGGTGAGGGCCGTGGCAATCTCCCCAGAGGCATGGTGACTGTCGTGTGGAGATCGCCAGGTCGTCGGCTTCGCCGACTCCTCGCGATGAGGGGAAAGTGCTTTCCCGGCGGCTGTTCCTGAAGAGGAGCGGGCGAAGCCCCCTTTTCGTCACTTCCCCGCAGCGCAAGGCCCGTGAGAAACGGCGCTACACCATCGGCGGGATGGGGACCACGCGCAGCAGGACCCAGGCGAGCACCGAAAGGGCGAGAAGGACCGCGCCGGCGATCCACCGCCGGCGGACGTCAAGGTAGAGAATGAGCAGGACGGAGAGGACCGTGGCGCAGATCAGGCCCACGGCCATGCCGCCGAGGGCATCGGCCAGCCGGTCCCAGCCCATGCCCACACCGCCGAAGACCCGGGTCCCGAGGAAACCGCCGGTGAGGAACCCGCAGAGCAGGGCCGAAACGAGAACAAAGGCCCCGGAGAGAAAGGACTTCATGGTCATGGGGATTCCTTTATTGTATACATTGATGATCGGCATCGTCCTGTTTGATCATCCATCATCCATCGAAGAGGTAGTACCGGTCAAGTGGCCAGCCCCCATTGTTTGCCCCCCCCGGACCTGCCGGCACGTCCTTCCACAGCCTTCCCCGGAACAGGCATGGCGATGTTTCCCTCCCGGGCATTCGATTTTATTTTGATAAAGGCCCAGTCCTTTCCTGTCGATATCCAGGGACAGCGGCACCATTCGTGACGACGAACACAAGGGAAGGACATGGATATGAACATCCGC
>Ga0180435_10001965_pt1 | contig 21093 bp, 12 predicted proteins | sample SS_ome_3_FD_132467 | JGI IMG/M metagenome (GOLD analysis project Ga0180435, IMG submission 132467) | Hypersaline lake sediment archaeal communities from the Salton Sea, California, USA - SS_3_S_1 metaG | ecosystem: Environmental > Aquatic > Non-marine Saline and Alkaline > Hypersaline >...
CTTTGCGCCCGGTTTTTCGAACAACAGGAGCTGCACAATGATTACCCCCGAAATCAAAAAGGCCCTCGGCGATTACTTCGCCAAAATGCAAAAGCCGGTCACCCTGGTGCTGCAGACGGGCGAGCACGAAAAGCGTGCCGAGCAGGCTGGTTTTCTCGCCGATATCGGCGGCATTTCCGAGAACGTGCGTTTCGAAGAGCGTGATGCCGGACTGCGCAGCCCTGCAAGTTTTTCGCTGGAGGTTGATGATCAACCCACCGGCATCGTGTTCTCCGGTATTCCCGGTGGGCACGAATTCAATTCCCTGATTCTGGCGATCCTGCATGCCTCTGGTAGCGACATGAAGCTTGATGATAGCGTTGCCAACCTGGTCAGGCAGGTGAGCAAACCATTGCAGTTCGAGGTGTTCATCAGCCTCAGCTGCCACAATTGTCCGGATGTGGTGCAGGCTCTCAATCAGTTTGCACTGCTCAACCCGAATATCTCCTCGGAGATGCTCGACGGTGGCCTGTTCCCCGAGATCATCGAAGAGCGCGACATCCAGGGCGTGCCAACGGTCTATCTCAACGGAGAGCTGTTCGCCAACGGCAAGGTGGATGCCGCGCAATTGCTCGACAAACTGATCGAGTTCGAGCCGGCAATCACCCAGGCCTCGGACCAGCCCGAGCTGCCATTGCAGGATGTCACCGTGATTGGCGGCGGACCGGCCGGCGTGGCCTCGGCCATCTACAGTGCACGCAAGGGCCTCAAGGTGACCCTGATCGCCGAACGCCTCGGTGGCCAGGTCAAGGACACCATGGGTATAGAGAACCTGATCTCGGTGCCCAAGACCACCGGACCCGAGTTGGCCGGCGCAATGCAGAATCACCTCAACGACTATGACATCACGCTCAAGGAACACCTTCGCGTGACCAGTGTCGAGCAGGGCAATGTGAAAAAAGTGACCCTGACCAGCGGTGAGGTGATTGCCACCCGTACCTTGATCGTGGCGACCGGTGCACGCTGGCGGGAACTCGGCGTGCCCGGCGAGAAGGAGAACATCGGCAATGGCGTGGCCTATTGCCCGCACTGTGATGGCCCCTTCTTCAAAGGCAGGGATGTCGCGGTCATCGGTGGCGGTAACTCGGGCATCGAGGCGGCCCTGGATCTGGCGGGCATCGTCCATTCGGTAACCGTGTTCGAGTTCCTGCCACAGCTCAAGGCCGATCAGGTGCTGATCGACCAGGCCATCGCGCGCGACAATATCACCCTGATTACCAATGCCGAGACCAAGCAGATCGTCGCCGAGCATGGCAAGGTGGTCGGCGTCGAGTACGAAGATCGCGAGAGCGGTGAGACCAGGCAGGAGGAGCTGGCGGGGGTGTTTATCCAGATCGGCCTTTTGCCCAACAGCCAGATCGTTGCCGATCTTGTAGAGACCAAACCCTGGGGTGAGATCGTGATCAATGAAAAGTGCGAGACTTCGGAGCCAGGCATCTATGCCTGCGGCGATGTGAGCACCGTGCCTTACAAGCAGATCGTGATCGCCATGGGCGAAGGGGCCAAGGCATCCCTGGCGGCCTTCGAGTACCTGCTGACCCACGAGGTGGAAACCGGGGACGTGGCTGCGGTCGCCTGAGCCGGGGGATAGTTGAGCCGTCGGCGTATCGGGTCACGCCGACGGCCCCATTCAGATGAGCCCCCCAACGCCGGGTTTCCCTGGTGGCGCTGCGTCAGCTGCCCGGCAGTAGCGAGGGGTGATTGACGGTTAAGCGGGGAGCGGGTCGGGGTAGTCAAAGCGGTAATACTTCGGGATCACCGCAATACCGCCCGGTGACATCTGGAATCGCTTTGCATCGGCCTGGGGATCGAAGCCGATTTGCGTTTGCGGCGGAATTTCCACGCCCTTGTCCACGATGCAGTTTCGCAGGTGGGCGCCTTCACCCACTTTCACCCTGTCGAACAGAATAGAGTCCTCCACGACCGCGCCATCTTCCACCCGAACCCGCGGAAACAGGACGGAGTGATTGACCCTGCCGCCACTGATCACGGTGCCGGCAGCTAGGATGGAGTTGACGAACATACCCTCCATACCCGACGCACCGGGAACGGTACGCGCCGGCGGGTGCTGGCCCTGGTAGGTGTGGATGGTCCAGTCTTCCTGGTACAGGTCGATGGGTACATCGCGTCGCAGCAGATCCATGTTGGCCTGGTAGTAATCGTCCAGGGTCCCCACGTCCTGCCAGAAGCGATCCTGACTGACTCGCCCCCTGGCCTTGCCGAAACGGTAGGAATACAGCTGCCCCGCGCTGCTGAGACGGGGCAGGATGTTGTGGCCGAAATCATGGCTGGATTCCGGATCACCCGCATCCTGCTGTAGCAAATCCAGCAACAGATCCTTGTTGAAGACGTAGATGCCCATCGAGACCAGCGCCTTGTCCGGGTCATCGGGCAGCGGCGCCGGCGATTCCGGCTTTTCCTGAAAAGCGGTGACCCGATCGCTCGTGTCCACCTGCATGATCCCGAAACGCCGCGCATCGGCTATCGGCGTCTCCATGCAGGCCACCGTGGCCATGGCATCTTTCTCGTCGTGGTATTTGATCAGTTCCGCGTAGTCCATGCGGTAGATGTGGTCACCGGACAGGACCAGCACCCGGCTGGCCCGATTGCGCTTCAACAGGTAAAGGTTCTGATACAGGGCATCCGCGGTGCCGGAGTACCAGTCCGCGCCACTGCGCATCTGCGGCGGCACCGGGGTGATGTACTCGCCAAGTTCCGGGTTGTAGATGGACCAGCCATCGCGCAGGTGCTTCTGCAGCGAGTGGGATTTGTATTGGGTAAGGACCAGCAACTGACGCAGCCCGGAGTGCAGGCAGTTGGCGAGGGCGAAATCGATGATGCGAAACTTGCCGCCGAAGGGGACGGCTGGTTTTGTGCGATGGTCGGTCAGGGGGCGCAGACGACTGCCGACGCCACCTGCGAGAATGATGGCAAGGGTGTCCGTTTGCATAGTGACCTCATTGCAGGGAGGATTTGATTCTCAGGCAGGCCAAGGCCGTTGTCCAGTCACGGGCGGTATCCCAAACAGTGTTTACAGGCCCTCATTGTGTTCGGTGAGCATGATCACTGCGGCTGGGATATGCTCGGGTTTCGATCCGGGGAGTTTGATCGGACCTACTGATCATCAGGAGCTGGGAAGAGTGAACGGCGGTTTTCCAAGGCATGCAATCACTGGTGTACTGATGCTGGTCATGGCCGCATCGGTGGCAGCATCGCCGGACAAGCCGAGCCCGGTGACCGTCATCGAGGTGGTGGCGGACACCCTGCGCGAGGAAATCCCGCTGGCAGGCACTGTCGAGGCCTTGCGCGAATCAACCCTTTCTTCCCGGGTTGCGGGTGTGGTGCAAAAAGTTCACGTAAGCGAGGGCGATTGGGTCGAGGCCGGGCAGAATATTCTCAGCCTGGATCCTGCCATCGCTGCACTGGAAGTGGCATCCGCCAGGGCCCGGGTGGACGAGGCGATCGCCCGGCACAAGGACGCGGTGCGTCGAAAGGCGGAGTACCAGGCACTGATCGCACGCAATGCGGTAGCGTCAACCTCGCTGGCCTCGGCGGTGTCCGATGAGCAGGCTGCCCTCGCTGCGGTCAGTCGGCAACGGGCAGATCTGAAGCGTTTCGAGGAGCTGCTTTCGCGCCATACCCTGGTTGCGCCTTTCCCGGGAATCGTGGCGGAAAAGCATGTCGAGGCGGGTCAATGGGTGAAGGTCGACTCGCCGGTGGTGAAGTTGGTCGCACTGGATCGCGTCCGTATTCGCGCGGCATTGCCACAGCGCCACTATCGCCGAATCGATACCGCGCGTCCTGTGCGGGTTGTTTTTGATGCGCTCCCGGGCGAGGTTTTTTCCGGGAGGCCTTCTGCCCTGGTTGGAGTGGGCCGCCAGGCTACCCGCAGCTTTCCCCTGTTGATCGAGCTGGACAATGAACAGCACCGTATTGCACCGGGTATGTCGGCCCGTATCTTTGTCGAACTGAGCGGCACCCAGACACCAACGCTATTGCTGCCGCGCGATGCCATCGTGCTCCGGGCGGATGGTAGCCGTATCGTCTGGAAGCTGAACGGGTCGGACGGCGAGCACAAGGTGGCACCGGTCCCTGTGCTGGCAGGACGCAGCCGCGATGGATTGGTTGAGGTGCTGGACAGCAGCCTTGCGGCCGGCGACCGAATCGTGCTGCTCGGTAACGAGAACCTGCGCCCGGGCCAGACGGTGCAGCCGCGTCCGGCTGAGTAGAGGCTGTCCCGGCCATGTTTCGTTTCGCTATCGACAAGCCGGTCATTCTCACTGTCGCGATCCTGATCCTCACGCTGTTCGGGGTGCTGGCAATCTTCAGCGTGCCGGTACAGATGATCCCCGACCTGGACGCACGCCTGATCAAGGTTTCCACCAGCTGGCCGGGAGCTACCCCGCAGGATGTAGAAAAGGAGATCCTGATCGAGCAGGAACAGTACCTCACGCGGATCCCCGGCCTGGAGCGCATGATCTCCACCGCCAACACCGGCAAGGCCGAGATAGAGCTGGAGTTCCCCTATACCATCTCGATCGAAGAGGCGCTGCTGAACGCCAACAATGCCTTGTCACAGGTCTCCAGCTACCCGGAGAATGTGCAACAGCCGAGCATCAGATCGGAGTCTTTCTCCTCCAATTCGTTCATGTACTTCCGCCTCACGCCCATCGGCGGTGACTTCTCCGAGGAGGAGGTGATCGCGCTGTACGACTGGGCGGAGGAATACGTCAAGCGGCCGATGGAACGGGTGCCCGGCGTCTCCAGTGTGCGCCTGTGGGGCGGTGCCGAGCGACAGATCGGCATCTACGTTGATCCGCTCAAACTGGCCGAGCGCAACATCCGCCTGCTGGATGTGCGCAATGCTATCCGTGCGCGCAACCGCGACGTCTCGGGCGGTGACCTGGACAGCGGTAAGCGGCGCTACCTGCTGCGCACCATCGGCCGTTTTGAAACGGTCGAACAGCTCAACCAGTTGGTGATCGCTGAACGCGACGGGGACTTCGTGCGCCTCAGCGATGTGGGCCATGCTGAACTGGGCTTCGCCGAGGTGCGTACCTACGCCTACGCCTCGGGCAAGCCACAGTTGGCCCTGGCAGTGAACCGGCAGATCGGCACCAACGTCATCCAGATCAAGCAGGACATGATGCAAAGGGTGGCCGGGCTGAATGCGGGCGTGCTGCGGGAAAAGGGTCTGGAACTGGTGCTCAATTCGGATGACGTGGTGTACGTCACCGAAGCAGTCGAAGTGGTGAAGCAAAACCTGGCAATAGGCGCCGGGCTGGCGGTGCTGGTGCTGTTTCTGTTTCTGCGTTCGGGTTCGGGCACGGTGATCGGTGCGATGGCCATTCCAATCTGCGCGGTTGCTGCCTTTCTCGGCCTGCTCGTTTCCGGCCGCACCATCAATGTGGTCTCGCTGGCCGGGGTCGCGTTCGCGATCGGCATGACCATGGACAACAACATCGTGGTTGCCGAGAACATCTACCGCCACCTGAGTGAGGGGAAAAAGCGCCTGCAGGCGGCACTCGACGGTGTCACCGAGGTCTGGCCAGCGGTGTTGGCCTCAACCCTGACCACGGTTTGCGTATTCCTGCCGGTGATTTTCATCAGCGAGGAGGCCGGTCAGCTGTATTCGGATATCGCGATAGCTATATCCGCCTCGATACTGATGTCCATGTTGGTGGCTATCACCCTGGTGCCTGCAGCCAGTGGCCGCTTCCTCTCGGCTGCACGTGACGGCGAAACCGGGGGGCATCGTATCGGTGCCGCGTTATCCCGCCGGGTGCTTGCGCTGGTGCATTGGCTGGTGGCTGGTTACCTGCGCCCTGTGCTGGTGATCGTTCTCGTGCTGGCCGGTGCGGGGGCGATTCTGTATTACCTGACGCCCAAGACCGAGTACCTGCCGGAGGGTGAGGAGGCCAAGGTCTTCACGATCATGTTCGCGCCGCCGGGCTACAACATCGACATCATGAAAGACAACTATCACGCGGTGGAGGACGGGTTCCTGCCGCAGATCGGCGCCGATCCCATGCGGTTTTCTATGGGTGAAAGCGATATCCCTGCGTTGACCTTCTCGGTCGGCTTCGTCAGCAACCAGCGGGTTTTCGCGGTCCGCGGTGTAGCCGAGCGCAACCACACCGATGAATTCCTCGAGATCGCCAGCGCGCGCACCAGTGAGCAGCCGGGGCTGCGTTCCTTCTCGTCCAAAGGGTCGATTTTTTCCGGCAATTTCGGTGGGACGCGCAGCATCAATATCGACATCAGCGGACCCGACCTGGAGACCCTGTTCGATGCCGGCCTGAAGGTATTCCTCAAATCCAAACAACTGTTCGACAAGCCGAGGGTCAAACCGACGCCTTCCAACCTCACAATGGGGCAGCCACTGCTCGAGGTGCGACCTGACTGGGAACGCGCCGCCGAGCTGGGCATGGATACCGGCGACCTGGGCTATACCCTGTGGGCCTATTCGGACGGCGCCTATGTCGACAAGTTCTTTCTCGATGACGACCAGATCGATATGTTCCTCTATTCCACAGAAGGCAACATCGAACGGCCGCAAGATCTCGAGTCAGTGATGTTGTATTCACCCAGGGGCGGAGTAGTGCCACTCGGCGCAGTGGCGAGCCTGCAGGAGACGGTCAATACCGAGACCATTCGTCGTGTGGATGGGGATCGCACCATCACACTGAGCATTATTCCGCCCAGGGACATTCCGCTGGAGACCGGGGTGCAGAAGGTGACCGAGGAGATAATCGTCGGGATGAAGGCATCCGGAGAGCTGCCCGCGGAGATCCGCTTGCAGCTAAGTGGTGCCAGCGATCGCTTGGCGGCGACCCGCGATGCCTTGTTCAGCAACTTTCTCGTCGCGGTACTGGTGTCCTACCTGCTGATGGTTGCGGTGTTTTCGCACTGGGGCTACCCGCTGCTGATCATGACGAGCCTGCCGGTGGGCATCAGCGGGGGAATCGCGGGACTGTATCTGCTCAACCTGGTCGGAGGGAACCTGGATGCGCTTGGTCTCCACCCGATCAATCAGCCGTTCGACATGATCACCATGCTGGGCTTCCTGGTGCTGATCGGCACCGTGGTCAACAATCCGATACTCATCGTCGAGTTGGCTGCGAGCAATCTCAAGAAACGCGGCATGAATGTCGTCGAGGCGGTCACCGAAGCGGTTCGCATTCGTCTTCGCCCCATTCTGATGTCCACGGTAACCACGATCGCCGGGCTCTCGCCACTGGTTTTCAATCCGGGTGCCGGTACCGAGCTCTATCGTGGCCTTGGCGCGATCGTACTGTTCGGCCTGCTGTTCTCGATGATCGTCACGCTGACCTTCATGCCCGCACTGCTTGCGTTGGTATTCCGGTTGAGCCGGAAGGGCTGGTCTTCCAGCCCGTAGAAATCGCTCACGCCTGGGTAGTCAGGGTATCGGCGAGTCGTTCGATGAGTTCGCCACGCCTGATCGGTTTGGTTACCAGTGCGGCGTAGCCGGTTTCCAGTATCTGGAGGTGCAGGCCTTCCTGGTCCTGTGAGCCAATAGCGACCACCGGCCCTTTGTATCCGGCCTTGCGCAGGCGGCTCAACAACTGGCGGTGACCGGGTTCCTCGAGCAGATTGACCAGGAAGAGGTCAGGTTGGCGGCTGACCAGGATGTCGCACTCCTTTTCATCGTGGGCCACGTTCAGGTTCACCCCTGCTCCCTGCAGGAAGATGGTGATCAGTTCGCGCGTATCGGGATCGTCTTCCAGCAGCACCATTGTCAACCCGGTCAGCGGTGTGCTCGACGCCTCGTTCTTTTTCCTTTCGGGAGCCGAAACGCTGAACTTCGCCACCGTTCCCTTTCCGGGCTCGGACTGCAGACTCAGGCTGCCCCCCATTCTTTCCACGATAGTGCGACTGATGGTCAGGCCGAGACCGGCACCCGGCTTGACCTTCCCATCCTCCGCGCCCTGGTTGAAGGGCTCGAAGAGCCTTTCCAGGTCGGCTGCAGGGATGCCCGAGCCGGTGTCCTCGACCGTTACCTCCAGGATATGGTCGGCCCAGTTCAGCGATACCGTGATGCCGCCTTCGCGGGTGTATTTGATGGCGTTGCCGATCAGGTTTACCAGGACCTGGCGCAAGCGGACTTCATCCAGCCAGATTCCTTCGGGTAGTTCCGAGTCCATCCACCATGCGAGTGAAAGCCCCTTCTGATGGGCGGTGGGGTGGAACAGTTCCTCCATTTCGTCCACCAGCGACTGCACATTGCAGGTAACCGGCCGGATCAGCAACTGGTCGTTTTCGATAACCGCCTGGTCGAGCAGGTTGTCCACCAGCGAGAGGAGATAATTACCTCCCCTTTGGATTGCCTGCAGATCATGCTGCAGCCGGGTCCTGTCTCCCATGTCCTCCTGCGCCAGGGAGGCAAAACCCAGGATGGATGACAGCGGGGTCCGAAACTCGTGTGACATGTTTCCGATGAAGCGGCTCTTCAGGCGGATGGCCTTCTCCAGCTGGGCGTGCTTCTTGGTCAGTTCCCGTTGCGCCAGGGAAAGGTCGTGTGCGAGTTGCTGGTAACGGTGCTGCAGATGCGTCTGTTCGGTCGTATCGGTAAAGGCCAGTCCCCAGCCGTTGCGTACCCGGACCGCGTGTACCTGGGCATACACACCCTTGCCCGTATCGAGCGTGGGTAGCGTGGTAATGCTCGCAGTCTCGTCTTCCAGTCCCACCAGGAAAAGAAGCTTGTCCGAGAGATTCTGGCCGCGTTGCAGGCTTTCGAAGCCGTAATGTTCTGCCTGGCCGCGCGCGTCGATCAGTTCGAAGGCGTCGTTCACCAGCAGAAACAGGGGTCGCGAACGGCGCTCCTCGCGTTCGTTGAGGAAGGCCGAGAGGCGTTCGATCGGGGAGTTGCTTTGCTCGCTCACAGCGTGACCGCCATCTTTTCCCCCAGGCGCTGAAAGGCATTCTCGACACCCTGGCCGGAGAGCGCACTGCCCTTTACCTGAGTCCACCCGCTGGATTCCAGCTGCTGCAAACGATCCGGGGCCAGTTCGTAACGGTTGTCCAGGTCGATCTTGTTGAGTACCAGCACGAAGGGCTTTTCGCCGAGGATGGTGTCGGTCTGCTGTTTCAGTCGTATCGCGGAATCCAGGGTTTCACGGCGCGTGGAGTCGGCTACCAGGAGGAAGCCGGCGGCACCCCGGAGATAGGTTTGCTCCACGCTGCTGAGGGCGTCATTACCGGCAATGTCCCACAGGATCAGTTTGAGATCGTCGCCCGAGGGAAGCTCGATAAGCTTGCTGTCCACCTTTACACCGATGGTGGAGTGGTATTCGCTGGAAAAGGTACTGTGCACGAAGCGCGCCACCAGGCTTGTCTTGCCCACGGCAAAATCCCCGATCATGCAGATTTTGCGTGTCATCATGGTTGGCCACCTTCCTGCGGAACAATACGGAACTCAGTACGGCGTAGAGCGGGATCCAGTACCGGCAGCTGCCCGACCCGCGTCTGCCAGCGGAAGATATCTCCCGGCAGCCCCAGGCCGATCAGGTAATCCCTGACCAGCAGTGCGCGCCCGAGTGCCAGCTGGGCATTTATCTCGGCCGGTCCCAGTCCGTCCGCGCTTCCGATCAGGAGAACATGGAATGCCCGATCGACTTCACTTCCCAGCAGGCGTAAAGCCTCGATATCAGGCAGAAGCAATGAAAGCTTGTGCTGTTCACCCTGGCCCAGCTCGGCCCGCTCACTGAAATAGATAAAGGTGTTCTCGATGCGACTCTGCAGTTGTTCGAATTTTAACAACTCCTCGCTGACCAGCTCGCGTCGGTCGATTCCTTCCAGCATGCTGAGTGGCTCGAGCACCACATCGATGTTTTGGATCCATTCCAGAGGGGCATTGCCACTCAGGGACAATACCTTTTCCCTGACCCGGGCATCGACGCCGGGGGGTGGGGAAAGGAGGGCGTTTACCTGTTTGAGCAGGTGAGTGTCCAGGGGATCGAGTTGCTCGTCATTGAAACCGTTGACACCCGACATGGCGGTGGCGATCAGGCGGGCGCGACCCAGCCAGTCCGGATCCGCATATCCACGCGCGATCAGCACGCCATCCTGCAGCTCAAGGCTTACCGAGCCAGGAGGCGCCAGCTTCTGCCTGGCACGTTGCAGAACGAACCGGGGCTCGAGGTCATGATAGGTCCGCCACTGCATGTTGACCTGGTCGCTGTCGATTCCTGCTTCGTTCACCAGTTCGGCAGTGGATCTTGCCAGCGGATCCCGCAGGCCGCGTATCTGCAACTGCCGGTCACCATAGACCACGTCGGTCACCGTGACGCCGGTCTCGTCATCGAGCAGCTGCACCAGGTGTTGTTGCCGGTTCTGCCAGTCGCGCGCATCTTTGTGGTGCTGCCAGGCCTTGAAGCCAAGCCACGCGGCAAGTGCGAGCATCAACAACAGTGCGATGATGAAGGCTGCAGAAGGACCTTTGTGCCGCGTCACCTCGCGCGTGCGTGACTGAAGGCAGCGTTCCAGCAGAGGCACCAGCGGTTCCAGGGAAGCCGGGTCGCCCTCGAACTCCGCCAGCCTGGTGCGGAAACGGGCATGCAGGTTTTCGAGCACCCCCTGGCAATCCCGGCGCAACTCGGTGGGTGGAACGCCCCGAACCACGGCCGCCAGGTAGGCGTCCGGGCCGTGCACCAGCAGCACCGTGTGATCCCCCATCTCCACGGTTTCCAGGCCTTCGTTTTCCTCCGCCTTGAAGGCGTCCTTGACGAACTGGGTGATGGCGGTGAGCATGCCCGAAATCGCATCGGCATCCGCCTTGGCGACCAGCTCGTCCTGTACATGCTGCATCAGCAGCCCGCTGCCGGGCTGGATCAGGAACACCTGCTCGACGCGAAAGGCCAGGGTGTGGCGCAACACGATCTCGGCGAAGGGCACCCCGCTGCGCCGGGCCTCCAGGCGCCACTTCAGGCCCTGTAGCGAGAAGCTTTGCTCCAGGGAGCGATTGATGTTGTCCACCAGGCCCTTGAGGGTGTTGCTGATCGATTGCCGGATGGCCGGTCCCATGACCGGGTAGAGTGCATTGGCGAAGTTCGTTGGGTCTCGCTGGATGGAGCGCTCGATGCACTGCGTGACCGGTGGCTCCAACGCATCGGTCAGCTCGTCACCCTTGTTGTCGCTGAGGCGCACGGCATCCGGGAGCACCTCGGCCAGATCCTCGCTGCGAAGTTCAGGATCCTCGAGGCGTTCGTTGATCTCCTCGAGCTGCTGTTGCTCTTCTCCAAGCAGCAGGCGCTTGAGCGAATCCAACGCCTCGTCAGGAGCGGGCGGCCGAGTCACGTCCGTTGCCGGGGTTTTAGGAATTTTCCGATGCATCCAGGTCGTCCGCGAATTGGCGCATCAGGGAGGCCAGCCGGGCACGGCCGACCTTGTCGGATTCGAGTTGATCGAGCTGCCGGTGGATATCCTTCTCGAGTTCCTTCTGTTCTGCCTGCAGGAGTGTTTGCAGGTCATCCACCTTCTGTTCGGAGGCGGTACGCAGGGCCTTGATTTCCTGCAGCAGATTGGCCTCCAGTTGCTGCATGCCGGTTTGCGTCGCCGCTTTGAGTTCCTCGAGCAGTCCGTTCAGGCGTGAGTCGAGCCCATTCCGCGCCTGATCGCTCTCGCGACGAAACTGCTCCAGGTTGCTTTGGGCCTCGCTGAGTCGAGCATCCACCTGACGCTGGTATTCGCCGAACAAAAGCTCGCGAATCTGCTCCATGCTGTCGAGATGATCGTTGGCAGCGTTTTCGGGTCGATCGGCAGAGCCGGATTGTTTGGGCATAGGGCGGTCCTCACGCAGGGTGATGGCCATACACGCCCTAAACAAAGATACCGCTTGACCGGGGTGCTCAGCCGTTAACTTGGATCAACAGGGTGAGTCTATGGCACAGCTGCTGTGGCGTCACCGCTTTTGTTTTGTATCACTATCGGCCCTGATCACGAAGACTGAAATATGCCTCAAATGAACGCCGTTCATCTGCGCTATGTGAGAGGTTCAGCCGTCGCTTAACAGCGAGGCTCGTCAGCCAGTGCGGAAAGCGGCCGGATCCAGTTCGTGCCGATGCAGCAGCTTGTAAAACTCGGTGCGGTTGCGTCCGGCCAGGCGTGCCGCATTGGTCACATTGCCATTGGTGGCACGAAGGATCCCCGCGAGGTAGCGACGTTCGAAGGCCAGGCGCGCCTCGTCCAGTGTGGGTGGTGCCTGGGTCTGCCCGGCCAGCGTGTCGTTCACCACCGAAACCGGGATGGTGTCTCCGGGCGTCATCAGGTAGCAGTGATCCACGACACGCCGCAACTGACTGACATTGCCCGTCCAGTCGGCCAGCACCAGCTGCTTCAGCGCCTCGGTGGCGAAATGTCGGGTTTGCCCGCGCTCCTCTCCGAGTTCCTGCAGGAAACGTTCGACCAGCGCGGGGATGTCTTCGTGCCGCTGATTGAGTGGAGGAACATGCAGAGGCACACCGAGACGGTAGAGCAGTTCCTGCTTGAGCAGGTCTTTACCGCCCAGTTCCTCCGGGTCACAGTTGCTGGTCGCGATCAGGCGAATTCCCGTATTCTCCCCTTCCGATGAGGACGAGGCTGCACCGGTATCATCGAGCACCTGTACCAGGCGAGTTTGCAGGGGTAGAGGTAGTTCCTCGATCGAGCGCAACAGCAGGGTCCCCCCCCGTGCCCGTTGCAGCAGACCCGGCTGATCGTTGGTGGCTCCGGTAAAATCGCCTCGGCTGTAGCCGAACAGTTCGGCCTCCAGAAGCTGTTGCGGCAGAGCGCCACAGTTGAAGGTGATGAAGGGGCCGTCTCCGCTCTCACTCACCTCATGAATGCAGCGCGCCAGCTGCTGGCGACCGCTGCCTTCCGGGCCGTGAATCAGTATTGGCGCATGTCCCGATACAAGCTGCTGGGCACGTTGCAGCAGGTCGGTCACCTTGGGCGATCGGTGGACATAGCAGCGTGCAAGCGCATTGCCACCATCCGCACCGGGGGTGGACAGGTGGGCGAGAATATCGGCCACCGCCTTTAACAGGGCCTGTTGTTCCACCGGTTTCTGGATGAAGCCGACCACGCCATGTTCGACGGCGCTCAGGGCCTCGGGGATGCCTGCTTCGCCACTGACCATGAGGACAGGCAGGAGCGGGTCTTGCAGGTGAACCTGTTCGAGCAACTGCAGCCCGTCCATCTCGTCCATCGCCCAGTCGGTGATGATCAGGTCGGGTCGTTGTTGCTCGATGCGCGCAAGCGCCTGTCGGCCCTGGCTGGCACCATCGACCAGGTAACCCGCACCGATCAGCCAGCGCTGCACCAAAATCAGGTGATCGGGATCGTCCTCGACCACCAGGATCAGGGGCTTGCCTTCGAAAATATCGTCGTAATCGGCCATGATGTCGAAATTCTGCGTGAGCGCTGGATGAAAATCCAGCGAACTTATTTCTTGTCGACCTAGTGTACTGCGACACACTAGTTTGTTGGTGCGTTTGGTATGAATCGAGCGGCTGATCGGCGCCAGCTCCACCCAAGGTAAGATTTCCTTCCATGAAGACCCAACCTAGAATCCAGGGGTCCGGCGCATGCGGGGCAAGGCGTTTGCTTTGCCTCCTGGCCTTGCTGACAGGCATGTTGTCCCAGCCTGCAAACGCGGCGCAGCTCGAACTGATCGGCCTGCAAGGCGAGATGAAGCAGAACGTGCTGGTCATGCTAGGTCTGGCGAGCGAGGCCTGCGACGCACCCAGGTGGCGGGTCAAACGCCGTTTTCGCGATGCCGAGAAAGAGATCCGGGCCGCGCTGCGGGCGCTGGGCTATTACCAGCCCGGCATCACCCGACAACTCGATTGGCAGAAAACCTGCTGGCAAGCACGTATCGAGGTGGCGCCGGGTGAGCCGGTGCGGGTGGATACTCTGGCTCTGGTCATCCGGGGCGATGCCGGAGACGATCCCGAATTCGAGCGCTTACGCGCCGAACTCCCGGTAAAGGTCGGCGATACCCTGCACCACGGTCACTACGAGAGCCTCAAGCAGCAGTTGCGCAGTCTCGCCAGCGAGCGCGGTTACTTCCGCGCGCAGTTGACCGAAAGCCGGCTGGCGGTGGATACCACCCGGCTCACAGCCGCAATCGAACTGGTGTTCGATTCCGGTCCACGCTTCCGTATTGCGCCACTGCAGATCGAGGAGCAGCCGTACGCCGACACGCTGATACAGCGCCTGGTGAAGTTGCAGGAAGGGCAGGCATACAGTGCGGATGCGATCCAGGAGACCTATCGCAGCCTCGCCGACAGCGGCTATTTCGAACGCGTGGAGGTGACCCCTGAGACCGACCGCCTGGGAGATGACACCCTGCCGGTGCGGATCACCCTGGTGGCGCGCAAGCGGCATGCTTATCAGTTCGGCGCCGGGCTTTCCAGCGACCTGGGTTTGACCCTTTCTGCAGAATATGACAACCGCCGCATCAATCGCCTCGGGCACCAGTTCGGGATCAAGCTCAGCCTGTCGACGGTGCGTTCCGAGGGCACACTCGACTACCGTGTGCCTTTGTACGAGAGTCGCTGGCAGAGGCTCAACCTGCAGGGTGGTTTCGCCATCGAGGATACCGACGAAACCCGCAGTGATACCGTCACCCTGGGCGCGCGCCTGAGCGGCAGGCGCGGCGCCTGGAACGAGACCGCGATGCTGGACCTCCAGCACGAGACCTCATTTGTCGAGGGACGCGAGTTCGACAGCCTGCTGCTGATGCCCGGAATACGCTGGGATCGTCGCCGGGTGGACGATCTGATCCGCCCACGTTCAGGAAGACATCTCGAACTCGAGTTGCGCGGAGCGGCCGAGGGGATCGTTTCTGACACCAGCTTCCTGCGCGCCAAGGCACGCGCCAAGTGGCTGCGGCCTTTGGGGGGCGGGACCGGGATCGCGCGTATTGAACTGGGCACCATTCAGACCACCGATTTCGACAGTATCCCGACCTCGTTGCGCTTTTTCGCCGGCGGCGACCAGAGTGTGCGCGGCTACGAATACGAGTCGCTCGCGCCAAGCGATGCTGATGGCGACCTCGCGGGTGGTGCCAATCTCGTGGTGGCGAGCCTGGAGTACGAGCATCCGGTCGCGCAGGATTGGGGTGCGGCGGTTTTTGCGGATGCCGGTAATGCCTTCGACAGCGTGGAGGAGGAACTCAAGACCGGGGTGGGCGTGGGGGTGCGGTGGTATACCCCGGTGGGTCCGGTAAAGGTCGACCTCGGGTTCCCGCAGGATGATGCGGCAGACAGGTACCGGATTCATTTCTCCTTCGGAACCGGCTTGTGATCCGTTGGCTGGTGCGGATAGTCCTGGCCCTGGTCCTCGTGACCCTGGCCGGGATCGCCTGGATGGGTGGCACCACCGCCGGTGCCAGCCTGTTGGTGCGGGATATGCTGCCGCGTGTGCTGCCGGGCTTTGCCGTTGAGCAGCTCGAGGGCTCCCTGTGGCAGGGGCTGGGCCTGAGGGGTGTTGCGTATGCGGATGACGCGACCCGGGTGACCCTGGACGGGATTGAGTGGTCATGGGATCTGTCCGCCCTGTGGGACCGGAGACTGCACATCGCCAGCCTACGGCTGGGACGCCTCATCGTCGAACTGGGCGGACGCGGCGAGCCGTCGGAGGGCGACGGCGCGACAGTGATACTGCCGTTTCAGCTGCAGCTGCCCGAGGTTACGATCGCGGCCGTCGAGATCCGCGACGGGCAGACAAGCACCGTTCTGGAGGACATCAGCGCCAGTCTCGAGGTCGACCGCCAGTTACGCGTACAGGCGCTGGCGCTGACCCTGGCCGAACCCCTTGTGCGCCTGCAGGCACAGGGCGAGGTGACCCTGGATGACACCCTGATGCCGCTGGCGCTCGACTTCGATTGGCAGGGCGAGCTGCGGGAGCTTGGCGCCTCCGCGGGACGCGGTCGCCTGAATGGCAACCTGGCGGATCTTTCCTTCGAGCATCAGCTGGCGGCACCCTACGTTATCTCCTCCAGGGGGCGGGTGAGCGGCCTGCAGGACGATTCCGGTGTGCGCCTCGAGGTCGACGGCGACTGGCAGGGGCTTCGCTGGCCGGTTGCGGGCGAGCGCCTGGCGCTGAGCGAGGCCGGGCGCTACCGCGTGGTCGGCCCGCTGGATGCGCTCGCGTTCGAACTGCGCGCCGATCTCACCCTGCAGACCTACCCGCGGGGCGATCTCGAACTCAAGGCGACATTGCGCAAAGACCGCGTGGAACTGGCGTCACTGGTCCTGTCCACCCCTGTCGGCCGCATGCATGCAAACGGGCGGGTCGGCTTCTCCCCGGCCGTCAGCTGGCAGCTGGCGCTGCAGGGCGAAGGGCTCGACCCGGCGCTGTTGGGCGAACCCTGGAGCGGGCGCCTCGATCTTCGCGCCGACGCCAGTGGTCGCCTGGAGGGAGACGCACCGAGCGGGCGCGTCAGCCTGCGACGTCTGCACGGCGTGCTGCGTGATTATCCCTTCGATGCGCATGGTGAGATTCTCCTGGCGCCCGGCCGGATCGCTATCGAGGACATGCAACTCAGCAGCGGTGATGCCGATTTCACGGCCGATGGCCAGCTGATGCCCGGGCTCGACCTCGACGTCGTGGCCAAGGCGCCGGACCTCGCACAGCTGTGGCCGGGCTTGTCCGGGGAACTCAACGGGCAGGCCAGAATTTCGGGAATGCCCGCTCAGCCTGAGCTGCGGGGCGAATTCGCCGGCAGTCGCCTTGCCTACGCGGACCTGCGAGTCGAGCAACTGGATATCGCTCTGGACTGGCCGTCCAGGGGCCCGGACAAGGGCCTGGTGCGGCTCGTGGCGGAGGGGCTGGTGATCGCTGAAGAACAGTGGGACAGGGCGGAGCTGCGTCTCGAGGGCGCGCCCGGGCAGCACCGGCTTACGGCCGCCCTGCAGGACGGCGTGCCGGCGCTCGATCTGATCCTCGAGGGTGGCTGGGACGGGCAGACCTGGCAGGGCGAGTTGCAGCAGCTGCGCAGCGAGGGTTTGGGCAAGGGCGTGTGGGTCAATGAGGCCCCCGCGCCGCTGCGGCTCGCTGCGGAGAATGCCCGCCTCGCGCCGCTGTGCCTGGTGCAGGCATCGCAGCAAGTCTGCCTGGGTGGGAAATGGCGCGCCAATGGTCCGGTCGACGGGCTGGTCACCCTGCAGGCCGTCGAACTGGACAACCTGGCGGCACTGTTGCCGCCCGACTATCTGCTCGAGGGACAGCTCACGGGAGAGGCGCGCGTGAGCGGCCCCGCAGATCACCCAACGGTCAAGGCGTCCCTGGTTCCCTCGGACGGACGACTCGTCGTGCGCACCGAAGAGGACGATGAACCCCTGGCGCTGCGCTATTCCGATGCCCGCGTGGATCTGGATTATCAAAATGGTGCACTGAAGGCGGACGCTGGCCTGCTTCTGCAGGAGCGGGCGCGGGCGCGTCTCAGTATTCAGACAAGACCCGATCCCAAGGGCGGTGCGGATCGCCTGCAGGGTTCGATCGAAGCCTCGCTGCCTGACCTGCAGGCGCTCGCAGCGCTGGTGCCGCAGGGACAGATCCTGGCGGGCTCCGCCGATGCCAGCGCGCAGATCGGCGGCACGGTCGAGCAACCGCGCGTCACCGGTGAGCTGAACATCGTTGACACAGTCCTCGAATACCCGGATCTCGGTCTGCGCCTGGAGGCCTTGCGCGTGCGCCTCGCGAGCAGCGGTGATACCCGTCTTACGATCACAGGTGGCGCCCGGTCCGGGGAGAAGGAGGGCGAAGGGGATCTGCGCCTGGACGGCTGGGTACTGTTGGAGCCGGATGCGGGCTGGCCGCTGTCGCTGAACATACGGGGTGAGCGGGTGGTCGCGGTGCGTCTGCCGGATACCCGGGTACTGGTCAGCCCCGACCTGCAGCTGGGAGGCAATGCGCAGGCCCTGGAAGTGAAAGGGCGGGTGGTGGTACCGGAGGCCGACATCGAGGTACGCGAACTGCCGGCCGGGGCGATCACGGTCTCGGGTGACGAGATCCTGCTGGACGCGGGCATACAACAAACCGGTCGTGGGCAGCCGACCGCTGTCAAGGTGAGTGGCAGGGTGGCTCTGGAGCTCGGGGACAAAGTGCGCTTCAAGGGGTTCGGCCTGACCACCCTTCTGCAGGGTAAGCTCGGCCTGCAGTTGCAGCCCGGCTACACTGAGGCGGTCGGGAACATCGATCTGCAGGAGGGTCGCTACAAGGCCTGGGGCCAGGACCTGAACATCGAGCAGGGTCGATTGCTGTTCGCCGGCCCGGTCGACAATCCGGGAGTCGACCTGCGCGCGCTGCGGGTATCCAAAGACGGCGAGGTGAAGGCCTACCTGGAGGTCAGTGGCAACCTGCGCAAACCCGTCACCAAGGTGCGCACCGAACCGGCCACCTCGGACACCGATGCCCTGTCTTACCTGCTCAACGGCACGGCCATGGGGGAATCCGAAGGCCTGAACAAGGCCCAGCTGCTGCAGGCCGCCGCTGGTCTCGGCCTGGAGAAAACCTTGCCTGCATTGAATGCGATTCAGGAAGAGTCCGGCCTGGACGAGCTGGGTCTCGATACCGAGGGTGGTCTGGAAGGATCGGCTCTGGTGGCCGGCAAGTACCTCACCCCGGACCTGTACTTGCGCTACATTCAGGGCTTGTTCGACCCCAGTGCGATACTCTCTTTGCGCTATCGCCTCAGTGAACATGCCAGCGTTGAAACGCGCAGCGGCACCACCCAGTCGGTGGAGTTGATCTACACCCTGGAGCACGACTGACCGACCGCTTCCAATGAGCCGTGCCTGTACAATGGCGGCATGGACGTTACCCACATCATCGAAGGCCTCAACGATTCCCAGCGCGAGGCCGTCACCGCACCCCTTGAAAGTACACTCATCCTGGCCGGCGCCGGTTCGGGCAAGACCCGGGTGCTGGTGCACCGCATCGCGTGGTTGATCCAGGTGGAGGGCCTTTCACCCTGGAGCATTCTCGCGGTCACCTTCACCAACAAGGCGGCGCGCGAGATGAAGCATCGCATCGAGGCCCTGCTCGGTCAGCCGGTGGGTGGCATGTGGGTCGGAACCTTTCATGGCCTGGCGCACCGCTTGCTGCGCGCGCACTGGCAGGAGGCGGGCCTGCCGCAGGGCTTCCAGATACTCGACTCGGACGACCAGTTCCGCCTGGTGAAGCGCATCATCCGCGAGATGAACCTGGACGATTCCAAGTGGCCGCCACGTCAGGTGCAGTGGTTCATCAACCAGCAGAAGGACGAGGGTCTGCGCGCCGATCACCTCGATCACGGTGGCGACCCGTACCAGCGACAGATGATTGCCATCTACCGCGAGTACGAGACCGCCTGTCAGCGCGCCGGGGTGGTCGATTTCGCCGAGTTGCTGCTGCGAGCGCACGAGCTGTGGCGCGACCGGGCCGACATCCTGCAGCATTACCAGGAGCGCTTCGGCGCCATCCTGGTGGACGAGTTTCAGGACACCAACAGCATCCAGTACGCCTGGCTGCGTCTGCTCGCGGGGGGGCGCAACAACCTGTTCGTGGTGGGTGACGACGACCAGTCCATCTACGGCTGGCGTGGCGCACGGGTGGAGAACATCCAGGACTTCCAGGCGCACTATCCCGAGACCCGGGTCATCCGGCTGGAGCAGAACTACCGTTCCAGCGGCAACATTCTGAGCGCGGCCAACGCGGTGATCTCGAACAACCCCACCCGCCTGGGCAAGCAGCTGTGGACCGAGGATGGCGAGGGCGAACCGATCCGGGTATACGGTGCCTTCAACGAGGTGGACGAGGCGCGCTTCGTGATCGACCGTATCCGCGAGGCCATCGATACCGGCATGGCGCGCTCCGAGATGGCGATCCTGTATCGCACTACCGCACAGTCACGCCTGTTCGAGGAGGCCCTGATCCAGCAGGGCATCCCCTACCGGGTCTATGGCGGCCTCAAATTCTTCGAGCGTGCCGAGATCAAGGACGCGCTCGCCTACCTGCGCCTGACCGCAAACCCGCACGATGACCCGTCCTTCGAGCGCGCGGTCAACCAGCCGCCGCGTGGAATCGGCGCCAAGACGCTCGAGGCCATCCGTCTGCATGCGCGCGATTTCAGCTGCTCCCTGTGGCAGGCAAGTGAGGATCTGCTCCGTGGCGGAGGGATGACGGCCCGCGCTGCGGGGGCGTTGCGTGGCTTTATCGAGCTGATCGGCGAGGCCACCGCCGAGGCGCAGGACCTGGAGCTGCCTGAGCAGGTCGAGGTGGCACTGAATCGTTCACGCCTGCGCGAGCACTTTGAAAAATCCCGCGACGGCAAGGGACAGGACCGTATCGAGAACCTGGACGAATTGCTCAACGCCACCCGCCAGTTCGAATACCAGGGCGAGGAAGAGGAACTGTCCGACCTGGATGCCTTTCTGGCGCACGCGGCCCTGGAGGCCGGCGATACCCAGGCCGATGCCTATGAGGACAGCGTGCAGCTGATGACCCTGCATTCCGCCAAGGGCCTGGAGTTCCCGCTGGTGTTCATCGGCGGCATGGAGGAGGGTCTGTTCCCGCACAGCATGTCTGCCGACGATCCGGAGCGTCTGGAGGAGGAGCGCCGCCTCTGCTATGTCGGAATGACCCGTGCGATGCGCCAGCTGTATCTGTGCCACGCGGAGAGCCGCCGCCTGCACGGTTCCGAGACCTATCCCCTGCCATCGCGCTTCCTGCGGGAGATCCCGTCGGAGGTGGTCGAGGAGGTACGCGCCCGCCCCCAGGTCTCGCGTCCCTATACTCCGGCCAGCGGTTCCCTCAACAGCGCCCGTGAAATGACCGGCTTCGAGCTGGGTCAGCGGGTCGAACATCCCAAGTTCGGCACGGGCGTGGTGCTCAATACCGAGGGACAGGGCAGCGGTGCCCGGGTCCAGGTCAATTTCGAGGCGGTCGGCGCGAAGTGGCTGGTGGTCGCCTACGCTAATCTCAGTCCGGCCTAGCCCGCATCGATCACCGGTCGAACCGGGACATTGGCAAAAGGATATATATTTCATGGCGTTACCAAACTTCGCATGC